>Ga0209415_10012982_pt1 | contig 13818 bp, 12 predicted proteins | sample PeaSoiSIISIP2007_FD_187696 | JGI IMG/M metagenome (GOLD analysis project Ga0209415, IMG submission 187696) | Peat soil microbial communities from Weissenstadt, Germany - SII-SIP-2007 (SPAdes) (version 2) | ecosystem: Environmental > Terrestrial > Soil > Wetlands > Peat | place: Germany... | reverse complement strand
GGAACAAACATCGATGTTCATGAAGAGCCCCTACGAGCCGCTCGTGATCGAGCGCGCCGAAGGTGCGTGGCTCTATACGCGTGACGGCCGCCGCATCCTCGACGCCGGAGCCGGGGCGGTGGTGGTCAACGTCGGCCAGGGTCGCGAGGAAATCGCGCGGCTGGCGGGCGAAGTCGTCGGCCGGGTGAACTACGTGCTGCCGGTGTGGAACACGCCGGACCGCGAACGGCTGTGCCAGAGGCTGGCGCGTTGGATGCCGCCCGGCCTTAATCATTTTTTCTTCGCGAGCGGCGGTTCCGAGGCGGTCGAGGCGTCGATCAAATTCGCGCTGATGTATCACAAGATAAAAGGGCGCCCGCAGAAAAAGAAAATCATCTCGCGCCAGCTTTCCTATCATGGCAACACGCTCGGCGCGCTCTCGGTCGGCGGCAATGTTTCCCGGCGAGCCGACTACGAGCACGTGCTGTTCGATTGGCCGCACATTCCGCCGTCGTATTGCTACCGCTGCCCGTGGGGCAAGACTTATCCGGGCTGCGGAATCGAATGTGCAACGGCGCTCGAAGATGAGATCCGCCGTAATGGCGCCGATTCGATCGCCGCGTTTATAGCAGAGCCGATGATGGGTGCGACGGGCGGGGTGGTGCCGCCGGTCAAGGAATATTGGCCGATGATCGCCGACATCTGCCGCCGCCACGATGTCTTGTTAATCATCGACGAGGTCATGACCGGGTTCGGCCGCACCGGCAAGCGCTTCGCCGTGGAGCATTGGGATCTCAAGCCTGACGTGCTGATCGCGGCGAAAGGCCTGACCGGCGGCTACATTCCAATGGGGATGATTGCGGTCGATGAGAAGCTGATCGCCGAGTGCGAACAACTTGGCGCGGACTTCATGTTCTACACCTACAGTGCGCATCCGCTGGCATGCGCGATCGCCGACAAGGTGCTCGAAATTATGGAACGCGAGCATCTGGTGGAGCGTTCGGCGGAACTCGGCGCGCGGCTAGGAGCGCAAATCAAGGAGACACTGTCGGGCCATCCGATGGTCGGTGATATTCGCGGCGTCGGCATGTTCTGGGGCATCGAGTTGGTGCGCGATCGCGCGACGCGGACGCCCTACGATCCGGATTTACGGGTGATAACCAAGGTCCTAGCCGCGGCGATGCGGCATGGGCTGTTCGTCTATCCTGTGAGTGGGATGGCGGGAAAAGCCGGCGGTGACACAGTGATGGTGACGCCGCCGTTCGTAATTGACGAGGCCGAAATCGAGTACATAGTGAGCAATCTGCGCACGGCGCTTGACGAAGTTCACGCCGTTGTACGGTGAGCCGCGATCTTAAGTGAGCCGCGATGCGGGGCGGTCACGCTAAGGCCCTATTACCAGCGAACGGCGTCAGCTAGATTTTTGGGGTAAGCATCCGCCGATCACGGGAGAGTCCCATGCCGGACATCATCGGGCCGACCTCGCATTTCTTTTATTCGCAGCGCCTGAAGCTGCATTACGTGGACTGGGGAAATCACGAAAAACCGCTCGCGATATTGGTGCACGGCGGCCGTGACCATGCGCGCAACTGGGATTTCGTCGCGCTCGCTTTGCGCGATCGTTTTCATGTTGTCGCCCCTGATTTGCGCGGGCATGGTGATTCCGACTGGGCCATCGGCGGCGCTTACTCGATAACCGATCACGTGCTCGACCTTGGCCAATTGATGAACGCGCTCGAACCCACCGGGCCGGTGACGCTGATTGGCCATTCGCTCGGCGCGGGCGTGGTCCTGCAACGGGCGGGAGTATTTCCTGAAGCCGTGAAGGCGATAGTCGCGATCGAAGGGCTGGGTCCGCCGGGCGCGATGTTGCGCGAGACACCCGCCTACGAACGGATGGAAAGCTGGGTGACCGACATGCGTGCGCTCGCCCAGCGCAAGCCGCGCGAGTACGCGACGATCGAGCAGGCTATGACGCGAATGTGCGAGGCCAATCCGCATCTGAGCGAAGAGATGGCGCACCATCTGACGATTTATGGCGTGCGGCGCAACGAGAACGGCACGTTATCGTGGAAGTACGATAACTACACGCGTGCGACGTCGCCGTATCTGTTCAACCTCAAGGACGCGATGGAGATTTGGTCGCGCATCCGCTGCCCCACGCTGCTGGTGCGCGGCGATTCGTCGTGGGCGGGCGATTGGGAGCGTGATGGGCGACTGGACGCGTTCCGATCGGCGGAGCTGGTGACGATCAAGAACGCAGGCCATTGGGTCCATCATGATCAGGTCGCCGACTTTCTGACCGTGGTAAATCGCTTTCTCCAACTTTGAAACCGCCTGCCAAGGTCTCGGACGCGACCGTCGCTGCGCCGCCAAAACCGCTAATTGACGCGCAGGCATTTTCGTTGCGCGCCGATCAGCTCGAATACCTCGAGCAGATTCTGCTCGCCGTCGCGATCGGCGTTCTCGCGGCGCTCGGAAATCTGGGCTTTCGCAACCTCATCGAGTGTTTTTCGTGGGTCTTCCGCACGCTTGAATGGAACGCGCTCGGCATTCGCGAGGGTTCGGCGACCGTGTTGCTGATTCCGATCATCCTGATGAGCGGCGGCGCGGCCATCCTTATCCTCAATCACTTTTTCCCGGGCGACGTCCTCGGCTACGGCTTTCCGAATTTTCTCGAAATGGTGAACCTCGGTCAGGGGCGCATCAAACGCCGCTGGATTGTGGTGAAGGCGCTGGGCGCCGCGTTATCGCTGGGGGCGGGCGCATCGGTTGGCCGTGAGGGTCCCATCGCGCAGATCGGCGGCGCAATCGGATCGGCGGTCGCGCAAATGCGACGGCTTTCAGTCGATCGCGCCAAGGTGCTGATCGCGGCCGGCGCCGGAGCGGGCATCGCGACCACTTTCAACGCGCCGATGGGCGGTCTCATGTTTGCCCAGGAAATCGTGCTGATGGGGCAAACCGAGGTCACCAACGTGGTACTGGTCGTCATCGCGACCTTCACTGCGGTGGTCACGTCACGCACGATGATGGGCCAGGCCAGCGCGGTCTTTCATCCTGCGACTTTCGTTTTCACGAATTACTGGGAGATGGTGACGTACGGCTTAATGGGTGCGGCACTCGGCTTGCTCGGCGCGGGGTACATCAGGTTTTTTCATGGCGCTGGCCGCTACATCCGCAAGATTCAATTACCGCAATGGGCCAAGCTCTTGAGTGGTCTGGCGGCCGTCGGCGTGATCGCCGTCGTGTTGCCGAAAAATCTTTCCGACGGCTACCCGGTGATCGACCTCGCCCTTAACGGAAAGCTCGGTCTCGTGATGCTGTTCGGGCTCGCCTCAGCGAAATTCGTCGCCAGCGCAATTTCACTCGACTCGGGCGCGCCGGGCGGAGTTTTCGGGCCGGTCTTTTTTATCGGCGCTATGAGCGGGGGCGCCTTTCGCGGCTTGGTCGCGATGATCGCGCCCGGCATCGCCGGGCCTCGCGGATCGTATTCGCTGGTGGGACTCGGCGCCTTCCTCGGCGCGGTCACCCACGCGCCGCTCACCGCGCTCTTCCTGTTATTCGAGATGACGCAGCTCAACTACAACGTCGCGCTCCCCGCGATGATCGCGACCATCATCGCGTTGGTCGTCGCGCGCTCAATCGAAAGCGAATCGATCGACACGTACTCACTCGCGCGCGAAGGCAAGACCCTCGCGATTGGCAAGGAGCGGCTGGTCCTGTCGCAACTGCCGGTCGCCTCCGTGATGCACAAGGACATCGACATACTGAGCGAGAGCGCAACGCTTGCCGACGTGCTGCGCAAGGCTGGTGAGACTTCGCAAGCCACGCTGCCGGTGGTCAACAGCGAGGGCGAACTCGCCGGACTCGTCGTCACGCGCGATTTGCTTGGCGTGCTCGCAGGCGGCACCGAACTGGGGCCGTTGGTCAATGCGTATGATCTGAGCCGGCGTAATCCACCGGTGGTCACACCGGAATCGAATCTCGATCAGGCCGCGCAGATGATGGAATACGAGGCGCTCGACGAAATCCCGGTGATCGAGCACACGCACGGGGGGCGGTTCCTCGGCTTGATTTCGCGGCGCAATGTTTCGCAGGCGTTCAATCGTGTTACTGTGTCGCTATCGGCGCACGAAACCGGCGATCGGGGAATCTTCTGGGCGACCGGCTATCGCGTATCGCGCGTGCGGATTCCCGCAGGTGCGAACGGCAAGACTATCCGTCAACTCGATCCTCGGGCACGTTACGCGGTGAGCGTCCTCGCGATCCAGGACGGTAGCGATCCTCAGTCCGGGTTCTCTCCGCTTGGGCCGGATCGCGCGCTGAAGCCGGGCGACCTGATCGTGGCGGCGGGTCGGCCACCGGATCTCCGTCGCTTCATCCGCGACCTTGACGGCTGATCCCGATTTGGGAACTCCGAGGGTAGCGATCCAATTCAGATCCGCATCATCACTTCGTCTTTGAAGCGCGCCAATTCGTCCTCGCTGAACGCTCGCATTGGCATGCCCACCAACGCGCGATCGACGCCCATCTCGTCCAGCCGTTTCACTTCGTCGAGCGTCGTCGGATGGCCGGTCCGAAGGCTCAAGGTAATTTCGACCGCCTTCGCGCGATGCGCCGCGCGCTCGAGTTCGCGCAGGCGTTCGATCAACGCGCGCGATTCATCGAGAGTCTTCGCGACCCCGTACCATCCGTCGCCGTAGCGCACCGTGCGCTTGAACGCGAGTTCACTGGTGCCGCCGACCACGATCGGCGGATGCGGTTTCTGGACTGGCTTCGGATAAAAGCGCACGCCTTCGACCGCGATCGTTTTGCCGCGATAGACCGGCTCGTCGCTGGTCCACAGCTCCTTCATCAATTCGAGGTACTCGCGCGTGCGCAAGGCGCGATCGTCAAAGGGGGCGCCGACCTTCGCGAATTCCTCCGCCCACCAGCCGACGCCGACGCCGAAGATCACGCGGCCGCGGCTGAGCACGTCGAGCGAGGCGATCGACTTGGCGGTGGCGATCGCGTTGCGCAACGGCACCACGAAGATTCCGGTGGCCAGACGAATCTTGCTCGTGAGCGCAGCCGCATACGTCAACGCCAGCATCGGATCGTGAAAGGGCACGTCGAGCGGCGCAGGGAAACGTCCGTCTGGCGAGTACGGATACTTCGATGACGAGACCGTCGGCATGATCAGGTGCTCGCCGATCCACGCCGACTCGAAGCCGAGGTCTTCGGCGGCGCGAACGTGCGTCGCGATTCGATCCGGGTTCACGCTGGTGATGAAGGTGCCGAATTTCATGTTTTTCCCTCATGCGGAAAGAGAAACGGCCGCGCGCGCCCGGCGCGTAACTCTACGCATAATTCCTCCACCGTAGCGACCTCGCGATCGAGCTCGGTCGCACAGGTAAGAAACCAGTTCGCGGTACAGAAATGCGCGTCACTGCCCGCCAGCGGCGTCAGTCCGAGCTTCTCCGCCATCGCCAGCGCTTCGGCATTCTGTTCGTGCGAATTCTGTCCATTAATCGCCTCAACCGCACTGAGCGCGGGACCGACCTTTGCCAGCAGTCCGTCGAGCCGCGCGCCGTAACCGGAATCGCGAAACGGATGCGCCGGAATCGCGATGCCGCCCTCGCCATGCACCACTTCCATCACGAGTTCGGCGCGCAGCATCCGCGAATCGAGATCGAAGCGCCGCCGAAACTCGCGCGTGATGCCGAAGATCAGAAGATGCCCGAGGTTGGTGTCGGCCTCGACCCCCTTGAAGATGTGCACGCCGAAGCGCTCGGCTAGTTCTGCATACTTGTGATCGATATCTGCATCGTCAGGAAGCAGCCGGTGCTCGGTGAAGCAAATCGCTCCGAGCGGCGTCGGATGCTTCGCGATCGCTTCCAGGTATTGCTCCGCTACGACGTTCGAGTCGGCCGAGAGGTTAGTATGAACGTGGAGATCGACCAGCATATCGATCAAGTTTCACACGGAGCCGCCCGCCTTGAAAAGCCCCGCACCGATCAGGGATCCGCGAAGTCGTCGTGGACGCGCATGTTATCCCGCAACGGAATTCCTCCGGTGGCCCTCGACGCCAGAATTTCGACGATGTCGCGATCGGGTTCGCTCGGGATCGTGCCCGACAGTTCCAGGACGTCGCCGTTCATGCGAAATTGCACATTCTCGTAACCAGCGTCGTCGAGCGCCTGGCGCAACGTGGATAACCGCGCATCGCGGAGGTCGCTCGACGCAGGCGGCACGATCGACCCACTGTCGTACGGCGGCGGCGACGCCGGCACGGTCGAGTTCAAAATGATCGTTCTGACGATGAACGAGATTGCGAAAATTGCGACGACGATCAGGAATGGGTGACGCAAGCGGCGGTGCGACCGTCTGCCGCCGGATTGTTCTTGCGTGCGATCGCGACGCCCGCGGCGCGTGGATTGTGAATGGCCGCGATTGAGGATGGCCGTCTCGGCATCGGCGCTCGAGCCCATTTCAAACGTGTTCAACGTGTGGCGGAGGTCGGCGGCGCAGTACGAGCAAAAGCGCGAATCGACCGGAATCATCCGCGCGCAACTCGGACACTTGATCTCGGTGGCGACGCTCAGGACGGTCGGCGCCGATGCGCCTTGCGGGGTCGGCTGTGCGGGACTCGATGCGCGTGCCGGCCTCGATGATCCTCGCGCGCTGCCGGATGCGGACGGTGTCGGACGTGATGCCTGTGCGATCGCATCCGCTTGCCCCGATCCCTGACCGCCGCCCGCCGATTCAGCCGCCTTGCCGAGCGGCAGCGGGAGCTGCGGACGAGCGCCGGCTCGATTATTCGCCGGCGCGGAAGCGAGCGCCTTAACCTCCCCGGACTCGATTTCGACCAGGCGCCGCTTGAACTCCGTCGCATCGTGCATCCGGTTGACGACATCATATGCCAACGCCTGATCGACCAGCGCCGCCAGCGACGAATCCAGGTCGGGACACAGTTTGCGCAGCGGTGGAAAGCTGAACGGCGGCTCGGCTGCCGGATCGCGCCCGGATAGCGCATGATGCATCGTCGCCCCCAGCGCATAGAGATCCGAGCGCGTCTCGACGCGCCCACGATATTGCTCCGGCGGCGCGTAGCCCTGCGTCCCGATCATCGTGGCGTTGCTCAATGGTGCAAAGTGCCGCGCGATGCCGAAGTCGATCAGCTTCGCCATGCCGTCGCGAGTGACCATCACGTTGGACGGTTTGAGGTCACGGTAAATTACCGGCGGTTCGAGATTGTGCAGATATTCGAGCGTGGTCAGAATTTGCCGCGCGATCTCGATCACCCGCGCCGGCGGCAGCTTGCCGCCATTCGATCGCAATTCATCTTCGAGCGTGTCGCCGTCGATATACTCCATCACCAAGTAATGGCGGTTGGCTTCGCTGAACCGATCGAAGATGCGTGGGATGTGCTCGTTGGCGAGTTGCGCGAGCATGTCGGCTTCGCGCTGGAAGGCCACCACCGCCTGCTGCTGCAGCTCGTGGCTCGTGATGCTATCGACCATCTCCGCCAACGCGCAGGATCGGCCGGCGAGCCGTAAATCTTCGGCGAGATAGACCAGCTTCATACCGCCGCCGCCGAGCGCGCGCACGACGCGATAGCGTCCGCCGACTATGGTACCGGGCGCGATCATCGGGACGCGGCGTTACCTCCTACGCGCGCGGGCGCGTCGTCGCCGAAAATCCACGCGCGGCGTTGCGCGTCGTGCGGGTGAGCGCGTCTTCCTTGATTGCCCCGGAAAGCGCGGCATTGACGGCGCAAATCAAGTGAATCAACCAGCCCAACGGCGGCGCCGCACTGTACATGTAAATCACGAACATAAACCAGAAGATGCCGCGCACCGTTTGTCGTTTGTAGAGATGGCCCAGGCCCGGAACGATGCTCAGTACAAACGCCACCAACGGCCGCCAGGTGATTTCACGGCTGAGCCACACCGTGCCCGCCAGCGCCGCGCCGCATTCCTTGCAAAAGGCCGCGTCGGTCACCATCACCGGCTGACCGCATTGCGAACAATAGCGTGCTCTCTCGATTGCGGGTTCAGGCATGGAAAGTAAACGCCGCGTCGCCGATCTTCACCGCATCGCCATCGCCGAGTGACGCCTCGGTGATGCGCGCGCCGCCGATGAATGTTCCGTTTTGGCTCCCGAGATCGCGCAGCTTGTAATTGCCGTTGACCGCCTCGATCGCCGCGTGATGACGCGAGACCGACGCGTCCGTCACCACGATATCATTGTCGAGCGCGCGTCCAATTCGCGCCGTCGCGCCGGGCCGCAGCGCATATCGATCGCCGTTGTGTCCGGCCAGGTAGGCCAGATTATGTTGTCCGCCCGCCGCCGATTCCGCCGTTGACGCAGCCGCTCCTGACCCGCCGACGCTTGCAGGAGCGTAAGACGAAGCGGTGGGGTAGGGCGTCCGCGCTGCTCCAAGGCTCGCGGCATGCGCGCCCGCCCGCGAATGAAAGCTCATCTCGTAATTGCTGATCCGGATGCGATCGCCGTCGCGCAACTCAGCCGACTCGATTCGATTGCCGTTGACGAAGGTGCCTTCCTGCACCGCGAGATTGCGAATCGCGTAGTTGGCGCCCTGTTTCGTAATCACCGCATGCCGCGGCTGCACGCCGGGATCGCCAAACAGCCCGATCGGATTTTCTTCCGCGCGCCCGATCGCCGCGGTCGCACCTTCGATCCGATACTGGCGCCCGCGCAATCGTCCTGCATCGACCGCGAGCCACGCCGCCTTCGTCAGTTCCTGCACCAGTCCGATGAAGAGCCCAATCGAAAGGCCGATCGCGCTCAGCGTGATAAAGCGCGAGGGCAATCCCGATTGACTGATCGAGCCGATCAAATCGAACAACAGGCCGCCGACGAAACCTCCCACCCATCCGCCCGTCGCCCCCTTCAGCACGTTGCGCAGCGAGAGCGTCGAGAGCCCCACGCCCACGCCGAGCATCATGCCCATCAGGGTCCATCCGACCAGCCGCGCGAGGATCAGATAAACCACCGAACCCGGATGGCTGACGTCCCAGCCGCCGAGATGGAGGATCGCGCCGAAGGCGACGTTCGAATAATAGTTCGCCGGGATCGACAGTATGAAACACAAGATGAAGCCGCGCAGAAACCGGCGCTGGGTTTGCGGCGTGATTTGCAGCGTCTGCTCGTCGGTGGCGAGAATCAGCCCGCCGATCACACCCGCCATCAGCGCCATCGAAATGAATTCGCCGATTTCCTGCCCAGTCGAGGCTGCTTCGGTCAGCGAGCGGCCATGGTTGGCGATTTCGACCGGCAGCCATCCAACCGCCCCGCCGACGAGGCCCGCCAGCGCTTTGAAAGTTAACTCGCGCCGATCGATCGTGCCGCTGTTCATCCGGGAAATTCCTTCGAACATGCTCCGCAGATACACCTCAATAATCGCAATCGGATGCCTAATATAATAGCGCTCGACGCTCCCACGTAAAACGCCCACCCCGCTCGGGAACCTCTGCCCCACTGCCCATTCTGGCATTCTGTGATCCGATCGGCATTATGTTCACGAAGAAACGCACCTACGCCCACCAAAGGAGCACGCGTGAAACTCATCTCTCGGCTGCCCGAACAGCTTCGTTCGCTGATCAGATTTCCGCTTCCGGTATCGGTATGCGTTGCCGCGGCCCTTTTTTTTAATCTTGAGATCGCGGGCGTCGTTACCATCGCAGATCGGCTCGAGAGCGAGATCGTATTTGCGTCGGAAGGGGCGTTTCTGGCGGCATTGATTGCGTCTCTTTGGGCAAACACCCGTCAACTCAGTGCCTTCGCAAACATCGTGGCCTCACTCATGGCCGCAACCGTTGCGATAGTACTCCAGTTTTCTCATGGCGGCGTGTTCGCCCAGGACCTTGTGGTTCTACTCGGACTGGCCTTGGCTACGATGGTCGCGGCGCACTTGAGGCGCGGCACTTCTGTTGAGTCGTTCTGGCTCTTCAACCTTCAACTAGCTATCGCCGCAGCCATGGGAATCGTTGCGCTGATCATCGTATGCGGCGGCCTCTCCCTTTTGCTCGCAAGCTGCCGCTATCTCTTCGACGCGCCGATTGCGAGCTCGATCTACCAGCACATTTGGGTGACAGGCGTGACGCTCATCGGGCCGCTCTTTGCGTTGGCGATGATACCGCCGGACGTCGACCAACCGTTCGCCGTTGCCGCGAATCCTGGCCTGGTCGAAAAGGCGGTTTTCTATGTACTTAACTTCGCGCTCGTACCCATCGCCCTTATCTACTCCCTGATGCTCCACACCTATGCGGTCAAAATAACTCTCACCGCGCATCTGCCGAAGGGTGAAATTGGATGGTTAGTGCTGACCTTCGGCATCATCGGGACTGCCGCCTATATGGTCGCCTATCCGTGGCGCCAAGTCGGGTATGGCCCGGTCCGCTGGTTTATGCGCGCGTGGTTCTGGCTGATGGTCATTCCCGCCTTCATGCTGTCGTTGGCGGTTTGGCAAAGGATCGCCGAGTACGGCGTGACGCCGGCTCGATACGGTCTCTGCAAGTTCGCTATCTGGCTCGCCGCGATAGTCATCTATTTCGGCGTGGCGCGCGGTCGAATTGACCTGCGGGCAATTCCGGCCAGCCTGGCTGTGGGACTGTTGCTATCTTCGTTCGGACCGTGGGGTGCCGCAGCGGTCTCGGTCCGCAGCCAACTCGACCAGTTCCATCGCTTCTTGAGGAACCAGAATCTCATCGCCGATGATCGGCTGAAACTCGACCCACCTCGACTCGAGACGTTCGCTCGACTCGCCGCGTCGAACGATCATCTGCGCTCGATTCTGGCGACCCTCAACAGCCTCGATGCGCTCGATCGCATCGCGCCGATTTTCGCCGGACTGGAGGACGACCCTTTTCGCCGGCACCTTGGCGCTCGCTAGTTGTCAGCAGCCCTGGGACTGAATGGAGCGGAGGAAGTTTCCCGGGCGCAGGCGGTGGCGTCTAAACCCGCTATTGGTGTCGAGTCCGGGAACTCGATCGCGCTGAACGCCGACCAACGCCGCTACGACAAACTGATCGGTCCGTTGTGGATGAGCCGGCAGGGTCTTCTCGATGCGGGTGATTCAGACTCACCACCGTATTCTAGGATCTGGATTGGCGGACTGTCCGCCTCGTTCTCGGATTCCGTGCTCACCGCAGCCGGTCAAGACAGCGCGGTGAGCTTTACCCTTGCCGCGGCAATGAAACCGGATGCGCCAATCGCCAAATCACCGCTGCTCATCCCCGCGAACGAAGGGCCCGACCATGCGATGTTGATCCTGGTCGCACCCCTCAAGTCCGCCGACCCAAATCGCGAGCGGAAGTTTGAAGTCTGGCTGCTTGTGAATAACCAGGCATCGGCCCGGGCCGCCGGCCCCGTCAAATCGCCGTCACCCTCGCCGTAAGAAGGAATTGCGGACAGCGGTACCAGCGCCAACCTTTGATGCTTGCCGCGCCCGCGAAAATAATTGCATCATCGTCGCGCGCGTCCTCACCACGCGCCGCGTAAGGAGTTCGCATGCCTGGCAAATCGCTGATGCCCGAATCGTTCGGACCACTGCAGGGCGTTCGCATCATCTCGACTGGGACCTTGATCGCCCAGCCCTTCGCCGGGCAACTGGCGGCCGAGATGGGCGCCGAGGTCATCCAGGTCGAACGGCCCGGTGGCGGCGACGCCGGATGGCGCACGCTCGGCATCTCGCTGCCCGCGCGCGACGGCGGCACTCCCGTCGCCACCAACTGGATCCAGGAGCGGCGCAACGTGCTCTGCGTCTCGCTCGATATGTCGCAGCCGCGCGGCCGCGATTTGTTCCTCAAACTGATTCGGCATTGCGACATCTGGATGGAAAGCTCGAAGCCCGGCACCTATCCGCGCTGGGGCCTCGACGACGATTCGGTGCGCAAGCTCAATCCCAAACTCGTCATCACCCATGTCTCGGGCTACGGCCAGTGTGGCGACCCCGCCTACATCCGGCGCACCTCTTACGACATCGTCGGCCAGGCCTTTAGCGGCACCATGTACCAGACCGGCTATCCCGAGAATCCTCCTACCCGCGCCGCCCCGTGGACCGGCGACTACATGACCGCGATGTACACCATGTGGTCATCGCTGGCCGCACTCGTTTACGCGCGCGCTCATGGCGTCGGTCAATCGATCGATCTCGCGCAGTACGAGGCGATTCATCGCACGCTCGGCGGCACGATGGTCGAATATTTTCAGAAGGAGGTCGTGCGCGAGCGCTCGGGCAACAAGGCGCAGGGCTTTCAGCCGCTCGACAGCTTCGAGACCGCTAACGGATGGGTCGTCGTTGGCGCGCTGACCGAGGTTTACAACCGTCTATTGGTCGCGATAGGCCTCGATCCGAACGACCCCAAATGGCAAAGCGCGCGCACCAATCTCGAATCGATCGAAGGGATCGAGTTCGACGCAATTCTGCGCGGATGGATTTCCGAGCGCTCCACTGACGACGTCGTGCGCATCCTCAATGAAGCGATGGTGCCGTGCGCCCCAATCATGACGAGTAAAGACATCGCCACGGATCCGCAGTACAAGGCGCGCGAGGTTCACGTCGAGTGGGACGACGACCAGGTGGGCCGCGTGAAGGGTATCGGCATCGTGCCGAAATTCTCCAAAACACCGGGCAAAATCTGGCGCGGCACCGTCCCCGTCGGCCACGATAATTCGCGCGTGTACGGCGACCTCGCCGGCCTGTCCGCCGCCGACCTCACCGCCCTCCAGCACGCCAAGATCATCTGATGCGGCTATTTCCTGGAATTCAAATCTTTCAGGCAGCGGAACGGCAGCGGAAATGCTGGGCGCTCTTGTTCGTCCGTCAAGTACACGGGTGCGGCTGATGGCAGTACTTGATTTGAGGGCCTATTTCGATGAGAGCGGCACGACTGCTGACTCGAAACAGGTTGTTGTCGCGGTCCATTTAGCGCCGACGGCCGATTGGATCGCCCTAGAGGATGCTTGGAGAGAAGTGTTAGCCAGCGCAGGAGCCCCTTTTTACCACGCCACGGACGCCGAGGCGACCCGTCCTCAAGGCATTTACAGAGGCTGGACAAAAAGAAAAACGCGCAACCTAACGGACCGTATGGCCTCAATCATTGGCTCAAATCTAATGCTCAAAGCGATTGGTGTTCGCATGGCTGCTGAACACTGGCTTTCTAGCGCGGAAAAAGCGAAGCCCTATTTTCCCAAGAAAGAATTAGACCGATTTCCGAAGAACCCTTTTATTATTCCCTATTATGCTCTCGTAAAATTTTCAATCGATATTACGATGAAACAATTAAAGCCCGAGTTGGAACCCAGTCTCCCACCTGAAGAAACAGTGGCATTCATTTTTGAAGATAACGATTGGAAATATCCCGTACTTGTAGCTTACGAGATGGCCAAAAAACGGCGTCGCTTAGGAGAGCGTTTCGGGACCATCGTTTTTGAAGAAAAACGAAGATTTCCAGGACTGCAAGCTGCGGACCTACTTGCGTGGGGCTATCGAAAGAGCGCCTTGCGACTAGAGCGGGGAGAATACTCACACGGCGCCGCCGACCGCAGCCTTCGCATTATGCGCTCGTTGGTAGGAATGAAACAGGACTACTCTGTCTTTTCAACTTTAGATGGGGCGAAGCTCGGAGAGGTTGTAGAAGAGGCGGCGGAGCAGATTTTTAGCGGGAAGATTTCTTAGGTTTCTTTTGGTCCGGTTTATCTCTGATAACACCTTTGGGCACTGCCAGAACGTTTCGCGCAACCGACCTCGCCACGCTCGAACGCGACAAGATCATCTAACGCGATTATCTATGAAGCACCGCTCCGCTTAAAGCCATTTTGTCATTCCGAGCG
>Ga0209415_10012980_pt1 | contig 13819 bp, 12 predicted proteins | sample PeaSoiSIISIP2007_FD_187696 | JGI IMG/M metagenome (GOLD analysis project Ga0209415, IMG submission 187696) | Peat soil microbial communities from Weissenstadt, Germany - SII-SIP-2007 (SPAdes) (version 2) | ecosystem: Environmental > Terrestrial > Soil > Wetlands > Peat | place: Germany... | reverse complement strand
GCTTCGCAAAACCGAAGCCACGTACAAGCCAGTGACCATCGGCGCGGCCACAAAAACGAGATATCGCCGCCATCCCAAAACGAAAGCAATCGCCGCATGCAATAGCACCGCCCCGGTCAGCTCCACCACAATCCTTCTGCGTACTTCGCCGGGCATTTTCTTTTGCAGCCCATACGAGTTCACGCCGAGCTGCGCGAACATGGGAATGAAGAAATACGCCCAACCGGGAACACCGCAAACAACTCGATTGAAATACTGGTATTCGGGATCTTCCGGCGTATGCACGCGATGATGATGATCCAGATGAAAGCGCCGGTGCGCCTCCGCGGAAATCCCTGCAAGGGCCAGCGTAATCCACGTGAAGAAATCGTTGACCCGCCGGTTCCGCGAAATCAGGTCGTGCGTACCCTCATGCCCCTGCACAAGCAAGTCGTGGAACGGTCCGAACCCGATCGCAAAAATGCTGATTGCCGTAAACCACCACCGGTGAAAATAAATCGCCAATCCCGCGCCTCCAACCCACAGGATCAGGTCCAAAACAATTCTCGGAATCGAGCGATAGGATTTCGCACTCAGACTCTGCGCCAGCGTCTCGACTTGGGAATCAGCCGTCACGTTTTTAGGTTACTTCCTTTGCCGCGCGCTCGCACCAGGAACTCCAGAAATAGCGCCCCAAAAAGCAAGTCCACTAGGGACGGACCGGCGAGGAGAATCGGAATCTCTCCGGCCATCGCATGCCCAAAGAACACAAAAAACGCAAGCGGCTTCCCGATCACCCCAAGCTTCACCAAATCGCGGTTCCGCGAAAGGTCACGGCTCACCCAGTAATATCCCAATCCAAACACGAACAGGCAGCACGCCAATAATTGCAAAGCGATGGTGTCCGGAGTCCCGGGAAACCCCGCCGTCCGCCGATATTTCGCGCTGCCCAACAAAAAGAGCACGCCGCCAGCAGAAAAAACATTCCACACCGCGGCCGCGAGGAACATCCCTCGGTAATAGCGTGTGCGCACATCGCTGGTCATGTGCGTGGATTCACTCGCCATCGTCCACTCCGAGAAATCGAAGGATGCGCGGACTCACCTCTTCCGCAAGATTCAGCGCCATCCAGTGTCCGGCCTTCGATATCTCGTCGAACTGAGCGCCGGAAACAATCTCTGCAAGCGTCCGGCCGTGAGCAGCGGGAAAGTGTTTGTCGTGCTCCGCCCACAAAAATAACGCAGCCGTCTTGACGCTCGGATAGAGCTGCTTCAGCCGCGGTAACGTGCCCTGATAGCCCGCGCACATTCGCACTACAAATCTCCTCACCTCTGGCCGCTGGAAGCTCTCCCAAAGATCGCCGCGCAAATCGGCACTGAGCTTGTATCCGCGCGGCAAAAAAGTTCTAACTGCCCGAAAAAATACTGCTCGCGGCATGCGCTCCAGCAAAATGCGGTTCCATCCGAATTTTCGCAGCAGCGCAATCTCCCAGGAAGTCTTTTCATCCCAAATCACTAGGGAATTCATCACCACAAGATGACTGATTCGCTCAGGATGCTCGGCGGCAAACGCCAGCGCAGGCTGTCCGCCCATGTCATGCCCTACGATCGCTGCGCGCTCGATCTTCCATTCATCCATCAGCGTGCGCAGCCGGCGCGCAAAATCAAACGGAGTCGCTCCGCCGCTCCATGCTTCGCTGTATCCCATCCCCGGCCAATCAAACGCAATCACTTCGCAATGCTTGGCCAGCCGCGGCGCAAGCTCCGACCAAACCTGCAAATTGTCCGGATAGCCGTGCAACAGGATCACTGGCAACCCGCTCCCGAGTCGCGCCACGCGCAGCTTGCGCCCAGCGTGCGTTTCGAGCGAAGTCGCCAGCATCAGGCGAAATCCTTCCGCAGGCAATCCGCCGCCAGCACTCCCGAAATCGCACAAAAACTCACCCACTGCCCCGGATGCGTCGCGCTTCCTGCAAGATACAGCCCGTTCACATCAGAACTGCGGTGCGCCAGCCTTCCCTCACGCATGAACTTCGCCGTCATCACCGGATTCATGCTGTCGCGCGCCAGAAAATATTCCGCGCCCCACTCTGCTGGCGTGCGCCGCGCCAGCACACGATACTCGTCGATTCCCTCTCGCCACCATTTTTCTTCCAGCAATTTTTCCAGGTACTCGCGCTGCCCCGTCGCTCCCATGCGTTGCGCCTTCGCATGGTCCATCGGCCCAAGCAGTCGCGCCGGATACCGTTCGCCGTTCTTCTCCTCCGGATTCATCACGCCGGGCCGAATCAACAATCTGCAGCGCTCGCCTCCGCCAGGAAGCAAAAATTGCAAATAAGGAGGCGCCATCTTTCCCTTCACCGCGAGGTACGCACAGACTCCCGGCGATTGCAGCGGAAGTTTCTCGCAGCGCTCCCGGCTCGGACTCTCTTTTGCATCGAGCAATTCCAGATACGTCGCGATGCCGCAGTCCGAAACGATGGCATCGGCGGCAAACGATTCTCCCGTGTTCGTTTCCACTGCTCTTACTCGGCCGTCCTTCGTGCAAATCCTTTTAGCCTTTGCGCCGTAGCGAAGCTCCACTCCGGCAGCGACCGCGGCCTTCGCCAAAACCACCGGGATCGCTCGAATCCCCTTCTTCGGATAAAAGCATCCGACGGAATGTACCAGCGCCGGCACAAATGCCAACGGACTCGGCGCCTCTTGAGGACGTTGACCCGCAACGTGCGTCCAAATGGATAGCGCATCCACAACCGGTTGCGGCAAGCGCGAGCCGCGCAGCACCGACTGCAGCGATCGCAAAAGAAATCCCGCATGCCTCCACCGCCCGCCGCCAAGCAGCGACGTTGGCCCGGGAGCAGATCCATAAAGCAGCGGCCGCAACGACGCCTCAATCGCACCCGTCTTGCGCACGAATCGCAGATAGCGTTCGCCGCTTCCCGGCCACGTCTGCTCCATCTCCGCCGCCGTCTTCGCATCGCTCGAATAGATGTTGACCGTAGGACTGCCCGGCGACGCGACGCTGTAAACATGATCGATCGCCCGCAGTTCAATGTGTTCGGCCAGTTTCAGCCCAACGGAGGCGAACGCCCACTCCAATCCCGGCCGGTCCAGCAAAATGTACGGTCCTGCGTCGAAGGAAAATCCTTCGTATACATTTCCGGAAGCCAACCCGCCGGCTTCCGCCCGCGCCTCCAGCACCTGGACGCGGCACCCCTCGCGCGCAAGACGCAGTGCAGCCGTCAACCCGCCCATCCCCGCGCCGATGACGACCACTTTTTTTTTCACTGGGATGCAGCCTCAACCGGCTGCCGCTTTTTCGTTCGAGGAAAACGCAATCCAAGCAGCCGCCGAAGCGCTCCACGCAAAATGCGTTGAAAAAATGAAACGCGCTGCAAAGGAGGAAATGCCGTCTCATCCATCTCCGGCACAAACAACGATCCGCGACCGCTACCAAACACGTACACCGGATACGCCACGAAACTCAGCAACGTCGAAAATTCGGTCTCGTAGGGCCCGCGCCACCCGCGCAAATTCTCATTTGTCCCGACGACTTCGATGCGCTCGCGAGGATCGCCAAACCAGTGACACGCCGCCCGCAAAATATTCGTCTGCTCCGGCTCGCGCACACCCATGTGCCGCGCCGCTACCAAATCGACCGCCAGCGCATCTTCCCCCGCGTACACTCTGCGCGGCGATGGCGGCTGCGGGCACCCCATCACGCCAACCAGCCCGTCCGAAGCCTCATCATAGGCATCCAGCAAAACAAAATCCGGCGGAAACCCATCGAGCAACATCATCAGCGCTGTTTCGCGGTGAGCCTGCCTCTCCACAAAAAGAAATTCATCGCAGCGCCCGCCCATCCACTCGAGATTTCCTATCGTGAGATAGGCCATTTCGATCGGGTGGCTGCGCATCTTGCCAAACGAAATCCGGAAGTCCGCTTGTTTCCAGCTCCGCGAAATAGTGTTCTGCGCCATTCCCCGAAAATAGGCATGCGGCACCTGGTCGTTCGAGCCGTCAATCACCGGTAGACCGCACTCCTGAAAACCAAAGTAATCGGCTACCTCGGCAACGCTCCTGTGCTCAAAGAACTGGTCGTAGATATTCGCCGATTCAATCAGCACCGCGCTTCCGAATCCGTGCTCGCGCAAAAATCCGGCAAGCTCGCGCAGCAGTTCCGCATCCGTGATGATGGAGCGGTCTTTCCTCGCATACCCCAGCATGAAGGAAGGCTTCACGGCGATCCGCAAATCCGCCGGCTGTGTCCCCAGCGCCGCCGCGCGCTCCTTCAGCTTCTCCGCCAACCCGCTCTCTTCCAACAACCGCCGGAACACGCCGCATTTCTCTTCCGCAGATCTTCCCTGCGAAACAAAAACTCGGCCGCCGCTCCCAATCTTGCTGTTTACAACGGTGTGCTTCCGCAAAGTACGCGGTAAAAAATATTCGCCAACATCCTCGATTTTTCGAGTCAGCGACTCTTCCGTTTCTTCAGCAACGAGTTGGTCCTTTTCATCGAGCGCGTTGGCCAGAATCTCGAAAATGCGCGCGTGCCGCTCTTCGTCATCCCGCACTTTTACAAAATCTTCCGCGAGTTCCCTTCCCAGCTCCGGAGCTTCCCGAGCCAGCACGATCATTCGCTCGTAGCACAGGCTCGCCGTCTTCTCCGCATCGATGTTGAATACGCAAAACTCGCGGAACGGTCCATAGTTCAAATATTTTCGGACGTCTTCCGGAACCTTCCCAGTCACCGCCCCGAGCCACGTCACAAACGTCGCCCCCGCCCGGGAAATTGGCGCTTTCGACCACGGCACATGCTGACGCACCGATCCCGCCCAGCCTCCCACCAAGCCGCCCATCTGCTGCGCAAACGCCTTCATTCGCAGAACCGGCCCGCCGTATTTCAGCAGCGCCCCACGAATATAGATCGAGTGCATCTCCTCGTCGCGCCAAGCCCAAATCAAAGCGTGCCGCATCAATTCGCGCACCGCGGGGGGAATCGGCATCCCGGAGAGCCGCTGCGTCATCAGCTCTTCGCGATACCCAACGCTTACAAGCTCTTCTCGCTCGAGCGCCATCAAACACAATCCGATCAACTCTTCGCGTGGCCGGCCAGCGTACTTGGCCTGCCACATCGAAAGCTCCTGCGCGAATTGGTCGTAAACCACGCCCAAGGAAGGACCCTCTTACCTCCCATATAGGCACGAGTTTGCTTCACGGACAAGTCGCCGTCTAGGCACACGGAAGCTATGAATCATCCAGATTTTTCAGTTATTTCAACGACTTAGAAATGCCTCGCGGTGGTCCCAAGCAACGCCTGTGATCCGAAGCGGCCAAATTTCCGGTTAGCGGTAACTTGAGAGCTTTTATGGGTCCGACGGACCAACCTACCAAGAGTTGACTTCGTGAGCGCAACTGGACTTCAGAACAGTTATAGGCCGAAACCTGAAATGCTAGCCTGACGTTAGGCCGCGCAGAAAAAGCGGCCCGGGCGCACATAAGGTGCGCCAAAGACTCAGTGATCAGGTATAGGTGATCGTGTTCCGTCTGGATTACATCTCGTGCGTTCTTACAGTCGTTTCGACCGTTCTCATAGGAAGGAAATTCTGGCAAGGGTGGATGATAGCCGGTGCAAATAGCCTGGTCGTCTGCGTCATTGCTTCACGAACCGCGCAATTTGGATTCATACCCGCGAATCTCTTCTGCATTGCGCTCTATTCCTACAATGTGTGGAACTGGCGCAGCCCGCGATTGCGAACCTCCAAGTAGGTCCTTGTAACCCGATTACGGGAGACTGGTCCGCTCCCCAATCGTTAGTTTGCTTGTGTCCAGGGGCGGCTCTGAGTAAGATGCCCTCACTCGCGGTCGGTCGCCCGGGCCAAAACAACAGGGAACTTTTCGAGAGCAGTTTGCGTTCCATAGTTGCAGGCCGAAGTTGGCCCCATGCAACTTTTGGGGCAAACTGGTCACCGTAGCGGGTTACGAGGCTGATGATACGTTGGAGCAGGATGCCCAACTGGTCCAGCATTGCCTCCAGGGCGACGGTTCGGCCTGGGAGGAACTTGTGCGTCGTCACACACGCCGCATCTTCAACATTTGCTACAGGTTTACCGGCAATGGCACGGAAGCCGAAGACCTGTCGCAAGACGTTTTCCTTCGGGTGTATAAGACTCTTGGCAGCTACCGTTCGGCCCACGGCGGCTTTGCCACTTGGATGACTAGCGTGACGCGCAACTTGCTTATCGACCATTACCGCCGCACCAAGCGCGACCGCATCACGGACTCGCTCGAAGATGCCATGCCGGTGGTCGAAAATAAGGAGTCCGCCGGACGCCGGCCCGATCAGCAATTGCTGCTCGGCGAGTTGAGTTCCCAGGTGCAGACGGCTCTAACCAAGCTTTCTCCGGAACTTCGCGAAGCCGTCATCCTGCGCGATTTGCAGCAGCTCGACTACAATGAAATCAGGCAAGCTTTGGACGTACCGGAAGGCACTGTGAAATCTAGAATCAACCGCGGACGAATCGAACTGGCGCGCATCCTCCAGCAAATGGGAGTGCGCCCGTCATGATCATTCGTTCATCCAAATGGGAATACATGCGGTACCCAGCGCGGAGCATCTCATGACCCCTATGAATTGGACCTGCGAACACATCGAAGAACGCCTCAGCGATTATCTCGACGGGCTACTCAGTCCCGACGAACGCCACGCGTTCGACATGCACGCGAACACCTGCGAAAACTGCTCGCAAATGGTCGCCAGCATTTCTCATCTGGTGAGCGATCTGCACTCCATCGAGCAAATCGAAACGCCGCCGCGGCTTGTCTATGCAATCCTCAATCAGACTCTCGGTCCCCGCGCAGCCAAGACAGGGTGGCAGGCTTCCTTCGGCTGGTTGCGCGGACTGGCTTCGGCCCGCTTCGCTTATTATGGCGTCTCCGTTGCCGCTACTTTGCTGATTCTTCTCATGGCGTCTGGCATTTCTCTGCGTAAGCCCAAGCTTGCCGATCTTGCGCCCGGCAACGTTTATCGCAATATAGACGGCCAAGCGCACCGCGCCTATGCGCACACCGCGAAGTTTGTCAGCGACCTGCGCGTCGTCTACGAAATCCAGTCTCGCTTGAACAAAGACAACGAATTGCCCACCGCGCCAGAGAGCACCGTCCCGCAATCCTCCCCCGGAAAAAATCCCGGAAGCACGGACGGCTCCAAGCCGGCGACTCCCCGTCAGCAAAATCGTGCCAATGGCATCGGCAGAGAACTTGAAATCCTTGCCACCGAAGTCCCGGTGGTCAGTGGCCAGTTGTGCGGCCGGTTGCTCGGAAGGAGAATTCCATGAAGTGTGCCGTCCATTCGGAAGTGGACGCAACAGGCTATTGTCGCAACTGCGGCAAGCCCATGTGCCCAGCTTGTATTCGCCCGGTGCGCGATGTCCTTTATTGCGAAGATTGCCTGGCTACCATCCTCGGCCATCCCGCTCCGGTTTCTGCTCAACCACAGCCATTCGCTGGGGCCGCTCCGCAGCAACCGCAAATGTCTGCTCTTCCACCGGCCGCTCCCCCCGCCGTTGGCCCGAGCCCGGTTTTAGCTTTCTTCCTCGGCTTCCTGCCCGGCCTCGGGGCTTTCTATAACGAGCAGTACGGTAAGGGCATGATCCATCTCGCCATTTTCCTGGTTCTTTTCATCGCCGGTATCGACGGTGCGATGAGCGGCGGCGCCGAAGCCGCTCTCTGGATCTGCATCTCCGCTCTTTGGATTTACATGCCTATCGATGCCCTTCGCACCGCTCAGGCCAAGCGCGCCGGCCAGCCTTTGTCCGACCCTCTCGACAATTTCACCAAGCAGCGCCCCGTCGGTCCCGTCATTCTCATTGGCGCAGGCCTCCTTCTCTTGCTCAACAAATTTGAGTGGTTCCAATGGTTTCGCTTCTGGGATTATTTTTGGCCTTTGCTCCTCATCGCCGTCGGCGTTCTGATGTTTCGTAATCGGATGAATCGCCAGCTTTAGGAGGCTCCTTCGGGAGGTTGATCACACATGAGCGATCGTATTCGTTGCACCTGCCAGCGTTGCACCACGCGCGGCCTCATGGGCCCCGTAGTCGTCGTCACTGTCGGCGTGCTTTTTCTCTTGGGGCAAACGCGCGGCGACTTCTTCGAATTCTGGCGCACATGGCCGGTCATCCTTATCGTTATCGGTCTTATCAACCTCGCCTCCGCTTTCGCCTCCAGCGAAGGCCACATTTCTTCGGCTGCCTACGTGCCGCCCGCGGTTCCCCCAGCTGCCAGCGTCCCTCCCGCTCCAACGAGCCAGGCGCCCACCTCATACCCAGGACAAGGACAATAATCGATATGGCCCAGAGCCGACAGCGCAGCAACGGAATTTTCTCCGGTCTCGTTCTCATCACCGTCGGCGCTCTTCTCCTCCTCCACAACTACCGCGGCTTGGAGCTGGGTGATCTGCTTTACCGCTGGTGGCCTCTCGCGCTCATCTTCCTCGGCTTGATCAAACTCTATGAGCGCACAGTTACCCGTCGCAGCCCGGATTCCGGATCATCGCGCATCACAGCCGGCGAAATATTCCTCGTCGTTGGCATGCTCGTCCTGGTCAGTTGTGTCGCCGCCGTCGACATCATTAGGACGAAGGCCCAAGGCTCGGATTGGGGCGTCCACATGGGCGACTCCTATCCCTTCGACCTCGATGTCGTACCCAAAGCCGTGCCTGCCAACGCGCGCATCACTGTTCGCGGAAGCCGTGGCGACATTACCGTTCGCGCCACGGACACTCCCGAAATCCGCGTCTCTGGAAAGAAAAACCTGCGCGGCTGGAACGAAGAAGACGCCCAGCGCCGCTCCGGTCCCATCTCCGTCGAGATCGTTCAGAACGGCGACGGCTACGAAATCCGCCCCAGCGGCGTCGGCTCCGGCGACAGTCGCGTGTCCATCGACATGGACATCCAGGTCCCCGCGAAAGCTTCCGTCTCCGTCCGCAACGATAAAGGCGACATCACCGTCTCCGACATGACCACTCCCGTTTCCATCACCAGCGCCAGCGGTGATGTCGAAGTCCGCGACACCGCGAGCGACGTCACCATCGAAATGCACAAGGGCGACGTCAAAGTCACCGACACCAAAGGTGACATCAAAATTTCCGGCAAAGGCACCCAGGTGGACGTCGCCTCTGCCACCGGCAGCTTTACGCTCGACGGCGAATTCTACGGCCCCATCCGCGCCGACAAAGTCGCCAAAGGCCTCCGCTTCATCTCGCAGCGCACCGATCTTACGCTTACTTCTCTCACCGGCCACATGGAAGCCAGCTCCGGCAATCTCGAAATTGTTGACGCTCCTGGCGACCTCAATCTCCGCACCAACCGCTATTCCGTGACCATCGAAAACGCCACCGGCAAAGTCAAAGTCGACAACCGCGATGGCGACGTCGCCCTCCGCTTCTCGGTGCCGCCCAAAGCCGATATCGACGTCAGCAACACCAACGCCGGCGTCTCGCTGACTCTTCCCGAGTCCGCCAGCTTCAACATTCTTTCCGACTGCCATTCGTGCGACATCGATTCGGAATTTTCTTCGGACACTCTGAAGAAAACCAGCGTGGACTCCGGCGATTCGCACCTGGAAGGAAAGTACGGCAACGCTCGCGGCCCCAAGATTACTGTGAAAACAAGCTACGGCGCTCTCAACATCCGCAAAACCAGCTGAAGACACCAAACTCGAAATTAGAAACGGCAAATCGTACGCATACCTCGCCGCCGCTTTTCCAATTTCGAATTTCGTATTTCTAATTTCGCCTTTCTTCTACCTCTCCGCCAATCTATTCAAATCCTCAAAAAACGCTGGATACGAGACCCCCGCGCAATCGGCATCCCGGATCACGGTCTCCCCGTCGGCACCCAAGCCCGCCACGGCGAACGCCATCGCTATTCGGTGATCCCCATGCGGCTTAATCTCCGCTCCGTGCAATTTCCCCGCGCGCCGTCCCTCCACCTTCAATCCGTCCGGCCGCTCTTCCACCCTCGCACCCATCTTCCGCAAATTCTCCACGAGCACGGCGATGCGGTCGCTCTCTTTCACGCGCAATTCGCCAGCATTCCGAATTTCAATCCCCTCCTCGGTAAACGGCCCAAGCGCCGCCAGCATCGGCAACTCATCGATCACCAGCGGAATCACGTCGCCCTCAATCACTCCGCCTTTCAGCGCTGCGCCTTTCACCGCCAAGTCCCCAATGATTTCCCCACTCGAACTCTTCAGCGAAAGCATCTGAATCGACGCTCCCATCCCCGCAAACACATCCAAAATCGCCGTCCGCGTGGGATTCAGCCCCACGCTGTGAATCGCGATGCTCGACTCCGGCAGCAGCGACGCCGCCGCAATAAAAAACACCGCCGAAGATAAATCGCCCGGCACATCCAAAGATTTCGCCACCAACTTCCCCGCCCCGCCTGCGCCGAACAGCCCGTGAATCTTCGTCGTTCGCCCGTGCCGCTCAATCGCCGCCCCAAATTCTTCCAACGCCAACTCCGTATGATCCCGCGTCCGTGCCGGCTCCGTTACACTCGTCACGCCTTCCGCAAACATTCCCGCCAGCAGCACCGCCGATTTCACCTGCGCGCTGGCCATCGGCATCTGATAGTCGATCGCGTGCAACTGCGCGCCCTTAATTTCCAGCGGCGCAAAATTATCGTCCTTCGCGCGAATCTCCGCGCCCATCTCGCGCAGCGGCCCCACCACTCGCTTCATCGGCCGCTTCTGCAGCGAAGCATCGCCCGTCAGCTTCGTCGTGAATTCCTGCCCGGCCAAAATCCCGGTCAGCAGCCGCATCGTTGTCCCGGAGTTCCCCGCATCCAGCGCCCGCCAACTGCTCTTCAACCCGCGCGGCCCGTGCCCCGTTACGCGCACCACGTCCTTCTCGACTTTCACTTCCGCGCCCAGCGCGCTCATGCACCCCAGCGTGCTGTGGCAATCCGCCGCCGCCGAAAAATTCCGCAGCTCGCTCGTTCCCTCCGCCAACCCCGCCAGCATCGCGTACCGGTGCGAAATCGATTTGTCTCCAGGCGGCTGCACCCCGCCCGTCAAAAGTCTTGCCGGCTTCACAATTTGTTTTTTCACGCCAGGATTTTACCACGCCCTGAACGCCGCTCCCGAACCGCCGGCTCTCTTACTCAAATCACACCGCTTCACCGCGCCTCGCCGCTCTTCGTCCGTTCCTTTACTTCATTTACTTCATTTACTTCCTCTACTTCCTCTACTTCCTTTACCTCATTTCCCTGTCCTCTCGAACAGTTTTCCCCGGAGCACTACGCAACGCCTTCTCTGAAATTTTCATCCAATTCTCTGCGTATTATTGAGTGAGGAGAAACGCAATGTCAGCGCGCAGAACGCTGCTTCATTTAGCCGCCAAAACTGGCGCGCTCTTGGGAGCCATCTTTGTAGTCACCGTATTACTGGTCGCCATGCCTGGCCACCACGCCCCCTCCGCGCAAGGCGAAATCGTGCAGGGCCAAGCCACTCAGCAAGCCGCCGCTCAGGAATCCGCCATTCCGAAATCCCAATCCATGCCCGGCATGGACATGGGCGACGAAAAATCCAATGAAAAGGCCGCCGTTCAGGACATGACGCCCGGCCATAGCGACGCGCACAGCCATCACATGTTCATGACCAGCATGCGCACGCAAACTCCCGCCGACATCGAGCGCGCCAACGAAATCGTCACGCAACTTCGCTCCGGCATCGAGAAATACAAGGACTATCACGCCGCTCTCGACGACGGCTTCAAAATTTTTCTGCCCAACATCCCGCAGCCCGAATATCACTTCACCAGCTACCGCAACGGCTTTCTCGAATCGCTGACTTTCGATCCCGCGCGCCCCACTTCCCTGCTCTACAAAAAAACGGCTGCCGGCTATGAACTCGTCGGCGCCATGTACACCATGCCCAAGCGCGCCACCGAAGATCAGCTCAACGCGCGCGTTCCTCTCAGCGTCGCCATGTGGCATCTCCACACCAATCTCTGCATGCCCCCGCGCGATCAACTCCGCTCGGCCGACTGGACCAAGTTCGGCCTTCACGGCTCCATCATCTCCGAAGACGCCTGCTCCGAAGCGGGTGGCCGGTTCCATCCCATCATTTTCGGGTGGATGACTCACGTCTATCCGTACAAGGAAGGCCTCGACAACATCTACGCCATGCACCACATGGACTAACTCGCGCTCCGCGCACGCAACTCGCACTCAATTCGCGATCGATCTGTAGAGGCACGATTCATCGTGCCCTCTTTCTTCACCGCTTCTTTCGTCCAGGAACCTTAGATCGCGGATTTTGCCCCTGATACCGGCCTGACCCAAATTGGAACTTCCACGCCACCGCGTGACGTCCATCACAGACCTGGTCCTCAAGTCTTATGACAATCAGGCCCGGCTTTCACTGTGGTAATTGACTTCTCCACATCTCGACCTCCTTACGCGCTTCTTCCGCGAAGCTCAAAGCAACACCGGTCTATTTCCGAGGTTTTCGCAAAGGTAGGAACTATGCGTAAAATCCTTGTTTTACTGGGGCTGTTTACAGCCGTTGTTCCCCTCGCTGCGCAAACGCACGCTCCTCAATCCGCCGAATACTGCGGTGATTGCCACCGCGAAATCTACGACGGCTGGAAACAATCCGTGCACGCCAGGGCGATGGAGAGCCGGCTCTTTCAGGATGCGTTGAAAATGGCCGCTGCCGACTTCGGCAACGACGCGCGCAAGATTTGTTTGCGCTGCCATTCTCCCGCGAGCGTGCTCACCGATGATCTTGCGCTCACGCGCAAGGTAAGCTGGGAGGGCGTTACTTGTGACTACTGCCATTCCATCCGCGACGTCAACACAACGGGCACGAATCCGGTAGCTCGCGTGGAATTCACCGGCGTGAAGAGCGGGCCTTATCCGGATGTAGTGTCTCCGGCTCACGGCACAGCTTTCTCAAACGTTCATACCACATCGCTGGTCTGCATCTCCTGTCATGAGTACAAGAATTCGCTGGGGTTCCCCGTGCTTACGACCTTCACCGAATGGAAAGATGGCCCCTATTCCAAAGAGGGACAGCAGTGTCAGTCCTGTCATATGTTCACCGCGAAGGGCAATGTCGTCGATCCTCGCGTCAAAACCGTTGCGGAAAATAGCGTCAATCTCCATCAGATGCCTGGCAGCCATTCCGTTGACCAGCTCAACAAAGCCATCCGTGGCCAGATGAGCGCGCTTCGCGACGGAGATCATCTCCAGGTGACCGTGAAACTCACAAACGCTGGCGCGGGCCATTATGTGCCGACAGGCTCACCCATCCGGCAACTCATCCTCGAAGTCCGCCTGGAGCCCTACGGTGGCGGGAAGTCCTATCGTGAAGAACGCAGGTATGCGCGCACCGTCGCCGATCAGAAAGGCGCCATCCTGGATCGCGAACATCTTGCTTTCGTCAAAGCTGCCAAGGTCGTTAGCGACACTCGACTCGCGCCCAAGGAAACCCGCGTCGAGACTTTCAACTTTGAACTTCCTCCTGGAAAGCGTGCCCGGCTCGAAGCCATCCTTCGCTATTACTATTCGCCGATGGCCAGCACGGAAGCCCAGCAGGAAGTCCGCTTCCTCTCCCTGTCCCAAATCGTCCAATAACCAGGGCAGACAACCGAAATCTCCAACACCCGCATCTGGAAAGTCGAACGCGAAACCGAAACCACGCAAGCCTACTATCCTAGAACCGACAAACCGAAGGACTGCAGTCCCCGATTTTCCTCACGCACAAATCATTGGACATACAAGTACTCCGGTGTATGATGCCGCCGTCTGAACGGCCACATCTTGCAAATCGGG
>Ga0209415_10012979_pt1 | contig 13822 bp, 12 predicted proteins | sample PeaSoiSIISIP2007_FD_187696 | JGI IMG/M metagenome (GOLD analysis project Ga0209415, IMG submission 187696) | Peat soil microbial communities from Weissenstadt, Germany - SII-SIP-2007 (SPAdes) (version 2) | ecosystem: Environmental > Terrestrial > Soil > Wetlands > Peat | place: Germany... | reverse complement strand
CGTGGAGCACGTCGCCCTTACGTCCCGTTCCACCTTAGCTGTCCCCCTTACTTCGTCGCGTGTCACCCTCAGATAGGCGCGTCGTCCACCTCGCGGGGCTCGTCGACGTCCAGCTCCACCATCCGCCCATCGTCGATCGGCACGGACCCGACCGGAAGCTCGCCATGCCCGTACCCGATGGCGTGGTAGCCACGCAGCCGCTTCTCGAACATGCGCTGCAACATGGGCACTCCCCCGTCGACGTAGTCGAAGATGCGGACCTCCTTCTTGGCGGGGTGGAGGCGGTGGAGGCGTCCGGTGTACTGCATGAGCGTCCCCTTCCAGGAGACCGGCAACGCGAGGAAGAGCGTGTCGAGGCGGGCGTCGTCGAAGCCCTCACCGATGTAGCGCCCGGTCGCCAAGAGGAGCCGCTCCTGGTCGTCCGGGATCGCCGCCAGCTGGTTCACGACGTCCCTCCGCTCCTTCCCCGTCATGCCGCCACGAAGGACGACGAGGTGTCGCGCGAAGCTCCGGAGGCGCTCGGCGAAGAAATCGAGGTGATCCTTTCGCTCGGTGAGGAGAATGGGCGAGCGCCGTTCCTCGAGCGTGCTGATGACATCGTTCAGAATCAGCTCGTTGCGCGCACGATCCGCGGCCAGGCGAGCATAGAGCTCCTGGATGCCGCCGCTGCTCGTCGCATCGTCGAGCTGGAAGCGTGTGTCACGAACGATCAGCCGGTGCTCGAAGGGCCGCTGCGCCGTCTGGCTCTTCGCGTCGACGGCGAAGCGCACGGGGCCCAGCTGCATCTCGAGGATCGGATGATGCCCGTCCCGACGCTGTGGCGTCGCCGTCAGGCCCGTGACGTACCGGGCCTTTGCCTCGGCGAGCACCTTCTCGAATGAAACCGCGGGTAGGTGGTGGCACTCGTCGACGACGACGTGACCATAGTTCGCCACCAGGTCGTCGACCTCCCGGTCGCGGACCAGGCTCTGAATCATCGCAACGTCGAGGCGGCCGTTCGCCTTCCGCTTGCCGCCGCCGATCTGGCCGATCTCTTTCGTCTCGACCCCCATGAACAGAGCCAGCTGGGCCACCCACTGGTCCAGGAGAGGACGGCGGTGGACCAGAACGAGGGTGCTCCGAGCTCGCTTCGCAATGAGATAGGTACCCACGACCGTCTTGCCGATGCCCGGCGGCGCCGTGAATAGGCCGATGTCGTGCGCCAGCATCGCCCTCGCGGCCTGCTCCTGGAGGGGCGTGAGCCTCCCTTTGAATGAAAACGACACGGGGTCTCCGAGCTGGCGGTTGTCCTCGACGCGGAGTCCGATCCCGTGGGCGCGAAGCAGCTCCGCGAGATCTTTCCGGCATCCTCGGGGCAACGCCACGTGCTCGGCGAGGTCCTCGGCACAGGCGATCACGCGCGGCGTCATCGCCGTAGAGAGGCGCATGCCTTGCTTCTTGTAGAATTCGGGATTCTGGAAGGCCGCGAGCCGCTTCATATCGTTGAGTAGGGCAGCGGGGAGTCCCTTCTTCTCGACGAAGATGCGCTGCGCCACGACCGCGCAGACCTCCGGCGGCAGCTGCTCGTCTATCTTGATGGTGGCCGTCCGGCGAGAGGACGGACGCAGCCAAGGCGTCTTTGCCTCGGGGTCCGCGTCGGTGTCGCCGAAGCGCACGCCGACGACCTGCCCGCGATGCGCGGCGTCGTTCGAGAGGTCCTCGACGACCTCGGAGCCGATGCGGCGGATCGAACGAAGGTAGGACCATTGATCGCGAAACGGCTCCCACCGTTCGTCGACGAACAGCGTGTTCCCCTCCTGCCGCGGCCCGTGCTGCAACGGAAGAGCGATCAGGTTGCCAAAGCCGCCCCGCGGCATGGTGTCCTGGTTCGGGAAGAACCGGTCGTAGGACTCCATGCTCAGCTGATGGCGTCGCTCCATCGTTCGCGTGATCAGAAAGCAGCCCATCTTCCGCGCGCTGCTCGCGGCGACAGGCGCGGTGAAGAACATCCAGACGTGCGCTCCATTGCCGGATCGCGACCGCTCGACGGCAACCGGAAGATCCATGCCGTGGCAGGTGTCGACGAAGGCGGCAACGTCAGCCTGCCAGCTGCTCTTGTCGAAATCGGCCGCCAGCAGCCAGCACGTCTCGTCCTCCAGCATGGGATACACGCCCATGACGTGACGACCCTGCAGGTGGTCCGTGACAACGCGGTCGTCGACCGCGATGAACGCCTGGTTCGGGCACTCGCCGCATTTCACGCGCGGCTTTTCGCAGACGCCGCGGACCCATTCGTTGGAGCACGCCGGCGCGTAGCCCTTCTTCGCGCTCTTGGCGTTCACCCAGAGCTTCGGGAAGACATCCGAACGGCCACGAAACAGGCGCCGGAACAGAGCAACCTTGCCGGCCGGCGTGAGCGACGACGCTTCCGCGTGCTGCACGCGGGGCGTGGATGACGCTGGCTGCGGCTGACTGCGCAGCACCTCGAGGCGGCGCCGGGCCTGCTCGGCTTGCCGCTCCAGGTCCGCGAGGCGCGCCTCCTCGCGGACGATCTCCTTCAACCGATCGGCTTCCGGCGCGTCGGGCATATCTCGAACCTCTTACCGCGGCCACGGCGCAGCGCGAAAGCTCTACGGCGTCGCCGGGGGGGGCCGAAGCCGTGGTGGTCGCCGCAGACCGCTACGCCGGCGCACGGTCTTCGGGCATGATGGCTCTTGGATCCGCGATCTGCAGCGGCGACGATGCCCGCTCAGGAGGACGGGATGTTCGGTCGAGGTCCGAGTGATGCACGCAGGTTCTTCGTCTACTCGTACCAGCACCTGGACGACCTCGGTTTCCTCCGTGCACCCGCCACCGTCTTCGCGGAGCATTACGTGAGCGACCAGCTCGATGCCTGGACGGAGGCCATACGCGTGGTGCTCCGGGACGCAGGCTGGGAGGGAGATGGCGACCTGCAAATCATGTGGTTCCCTCCGTTCGTCGATGTCGGCATGGAGGACACGTACGGAACGTACGCATGGGTGGTGAAGCAGAACAATAACGGCACCAGTTGGCTCGCGTCGCCGGTGGAGACTCGCGCAGGTCTTCCGCGTCTTCGATCACAAGCGCTCGGGGCGCACGGGGGCAGCGACCCGACGACCTCCGCACCGGGGAAGGGCTCGAAGGCGACATCCTGCGCGAGGTCTACCAACTGCTTTCCGGAGTGCGAGGGCAAGTAGCGAGACTGCTTCGACTGTCGAGCCCGTTACGCCAGGATGCCAATTCGGCACGTGCAGGGCGTTCTTGCGAAGGATGATGGGCAGCCGGACCTAGGGAGTCGACTTTGTGACCGAGAGAAGCACCGCGGCCCCGGATGCCAGCAGCACGAGCCATCCCAGCGCCCACGCGCCACGCGCGTCGTCTGCGCGGCCTTCCGCGACGCGCCGAGCGCGCGCCCCGATCACGAGATGGAGGGCGACGAGCGCGACAGCGAAGCCGACCTTCGCGCCCATCCACGGCGTACCTGCCCAGAGGCGCCGCGCGGGCATGAGGAGCACGAGCCCGGTCGCGAGGCTTCCCAGGCACGCCGGAACCGCGAGGCGCGTGTGCACCCGCCGCGCCAAGACTCCCGCCGACGGCGGATCCGCCAGGCTCCTGGTGCTTCTCAGGAGCTGGGTCTCGGCAAGCAGCGCGCCGATCCAGACCAGGTTCGCGAGGACATGTGCGGCGAGCAGTGCGGCGGTGTGGGGAGGCCAGTACATCGCGTGCAAGCGTAACGCTAACGCCGAGGCTCGAAGCATTCTATCCTCGATGGCCCGTGACCGACGAGCGGCGCAGAGGACCTCGGACTCGTGTCGACGGAGCCCGCGTGACGTGCAAGGGCGCCTCGGGCGAGCGTGTGCTCGGCCGCGGGCTCGATCTGGGCGAGGGAGGGATGTTCGTTCAGGTGGACAAGGTGCCTGCCGTCGGGTCGCGCCTCTCGCTCGAGGTCCACCTTGCCGGAGAACCTGCTGCGTGGACTGCCGGCGGGCGAGTCATCTGGGTGCGAGGCTTGGCCAGCAAGGACGGAGGGCCGCAGGGCATGGGTGTCGCGTTCGTCGACGTGGGCGATGCCGGGCGCGCCGCCATCACCCGTGTTCTCGCCCGCGACGCCGTGGCGGGCCCGGGCGAGGGTCTGGCTGCAAAGCCTCCCTCGCGAGAGCGCACCGTCCTGGGCGTCGGTCTCGCCACCGCCACACCGCATGATGCGGTCGCGGCGGCGCCCATCGTTGCGGTAGCGCCTCCCCGCGAGCGGACAGTGCTGGGTATCGCTCCCGTTGCGGCGCCGCAACCTCGCATCGAGTCGACCCCGGCTGTAGACGATCTTCCCGATTGGCCGGACGAACCTCCGGAGCCGGAGAAGGCGGCGGCACCGGCCGCAGAGCAGAGCATTCCGATCGAGTTGACGGCTGCGAGGGCACGCGCGCCTTCTCCGGTGCCGGATGGCGCACCTTCTCGGCCGCCCGAGGTGGCGCGCGAGGCTTCCATCACGCACCCGGCCGGCGTGCCGAGGAAGGGCAGAGCGACGCGCTTTGCTCTCGCTCTGCTGCTCTTGGGCGCGGCGGGCGCTGGTGGGTACGGCGAGCGTGCTCGGCTTCGCACGTGGCTCTCGCCCTACGTGGGCCGGGCCCTGACGAAGTTCCCGCCGCACTGGTTCCGATAGCGAGGGCTCTGTCAGGACGGATCTGACGACGCTCGCAGCCCCACCTCGACGCTGCCCGCCCGCATGTGGCCGTGGTAGCGGCGTTGTCCCACCTGGCCCGTGCACCCTTGTCGGGGCGGCGCGGCGGGCGTAGCGCCAGAACATGCCGCTCACCTCTTCGCCGCAGGTGCCAGACAACCTCCTGGATGCGTTCGAGGGAACTGAAGTCTGCAGGGCCATGCGCGAAAGCTTCGCGAAATCGCCCGACACGCAGTGGGTCGTCGAGTACGCACGCGAGCATCTCGGGTGGAGGTACTTCTGGCTGTTCCGCTACCCCGATTCAAAAGGAGCCGGCGGCCCGGACAAGCACCTGCACCTGACGCTGAACCCCGACGGCAGTGAAAGTGCCGTTTCGATCGACTTCGGGCAGGAGGGCCCACAGCGCGTGGCAGTCAGAGACCGTCCGGCGCGAGAAGAACGGCTCGATGCTTCCCACGCGACAACGTAATCGTGGGCGCGGTCAAACTAGGGGGGAAAGTCACACGACTGCTTTGCTCTCCCACCCTCTACGCCTTCGCCGCAGCTGGCCCCTGAAGGCGTGGGGCCAGCGAGGCGATACAATGTCTCTCGTTGGGCGACGACGAAGAAAGCCGCCTGAAGGCGCGTGAAGGCAGCGTGCTCGATGGCAAGTGGACGCTGGAGCGGCTGCTCGGCAGCGGCGGCATGGCGGCCGTGTACATGGCGCGGCACCGGAACGGCGCCCGGGCCGCGGTGAAGATCCTGCACCCGGCCCTGGCGCGCAATCAGGAGATTCGCGAGCGATTCTCGCGCGAGGGTTACGCAGCCAACCAGGTAGAGCACCCAGGCGCGGTCCGGGTGCTCGACGACGACGTCATCGCGGACGGCCCCGACAAGGGCACGGCCTACATCGTCATGGAGCTGCTGGTCGATGGGGAGTCGCTCCAAGACAGGCTGGAACGCGGGCCCCCGATGGGCGAGCTGGAATTTTTGCGAGTCGCCGACGGCGTCCTGGAGGTGCTCGATGCGGCGCACGCCCGCGGCGTTGTCCATCGCGATCTCAAGCCGGAGAACCTGTTTCTCGTCGGGCCACCGAACGCCGCGGACGCCCCGCAGGTGAAAATCCTCGACTTCGGCTTGGCGCGTCTTCTCCAGAACCAGACCATCACGACGCACGGGTTGGCCCTGGGCACGCCGTCCTTCATGTCGCCCGAACAAGCAGCAGGGCGCATCGCCGAGATCGACGGCCGTACGGATCTCTTCGCCCTGGCAGCGACCGGCTTTCGTTTGCGCGCAGGCCGGCGCATCCACGAGGCTGACAACCCGGTCGAGCTCGTGATGAAGATGTCCAAGGTACCGGCTCCGCGCCTTGCGACCGTGGCGCCTGGAGTGAGTGAGCCTTTCGCGCGCGTCATCGATCGGGCTCTCGAGTTCAGGCGCGAGGATCGCTACGAGACGGCCGCGGCGATGATCAAAGACGTGCGTCTAGCGATCAAGCAGCTCGAGGCGGGCATGGGCGCGACGCAGGTTGCGAAGCCTCTCCGGCCCCCTCCGCCGGCCGCGCGCGCGGCGATGAAGCAGAGGGAGCCGTCCGCCGCGACCATCGATCTGTCCGACAGCGACATCATCGTTGCGCGCCGTGGCGAGTGGCCACAGGACAACGAGTCGATCCGAATTCCGAAGAACCGCTCGGTCTTGCCATGGCTTCTCCTCTTGGTCGTCGCGGGCATCGGGAGCAAGTTATGGGGCCAGAAGGCGTGGGAGGTCGCTCGTGCCAGATGGGCTGCCGTCGCGCCGCCGGCAGCGACAGCTTCATCGATGCCTGTCGCGCAGGTCGCTCCGCCTGCGACGTCGGCGCAGCCAGGTGGGACGGATGTGCCGAAGGCCTCGCAAGGGGATGCTGGCACCGGCCCTCAAGTCGCCAATGCAGATCGAAAGTCGGGTGGGGTCACGGCCCATTCCGCATCCACCCCTCCCACCCCCGCTGCGACACGCCATCAGACGCCCACGAGGACAAGCCCCGCCCAGATCCTGAAGACCAAAAAGCACCGGCCCGACGGCGGCTCTCCATGACTCGGAACAAAACTGACCGCGTCCGCCGCGATGGAACGAACCGGCGAGCGCTCTCGTTGTCGGCTGGAACGGGACGTGACGCGATCGCAGACATATCTCAAGGCAGTGCCCGGGCCGGGTATGGCTCCCGCCGAGACCTGTTATGCCGACGCGCTGCGGCGGGTTGCATCTTCGCCGCGCTCTCGGGGTAAGCCGCTCGAAGAATCGCCGCTATGGCGCGGAGGGCCGGCTCGGCGGACGCGGCTTTCCGCCAGATCAGCGCGATGGTTCGGCGGGCGGACGGTCCTGCAAGGGGGCGCACGTGAAGACGAGCGCGCTTGGCTTCTGCTTTTACGGCGAGACCCGGCAAGGCGCAACTTCTGACTTTGACCGCGCCCGAGATGACCGTTCTCGTCGGCGGGCTTCGCGTGCTCGGGGCCAACGCCGGCGCGTCGACGCACGGTGTCTTCACGAAGAAGCCGGAGACGCTTACGAACGATTTCTTCAGGCACCTGCTCGACATGGGAACGGAGTGGAAGGCCCTCTCGAGCGCGAAGGACGTCTTCGAAGGACGCGACCGAAAGACGGGCGAGGTGAAGTGGACCGGTACGCGCATTGATCTCCTCTTCGGCTCGAATTCGCAGCTCCGCGCCCTTTCGGAGGTCTATGGGAGCGCGGACGCTCAGGAGAAGTTCGTCCGCGACTTCGTGGCCTCGTGGACGAAGGTGATGAACCTCGATCGCTTCGACCTCGCCTGACCGGCCGGGACCCGCAGGTGTGCCTCCGGGTCGTCGCTATCGCGTCGTCAATGTCTGATAGAGCATCTGCCACTCGGTGACGGCGGCCGGATTGTTCTCGATGACCAGGTTCGGAAAGCCGCCCGGCGTCCCCTCGTAGTACATGACGACCTGCGCGCCGGGGCCGAGGTTCGTGAGCCCCGCGAGCCACGCTGCCTCTTGCGCCTGGGTGCCGGTCACCGTGTTGTCCACGGCCACTTCGTCGATCTGAAACGGCTTGCCGTTGTCCGTCGCATACGTCGTAAATGGTGCGATGACATCCAGGATGGCCGTCGAATAACCGCCCGACGTCGAATCCGGATACACGTCGATTCCAATGTAGTCGACGTCCGCGAGAATTCCCGAGGTGTAGTCGGGCGCGTAGGTCGCCTCGCCGTGGGTGAGCGGATACGTCTGGTAAATGACGCCGCAGCGCACTCCCCCCGAGCGCACCGACGGCGCGTAAGTGCCGTACATCGTCTGAAACTGCGCTCCCGTGAGCTCGTGGTAGGGCTCGTGGTGGAGCGCGATCCAGGTCTTGGACGCGTAACCGCCGGACACGATGCTCGCGGCGAGCGCCGCCAGATTGGCCTTGTTCGTATCCTCGCTGTCGGGCGACTGATCGGGCTTGATCGAGTACACGACGCTCTCGCCGGCGCTGTAATACTGCGTGAGCTGTGCCGCAGTGACCGAGTTTGGAATCGAGTCGCCACCCTTCAAGTACACGCGCACCACTTGCGCCTTGAGCCCCGTGGCCATGCTGAACTCCGCGTTGCCCGTCGCGTCGACGCCCATGAGCACCGCGTTCAACGCATTCGAATCGGCTGCGTCGGCCGCCTGTGAAGCATCCCCTTGGACTTGTGCATCGCCGCCCTGAGCGTCGTCGAGTCCCGAGGACCCATCCGGCCCAGACCCGGTTCCACCCTCCACTCCGGGTCCCATCGACGTCGCATCCACCCCCGCGTCGATCGAGCCACCGCCGTCCGTCGCTGGAGAGGCGCCGCTCGTGGAACCCGATCCGCACGCCATCGCGAGCCACGCGAAGCCCGCGAGAGGCGCCGGGCCGAACCTGGAGAAAGTGCTCGTCGTCATGATCCGGCCTCGCTGCTGCAGGCCCAGCTACATTATCCCATCCCATCTCCTCAGGGTCCCGGCTTCGCGAGATAGATTCGGCGCCTTCCAAGTCGCGCTGCGGTAAGGTTCCTGGGCATGCGGTTCGTTCTTCCGGCCATCTGGGTAGGTGCGTGCGGCGCGCTTGCGGCATGCGGGTCGACGCGGGGACCGACTGCGGGCCAGGGTGTGGATGCCTCCGGTGCCGGGAACACCTTCGAATCCGGCGCATCACCGACACCGGAGGACGGGTCCTCCGGAAGCGCGGGGCCCGGCTCGTCGAGCGGCACGTCGTCATCAGGCGATGACGGGTCGACGCCAGGCCCCTCGGACGCGTCGGGGGCTCCGCCCGTTGATGGCTCGGGCTCGTCGGGCGACGCCTCTGCGGACGGCCCCTCTGACGGATCCAGTCTCGAGCACATGGATGGATCGGCGTCCTCGGACGGTGGAGCGGGAATCACGGAAGCAGGAGGCTCGGAGGCGGGCAGGGACGCTGGAGAGGACGCAGGCATCACCGACGCTGCGATCGTCGATGCACGCTCCACCGATACCGGAGTCACCGACGCGGGAAGCGACTCGGCAGAGGGCGGCGCCGCACCGCCTCAATGCAAGCGGGGCATCGCGTCCAATGCAGCGCCCGGGTCGGTGTTCTCTCCATCGTCGGCGCAGCCCGGTGTTTCGTGGTGGTACAACTGGAGCCCTAGCGGCACCGGCCAGGGCGCAGGAATCGAGTTCGTGCCGATGATGTGGGGCACCGCCGATCTCAATTCTTCGCTGCCGTCGGGGTCCAAGTATGTGCTCGGCTTCAACGAGCCCAATTTCAAGTCGCAATCCAACCTGACCGCAGCGCAGGCTGCCGCCGACTGGCCCTCCGTCGAATCCGCGGCCCACGCCGTCGGAGCGCTCATCGTCTCTCCCGCAGTGAACTTCTGCGGAAGCTCGACGGACACCACGAACTGCAGCGACCCCGCGGTGACCGACCCGTACACGTGGCTCACGGACTTCTTTGCCGACTGCTCGGGTTGCGAGGTCGATGCCATCGCGATCCACTGGTACAACTGCGACCTGCCTTCTCTGAAGGCGTACATCGAGGGCAACATCGACGCGGGCGGCGGCCTCCAGGGGTTCGTGAAGTTCGGAAAGCCGATCTGGCTGACCGAGTTCTCGTGCGACGGCAGCCACACCGAGGCCGACCAGAAGGCGTACATGCAGGCCGCCGTGCCTTACCTCGAAGGCAATCCGCACGTCTTCCGGTATTCGTGGTTCAGCGCGGGTCCCATCCCCAACGCGGAGCTCGCGAACAGCAACGGGACGCTGAACGACCTGGGGATGACGTACGTGGGGTTGCCCCAGAGCTGTCCATAGGCGGGGACCTGCGGGCGGCCCCGTCGCGGCGTCACGGGCAGACCATCGTGGGGGCGACCGTCCAGAAGCCGGAGATCGTCCGGACCTCCACCGAGCCGTTGTCGGCGACGGCCTCTGGTTGCGATGACGGCACGCACATGCTCGTGCCGCGTGTGACTGTGACCTGGTACGAGTCGGTGGGGATGGCGTTGAAGACGATGGCCTCGCCGCTGTCGTACTGGACGGGCACGTCCAGCGGGGGCTGGGTGCTCACGGTCAGCGCGGCGGACGTGTCGTCCGAGGACGCCGTGACTGCAACTGGAATGATGATGACGACGCGGGTCGGATCGAGGGTGACGTCGAAGCTCTGGGCGAGCGCCGCGGCTTCGGCGGTCGTGGGAAGCGTCGCGGCGGGCAATGTCTGCTGCGCTGCGCTCGTGACGTCGAACTCCTGGAAGATGCTCTTGTAACCGGTCAGCTCGAAGGCGAACCAGTCGCGCGCGTTGGCCCCTACCCCCGAGAGCACGAAGGAGCGCGCAGCATCGGAGTAGGCGCTTTGAATCGAGACGAGGTACGCGTCGCTTGGGAGCCACGACGCCTGCACGCCCGCGAGCCCGACGCCCGCCTGCGAGAGAATCTGACCCGTCACGGTGGCGGTCGTCACGGCTGGGGCCGAGGGCGGATAGGTCACTGGAGCAGCGGTCTCCGTCGACGCGGGAGCGGCTGTCGTGTCGTGGGGGCCTGACGCTGCGCAGCCGCACGCGTGCGCCAGCGCCGCCCCGAATGCCAGTCTGCGGATCGTGTTCACGTCGGCTGCTGTGGCAACGTCCGGGCCACACGAAGGTGCCGTGATTTTGGCCGTGCGCGTCGCCGGACGAGGCCCGCGTGACGATGAGTCGTCGTCGCTTCGACCGCGTGAGCGGCGAAGAGGCCGCGCTTTCGTCGTGGAAATCGATTGGTCGCGCGTCGGCACGCACCGTGCGTTGAGGGTGCCGTGCGCCTCGTCCTCCAGAACGTGGCGGGCGCCAACGGGAGATCACGATGAACACGCTCACTTGGACCGCACCTTTGATGGTCGCACTCCTTCCGGCAATGGGCTGCAGCGGCGCAAGTCCGTCGGGTACGAACCCGTCGGATAAGGCCCCCGGCGCCGCCAGCGCCGGCAACACAGGCTCGCCGCCCGAGGAGGCTTCGGTTTCGATCCAGGGCTTCGTGCGCACCTCGGACGGAGCACCGATTGCGGGTGCCACGGTGTGTCCCCTCGCCGAAGGCACGGGGCAGGACACCGCGGACTGCCGAACGACCGGCGCCGACGGATCATTCACGTTGACCACCCTCGCAAACGCGTGGGTCGCGATCACGTTCGCCAAGACCGGCTTCGTCTCGACCGTGCGCGCCGTAGAGACGCAGACGGGCGTCATGACGCTTCCCGGAGCCGGGAACGTGATGCTTCCAGCGGCGGAGCCGCTCGTCATCGCAGGGGTGACCGCCGATCCCGGTATGGGGCAGGTTGCGTTCACGGTGATGGGCTCTGGGGGACTGGGAGGAGGCGTTCCCGCGTCGGTCACGATGGGCGGAACGGCCTCCCCCGCGGCCCCCATCTATGTCGGTTCCGATGGCTCGCCCGCCGCTGGTGCGACCTCGGGCACGCAGGGCGTCTTCGCCAACGTGCCCCCGGGCCTCTATTCGCTTCACTTCAGTCAGCCGTCGGTGACCTGTTCGCCCCTCAGCCTCTACGGCTGGCCGATGACGGAGTACCAGAGCGCGGGCGAGGCCTCGGTCGTCGTGCCGGTCATGGCGGGGTATGTGACGGCTCCGGTGGCGGCGTCGTGCGAGAGCGCGCCGTGATCGAGGTGCCGTGAAGCTCGGATTGAGAGCCCCGAGCGGAGAGGGCGTCAGAGGGGTGGGTCGCGCGGTGGGCTGCGCATCCGGAGCGCCTCGATGCGGCTCGAGAGGGTCGTGCGAGCGATCCCGAGCTCGCGCGCGGCGTGGGCGACGACTCCCCCGCATCGCGCGAGCGCGTGACGGAGGATGCCCTGCTCGAGTGTGTCGAGCTGGGCGCGCTCGGCCTGGAGCTTCTGCCACGTCGTGGCGAGTGTCTCCATGGCGAGCCTGGGGCCGCTCGCGTCGGGCGACGCGTGAACGGCGTCGCGGAGCTCGACGTGCTCGGGGGTGAGGACAGTGGCCCCCGGGTCGCGCGCCACGGCGCGTTCGCGCGCACGCTCGACCGTGCGCTCAAGCTGCCGCACGTTACCCGGCCAGTCGAGCGCCGGCGAGACGAGCCGATCGCGGAGCTCGGCCGACAGGCTCCACCGGCATGCCGGATCCAGGTGGCGAAGGGTGCTCTCGGCCAGCGCCGGGATGTCCTCGCGGCGGGCGCGCAGCGGGGGCAGCTCGATTGTGAGCGCGGCGAGGCGGAAGTACAGGTCCTGCCGCAGGCGTCTCTCGCGGATGGCTTCCTCGAGGTCCCCGTTGGTGGCCGCGATGAGGCGCACCTTGGCCCGCCTCGGCTCGGCCCGGTTGTAGCCGAGGGGGCGGTAGGTGCCGAACTGGGTGAAGTCGAGCAGCAGCTGCTGCGCGTGAGGGGGCAGGTTGAGGATCTCGTCGAGGATGAGCGTTCCGCCGTCGGCGAACTCCGCGAGGCCCATGCGCTTGTTCACCGCGCCCGAGAACGCGCCACGCTCGTGGCCGAAGAGCTCCGAGGTGATCGTGTTGAGGTCGTCGCTCGCGCCGAGGACGGCGCGGACGATGGGGCGGCGGTTGCTGGCCTCGGCGATCGCCTGGGCCAGCAGCGTCTTGCCGGTGCCCGATTCGCCCAGGATGAGGATGGGGGAGTCGCCCGAGATGGCGGATTCGAGCTCGCGGCGGATGGCGCGCATGCTCGGGGGGGAGAGGAGGGCGTCGAGGGGGAGGGCGTGGCGGGCGTTCGGGCCTTGGGGGGCGAAGAAGCCGGATGCGTCGGACGCGCGCGGTTGGGCGGCGAGGGACAAGTGTCGTCCGGTCATGGGGTCCTGCCGAGGGTATCGAGGGCGACGGCGGCTTCGTTGGCGCTCGAGCAACGTCGAGTCGGGTCGCGATCGATCAGACGGCGGAGCAGTGCGACGGCCTCGGGACCAAGGGCCTCAGCTTCGTCGTCCAGCCAGGCCCCGGGGAAGTCACGCAGCGCGGCGAGCGTGAGCCGCGGCCCGGTCCGGCTGCGAGGGCTCGTGCCTGTCAGGACCTCGATCGCGATCATTCCGGCCGCGTAGAGGTCGGACGCGAACGACATGGATGCCCCGTCGATGAGCTCCGGGGCGAGATAGAGCGCCGAGCCGACCAGCGAGGACGGCCCGCGGGCGTCGAGCTCGGGCGGGGTCGCGCGATCTCCGATGTGGGCCGCAAGCCCGAAGTCGATGAGGCAGACGCGCCGCTCGAGCGACGCGGGTGCGTGAGGCGGGGCGGGGTGCCCGCAGAGCAGGACGTTGGACGGGGTGACGTCGCCGTGAACGAGGTTGGCCCCGTGGACGTGGGCGAGGGCATCGAACATCTGGACGAGGGCGCGGAGGCGCCGCGCACGAGGGGTCGTCGGGGGCAGATCCACGATCATGCGTGTGTGCTCGAGCAGCTCAAGGACGAGGAACGGGGCATCCGCTTCGTCTGCGCCGGTGTCCGACAGGCGAACGATATGGGGGTGGTCGAGGCGGGACAGGGCCCGGCGCTCGCGTGCGAGGCCTGCGTGCGGGTCGACGCAGGGCGTGGAGCCAGGGAGGGCTCGAGACCATGGGCGCTTGAGGGCGAAGAGGCGGTGGGTGCGTCGGTCGCGGACGCGGTGGACGATCCCCATGCCGCCGGCGCCCAACGGGGAGAGGACGTCGTAGCGGCCGGCGATGGGGCTCGGGGGGGG
>Ga0209415_10012978_pt1 | contig 13822 bp, 12 predicted proteins | sample PeaSoiSIISIP2007_FD_187696 | JGI IMG/M metagenome (GOLD analysis project Ga0209415, IMG submission 187696) | Peat soil microbial communities from Weissenstadt, Germany - SII-SIP-2007 (SPAdes) (version 2) | ecosystem: Environmental > Terrestrial > Soil > Wetlands > Peat | place: Germany... | reverse complement strand
CCGCCTTTCTTCGCCACATAGAGACCGCTCACCATCGTCACCAAATGGCGCGCCCAGTGATCGCTGTTGATCTCCGGCAAGACGTGCCCTTGGCTCTGACCACGCCGTAACACCTCGCCCAGCAGATGAACCAGCCGTTCGGAATGGCGTCGAATTTCCTGCTCGATGGCGCTATCGCTGGGCGCCAATTCGACGGCCACATTCACCATCAGGCAACCGCGGCGCGCGCAATCCGTTCCGGCATCGCCTTCGATAGCCCGCGCCAGATAAGATCGAATTTGATCGAGGGCATCACCGTCGGGCGCAAAAATCTTGAGCGTCTCGGCGATGTAGCTTTCGCTATAACGACGCAACACGGCAATGAGCACGTCATGTTTGCAACCAAACGCGCCATAGAAGCTGCTTTTACTCAGTCCCATCGCGCCGATCAGATCAGCCATCGACGCTCCCTGATATCCCTTGCTCCAAAAGACATCGAGGGCGCGCTCCAGAGCGTCATCCATTTCGAACTCACGCGGCCGCGACATCTTTACCTCCGAACCGGCTCGAAAGGGAGATAGTGGACCGATCGGTCCATATCAAGTGGAGTCTCCGCGAAAAAAAATGTCGACGGCCACATCAGCACAAGGCATTGAATAGATAAGATAATTGAGACAATTCATAAGAATTGATTATTCAATTATCTTGTAAAAGAAAAATTAAACTCTATATAGGATGAACGGTATTTTTAATAAAAAATTTAATTTAGGCAATACAACCTAAATACGCAATGCGATTTGTCAAGGAAGCCCCCGTGACACCAAAGAACGAACCTTCCAATTTGTATAAAAAAGCGCTTCCCCTGAAGCAGGTTCAAGCCGCATCCCGCCCTGGGAAAGAGCAAGGCCGTTCGATAGGGGGGCATAAGTTCAAAGTTGGGCAGTCCCTATTATTCTCGCCCAGCATTTTCGAGGCCGCGACGCGAAAAGGCCTGTTTCGCGTCGTTAGTTTGTTGCCCGCCGACGGCGGCGACAACCAATACCGTCTCAAAAGCGAAACGGACGGGCATGAGCGCGTTGTCCGCGAAGGGCAACTTACGTTGGTCTAATCCCGCCAATCCGACAAAGCACCCACGAGTCGCCGCCGCCCGTCTTCTCCCGGCGGCAACCCTACCCTGAGCCAGCGCGGCGATGCCGCAAAGGGCCGGACCAGGATGCCCCGTTGGCCAAGATGTTCGTAAAGAGCCCAAGCCCGAGGCGCATTGACCAGGCGGAACAGGGGCGTCCCGCCGGTAACCGACAAATTCGCCTGCACCAGCAGCGTGTCCAGAAGCCCGGCCTCACGAAATAATTTGGCGCGCGCAGCCTCCATCCAGGGGCGATCCGCTAGAGCGATCTGGCCGATCTGAAGAGCAGGACCACTGACCGGCCATGGCCCAAGCGCCGTCCGCAGCAATCGCGCCAAGGACGGCTCGGCGATCGCGAAGCCAAGACGCAATCCGGCGAGGCCGAAGAACTTCCCAAAACTGCGCAGCACAAGAAGGCCCGGCCCGGCATGGGAGGCGAGCGATTGCTCGGGCTCGACATCGCCGAAGGCTTCATCGACCACCAACAAACCGCCTTTTGCGACCAAGGCCGCAGAAATTTCCAGCAATCGCCCCAGATCATGCCGGCGCCCGTCCGGATTGTTGGGGTTGACCACCACCACCACCTCGGCATCGCCGATCCTCTCCACCGTCTCACAAGGCAAGACCTGGTGGCCCGCTCCCATCCAACTTTTGGCATGTTCGGAATAAGTCGGCCCGATCACGGCAACGCGAGAGAATGGCCGCAATCTCGGCAGAGTTTGAATGATTGTCTGACTACCGGCCGCCACCACGATTTTCTGGGCATCGAGGACGCCGTACGCCTCTGCTGCGACGGACCGCAGATCCCCCTCTACGGTCGCATCCGGCAACCGCTGACAATAGGTCAGGTCGACTGCCGGCAATGGATAAGGAAACGGGCTGACTCCTGTCGACAAATCCAACCAACCATCGGCTTGCCGCCCGAAACGAGCCTCGGCAGCCGCCAAATCACCGCCATGCGTTGGTAGAGCGAAGGGATCGAGAGAGGACGAAGGATGTCTCATGGCTCAAGAATCAATGCGTTTCATGGGGTGGATCAGTGGCGGCGCCACGATCTGCCGGTCAAGCCGGATCGAACCACAACGGGCATCGATAGTCGATAATGTTTTCGTTATCAACCTTGCCAAGACCGTCACCCGCAGGGCCAGCGGAACGGAGCAATCGGATATTTTACCGACGATGGAATATCCCCCAGCATTTTGCTTACAAATAGGTGCGCTTTCGCTGAATCTGACGAATCGTCAAATTTACGCTTCAAAACGCACCCCCGAACGGGCTACTTTGAAGACACGGGGGCAACACCGGCGACTGGGTCCAATTGACGATGGGAAGCGTCCGCCGGATTGTCGAGCAAGTAGAAGCCACGCGGTTCCATCCGTTGTTGGCTCGGGGAAACAGGGTCGGAGTCCTTTTGGCAACGGCGACGGATCGTATGGTCGGCGCGCGTGTTAGAAGTGTTTTCCGTTTCTGACCACCTCACTCCTTATGCTCCCCGTGGGATAGGCATCGGCCAGTACGATGCTTCGTCCCGGTTCCACGGTGCTGGTCAGGGGGGGAGAGGCGCTTGGCGGATCGGCGATCAATCATAAATCCCCAGGGAGGGATGTGGCGGCGCGTCTTGCGTAACGCCTTTCCCGAACGCCAAATTCTCGTTCGCGACCACGGACGAATCCGGTGTTTCAGCCTGAGTACGCTACATCAACTCCTTATCACCGGTGTCATTGCCGGCTGTGTGTTATGGGCCTTGCTGGCCACGGCGGCCTATTGCGATGGCGTCGCCATCCTGGCCTCGAAGGAAGATGAGATCGCCCATCGGACGGCCGAACTGGACGGTGTCAAGGCCAGTTACAAAGCGGCCTTCGGGCAGATGGATGAATTTCAATCCATTTTTGCCGGCATCACCTGCGAAATCACCGGCATTCAAGACAGCCTGCTGCGCATTGCCGAACGGAGCGTCACGTCACCCAAACGCGGCGCTTTGCCGCGACTGGATCCGGATGCCAGCGGCTGTCGAGTCGTCGCCAATGGCGGTTCCGCCGCGCCCGGACCGGCGGCCAACGGTGATACAAGGCGCATCGTCGGCACGCTCAAGGACGGATCTTCGCCCGATCAGGAGATATTGCGGCGCCGTGTCGCCCATCTCGAAGAGGAACTCGCCAAACTAAGAGCCAGCCACGGCGCTTTCCTGGAACAAACCGCTGGCGTCGCCGCGGTGCGTATCGGCGAGTTGGAGCGAGCACTCTCCGCCGTCGGAGTCGACGCAAAGACCCTGAACGGCGAGGCAAACCGCCGTCCACGCAGAAGCGAAGACGAAAAAATCAGTCTTTTCGGGCGAGGTGGGCCTTTTATCGCCGCCCGTCGGGGGGGCGGATCACCGGCCCTGGATAACTTCAGCCCGATAGCTTTGTTCAACACCCATGCCGACCGTCTCGACAATCTGACGACCGCGATCAGAACGCTCCCGCTCGGTGAGCCGCTCGCGGATTATGAAGTGACCAGTCCTTTCGGCGTGCGCAACGACCCGATCAATACGCAGACGGGAATCCATGAGGGTGTCGACCTGGGGGCGTCGACGGGGACACCCGTCATGGCGACGGGCGACGGGCAAGTGGTCTGGGCGTCCTGGCGCGACCGCTACGGCATCATGGTCGAGATCGAACATGGGATGGGCCTGCGAACCCGCTATGCCCATTTGTCAAAAGTTCTGGTAAATGTTGGACAGCACATATCACGTGGCGCACCGTTGGGACTGGTCGGAGAAACAGGCCGAACCACCGGTCCTCATTTGCACTATGAAGTGCGTGTCGGCGAACAGGCGACCAATCCGATGAAATTCATCATGGCGGGGCAAAATGTTCTTAAAGGGCAATAAGTCTGCCGCACGGCGGCCCTCTCCTTCGATTATCGGAGCGGATTGCACCTTTACCGGTGACATCCTGAGCGAAGGTGAAGTCCAAATCGATGGGCATCTTAAAGGCGACCTCTGCTGCCACGCGCTGGTCATCGGGCAACAAGGAACGGTGACAGGCGAAATCAAAGCGGAAATGGTTACCGTGCTGGGCAGTGTCACGGGACAAATCACGGCGCAGACGGTTGCTTTGGCCAAATCGGCCCGCATCCTTGGCGACATCATGCACGACAGTTTGTCGGTCGAGGTCGGCGCCTTCGTCGAAGGGCGGTTCAATCGGTTACCGGCCGCACCTGTCGTCGACACCACCAGCGACGCCGGGGCTGCGCACAATTCTTCGGGACAGGCCTTGCTGTCGAGCCCAAAAGACGTAAATAGGGAAGACGCTGAAAAGCCGGAGATATCCCCTCCCCCCAAGGTCGTCCTGCTCGGTAGTTAGTTTTTTTGGAATTCATCCTGTCCTGGCCGGATATCGCGGCCTTTTTTACAGTTATTGCCATTGATGTGGCTCTTGCCGGCGACAATGCGTTGGTTGTCGGCATGGCGGCGGCTGGACTGCCGAAGCCGATGCGGTCCCGGGCGATTGTCCTCGGCATCGCCGCAGCGGCCATTTTGCGAATCATCTTCGCCGGTCTGGCCGTGCATCTGATGAAAATCGTCGGCATGACGGTTGCCGGCGGGCTTCTGCTTCTTTGGGTGTCCTGGAAACTTTGGCGGGAAATCCTCGTTCAACGTGACGAGGCCCGCGCCCGCGCCGCCTCGGCGAGCGGCCACACGCCGAGGTTAAGCAAACCGGGCAAAACCCTGCGGCAAGCCATCGTTCAAATTTTTCTCGCCGACTTGTCCATGTCGCTGGACAATGTCCTCGCCGTCGCCGGGGCAGCGCGCGACAATGTTTGGGTCCTGATCGTCGGGCTGAGCTTTTCCGTAATCCTGATGGCCTTCGCCGCAAGCGTCGTCGCTCGTTTGATTCAAAGGCATCAATGGATCGCCTATATCGGGTTGCTGATCGTTCTCTATGTTGCGCTGGCGATGATCTGGGACGGGACCCACTCCGTCATCCGCGCCTTCCCCCATGAATGACACCCAAATCCCAAACGAAACCTCCGCCCTTGCGGGAGCACTCAAGCGATGGCAAAACACCACCGAGGCTACTGCCCCCACGAATTACTCTTCTGGTAAATTCTATTTACCACGATATTTTGTGTGGTAAAGTAGCTCGAATGTGGAGCCTCCGTGGCGGCGGCATCGCACATCATAAGGGGAGGTTCGGCGGGAAATTGTGATGGATGAAAGAGTGGAAAAAGATCGCATTAGACCGGCCAAACTGGCCGACGCCATCGCTGCGCATTTGGAATCGCTGATTCTGGAAGGTTCCTTGCGTCCCGGCGATCGCTTGCTCGCGGAACGAGACCTAGCGCACAAGCTCGACGTTTCGCGTCCGTCTCTCCGCGAGGCCCTCGACCTGCTGGAGCAGCGGGGACTGTTGCATAGCGGACGGGGGGGAACCTATGTGTCGCGCCTGTTGGGCGAAGGCTTCAGCGCGCCGCTGCTCGATATGCTTGAGAAGAACGAACACAGCTCGACCTATGACTATCTCGAATTTCGCGGCGCCGTCGAAGGAACAGCGGCCTATTTCGCGGCCTTACGCGCCAGCGAAACCGATCGGGAAATGGTCCATGCCCATTTCATCGCAATGGAAGCGGCACACGCCGATACTGCCACCGACATCGCAAGCGACCCCGGCCGCGAAGCGGATGCCGATTCGGCATTTCATCTTTCGATCTACGAAGCCAGCCACAATCTGATGATGCTGCATGTGATGGGCGGCCTAAGCGACGTGCTGCACAGGGACGTGCTTTATAATCGCGGCAAGCTCTACACCCGCAAAGGCGTTCGCGCCCTCTTGCTCGAACAGCATCGTGCCGTCCATGACGCCATCATGAGTGGTGACGCCGAGGCGGCACGCGCCGCGGCCGAAGCGCATGTCGCTTTCACCAAGGCGGCGCTGCATGAGATCGACAAATCCGACTCGCGATTGGAAAAATCGCTGCGTCGTATCGTCTTCAACTCTCCCGACGACGGCAGCATGCCAGAAAACATGCAACTCGCCGTCGCGGACGCGGACCTTCCGCGAGATAGGAATTGAGCTCCGAAATGCTCTTGTCAGAACCACCGGTTTTGGGAACCAATGCGCCGAACAACAGGCTTGACGAAGCAAACCTGAATGTTCCTTTGGCCGGATTGCTCAAATCCCATCCGGAAACGGCTTTCGATTATCTGGAATTCCGATTCATCACGGCGGGCATGTCGGCGCAAATGGCGGCCGAACGAGCCTCCGAAAAAGAGCGTGCCCGCATTACCCAAGCCTATCAGGATTTGGTGGTGGCGCCCGAGAGCGCCGACCCGAAGGTCCAACATGACAGTGATCGCGAATTTCATTTGTCGATCTACGCCGCGTCGCATAACGCCGTCATGGAACATGTGATGCGCAATATCTTCGTGATGCTGCATCAAGATGTCTTCTACGACCGCGAACGCTTTCACGCCCGCGCCGGCGTACGCGAGTTGCTGTTGCGCCAGCACAAGGCGATCTATGACGCGGTCATGGCTCGCGAACCGGAACGGGCCCGCCGCGCCGCCGAGAATCACATCCTTTACATTCGTGACACGCTCCAGGAAAGTCGGCTGGCCGAACAACGCGCCGAAGTCGCCCGTAGGCGCACCGGCCGCGCAAGCCTTGTCCAAATGACCGACCTCGAGGGGTGAGACCGATAACCCGGTAATCCAGGATAACGGACGTTCTGGATTTCTTCGGATAACGGCTCCCAATGTTGCTGTTTATCATAGCGACATTGGGTTTTTGCGGGCGCTTGTCGGAAAACATGCGGAAGTCGGGAAGATTGTGTTTCAGTACCTTGGTGCTTTATTGCGAAATCGGCAGCGCACGACCGCAACCTTCTAGGATCTTTTTTTGGTAATAATTTTTTACCACTTTACATATGTGGTAAAAGGTTGTAGCCGATAAGGGAAGCGAAGCGAAAAGCCTCGGCCAAGATCGAAGGTGAAAGCCAATGAGCAAGAATCCGCTGCCGGGTCTGCCCGACACCGTCTATTACTTCCCCACCTGTTTGGTTGACCTGTTCTATCCGGAGGCTGGAATGGCCGGGATAGAGCTATTGCAAAGAGCCGGCACGAAGGTCGTCATGCCCGGCCAACAAAGCTGCTGCGGCCAACCGGCGCGCAATTGCGGCTATTACGAAGAAGCGCGCGCCGTTGCCCGCACCCAACTGGCGGCCTTCCCCAAAAACTGGCCCATCGTCGTGCCCTCCGGTTCCTGCGCCGGAATGATGAAAACCCATTATCCCGAGTTGTTCAAAGGCATGCCTGAACTTCCAGAAGTTCAGGCCTTCTGCGACCGCGTCTACGAACTGACGTCGTTCCTCGTTCATGTGATGAAGATCAAACTGGTCGACAAGGGCGAACCCGTAAAGGTGACCTGGCATGGCTCCTGTCACTCGATGCGGGAGATGGGCGTCGTTGAAGAACCCAAGGATCTTCTGCGCAGCCTCTCCAATGTGACGTTGGTTGAAGCCGACTACGAAAAGGAATGCTGTGGCTTCGGAGGTACCTTCTCGGTGCGTCTGCCGGAAATTTCGGCCGCCATGGTGACCGATAAGATCAACAACATCGCCGCCACCGGCGCCACACAAGTGGTGTCGGGCGACATGGGCTGCATGATGAATATCTCCGGCGCCATGAAAAAAGCCAAAACCCCGGTCAAGGGGCGCCACATCGCCGAGTTTCTGCTCGAGCGCATTGGAAGGGGAGATGCGTGATGACGCAAGTAAGCCACGATTTCGAGCATGCCGCCGTCAAGGCTCTGGGCAATCAGCAACTGCGCACGAACTTTCGCCGCGTCATGACTGGCCTGATGGCGAAACGCGCCGCTCAATTCCCCGACCAGGACGAACTGCAGGCTCTGCGCTCCCGCGGCGCCTCCATCAAGGACCGGGCGCTGGCCAAACTGCCCGAGCTCCTGGTCCAATTGGAACAGAATCTGACCGCTAACGGCATTCAGGTGCATTGGGCTGAAACGGTCGAAGAAGGCAACAAGATCATCCTCGATATCCTGAAGAAGGCGAGCGCACGCTCGATCATCAAGGGAAAATCGATGGTCTCCGAAGAAATGCATTTCAATCATTTCCTCGAAGAAAACGGCGTCGCGGCGCTGGAATCAGACCTCGGCGAATATATCATCCAGCTTGCCGGCGAAGGTCCTTCGCACATCGTCATGCCGGCCATCCACAAGAACAAGGGTGAGATCGGCAAACTGTTCCAGGAAAAGATCGACGGACAGGGATTCACCGACGATCCGGATGAACTGACCGCCGCGGCGCGCCGCGTCCTGCGCCAAATGTTCGCCAATGCCGATGCCGGGTTTTCCGGCGTCAACTATGCCGCAGCGGACACCGGCTCCCTCGTTTTGATGTCGAACGAGGGCAACGGACGCATGTCGACCCATTTGCCTAAGCTGCACATCGCCCTGATGGGCGTCGAAAAGGTCATCGAACGGCTGGAGGACGCAGCCCCCCTGATCAGCCTGGCCTGCCGCTCGGCAACCGGCCAGGCGATCACCACCTATGTCAATATCATCAGCGGTCCGCGCAAAGCGGGCGAAAAGGACGGTCCAAAGGAAGTCCATCTGGTGCTGCTCGATAATGGCCGCACCAAGATTTACAACGATCCGGAACTCCGCGTCGGGTTGCGCTGCATTCGTTGCGCCGCCTGCATGAACCATTGTCCGGTCTATACCCGGATCGGAGGCCACGCCTATCAATACACCTACCCCGGCCCGATCGGTGAAATCCTCAATCCGCAGATGCAGGGTATCGAAAAAGCCGGTGACGTCTTGCATGCCTCGTCGCTCTGCGGGCGTTGCTCCGAAGTCTGCCCGGTCAAAATTCCTCTGCACGAACTGATTGTCCGGTTGCGTCGCGAATCGATCCGCCCATCCGGGAATTCCGTGAAAGGCGGCGGCTCGCGCAACAGCAGCACCGAAAACGTCATCTGGTTCGGCTGGAAGACCATGTACGCGTCCCCGCTGCTTTACCGCTGGGGAACATGGTGGTTGCGCAAAATCGGCAATTTGATGCCGTCGAGCATGCCCTTGCTGAAGCAATGGACGTCGGTCAGAACCAAACCGCAATTCGCTTCCCGCTCCATCTATGATTTGGCTCGTGAAAGGGGCATCCGCGATGAGTAACGCTCGCTCAGCCATTCTTGAACGCCTGCGCAAGGCTCCCAAGAAACCCATTCCAGACCTTGCTCCCTGGACTCCCTACGCCACGACGACGGAATCGGCCAAGGATCGGTTCTGCCGCCTGATGAAGGGCGTCAACGGTCAAATCGTCGAGACCACGCGCGCCGATCTGGTTGCAACGTTGCGCCAGGTTCTGACTGACAAACAAGCCAAGAATCTGCTCTACGCCCCGAACACCGACATCGGCCGGACGCTCGACGCCGCTTGGGCGACGGAACCGGGGCCGCAACTGGTCGCTTACGACAAACCGATCGAAGACATGAAGGCGGTCATGGTCAACGACATCGATGCTGGGATCACCAGCACGATGGGCGCCATCGCCGATACCGGTTCCTTAATCGTCTGGCCATCGGCGGACGAACCTCGCCTGATGTCTCTGGTTCCCCCCATCCACATCGCAGTCTTGGAATCATCCAAGATGTTCGATTCTTTCCCCGAAGCGGTGGCAAAATTGAGTTGGAACAAGAAGCCGCCAGGGAACACCTTGTTGATTTCGGGACCGTCCAAGACCGCCGACATCGAGGGCATCCTGTGCTACGGCGTTCACGGCCCCAAACAGTTGGTCATTCTGTTCATCACCGACTGAGTTTTGTCCGGAAACCATCAACGCCTCTTCCGGATGAAGGCCAAGACGAGGACGGCAACGTCCTCGTCTTCGGCATATTCAAGCTGAAGCCTTGAGCGCACTCTTTCTCAACAGATTGATCCGCATGGGCTGATCAAACGACCACCCATCGTCGCCCCGTTGTCCATGACGTTCGAAGGCCGCGCGAATCTTGCTTTCGTCTTCGGCCAGGATTGGCGCTCGAACAGGATCGACGGCAATCTGGCGGCGGCGAAACGCTTCGAAATCGGCAAACCGGTTTTTCTGCACAAGGAAGATCTCACGAACCGGCTCCAGCCCCCATTGTCCTGCAGCGCGAATGGCAGCAAGCGCCGTGGCACGAACGGCGGTTTCGTCGTGAATGAGACTGACGACGCTGAAATACTTCCCTTCCGCCAGCGGCTCCGAGATGAAGATCGTGCCACCGAGAGACAGAACACGCGCTGCTTCCGACAAAGCTCTCGCCTGATCTTCCACAGGCACATGATGAAGACTGTTGGAGAAGACCACCACATCGACCGAAGCAGTGTTCATCGGCAGCGCCTGAGCAACTCCCTCAATGTAGGTCTCGTCCGCCACCGAAGGAGCAGCACGGGCTTTGGCGAGTTGCGCGAGATTGACCTCAAGTCCCGCGACATGAGCGCCTTGCCCCGCCATCAGACGCACCAACACGCCATCGCCACAGCCGACGTCGACAACGATTTTGTCTTTGAGCGAGATCGTTTCCAGCAATATGTCACTATTTTTTTTGTAAGGCATGTCTCATTCCTAGAGAGAATATCACGGTCATGCGGCCATCTCCGGCCACTATATCAATGGGGCAAAGACCGGCAAGAGACGCAACCATACCGACAGTTAATATAAATAAAACTTGAGGAAATTTTAAACTTATTCAGATAATAACTCTGTATTCTAGGAAGTGGGGTCGAGCACGGCCACGAACAATCCTCCGCAATGGAAGTTTAGGTTCGCCATATTGCGTATAATGCCTTCCCCCTCGCATCCCCCCGCCCTCCCGCGCCGACGTCTCAACTATCGGTTGGCACGAAAATTGGCAATTAGGGAAGTGATGTCGTGAATACTGCCGCCGCGATTTTTCCGGTTATGACAGCGGTTCTCGCTTGGTTTCTCTGGCGATCGTTTCGACTGATCCAGAAGATTAGAGCGCGCGGCGACTTGCTTTTGCATCATGCGAGCGATGGCATTCACGTCCTCGATACCAAGGGCAATGTGGTGGAAGCGAGCGACTCTTTCTGCAGGATGCTCGGATATACGCGGACCGAAATCATCGGCATGAACATCGCGACGTGGAGCGTTTACCAGGCGTCGGACGAACTCCGCACGATCGTCACAGGACAGTTCGCGCGCCCGGAAATATCGACATTCGAGACACAACATCGAAAAAAGGATGGCCGTGTTTTTGACGTCGAGGTTGTCGGCTATCCTCTTGAGCTCGACGGACGAAAAGTCCTTTTCAACTCTTCACGCGATATCACCAAGCGCAAGAGAATCGACGAATATCTTCGCATCGCAGCCGTCGCCTTTGAATCAAGGGAAGGCATGATCGTCACCGACGCGAAAGGAATCATCGTTCGCGTCAATCGTTCGTTCACCACATTGACGGGGTTTCAAGCCAATGAGGTGATCGGAGAAACGCCGAGAATTCTCCAATCCGGATGCCACAACGCCGAGTTTTACGCCACGATGTGGCGCGCAATTGACCAGGACGGATTTTGGCAAGGCGAAGTCTGGAATCGCCGCAAGAACGGCGAAGTTTTTCCGGAATGGCTGACGATCACCACGGTTCGCGATCCGAGTGGACATGTCACGCATTACGTCGGAAATTTTTCGGACATTACCCGCCGCGTCGAAGACGAGAACAAGATTCATAACCTCGCTTTCTACGACCCTCTGACACGCCTGCCCAACCGTCGCCTCCTGATGGATCGATTGAGACATACACTCGCCGCCAGCACGCGAACGGGGCGTCAGAGAGCATTACTTTTTGTCGACCTCGATAATTTTAAAATGCTCAATGACACGCATGGCCATGACAAAGGGGACCTGCTGCTGCAGGAGGTCGCAAGGCGCCTTGGCGCTTGCGTCACCGAAGCCGATACCGTGGCCCGGCTGGGTGGTGACGAATTTGTCGTCATGCTGGAAGATTTGAGTGAAAATCCGGAGGACGCGGCAGCTCAAACAAAGATCGTCGCCGAAAAAATCCTCACCACGATCACCCTGCCTTACCTTCTTGCCGGTCATGAATGCCGCAGTAGCACCAGCATCGGAATCACCCTGTTCGGAGACAAGCGCGACAGTATTGGCGAACTTCTCAAGCAGGCGGATATCGCCATGTACCAAGCCAAGGCTGCTGGCCGCAATACCATGCGGTTCTTCGCGCCAGCCTTGCAAACCGCCGTCAAAGCGCGTGCCTCGCTGGAGGACGATCTTCGCCAGGGCATAGTGAGCGATCAGTTTCACCTGTACTACCAACCTCAAGTGGACCACAGCGATCTGGTTGGTGCCGAGGCCCTGATTCGCTGGAAGCATCCGGAACGCGGCATGGTCCCCCCCGGAGACTTCATTCCTTTGGCCGAGGAAACCGGGATCATTCTGCCTTTGGGAAATTGGGTTCTGGAAACCGCCTGCCGTCAAATTGCCGCATGGGCGGGGCAACCGGAAATGGCCCATATGAGCCTGGCGGTCAATGTCAGCGCCCGACAACTTCATCAGTCGAGCTTCGTCGATGAAGTGTTGTCAGCCTTGCGCAGCACAGGAGCCAACCCGAAGAATCTCAAGCTGGAACTCACCGAGAGCATGCTGCTCAATAATGTCGAAGACATCATCGACAAGATGACGACGCTCAGGTCGCATGGCCTCCGGTTTTCCCTCGATGATTTCGGTACCGGCTATTCATCGCTGTCCTACCTGAAACGCTTACCCTTGGACCAACTAAAAATTGACCAGGCGTTCGTTCAGGACCTCTTGACGGATTCCAACGACGGCGCCATCGCGCAAACCATCATCGCGCTGGGCCAAGCAATGGGTTTGTCGGTTATCGCCGAAGGCGTTGAAACCCAAGAACAACGCGACTGCCTTGTCGGCATGGGGTGCCATGCGTTCCAGGGCTATCTGTTCAGCAAACCGCTTCCACTCCGTCAATTTCAGATGCTGCTGACCGAGGAAGCTGCACAATAAATTTCCATTGGAACATAATTACCAACAACATAACAACTCTATTCCCTTATATTTCAAGAGATGATTGCGCGACAAGCACATATATGTAAATATATTTACATATATAATCCTCTTATTTTTCAGATTATTACTTGATAATCAAGATATTATCTAAAAATATTGCTATTTCTAACTTGATTTTCGAAATATACGAACCTAGCATCCACGCACGGATCGCGGGAATTTTGAGCAATTATTTCAAGCTCGTTCATGAGTCCTTATGCAAGGATTCGCTCTTCCCAAAAAGTCGCAACACCGTGCCGAGTACGTAAGTCGAGAGGCGCCGTCATGCTCAAAACCGTCAAAATTTCCACCAAGCTTTTGTTCGGCTTCGGCCTGTTGATGATGGTGCTTGCCGGCAATGTCGGTCTTGGCGTCTACCACAGCAACATCGCCGAAAGGACGCTGGAGACTGTTACACGACGTGGTGAAAGCCAGGCGAAAGTCTTGTCGGCACTGAAAGATATCAATTTCGCCCGCATGCATTATTGGCGGTTTGCCGCGCTCGCCCATGATGACAGTTGGCAAGCGCTGCAGACATCTGTCAGCAATGCCAGAGCGGACCTGACGTCCGCCATCGCGGTCAGCCAGGATGCCCAACGGCGGGAAAAGCTCACCAGCTTACTCGCATTGGTCGATCAATAT
>Ga0209415_10012976_pt1 | contig 13823 bp, 12 predicted proteins | sample PeaSoiSIISIP2007_FD_187696 | JGI IMG/M metagenome (GOLD analysis project Ga0209415, IMG submission 187696) | Peat soil microbial communities from Weissenstadt, Germany - SII-SIP-2007 (SPAdes) (version 2) | ecosystem: Environmental > Terrestrial > Soil > Wetlands > Peat | place: Germany... | reverse complement strand
CTCTGGTACTTCGGCGACGCCGCGCGCCGCAGCCAGCCGGAGCTCGAGCCGGAGCGCCGGATCGAGAGCTTCGGCGAGGTGGTCGGCGGGCTCACCGCCGCCCAGGCCGTCTACGAAGCCTCCCGCTGCCTGTCGTGCGGCAACTGCTGCGAGTGCGACGGCTGCCTCGGCGCCTGCCCGGAGGACGCGGTGATCAAGCTCGGACCGGGCCACCGCTACCGCTTCGACTACGACCGCTGCACCGGTTGCGAGGCATGCTTCGAGCAGTGTCCGGTGCACGCCATCGAGATGGTCGCGGAGCCCGGCTGATGCGCGTCACCATCGACGGCAACGAGGCCGCCGCCTCCGTCGCCTACCGCCTCAACGAGGTCTGCGCGATCTTCCCGATCACGCCGTCCTCGCCGATGGCGGAGCTCGCCGACGAGTGGTCGAGCCAGGGGCGGGAGAACGTCTGGGGCAGCGTGCCGGTGGTCGTGGAGATGCAGAGCGAGGGCGGCGCGGCCGGGGCGCTCCACGGCGCGCTCCAGAGCGGGGCGCTCGCGACCACGTTCACCGCCTCGCCCGACACGGTCGATCCGACGCTCCGCGCGGCGCCCGCGGCGGTCGCGGTGCGTGTCGTGCGGGCCGGCGACCGCCAGGATCTCATTATCCAGCTCCGACCGGCGGAGTTGGGACAGATGCAGGTACGGATAGAGCGCCAGGCCGACGCGACGACGCGCGTTGTCGTCGCGGTCGAACGGCCGGAGACGCTGGCGCTGCTGCAGCACGATCAGACCCAGTTGCACCAGGCGCTCGATGCCGCGGGGGTGCCCGCCGAACATCGCAGTATCGCGATGCACGTGACCGATCGGCGTGCCGGGGAGCCGGACGGGCCGGCCTTAGGTGCGGGCGAGTCCGGCCGAGGCCAACAGAACGGCGGCCAGGATCAGCGACAGGGCGGCTCGCGCCCGCACGATCCTGGCACGACCGCCGACAACCCATCCTCCGAGCCCCGCCCGGCCGCGCAACGCTGGCGCGCGCTCGGCGTCGACATCACCGCTTGAACACCGAACGCCATTTCGAAAGGACATCCCGATGAGCATCGCCTCCGTTGCCGCCAATTCCGCTGCGAGTTCGACCCTGGTCGGCGGCGCGTCGGCAAGTTCCAGCGGATCGGCCGCGAGCAATCCGCTTGGCAGCCTGTCCAGCAACTTCAACGACTTCCTGACGATGCTGATGACCCAGATGCAGAACCAGGACCCGACAAGTCCGATGGACACCAACCAGTTCACCACCGAGCTGGTTCAGTTCACCAGCGTGCAGCAGCAGATCCAGACCAACAGCAGCCTCACGCAACTCATCAACCTGACGCAGGGCAGTTCGGTCATCCAGGGCTCGGCGATGATCGGCAAACAGGTCGCGGTCACGGCGAACCAGCTGTCGTTGCAGAACGGCGCGGCCGGACTGCAGATCAACGCCCCCGCCGCCGAGACGGTCAACGTCGCGATCACCTCCGATACCGGCACGCCGCTGCGGACCGCGACACTCTCGGTGAACAAGGGGCTGAACAGCTGGAATTGGAACGGCGCCGACAACAGCGGCAACACGCTTCCCGACGGCGCCTACAACGTCGCGGTCACGGCCAATGGCGCGTCCGCCGGGAATGTATCGGTTCCGTTCAATGTCGTCGGTACGGCGACGGGCATCAACAAGTCGGGCAACACCCTGCAGTTGAATATGGGCGCGCTCAGCGTCGATTTCTCCGCCGTCCAGTCGGTACTGAACGGCGGCTGAGGCGTCACCCGGCAGGTTCTGCCGGCGGCTTAACTCTGCGGTAAGCCGGCTCGGCCAGTTTCTCCGCCGATGACGATCAGCGACAACATCAGGGGCACCGCGGCGATCCGCGCGCACGGCGTGGCGGGAGTCGCGCGATGAGCGCCCTGCTCACGGGCCTGAAGGCGCTCGGGGCCGCGCGGCTCGCCGCGCTCGGCATCGTCGGGCTCGGGATGATCGGACTGATCGCGCTGCTGTCGCTGCGCGGCGGCGGCGATCGGATGGCCCTGCTCTATGCCGATCTCGATCTGCGGGATTCGGCGCAGGTCGTCGATCAACTGACGCGGCAGAAGATTCCCTACCAAATCGTCGGCCAGGGCAGTTCCGTTCTCGTCCCGGCCAGCGACGTCGCGCGGGCGCGGCTTGTCCTCGCCAAGGAAGGACTGCCGTCGGGCGGATCGATCGGCTACGAGATCTTCGATCGCGGTGATGAGCTCGGCGCGAGCCAGTTTCAGCAGATGATCAGCCGCACGCGGGCGCTCGAAGGCGAGCTGTCGCGCACCATCCGCGCGCTCAACGGCGTGCGCGCCGCCCGCATTCATCTGGTGCTGCCGCACCGCGAGCCGTTCGCGCAGGAGCGTCAGGACGCACAGGCGAGCGTCGTACTCACGATGACCGGCACGGCGCGCCTCGACCAGGAGGGCGTGCAGGCGGTGCTGAACCTCGTCGCCGCCGCCGTGCCCGGGCTGAAGGCGCCCAACATCGCCATCATCGACAGTCGCGGCAACGTGCTCGCGCGCGCCGGACAGCCGGTCGGGCTCGCGTCGGCGCAGACCGCGGAGGACGCCCGCCACGCAACCGAACTGCGGCTGTCGCGTGCGGTCGAGGAGATGTTGGAGCGCAGCCTCGGACCGGGACGCGTGCGCGCGGAGGCGGCGGTCGAGATGGATTTCGACCGGGTGAATGAAACGGAAGAGCGTTTCGATCCCGATGGTCAGGTGATCCGCAGCCAGCAGACCACCAGCAACAACACGAAAACGACGGAGCAGAACGGCACCGTCTCGGTCAGCAACAACCTGCCCAATGCCGACGCCGGCGGCAACGGGACCGGCAGCCAGGAGGCGCACCAGGACGAGACCACCAATTACGAGATCGGCAAGACCGTGCGGACGCTGATCCGCGAGCAGCCGCGCATCCAGCGCATCAGCCTCGCGGTGATGGTCGACGGCACCGAGGAGCGCGCGCCCGACGGCACGGTGGCGTGGAAGGAACGCTCCCCCGAAGACCTTGCCCGGATCACCACGCTCGTTCGCTCGGCGATCGGCTTCGACGAGAAGCGCGGCGACCATGTCGAGGTCGTGAGCATGCGCTTCACTGGCATCGACGAGCCGGCGGCGGCGGAGCCGGCGGGGCTCCTCGGGCTCGGCCTCGATAAATCGGACCTGCTCCGGCTTGCCGAGAGCGGCCTGCTCGGCCTGCTCGGCCTGATCGCCGTGCTCGTGGTCGTCCGCCCGATGGTGATCCGCCTGAGCGGGCTCGCCGAGCCGGCCGAGGCCCTCAGTATGGACGCCTCGATGGCCCTCGCCTCGGGCGGTCAGCTGCCGGCGCTGACCGGCCCGCAGGGTTCGGTCCCCGCCGGCCAGGCGCGGCTCGCGCAGAGCCTGGGCAGCCGCGCCGCGCCGGCCGAGCCCGAGGACGACACCATGATCAACATCGCCAACATCGACGGCCAGATGCGCGCCTCCTCGCTGCGCAAGATCGGCGAGCTGGTCCAGAAGCATCCCGACGAGGCGCTTGCCATCATGCGCACTTGGCTCAGCCAGGAGCAGCATTGATGGCGAAACTCGACGAGCACCGCTCGGTGTCCGGCGCGCAGAAGGCGGCGATCTTCGCGCTCGCCCTGGACGAGGAACACGCCGCGAAACTGTTCTCGATGATGCACGAGGACGAGATCAAGGAGATCTCGGCGGCCATGGCGACACTCGGCTCCGTGCGCGCCGAAACGGTCGAGCGGCTCTGCGTCGAATTCGCCGAAAGCCTCGGCGTCGCCGGCAATCTGGTGGGCAGCTTCGAAAGCACCGAAAGGCTGCTGCAGAAATCGCTGCCGCGCGACCGCGTGACCCAGATCATGGAGGAGATCCGCGGCCCCGCCGGCCGCACGATGTGGGACAAGCTCGGCAACGTCAACGAGGCGGTGCTCGCCAACTACCTCAAGAACGAATACCCGCAGACCGTCGCTGTCGTGCTCTCGAAGGTGCGCCCCGACCACGCCGCCCGCGTGCTGGCGCTGCTGCCGGAATCGTTCGCGATGGAAGTGGTGATGCGGATGTTGCGGATGGAGAGCGTGCAGCGCGAGGTCCTCGATGGCGTCGAGCGCACGCTGCGGGCCGAATTCATGTCGAACCTGGCGCGCAGCACCCGCCGCGACGCCCACGAGATGATGGCCGAGATCTTCAACAACCTCGACCGCCAGTCCGAGACCCGCTTCGTCGCGGCCCTGGAAGAACGCAACCGCGAGGCCGCGGAGCGCATCAAGTCGCTGATGTTCACCTTCGACGATCTGCAGCGATTGAGTTCGAGTTCGATCCAAATGCTCCTCCGCTCGGTCGAGAAGGACAAGCTGCCGCTCGCGCTCAAGGGCGCCTCGGAAAAGCTGCGCGATTTGTTCTTCAAGAATTTGTCCGAGCGGGCGGCGAAGATGCTGCGCGACGACATCGAGGCGCTGGGGCCGGTCAAGCTGCGCGATGTCGACGAGGCACAGGCCACGATCGTGGTGCAGGCCAAGGATCTGGCCGCGCAGGGGCAGATCGAGATCGGCGAAAGCAAGGACGAGGAGCTTCTCTATTAGCATTATTAGCATTCTGGCATTGCTCGAGCGCCGCCCGGCCGTTACGCCGACGGCGGCCTTCCTCTGCGTCGAGGATTTCGAGGCACCCCATCCCGGCCCGCCGGTCGACGTCCAGACCGTCGTGGCCGAACGCGTCTACGGCGATGCCGACCTCGAAGCGGCCCGCCGCGCCGGACAGGAGTCGGGCGAAGCCGCGGGCCGCCGGGCGGCGGCGCTGGACACGATCGCGGCGGAACTTCGCGCCGCCCGCGCCCGGATCGCGGCGATCTCGGAGCGACGGGCGGACGAAGCCGCACGCCTGATGGCCACCGCGCTGCAGACCCTGCTGCCCGACCTCGCCGCCCGCCACGGCCCCGGCGAGGCGCGCGGCGTCTGCCGTTTCGTGCTGGGCGGAATTCTCGACGAACCCGAGGTGACGATCCGCGTATCCGAGGAGGTGCGCGACCTGGTCCAGGCCGAGGTCGACGGGCTCGACCCCGATCGGGCGCCGCATCTGGTCCTGATCGGCGACGTCACGCTCGCCCCGGGCGATGTCCGGATCACCTGGGGTGACGGCGGCGCGGTGCGCGACAGCGGGGCAATTCTCGCCGCCGCGCGCGACCTGCTCGCGCGATGCGGCATCGAACCCCCGAACCCGGCAGAGGAATGAGCTGATGGCGAACGAGATGGATTTCGGCGAGCTTCCCGAGGCGAATGCCGGCGCCGACCCCTCCGCCGGCCCGCGCGGCGCGCGCGACCTCGAGGCGGTCTACGACATTCCGGTCACGGTCAGCGCCGTGCTCGGCAAGTCGACGATGCAGGTGAGCCAGCTGCTCAAGCTCGGCCGCGGCGCCGTGGTCGAGCTCGACCGCAAGCTCGGCGAAGCGATCGACATCTACGTCAACAACCGCCTCGTCGCGCGCGGCGAGGTCGTGATGGTCGACGACACGCGGCTGGGCGTAACGATGACCGAGATCGTCAAGGCCGACCGTGCCATCTGATCCCGCCCCCGCCCAACCCTTGGCCCAACCCTTGGCCCAACCCTTGGCGCGCCCCTTGGCGCGACCCCTGATGCCGCCCCTGCTCCGGCGCGGGACGAGCTTTCGATGCGCGTTCTGATCATCGGCTCGCTCGCGGGCGATCTCGGCCAGGCGGCCCGCATCGCGATCGCGCGCGGCGCAACGATCGAGCAGGCCGACGACGCGGTGGCGGCGATGGCGCGGCTGCGCGCCGATGCCCGCCTCGACATCGTGCTGTGCGACGTCGCACACGACATCGCCGCGCTGGTCTCGGCTCTGGCGGCGGAACGGCTCGTCGTCCCCGTGGTCGCCTGCGGCACCGACGCCGATGCCGCCGCAGCCGTGCGGGCGATCCGCGCGGGGGCGCGCGAGTTCGTGCCGCTGCCGCCCGACCCCGACCTGATCGCCACCATCCTCGAGGCCGCCGCCGGCGAGCGCCATACCCTCGTTGCCCGCGACCCGGCGATGCTCGCGGTCATCCGTCGCGCCGAACAGATCGCGACCTCGGAGGCCTCGGTGCTGATCGGCGGCGAGTCGGGGACCGGCAAGGAGGTGATCGCGCGCCACATTCATCGACGCTCCCGCCGCGCCGGCGGACCGTTCGTGGCGCTCAACTGCGCCGCGATCCCCGACACGCTGCTCGAATCAGAATTGTTCGGTCACGAAAAGGGCGCCTTCAGCGGCGCCGTCGCCCGCCGCATCGGCAAGTTCGAAGCCGCCGCCGGAGGCACGATGCTGCTCGACGAGGTGAGCGAGATGGATGTCCGCCTGCAAGCAAAACTGTTGCGCGCGCTGCAGGAACGCGAGATCGACCGGCTCGGCGGCTCGGCGCCGGTGAAGATCAACGTCCGCATCCTCGCCACCACCAACCGCGACCTGACGGCCGAAGTGGCGCGCGGCGCGTTCCGCGAGGATCTCTATTTCCGCCTCAACGTCGTCGCCATGCGGATGCCGCCGCTGCGCGAACGGCCGGGCGACATTCCGGCCCTCGCCGAGCACTTCGCGCGGCGCTACAGCGAGCTCAATGGCGTACCGTGCCGGCCGTTCGCCGCCGCCGCGATGGCCATGCTCGCCGGCCATGCCTGGCGGGGCAACGTGCGCGAGCTCGAGAACGCGGTGCACCGCGCGGTCCTGCTCGCCGATGGCGATCAAATCGGACCCGAGGCGATCGAGCTCGCCGCGCCGCAAGGCGGCCCGGCCGCCGCCCACGCCACAGCGGCACCGGGGCGCGGCGGCGAAGCCATGGCCGGGCCACCAGGGAACGGGGGCGGGAACGGGGGGCGGGAACGGGGCCGGGAACGGAGGCGGCGACGTCGCGGGGCTGGTCGGCCGGCGGGTCGAGGAGGTCGAGCGCGAACTGATCCTGCACACGCTGGCCCACACGCTCGGCAACCGCACCCACGCCGCCGTCATCCTCGGCATCTCGATCCGCGCGCTGCGTAACAAGCTGCGCGACTACGCGGCGCAGGGCCTGTCGGTGCCCCGCCCGACCGCCGGCATCGCCGCCTGACGGTGCGAAGCCGCAGCTCGCCGATGGGCAAATCCCCGATGGCGGCGCCATGAGCGACGCGATCGCCGCGCCCAAAACCGGCGGGCTGGCCGGGCTATCGGCGGCGCTGCGCCGCTACGCGCCGGGCACCGATGTCGGCCTCGCCCTCGGCGTCGTCGGGCTGCTCACGGTGCTCGTGCTGCCGCTGCCGACATTGCTGCTCGATTTCGGCCTCGCCGTCTCCATCACCGCCGCCGTCCTGGTGCTGATGGTGGCCCTGTTCCTGCAACGCCCGCTCGATTTCACCAGCTTTCCCACCTTGCTGCTGCTGACGACCCTGCTGCGCCTGTCGCTCAACGTCGCCACGACGCGGCTGATCCTGTCGCACGGCTACGAGGGGTCGACGGCCGCCGGCAACGTCGTCGCCGCCTTCGGCGGCTTCCTGATGGGCGGCGACGTGCTGATCGGGCTGATCCTGTTCGCGATCCTTCTGGTCGTGAACTTCATGGTCATCACCAAGGGCTCCGGCCGCATCGCCGAGGTCGCGGCCCGCTTCAGCCTCGATTCGATGCCCGGCAAGCAGATGGCGATCGACGCCGATCTCTCGGCCGGCCTGATCGACGAGAAGACCGCGCGCCGTCGCCGCCGCGAACTGGAGGAGGAGAGCGGCTTCTACGGCGCCATGGACGGGGCGGCGAAATTCGTCCGCGGCGACGCGATCGCCGGATTGATCATCACGATCATCAACATCATCGGCGGGCTGGCGATCGGCATTGGCCGGCACGGCATGCCCTTCGCCGACGCCGCCGGCACCTTCACCACCCTGACCGTCGGCGACGGCCTGGTCTCCCAAATCCCGGCGCTGCTGGTATCTATTGCCGCCGGCATCGTCGTCACCAAGGGCGGCGTCGAGGGGTCGACCGACGTGGCGCTCGTCCGCCAGCTCGGCGGCAGCCCGAAGCCGCTGGCGATCGCCGCCGGACTTGCCGCGCTGCTCGCGCTGATGCCCGGGTTGCCGGCGGTGCCGTTCCTCGCCCTGGCCGGCGCCGCCGGCGCGGGGGCGTGGTTTCGCCACCGCTCGCCGCTGAAGCTGCCCGGCGCCGAGGAGGCGCCGCCGCCCGCCAGCGCGGCCGCCGCCGAACCGCCGATCGGGGACAGCCTGCGGATCGACACCATCCGCCTCGAGCTCGGCTTCGCCCTGCTCAATCTCGCCGGCGGCGACGCGCCCCGCCTCACCGAGCAGATCAAGGGGCTGCGGCGCGCCATCGCTGCCGAGATGGGCTTCGTCATGCCGCCGGTGCGGATCCAGGACAACATGCAGCTTCCGGCCGAAACCTATGTCGTCCGGGTCAAGGAGATCGAGGCCGGCCGCGGCGAGCTGCGCCCGACCAAGCTGCTCGCCATGAACCCGACCGGCGGCGCCCCCGGGCTCGCCGGCGAACCCACCCAGGAGCCGGCCTTCGGGCTTCCGGCGCTCTGGATCGACCCATCGCTCAAGGACGAGGCGATGTTCCGCGGCTGCACCGTCGTCGATCCGCCGAGCGTGCTGGCGACCCATCTCACCGAAATCGTTAAAGAAACGATGGCCGAGCTGCTGTCGTACGCGGAGACGCAGAAACTGCTCGACGAACTGCCGCGCGAACAACAGAAGCTGGTGGTCGACCTGGTGCCGCAGACGGTGAGCATCGGCACCATCCAGCGCGTGCTTCAGGGGCTTCTGGTGGAACGGGTGTCGATCCGGGATCTCGCAACGATCCTGGAAGGGATCCAGGAGTGCTGCGGCGGCGGCGGGCGCGCGATCGGCGCCATCGTCGCCCATGTGCGCCTGCGCCTCGCGCGTCAGATCAGCGACAGCCACACCGGCGCCGCCGGCTACATCCCGCTCGTCACCATGTCGCCGGAGTGGGAAAGCAGCTTCATCGAGGCGCTGAGTGGCACCGGCGAGGACCGCCAGCTGGCGATGCCGCCGTCCCGCCTGGGCGAGTTCATCCGCCGTCTCCGCGAGGTGTTCGACGCCGCCGCAGCCGAGAGCGAGGCGCCGGTGCTGCTCACGAGTTCGCTGGTGCGGGCGCATGTCCGCGCGATCGTCGAGCGGGTACGCCCGGCGACGCCGGTGCTGGCGCAGCCCGAGGTCTTTCCGCGGGCGCGCATCCGCACCGTCGGCACGCTCTGAGGCGCCGATGCGACATCGATCGCAGCGCAACCCGGCCGAAGATGCACAAGCGGTTACCCGCCTTCGGGTCGCGCCGTGCGGCTGAAGCTCTATCGCGCCGCCTGCGTCACCGAAGCGATCGCCAGCGTCCGCCGCGACCTCGGCGCCGACGCGCTGATCCTGTCGACCCGGCGGCTGGGCACGGGGGTCGAGGTCACGGCCGCACTCGAAATCGATGACGACGATGTCGCCGCGTCACCGTCCGACCCGCCAGCGGTGCCTGCCCGGCCGTGCGCCGACGCGGCGCGTGCGGCACTGCTGGCGTTCCACAACGTCCGCCCGCCGCTGGCCCGGGCGCTGAGCGCGGGGAGTTTGAGCGCGGCATTGGCGAGCGCGCTGCGCTTCGCGCCCGGGCCATGGAAGCTGCCGGGCCAGGTGCTGCTGACCGGCGGCCCCGGCGCCGGCAAGTCGCTCACCGCGGCGCGGCTGGCGACGCGGCTGGTCATGGGCGGCCTTGCCCCCGTGGTGCTGACCGCCGACGCCAAGCGGGCCGGGGCGGCGGCCCAGCTCGCGGCCTTCACGCGGCTGCTCGGGGTCGAGCTGGTGATCGCCGATACGCCGCTGCTGCTGACCCGGGCGCTGCGCGGTCGCCGCGGCACCGGCCCCGTGCTGATCGACACGCCCGGCTGCGATCCGTTCGCCAGCGACCAACGCGAGCAACTGGCCGCGCTCGCCGCCCTCGCCGACGCCGAGCCGGTGCTGGTGATGGCCGCCGGCGGCGACCCGGAGGAAGCCGCCGAACTTGGCAGCGCCTTCGCCGAACTCGGTGCCCGCCGGATGATCGCGACGCGGCTCGACGTCGTGCGCCGGCTGGGCGGCATCCTGAACGCGGCCGCCGCCGGCCGCCTGACCCTGACCGAGGCCGGCATCGGCCCCGGCGTCGCCGACGGCCTCGTGCCGATGACGCCGGAGCTGCTCGCCGAGTGCCTCGAACGCCAAACCGCCGGAAACCCCGTCCAGCAGACGGGCCTTCGGGAACGGAGCGAGACCGAGAGATGACCGCCAACGCCGTCGCCGCCCCGCCATCCGCCGCCCGCGCCGATCCGCGGCTGCCCCGACCTGGGCGGATCATCGCCATCGGGTCGGGCAAAGGCGGCGTCGGCAAGACCTGGTTCGCCATCACGCTCGCCCATGTGCTCGCCCGTGCCGGCCGGCGCGTGCTGCTGGTCGACGGGGATCTCGGCCTCGCCAATGTCGATATCCAGCTCGGCCTGACGCCGGAGCGCGATCTGGCGGCGGTCGTCCGCCGGCGCGTCAAGCTGCGCGAGGCGATCACCGGCTTCCCCGCCGGCGCATTCGCCATCGCGGCCGGAAGGTCCGGTTCCGGGGCGCTGTCCACGCTCGACGGCGAGGCGCTCGAGCATCTGATCGCCGAACTGCGCGGCGCGGCGTCGCACTACGATTGCGTGCTGATCGATCTCGGCGCCGGCGTCGAGCGGCCCGTCCGGCGCCTCGCCGCCTGCGCCGACGCGCTGACCCTTGTCGTGACGGAGGAGCCGACCAGCCTGACGGACGCGTATGCCATGCTGAAGCTGCACGGTAGCGACGCGCCCGCGGCGCCGTGCGCGGTGGTGGTCAACCAGGCGAGCTCGCGGCAGGCGGGCGAGCGCACCTTCGCCACGCTGGCGCGCGCCGCCGCGCATTTCCTCGGACGCGCCCCGGCTGCCGCCGGGGTGATCCGCCACGATATCCGAGTGCGCGACGCCATCCGGCGCCAGAGCCTGTTGCTGACCTGCCATCCGAACTGCGCCGCCGCGAGCGACGCGGAGGCGGTCGCGGCGGGGTTGTGGGAAATGCTGGTCCGCTGACGCCCCACGCGCCGCCGTTCCCCCGCCTAGGACGGCGCGGCCTCGGCGATCGCCGCCTCGACGATCGCGAACGCCGCCCACAATTCGTGCTCGGCGATCGTGAGCGGCGGGCAGAGCGTGAGAACCGTGCCGCCGCCGACCTTGAAGCTCAGCCCCCGCGCCAAAGCGGCGTACATGGCGCGGTCGGCGATGGCGGGGGTCGCGACCTCGACGCCGAAATACAGGCCGGCGCCCCGCACGCCGGCGATCGCCGGCCGGCGCGCCGCCATCTGCCGCAGCCGCGCCAGTCCCTCCTCGCCGAGCCGGCGCGATCTGACGACGAGGTCGTCGCGCGCGATGATGTCGAGGGTCGCCAGCGCCGCGGCCGATCCGACCGAACTCTTCTCGTGGGTGTAATGGCCCAGCGCGCCGTCGGCGACGACATCGAGGTCGGCGCGGGCCAGCAGCGCCGCCATCGGGAACACTCCGCCGCCGAGGCCCTTGCCCAGCACCAGCATGTCGGGCGCGGCACCGACCTGCTCGCAGGCGAACATCGTGCCGGTGCGCCCGAGGCCGCTCGGGATCTCGTCGAAGATCAGCAGCGCGCCGTGGCGGTCGCAACTGGCGCGAACGAGTGGCCAGAAACCCGGGTCCGGCATCTCGACCGTGGTCCAGCGCATCGGCTCCGCGATGACGGCGGCGACGTCGCCCTCGACCTCCAGCACGTAGTCGATGTAGTCGGCGAGCCGTTCCTGCGCGCGCCCGTCGTCGCCGAAGAAACGGCGCGCCAGCGCCGGCGGCGGAACGTGCTCGCAGCCGGGGAGCAGCGGGCCGACGCCGCGGCGGAACACGGCCTCCCCGCCGACCGAGATCGCATCGAGCGAGGCGCCGTGAAAGGCGCCCCACATCGACACCGTCTTGTGCCGCCCCGTGGCGTGGCGGGCGAGTTTGAGCGCCATGCCGATGGCCGAAGTGCCGCCCGGCGCGAACAGCACCTTGGCCGGCCGCATAGGGGCCAGTTCGCAAAGCCGGCGGGCGAGGTCGATCGCGGCGCGGTTGGTATAGCGCCGCGGCGAGAACGGCAGCGTGTCCAGTTGCCGCTTGACGGCGGCCACCACCTCCGGATGGCCGTGGCCAAGCTGATGGACGGTGTTGCCATGGAAATCCATGAACCGCCGGCCGGCGCCGTCGATCAGCCAGATGCCTTCCGCTCGCTCGAGCACGCCGAGGCACGGCGTCGACAGCGACTGATGGAAGAAATAACGCGAATCCTCGTCAAGCTGCGCGCGGCTCGCGGCGTCGACGTGCTCCGCCAGCCATCGCGCCCGGTCGGAGGTCTGATTGACATCGCCCTCGCTGCGGTCGGCGCGCGCGTGCTCGTCCATGGGCTCCGGACCGTCAGGTGTGCGGCCCAAGCCATCGCATCCGCGGTGGTCACCGACAAGCTACTTGCGACAAGCGGGGCCGATCTCTACGCCACGCGATATGAGCGGCGAACGATCTTTCGACTGTGTCATCGTCGGCGCGGGCATCCTCGGCCTGGCGCATGCCCTGGTTGCCGCCCGCAACGGCATGAAGGTCGCGGTCATCGACCGGGACGCCGTGGCGGTTGGCGCGTCGATCCGCAATTTCGGCTTCGTCACCGTTACGGGGCAGCAGGCGGGCATCACCTGGCGGCGCGCCCGCCGTTCGCGCGACGTCTGGGCCGAGATCGCCCCCGCCGCCGGGATCGAGGTGCTGCATCGCGGTCTGCTCGTCTGCGCCCGCCGCCCGGAAGCGCTGGCGGTGCTGGCGGAATTCGCCACCTCGCCGATGGGCGCCGGATGCCGGCTGATCGATTCGCAAGGCATGATGGAGTTCGGCGCCGCGCTCGGGCACGGGCTGGTCGGCGGGCTGCACAGCCCGCATGAGCTGCGCGTCGAGAGCCGCGAGGCGATACCGCGTCTGGCCGCGTTCCTGGCCGAAACGCACGGCGTGACCTTCCTGCGCCGAACCGCCGTCGTAGGGACATCCTCGGGGTGCGTCGAAACCACGGCCGGCCGCTTTCGCGGCACCCACGTCGTCGTCTGCCCCGGCGGCGACCTGACGACGCTCTATCCGGAGATCATGCGCCGGCACGGATTGAGCCTGTGCAAGCTGCACATGCTGCGCGTCGCCGATCCCGGCTGGCGCCTGCCGGGCGCGATCATGAGCGATCTCGGGCTGGTCCGCTATCTGGGCTACGCGGCGGCGCCGTCGCTGCCGGCGCTGCGCGAGCGGCTCGAGGCCGAACAAGGCGCTTGGCTCGCCGATGGAATCCACCTGATCGTCGTGCAGAGCGCGGACGGATCGCTCGTCGTGGGCGACAGCCATCATTACGATCAGACACCAGACCCGTTCCAGCCGCGCGCGGTCGACGACCGCATCCTGGCCGAACTCAGCGCGGTGCTCGACATGCCCGCCCCCGACGTGATCGAACGCTGGACCGGGATCTATCCGGTGGGCCCCGACACGGCGTTCACCGAAGCGACAGAACCGGGCGTGCGCCTCGTTCTGGTGACCAGCGGCACCGGCGCCTCGACGGCGTTCGCGATCGCCGAGGAAACCATGGCCGATCTGCTCGGCGTCCCCGCCCCGCCCCATACCGACCCGGCCTACGCGCCGTAAGGAGATCCGCGATGCCCAAGCCGCAACAGCTCAAGGCGGTCATTTTCGACTGGGCCGGCACGGTGGTCGATTGCGGCTCGCGCGCGCCGAT
>Ga0209415_10012975_pt1 | contig 13825 bp, 10 predicted proteins | sample PeaSoiSIISIP2007_FD_187696 | JGI IMG/M metagenome (GOLD analysis project Ga0209415, IMG submission 187696) | Peat soil microbial communities from Weissenstadt, Germany - SII-SIP-2007 (SPAdes) (version 2) | ecosystem: Environmental > Terrestrial > Soil > Wetlands > Peat | place: Germany... | reverse complement strand
TCCAAGCGCGGGCCGAGCATTTTTCAGCCCTACCGCGACCTCTGGAAGCTGTTCCACAAAGACGAAATTGTGTCCGACGATAGCTCGTGGATTTTTCGGTTTACGCCTTATGTCATTTTCGTCACGCCAATTTTTGTCGCGCTCCTAATTCCGGTCCTGACGAGTTATCCCCTCTTTTTCGCCTTCATGGGCGACATGCTCGGCGGCGGCTTCGTGCTGGCGCTCGGCGGGTTTTTCGCCACCCTCGCGGCAGTTGACACTGCCAATCCCTACGGCCCGATCGGCGCCAGCCGCACCCGCATGGTCGGCTTTCTTGCGGAACCGGTGTTCATGATTGTGTTCTTCACGGTTTCGTTCGTGGCCGGGTCCACCATTCCTTACATCGTCCAGCAGAAATGGGTGACACCAGTCGCGAATTTCTTTTTGCCGTCCCACGTCCTTCTCGTCCTGGCGTTTGTGATGCTGATTCTGGCTGAGGGCGGGCGCATCCCGGTCGACAACCCCACCGGTCACTTCGAGCTGGCGATGATCGACGAATCCAAGTCGCTCGAATACTCCGGCCGCGGCTTCGCGCTGGTGAAATGGGGCGGCCAGATGAAATTCTTCGTTCTCCTCTGCATTTTTCTCAACGTCTTAGTGACGCCGTGGGGATTGGCGGCCGAACAGACCTACGCGGCGGTGCTGCTGGCCATCCCGGCTGTGCTCCTCAAGGTTTTCTGCTTCCTCCTCGTGTTGGTGGTCATCGAGTCGTCCCTCTCCAAGCTGCGACTGTTTCGGATCGCCGAATTCCTGGGCGCCGCGTTCATCACCTCTGTCGCGGCAATGATCACGCAGGTCTTTCTGCCGTGACCGGACAATGAGCAACGCTACGAAACTGTTGCTGGAAAACCTGAACGCGCTGGCAGCGGGCCTGTTCCTGCTCACCGCGTTCGGTATCGTCGCGACGCGACAGGCTAGGGGCTGCCTCAACCTGTTCATCGCGCAGTCCCTGCTGCTTGCGGCGTCCGCGGCGCTCCTGGGCTTGCGCTATGACTCGGCCCATCTCTACGGCGTCGCGTTGGTGAATCTGATCAGCAAGCCAATCATCGTCCCTTGGCTTTTGCGCAAAACGTCTCCGGCGGAGATTTACACTCGCCGCGAAATCGACCAGGTATTGAACATCCCGACCGCGTTGCTCATCGCCCTGGCGCTAGCGGTCGGAGCCTATTTTGTGGGCATCCCGCTGGCCAACGCGGTCGGACCGGAGTTCCGCGGCCCGAACGTGCCGATCGGCATCGCCGTGCTTTTGCTCGGCGCGTTCACCCTCACGGTGCGGCGCGAGGCGTTATCCCTGCTCATCGGTCTGTTGGTAATGGAAAACGGTGCGTTCCTCGCGGGCATTTCCATCGCGCGCGACCTCGGGGTGCTGGTTGAACTGGCCATTGCGACAGATGGCTTGGTCATAGTGTTCATCATGGGCGTGCTCGTTCGCGCCGTGCAAAAGCAGATTGGCACCACAGCCGTCGGCGCATTGGCGACTCTCAGAGAAACGGCCGCAGCGCCGGAGAGAGACGAGGCGCTGCTGTGAGTGTCATCGTCATCCTGCTGCTGCCGCTTGTTGCCGCCCTGCTTGTTTCCATTCCGTTCGGGAAGCGTTGGGTACCGGGCGTGACGGTCGTGTCATGCGTGGCCGATCTGATGCTGGTCGCGCGACTCGCACAGCAGGCCGTGGCAGGCCACGCGCCCGGGGAACTGCTAGACCCGGCGTGGTCGAAATGGATCGCCGTGGACGGCTTAAGCGCCCTGATATTGCTGCTCATCGCCCTGGTCGGGACCACCGCTGCCATTTACTCCGTCGGCTACATGGCACATTCAAACCTGACGCCGAAGAAACTGCGGCTGTATCACGCAAACTTCAACCTCTTTATCTTTTCGATGCTCGCCATTCCGGTACTGGCGGAGCCGACGCTGGTTTGGATCGTGGTCGAGCTGACGACGCTGTGTTCGGCACTGCTGGTCTCGTTCGATAACACGTGGGAAGCGCTCGAGGCGGCTTGGAAGTATGTCGTGCTGTCGCTGATGGGGGCGGGCGTGGCCTTGTTCGGCTTTCTGGTGCTCTTCGCCGCCATGCACGCCGGAGGCGAGGGCACTTACACCTGGGCCGGGCTGGTCACGGCTGCGCCCAGGATGCCGCCCATTCTCATGCAGACAGCGTTTCTGCTGATTTTGATAGGCCTCGGCACGAAGGTGGGCCTTGTCCCAATGCACACGTGGCTCCCGGATGCCCACAGTCAGGCCCCGTCGCCGGTCTGCGCGCTGCTCTCCGGGATCGAAACCACATCAATACTCTACGTGATCCTGCGGCTATTCCCGGTCATGCAAGCTGTGCCCGGCGCTCACGCCGAGACCTGGGCGCTTGTTCTCGGCCTCATTTCCGTTGGCACCGCTTCGTTCCTGTTGCTCCAGGTGAAAGACTACAAGCGGCTGTTCGCATTCTCCACCGTCGAACACATGGGCATCATCCTGGCGGCGATCGGGCTTGGCGCGTCCGCCGCCGATTACGGCGCCATGCAGCAAATTGTCAGTCATTCGGTCACCAAGTCCTTTTGCTTCTTTGCCGCGGGAGCAGCATTGCTGGCCACGGGGACGCGCGAGATCGCGGCTGTGCGCGGGTTGATCCACCGGTCCCCGCTTGCGGGCGCCGCGCTCATCTTCGGCGGGCTCGCGATCACGGGTGCGCCGCCCCTGGCGGTTTTCCTGGCCGAGTTCACGATTCTGAAGGCGGGCCTGGTACAGGGACAGTACGTGGCGACGGGACTTCTGGCCACGTTCATTGTCATCGCTTTTTTCGGCGTAATGGCCCATTTGAACCGTATGGTTTTCGGCGCGCCGGCGAGCACGGTGCCGGACAACAATCACTCCGAGCCGACAGCGGCCAACACTTTCCGATTGCCGTTCACCTGCTGGCTGGCGATGATTCTGGCAGCCGTGCCGGTGCTCGTACTCGGGGTTTACATTCCGAAACCGCTGCATGACCTTCTGACCCTGGCCGCTGCTGCGGTGACAAGATGAAACGCCTATGAACCCCACCAAACTCAAAGAACAGGTTGAACGCTGCTGGGCGGGACACGCGCAGTGCACCGTCGACACCGGGACGGCGACGACTGAGATCGAGTGCCTGTGGGGTGTGCTGGCTGATGTGTGCCGTCGAATCGTTGAGGAGTGGGATTTCAGTTTCGCGGGCCTGATCGTCGAAGAGGACGTGATCGAGTGGCAATTGCGTTATGCGTTTTATGGAGAGGGCGATGCGGGCTGGGTGCACGTGCTGGTGCGCGCACCGCTCGCGGAAAACTTCTTCCCTAGTCTTGTCGAGTGGATTCACGCCGTGGACTGGCACGAACGGGAGGCCGAGGACCTGTTTGGGCTGCATTTCCAAGGGCATCCGCGTCTGGGCGATTTCGTGCTCCACGACGACGCTTGGCAGGAAGGCGTCGAGCCGATGCGCCGCGGATTCGACGCCGAGGCAGCGATGCGCAATCGCCTTCCGGACGCCGACTGGCGACCCACCCGGATCGTCCAGGAACCGGGCGCTTTTGTCATGCCGATTGGCCCCAAATTCTCTGGGGTCACGGAATCCGTGCATTTTCTACTCGAAACTGTCGGTGAAGACGTCATCCGCTCCTCGACCCGTCTGTTCTACAAGTGGCGCGCCATCGAGAAGCTCGCCGAGGGAAAGCCCGTCGAGGAGGTCCTTCTTCTTGCTGAAAGGTTTGCGGCGACGACGGCCTTTGCTCATGGACTGGCCTTCTGCCAGGCCGTCGAGTCGATCAGCGGCGCGGAGGTACCGGCACGTGCGCGCGCGCTGCGCGTGTTTCTGGCGGAACTCGAACGACTGCGTCAGCACGCCGGCGCGATCCAGGAGATCTGCGAATCCACGGCGCTGGTCGTCGCCACCAGCCAGGCAGGACTACTGGAGGAGGATCTGCTGCGCGTGTCGGGCGAGCTAACTGGCCATCGCTATTTGTTCGGCCTGCTCGCTCCGGGCGGGCTGCTGTGCGATCTGCCGACCGACGCCTGCCGCGCGGCGCTCATCCATTCGCAAGATGTCCTGAGAAAGCTGATGGAGCTCGAGCGGCGGCTGAGTATCTCCAGCAGCTTTCTCGATCGAATCGAAGAGGTTGGGGTCATTTCGGCGGAGACCGCGAAAGCCTACAGTCTCGTCGGACCGGTCGCCCGCGCGTCGGGGCTCGCCCGCGATTTACGGCGCGCGCAGCCTTATTCCGGCTACCAGGTGTTCAATTTCGACGTGCCGACCGAACAGGAGGGCGACGGCTACGCGCGACTTCGGGTGTTGTTCGCCGAAGCCCGACAATCGGTGCGCATCATGCAACAGGTGGCCGTCGCCTTACAGGAAGGCAGCGTTTGCCGGCCAGTGCATTTCCGACCAGGGGCTGCGCTGGGCTCGGTCGAGGCGCCACGCGGCGGAACGTTTCACTGGGTGAGACTGAACGAGGGCGGACAAATTACGCGCTACCGCGTGATCACCCCGTCGTTCGCGAACTGGCACAGCTTCCACCTCGCCGCAGAGAAATTCGCGTTCCAGGATTTCCCAATCATTCTCTCCACGTTCGATCTGTCCGTGGCCGAGAACGACCGATAACATCGAAAGTGGCGGACAACGCATGAGCCAATGGGTCATCCACGGCATTCGTACCGGAATCAAGACCACCGCGTATCCGCGCACCACGGAGAGCGCCGCTGGTGTTACGCCGGGATTGCCCCGCGGCGGCACCTTTGGCAGTGGAGCTGCGGCACTAGTCGAGCGTTGCCTCACGCATGCGCTCGTTCATACGGACGGACACGTCTCCGTGGACAGCCGCTATTGCGTGCACTGCTACCGTTGCGTCCGCGGCGTCCGACAGCCGCTGAACTGGGACACAACATACGAATGGGCCGGCGCGGCACCGCAATCGGCAAATGAATTGGGGCAACCGTTCGAGCGCTCAATCCACATCATTGTCGTGGACGCAGGCGACTGCGGCGCGTGCCTGAACGAGGTTAAGCAGCTCAACAATCCTTACTACAACATGCACCGACTCGGCTTTTTCATCACGCCGACCCCGCGCCACGCGGACGTGCTGCTGGTCGTCGGACCGGTGACCGATCAGATGCGCTTCGCGCTAAAGAAGGTCTATGACGCAATGCCGACACCGAAACGGGTTGTCGCCGTAGGCGCGTGCGCACTCTCGGGCGGCGTGTTCGCGAAGAGTTTCGTCTGCGCCAACGGTGTCGCCGAAGTGCTGCCGGTGGACGTCGAAGTGCCCGGAAATCCGCCGCCGCCGCTCGCGATCCTGCATGGCCTGCTCGTGGCAGTCGGACGCAAACCGCCGGAGACGCTGGCTCCGGCCGCGTACGGGCCAGGTACGGCGGGGCGCTAATGCCCACGGAAACGCTCATGTTTGTGTTTTTCGCGAGCTGCGGGGCGGGCATCCTGCTGTCGCTCGTGATGCGTCCGGCGCGCCAAGGGCTCATTCTCGCGTGGCTCGGCTGCCTAGCCGCAGTCGCGGCAATTGCGGCGGGCGCCGAGGTTCTCTCAACCAGCGAGGTATTCGTCCGGCCACTATGGTCGTTGCCCGGGCTCACGACACTGACGTTGCGTCTCGACGTGCTCTCGGCCGCGTTCGTGCTGGTCGCGGGGCTCGTTCTTTTCCCGGCCTCGATCTACGCAGGCGGTGAGCTCAGCCGCGAATCATTCCGCGGCCACGAGCGCGCGTTTACGGTGATGCTCCTAGCCCTGTACGCCGCCGTTGTTCTCATCCTGATCGCGGGCGACGCGCTGCTGTTTCTGCTTGCGTGGGAGGTCATGTCCATCCTGTGTTACCTCCTCGTGGTGAGCGGCCCGGGAGGAGACAACGAGCAGGTCGGATCGGCGTATCTACTGCTCGCGATGGGCGAGGGCGGAACGCTCGCGGCCGCGTTCGGGTTCCTCCTGCTCGCGCTCGGCGTGAACTCGCTGGATTTCGTCGCTCTAAAAGCCGGCGCATCGACTCTAGGTGCAAACGCTCGCTGGGGGGTGTTTCTCCTGACGTTCTTCGGATTCGGCGTGAAAGCCGGCCTAGTGCCGGTGAATTCCTGGCTGCAGCGCGCCTATGCGGCCGCACCGCGCGCGTTTGCGCCGGTGCTCGCTGGGGCGACGCTGAACCTGGGCCTGTACGGCATTCTGCGTGTCAATGCCGATCTCATGCCGGTCGCGCAGGCGGAAATGGGCCTGGTCGCGCTCGTCGTCGGAACCACGTCCGCGCTGCTCGGGATACTTTACGCGACCACCGACAATGACCTCAAAGCAATGCTGGCGCACAGCTCCATCGAGAATGTCGGCATCGTCGTCGTTGGCTTCGGCGCGGGCATGGTGTTCGTCGCCACGAATCATCCAGCGCTCGCGGCCATCGCGTTCATCGCGGCGCTCTACCACATGATCAATCATTCGCTATACAAGGCGCTGCTGTTCTTCGGCGTCGGCGCCGTGGAGACACAGACCGGCACGCGCGACATGGACCAGCTCGGCGGCCTGATTAAATGGATGCCGCTGACCGCCCTCGGCTTCCTCGCCGGTACACTGTCGATCGCCGCGCTGCCGCCGTTCAACGGCTTCGTTAGTGAATGGCTCACGCTACAGGTGATGCTGCGCTCGGCGGAACTGCCCTCGATCGGCGCGAAGATTGTGTTCGCCCTGTGCGGAGCCGGACTGGCGCTGACAGCGGCGCTGGCAGTGACCTGCTTCGTCAAAGTGTTCGCGATGAGCTTTCTGGGAATGCGTCGGCTCGACGCGGAGCGGCGGGTGACCGAAGCCGCCCCGTCGGACCTCTCGTCCATGGCCATCCTCGCGGTGCTGTGCCTCGCGTTCGGTGTGCTGCCGACGTACGTGATCCCGATGCTCGATTCGGCATCGACGCAGCTGGCTGGGGTGAGCGCGGCCGACGCGCTGGTACCGCCATTCTTCGCTTCGGCGCAGGGGCATGGCACGGTGCCGGAGAGCTTTCTCGGCGAGTTCCACGATCTTGGGGCGCAGGTGGGCGAAGGTATTCTGCCCGGGCGCGGGCTGGTGGTGCTGCATCGCGGGGGCACGGAGAATCCGGTGGTCTTCGCTATGTCCACTTCCTATACGGTGCTGATGCTGCTCGGTTTACTGCTTCTGAGCTACGTCGTCATTCGGTTGTGGCTGACGCGCACTCGGCGATCGGCGCGGCGCGAGCGCTGGGACGGCGGGGTGCGACGGTTGCTTCCGGAGATGACGTATACGGCGACGGGATTTTCCAACCCGGTGCGGGTGATCTTCGACGCGATATTCCGCCCGACGACGGTCGAGGACACGCGCGAGACGGTCGCGGAGCATTTCCGCATGGCGATCCGCCGCGAGAAGGAGCGCGTGCACCTGGTAGACCGACTAGTGTTCCAGCCGGTCAAGTCGGCGACCCTGTTGTTCGCGCGCGGTCTGGCGGCGATGCACCACGGACGCATCAACGCCTACGTGACCTATGCATTTGTGGCTTTGCTGATCGTGTTTGCCGTGCTGCCGATGTCTTGACACAAACCTGCGGACGCGTGGACGCCGCGGCGGCCGGGACGGTTTTATGGACGCCGATGGATTGCTGCTCGTCATCGTTTTCGCGCTATGCGGTACGGGCGCGCTGGCGGGCATTATTGTCCCCGACCGACGCAACCCGGCATTACTAGCCTGGATCGGCTCACTCGCGGCACTGGCGGCGTTGTGGGTCAGCGTGGACGTACTGCGTTCGGGCCGCGTCTTCACATGCGAGCTCTGGACGATCCAGCCGCTCGGAACCCTGACCGTTTCGCTCGATCGACTGGCGGCGCTGTTTCTGCTCGTCGCGGCGGTGGTGGTCCTGGCGAGTTCCGTTTTTTCGGCCAGCTACCTCAAGCGGTATGTTGGGCGTTACAGTCTCAAGGCGCTGAGCGTCTGGTATTTTCTGCTGTTCGCCTCGATCACGCTGACTCTGATCGCCGACGACGCACTGCTGTTCCTGCTGGCATGGGAGGCCATGTCAATATCGAGTTACCTGCTCGTCAACTTTGAGAACGAGTACGACGAGAACAGCCGCGCCGGCTATCTCATGCTCGCCATGGGCGAGGCGGGCTTCGTGGCGGTCGTTCTGGCACTCCTGTTCCTGGCCGCGAATGCGGGATCGCTGGAGTTCCCAGCGCTAAAAGCCGCAGGCGCAAACCTGGGACCGGCCGCGCGTTGGCTTGTCTTTGTGCTGACGTTTTTCGGCTTCGGCGTCAAGGCAGGACTGGTGCCGGTCAATACGTGGCTCCCCCGCGCGCATCCCGCCGCGCCGGCGAACGTATCGGCGATCCTGTCCGGGACCATTCTGAATCTGGGACTTTACGGCATCGTTCGGCTGAATCTCGATCTCGTGCCCATCAACACGGTCGGCGCGGGTGTGGTCGTGCTCGTCGTCGGCACCATTTCGGCGCTGGTTGGAATTCTTTATGCCACCACCGAAAACGACCTTAAAGCCATGTTGGCTCATAGCTCCATTGAGAACATTGGAATCGTGACGGCCGGTTTGGGCGCCGGCTTCGTATTTACGGCCTATGGCCGGCCCTTGATAGCGGGCATCGCTTTCATCGCGGCCTTTTATCACATGATCAATCATTCGATTTACAAGGCACTGCTGTTTTTGGGCGCGGGAACGGTGGACGACCGTACCGGAACTCGGGATCTGAACCGACTTGGCGGCTTGATTCGCGCGATGCCGTGGACGGCGGGTACCGTACTGGTCGGTACACTCGCGATTTCGGCGCTGCCTCCGTTCAACGGATTCGTGAGCGAATGGCTCACGCTCCAGACGATGCTCCGCTCGGCGGAGCTGGCTTCGATACCGATAAAGATCATCTTTGCGTTGTGCGGCGCGGGACTGGCGCTCACCGCGGCGCTGGCGGTGACCTGCTTCGTCAAGATGTTTTCGATGGGCTTTCTCGGCATGTCGCGCTCCGACGGAGCCGCCACAGCCGTCGAGGCACAAAGCCCGTCAATCGTGCCAATGGTGTTCCTGGCCGTACTTTGCCTTCTGCTCGGCGTGCTGCCGACGTATGTCATTCCAGTATTGAATCGCGAACTGCAGCCGTGGACTGGCACGAGTGCCGATGCGCTGGTACCGCCGTTCTTTGCATCGTCTCCACAACATGGCAGTTTACCGTCCGCGTTTGCGGCGGAATTCCATGACTTAGGCGCTCAAGTAGGGCAGGACGTCGCGCCGGGGCGCGGGCTCGTGGTCTTGCATCGCGGCGGCCCGGAGAATCCGGTGGTCTTCGCGATGTCCACTTCCTACATGCTGGTAGTGCTGCTCGGCTTGCTGCTTCTAAGCTACGTCGTCATTCGATTATGGCTGACACGCGCCCGACGATCGACGCGGCGTGAGCGCTGGGACGGCGGGGTGAGGCGGTTGCTCCCCGAAATGACGTATACCGCAACGGGATTTTCCAACCCGGTGCGGGTGATCTTCGACGCGATATTCCGCCCGACGACGGTCGAGGACACGCGGGAGACGGTGGCGGAGCATTTCCGCATGGCTATCCGTCGTGAGCACCAATCCGTGCATATCGTGGATCGACTCGTGCTGCAGCCGGCCAAGAACGGGGCGTTGGAGTTGGCGCGCGATTTGGGAGTGATGCACCATGGGCGCATCAACGCTTATATCGCTTACGTATTGCTCGCCTTGTTGCTGGCGCTGGCGGTAGGACTGAGTGAAATCCTGCTGGCGGGCTAAAACAGCAAGAGCCGAAATGTCATGGGAGTTCCCATGGACGTCTTCCATCACGTTGTCCGTGGTCGGCGTAACATGCGAGGCCCGCGCCGGCTTTCCCGAAGCGCAATTTCGGTATCGGCGCAAAGTGCAGCTAAGTGCAAGCGGTCGTCACGCCAGTATTCCAGCATTTGCAGGCGACGTGCGCACTCGGCGATCCATCCAACTCGGCCGCGCGCGAGGCCGATAATGTGCCGCACCATCCCAGGCTCGACGTCGGGCAGTTCGTACGCCTGACATACCGACAGGAGCAGGTGGCGCAGTTGTGCGTTAGGTATGAGCGGCATGCGAACGGAAAGCGCTCCGGCATGCCATCCTCTCATTCGATCGCGTTCCCGCTCGGAGTCGACGTCGACAACTAATAGCGCACCGGCGATGCCGCCGCGTAGGCGCCGCAGAAAGCCCAACATTGCGGTCGTCATCAACGTCGCGTGATCGAGCAAGAGAACGCCTGGAGCATGATCGGCGGCCAACCGCAGCCTGACGCGCGCTGCGCGCTTGCCGAGGCCCTCGATGTCGGTGCCCGGATACGCTTTGGAGAGTGCGGCAACAATATTGGGCAAACCGGATGTGTAAGGCTGTATAGCACACGGTACGCCGATGGACCGATATCGTGCGCTCAGAGTTCCAAGCAATGTTGATTTGCCGGTGCCGCGCGGGCCATAAAGCACCAAATGTGCTCCGGCCTGCAAGCGGGCACTGAGTTCCACGCGAAACGCTTCAGACGGCTTGGCTTCTGGAGCGGCGTTATGGACACGCGGGATCGATATACAATGGCCTGACGACATGGGGATCACCTGTCGAGCACAACGACCGCGCGCGGCAGGAGTCATCAGCCCGGTGGCGTTTTAGAGGGGGGACCCCATCCCCTGTCTGTATACAAATACTGGGTCCCGAGCATTTCGTCAACAACCTACCGATGAGCAGCAATCCACTGATCCGGCGCGATCTTCATATGCGCATCGCTGACAGGGATTGACGTACTTTCCGTGTCAGGAGTGGCGGTTGTAACAATTCATTTCCAAAGAATCGTCGACGTACGCGATGGCAATACCGAGATTCTATTGAATCTTATGCTCAGTTCGGGAAGCTATTTGATCAATGAGTTGCACGGTCGCTTGCTGCGTTACCCGGGGAAAACGCTACTTCCAACCGGGAAAGTCGCTAACGCCTGGTCAGCATATCGGCCATCACGTTTTGTCGCGCCGCCTTACGAATGCCGAGGTTCCGGCATACACCGCAGACTGTCCCAGCCCTTCCTCGATGCGAATGAGCTGGTTGTACTTCTCAACGCGTTCGCCGCGGCACGGGGCGCCCGTCTTGAGGTGGCCAGTCGCAAGGGCCACGGTTAAGTCCGCAATGAACGAATCCACCGTCTCGCCGCTTCGGTGCGACACCATCGCTCCCCAGCCCGCGCGGTAGGCCATCTGGACGGCGGTGACGGTCTCGGTCAACGTACCGATTTGGTTTAGCTTGATCAGCACGGCATTCGCGGCGTCCTCGGCGATGCCGCGAGCGATTCGCGCCACATTGGTGACGAAGAGGTCGTCACCGACGACCTCGATCCTGTCGCCGAGCTCCCGATTCAGAAGCTTCCATCCGGCCCAGTCATCCTCTGCGAGACCATCCTCGAGCACGGCGATCGGATACCTGCGGATCCAGTCCGAATACAGCGCCACCATCTCCTCGGCGCTGACAGAGCGACGCTCGGTCCGAAGTTGATAGAGGCCATTCTCATAGAAGCCGCTCGACGCAGGGTCGAGCGCCAGAACCACGTCCTCGCCCAGCCGATACCCGGCGGCCTCGACCGCCTTGAGGATCAGCTCGACGGCCTCGACGTTGCGCTTCAGAGCTGGCGCGAACCCGCCTTCGTCCCCGACCCCGGTCGAATGGCCGGCGTCCTTGAGTACTTTCTTGAGCTGCTGATAGATTTCCGACCCCCACCGCACGGCCTCGGCGAAACTGGGTGCGCCGACGGGCGCGATCATGAACTCCTGGAAGTCTGTTCCCTGCCAGTTCGCATGGGCGCCACCGTTGAGGATGTTGAACATAGGCACAGGCAATCGATTCGCCGCGACCCCACCGAGGTATCGGAACAGTGGCTGACCAGAAGCCTCCGCCGCTGCTCGAGCGACCGCGAGGCTGATGCCGAGAATCGCGTTAGCGCCGAAGCGTCCTTTGTTGGCGGTTCCGTCCGCTGCGCACAAGGTGCGGTCGACAGCGCCCTGATCCTGCGCGTCCAGCCCTCTGATCGCGTCAGAAAGCGCGCCGTTCGCGTTCGCGACCGCGTGGCGAACTCCCTTGCCGCCGTAGCGACGCGCCTCGGCATCGCGTAACTCAACCGCCTCGTGCACCCCGGTCGAAGCGCCCGACGGCACTGCGGCACGACCGGTCGCGCCGCCGGACAGCGTGATGTCGACCTCCACCGTCGGATTGCCGCGGGAATCGAGAATCTCACGGGCGTGAATAGATCGAATCTGCGTGTCCATCGTGGATCCCTCGATTAGTACTGAGTCGGACCGCGGAGCATCCAGGCTACCTGCGCGGCGCCTAGCTCCAGATCTCGGTCACTCGCATCGCTCGCTGCCCCTAGCAGGGTGTTGAAATTCGATTTCTCGGCATTCAAATTCGGCATTTTTTATGAAGTCGCGAACCAGCAATCAACGGCTTGCGAGGTTTCCGACGTCGAACCGAGCGTCGCAAGATCGCTTTTCAACACCCTGCTAGGCGTCGCCGCCCGTGGTCGGCGGATCCTCGGAGTCGGGGTTCAGAATGCCGAACCGGGCGGGAATCAGCGCGTAGAACAGCCGAACCTTCTCGGCACGGACGAGGTCCAGAAGTTGCTTCGCCTCCTCCTCGGTGACGATGAACTCCACCTCGACCGTGAGCGTGCCGGCGAGCTCGAAGAAATGGTCCTCGTGCAGCACGTGGTGACGACCGAACCCCGCCATCGCGCGAAACGCTGAACCGCCCCGGATGCCGAGGTGATTGGCCCGATCGAGAAGCCACTCCCAAAGCAGCCGACGCTTGTGACGCGCGTTCTCGTGAACGTAGAACCGGCAGAACGAGCCTTGCATTGTTATGCCCTCTCTATCGCGTCATCCCCTCAAGCAGTTGACCATACCGATCCCGGCGAGGGTCATGAGCACGGGCACCAAATACGTGTGCCGCAGCGGTTGCGCGCGCGCTGACTGCTCGGCGCGCAGCTGGCCAGATGGCGGCAGAGCCGCGCAAAGAGCTCTGGCTGGTCTTCCCACAGAACGGCTGCGGCCGACACTGGAATTGCTGCCCTGCAGGGACCGGGGAAGGGGCTGAAATGGCTTGTCCATTAGCGTCGTTGCCGCCAGTAAACGACAAACTATCACGCTTAGGACAGATCGCCGATCATATGGCCCGATGGTTCTAGCAGACTCATGATTCGCAACCTGCTGAGCGATCTCGAGCTTGCCTCCGTTCGGCAAGTATTCGGTAATTCCGGTCGCTCGGAATGTGTGGTTGCCGATCTTCGTCCGACTGCCAGCCGCGATCGTCGGCCGGCGAATCATCCGGTACGCATCCGGCTGGGCGAGGAGGTTCTCGGCGACCTCACGGCCGCGGCCGCGGGCCGACCGAAATACGTATCCCGTCGGCTCCGAAGCGGCCTGGGTGAGCTCGGAAGCTGCCGTCCGCACCATTCCTCGAGGGTCTTTGTGGAACGGGAAGTTGCCAGCGGGTAAAGGGTCTCGTTCAGAATCCAGCAACCGCTATCAGCGTTAGAATTTGACAGAGACGCTAATTACGTAAATAATTACGCAATATGAGAAATAGACACGTCCTCGATGTCCTACTCCCGAAGACCCGCCAGGGAATTCTGGCGGCGCTTTTTGTGCAGCCCGACATACCCCGGTATGCCTCGGAAATCGCGCGCCGCATGGGGGTGCCATCCTCCAGTCTGCAACGCGAACTGCAGGATCTGACCAAAGCCGGCATTCTCAAAACCTACCGGCAGGGCCAGATGGCCTACTACCAGGCCAATAGGG
>Ga0209415_10012974_pt1 | contig 13825 bp, 7 predicted proteins | sample PeaSoiSIISIP2007_FD_187696 | JGI IMG/M metagenome (GOLD analysis project Ga0209415, IMG submission 187696) | Peat soil microbial communities from Weissenstadt, Germany - SII-SIP-2007 (SPAdes) (version 2) | ecosystem: Environmental > Terrestrial > Soil > Wetlands > Peat | place: Germany... | reverse complement strand
GGAATCGTAGCCCACGTACAGGCGGGCGCCCGCGATGATGGCGGCGAATCCGGCGAAGGAGCCGTCCCAGAATGCCGCGTTCACGCCGGAGCGTTCGGCGGCGCGGGTCACGCGGTCCGCTTCTTCTCCGCCCGCGCCTCGGTCGATGTACAAGGGCGTGCCGCTGCGTGACAAGAGGGCGAGCAGTTCTTCTTCGAACGGGTCCGGTAAGCGCTTGGCAGGGTTCTCGCCCACACCGAGGCTGACGGCGGTGTGGGGGCCAGGGGCCGGGGGCCAGGGGCCAGGGGGGTGTACGTACGGTTTCGCTCCGGCGATCCCTAGGGTTTCGGCGGCCCAGGCGGCAGTGAGTTCCGGGAGTGTGCGTGTGGTTTCGCCACCATAGGCTCGGCTCTCGAAAAAGTAGTAGCGATCTTCCGCGCAGACCGGCAGGAGGCCGAGTTGCGTGAGGCGCGAATCGGGATCGATGACGATGGAATCGGGCGCGGCGAGGAGAGCTTTCAGATCATCCCAGACGGCGAGGCGGTCGCGGATGCCGCCTCGTTTGTAGAAGACCGGTGCGTGATGGATCCTCGGATCCCCGGCGAACAGCTCGTAGTTCTTTTGCGGGCCGGCGAACAGGATTTCGGCTTGCGGGAAGCGCTGTTTGGCCGCGGCGAGCAGCACGCTGGTGACCGCGACATCGGCGCCGAGCGTCACGCGGGAGAGGACGAAGACGCGGCGGGGATCATGGGAAATAAGGCTTGGGCGGCGGATGCGTTCATAGCGCGCGATCAGCGATGCCGGCTCCGCATCGTCCCTCACGCAGGCGATCGCCTGCGAGAAGAGGCGGACGTAGGCATCGCATAAAGCAGGCTCGAAGCGGTCGGCAAGGCCTTCCACCAGGATCGAGAAGAGCGCCAGCCCGCAAGGCTCCTCGACCAGAACGCGCGGCAGCTCATCCGGAGGGTTGCCGGCGATGCATTGGTCCAGGACTTCCTGCGCGATCTCCTTACACGAAGTACTTGTCAATCAGGATCCCCAGTTTTTTGCGGGTGGCCTCGGGCACCAGCGCGCGGTCCGTGAAAAGGGCGTGCGCCAGCGCCGAGCCGCACTTGCAGGCGCGGCCGGTGGGCATGCGGGCGACCGCCGCCGCCACTACTTTGCAGGCGTTCTCGGCATTCTTCGTGAGGTTGCCGATGATGTCGCTCACGGTGACGGCGTCGTGATCGGCATGCCAGCAATCGTAGTCGGTCACCATGGCGACGGTGACGTAACAGATCTCGGCTTCGCGCGCCAGCTTGGCCTCCTGCAAATTGGTCATGCCGATAACGTCCATGCCCCAGCTTCGGTACACGTTGGATTCGGCTTTGGTGGAAAATGCCGGACCCTCCATACACAGGTAGGTGCCGCCGTTCTTGACCGTGACACCGGCGGAATGGCAGGCGCCCGAGACCACCTCGGCGAGCTCGGGACAGATGGGATCGGCGAAACTGATGTGCGCCACCAGGCCCTCACCGAAGAACGTGGAGATGCGGCCTCGCGTGCGGTCGAAGAACTGGTCGGGGATGACGAAGTCGAGCGGCCGGTGCTCTTCTTTGAGCGAGCCCACGGCGCTGAGCGAGATGATGCGCTCGACTCCCAGCCACTTCATGCCGTAGATATTGGCGCGGAAATTCAACTCCGACGGCAGCAGGCGATGCCCGCGTCCATGGCGCGCGAGGAACGCGACCGGCTTGCCCTCCAGGGTGCCGAGCACGTAGTTGTCCGAGGGCCAGCCGAAGGGCGTTTCGATGCTCGCCTCTTCCTGCGCTTCAAATCCGGGCATGGAATAGAGCCCGCTGCCGCCGATGATGCCAATTTCCGCTTTCACGTTTCGGTCTCCTGGATGAGTTCGAGTAGGACGCCTCCGGTGGAGGCGGGGTGCACGAATACGTAGAGATGTCCGCCCGCGCCCTGGCGGGGTTCGTTCAGCAGGCGGGCGCCGGAGGCCCGCAGGCGCTCGACGGCGGCGGCGAGGTCGGGGACTTTGAGGGCGACGTGATGCAGGCCGGGGCCGCGCTTTTCGAGGAACTTCGCGATGGGGGAATCGGGGGCGGCGGGTTCGAGCAACTCGATGCGCGAATCGCCGGCGGGGAGCAGGGCTACGTGGACTTTTTCGGTGGCTACGGTTTCGCGATGGGCTACGGCGAGGCCTAGGGTTTGGTAGAAGGCTAGGGCTGCGTCGAGGGCGGGGACGACGATGCCCAAGTGGTCGAGGCCAACCGCTCCCTGACGGTCGCGGCTCGGAATCGGAGCCGCGACCGTAAGGGAGCGGTTGGTGATGGATTGCAATAATTCTTCGATGCCGGTGCCCTCGGTGGCGATGGTGCGGAGGATGGGCTTGTGGAGGTGCTGCAATTCGATCTCGAGACGGTCGGCGCCGGGCTGGTCGGACTTGTTGATCACGAAGATGTCGGCGATTTCGAGGATGCCGGCTTTGATCGCCTGGACGTCGTCACCCATGCCGGGGACCAGCACTACGACCGTGATTTGCGCGAGACCTGCGATCTCGACTTCGTCCTGTCCGACGCCCAGAGTTTCGATCACTACGTAATCCTTGCCTGCCGCGTCCATCAGGCGAACGAGATCGGCGGTGGCGCGGGCGAGGCCGCCGGTGGATCCGCGGGTGGCCATGGAGCGAATGAAGATGCCCGAGTCGGCGTGATGCTGCTGCATGCGGATGCGGTCGCCCAGGATGGCGCCTCCGGTCATGCGGCTGGTGGGATCTACGGCGATGATGGCGACGGTTTTTCCCTGCTTGCGGAGGGCGGCGGCCAGGACGTCGACGAGCGTGCTCTTGCCCGCGCCGGGCGGACCGGTGATTCCGATAATGCGCGCACCGCCGGCGAACGGGGCCAACTCGCGCAGCGTTTCGAGCGCTTGAGGATCGCGGTTCTCCACGCCCGTGGCGGTGCGGGCCAGAGAGCGCGCGTCGCCTTCACGAATTCTGGAAGCCACTTCGTTCATCAGGTCTTCAGGAGCTGCCGCGCGATCACCATGCGCTGGATCTCGCTGGTGCCCTCGCCGATGGTGCACAGCTTGACGTCGCGGTAGAACTTCTCCACGGGATAGTCTTTGATGAAGCCGTAGCCTCCGTGAATCTGCACGGCTTCGTTGGCGATGCGCACCGCGGCTTCGGAGGCGAACAGCTTGGCCATGGACGATTCGCGCGTGACGCGCCGGCCATGATCGAGCATCCAGGCCGCGCGATAGTTGAGCAGGCGCGCGGCATCCAGGTCGACCGCCATGTCGACCAGTTTGTGCTGGATCGCCTGGAACTCGGAGATGGGCCGGCCGAACTGCTTGCGCAATTTGGAGTAGCGCAACGCGGCGTCGTAAGCGCCTTGCGCCATCCCGATGGAGAGCGCGGCGATGGAGATGCGGCCGCCGTCCAACACCTTCAGGCTGTCGACGAAGCCTTCGTTCAGCTTGCCCAGCATTTGCTGCGAGCAGAGGCGGCAGCCCTCGAAGATCACCTCGCCGGTGGCGCTGGCGCGCATGCCGAGCTTATTTTCCTTTTTACCCGGGCGAAATCCGGGCGTAGTCTTTTCGACGATGAAGGCCGAGATGCCGTGCTGCGCGGCGGCGCGGTCGGTGACCGCCATGGCCACGCAGACATCGGCATAGTGCGCGTTGGTGGTGAACGTCTTGGCGCCCTCGAGCACCCACGTGCCATCCTGCAGAACGGCCTTGGTGCGGGTGCCGGCGGCGTCGGAGCCGGCTTCGGGCTCGGTGAGCGACCAGCAGCCGATCCACTCGCCGGACGCGAGCTTGGGCAGGTAGCGGCGGCGCTGCTCGTCGCTGCCCATCTTGTAAATGTGATTGGAGCAGAGCGACGTGTGGGCCGCCAGGATAATGCCCACCGAGCCATCCACGCGCGAAAGCTCCTCGATGACGATGGAATACTCGATGTATCCCAGGCCGGCGCCGCCCAACTCCTCGGGAAAGATGGCGCCCATGTAGCCCAGCTTGCCGAGCTTGCGGACGACCTCCAGGGGGAAGATCTGGCCTTCGTCCCACTCCATGACGTGCGGCCCGATTTCCGCTTCGGCGAATTCGCGAACCGACTTGCGGAGCTGGATCTGTTCCGGCGTGTACTCGAAGTCCATTGTTCGATTAGTTCATGGGGGGGCGTTAGACGATCTCTTCGCGGGAGGCGTCCCAATGCATGGTGCGCTGTTGCCGGTAGCTTTCGACGGCCATGCGGCAGGCGATGGAGACGCGGAATCCGATGTCGAAGGGGCAGTTGGGCTGGGTACCGGAATCGCGGATGGCGTCGAGGAAATTCTGCATGTGAGCTTTGGGGTCGGCGCGGGTGAGGCCGGCCATTTCGTTGCCGTCGGGGCGGGTCTTCTTTTCGGGCGTGTAGCGGATGCCCTGCATGGTGTGGGAGATGGTGCCGTTGTCGCCCAGCACCTCTTCGGTGACGCCGAGGCGCTCGTTACCGAAGCCGGAATCCCAGGTGAAGAGCATCTCGTCGTGCTCCATGGCGACGTTCATGGTGTCGGGCACTTCGCGGCCGTCCTTCCAGAGGTAGAGGCCGCCGGTCATAGTGACCGATTTGGGGATTGAGAGGCCCATGGCCTTGTACCAGAAGGAGAGCTGGTGGCACATGTTCTCGTATACGTTGCCGCCGGAGTAGTCCCAGAAGAAGCGCCAATTGGCGTAGCGGTTGGCGTCAAATGGCCGCTGCGGCGCCTCGCCGAGGAAGGATTTCCAGACGATGTTTTCGGGCGTCATGTCGGGATAGATGGGGTTGGTCCACTGCGGCTTGCCGTGCGGCGTATTGCGGTACATGTGGCCGTGGATCATGGTGATCTTGCCCATCAGCTCGGGCTTGAGGAAGCTGAGCGCGTCGGGGAGCTGGCCCGAAGAGGTCCACTGGTGGCCGATCTGCACGATGCGCTCTCTGCCGGCGTGCTGGTACGCGGCGCGCATGCGCTTGGCGTGGTCCACTGAGAACGCCATGGTCTTTTCCTGGTAGACATGCTTGCCGGCATCGAGGGCGGCGGTGAAGCACTCGGCGTGCAGGTGCTGCGGGGTGGCGATGAGGACGGCATCGATGTCCTTGTCGTCGAGCAGGCGGCGGTAGTCGAGGTAGGTCTTGGCGTTGGGCGCGACGCGCTTGACGTCTTCGAGGCGGCGCGTGTAGACGTCGGCTGCTCCGATGCAATCGGTGTTGGGACAGGCGACGGCCTGGCGGAGGATCTCGGTGCCGCGGGCGCCGGGTCCGATGATGCCGATGCGGATGCGCTCGTTCGCGCCGAGGACTTTGTCCGAGGCGTTGGCGCTGGAGGCTGCCAAGGTGCCGGCCAGCCCGGAGGCCACTTTGCCGATGAAATTACGCCGCGATTGCATGGGGGGAATTACTCCTTTGACCACTTTGGGGACATCTTTGATTATAGTCAACTTCTGACGCGGAGACGCTGAGGCGCGGAGAAAACCGCGGAGAGACCAGAGTCAAAAGCCGAGAAAATCTAAGATGGGTCAATGCCGCCAGCGGAGAGGACCGGGAGGGGCCGGTGGTCTTGCGCCGGGGAGGGCCGGTGGTCTTGCGCCGGGCTGGCTTTGGCGATGCGCCCAAAGACTGGTGCTTTGCCCATAGAGAAAGCGAGTTCGGTGCTGTCGTTCATCGGTTTCATTTTGCCTACCTTTCTTCAAAAACGGTCTTCAAAAACGGTGATAATTGTCACCGTTTTTTCGGAGCAGACGTTGAAAACGCGTAGGTTACGCGAATTCCGCAGTGAGAATTATCACCGTTTTCCTAGTTTTTTCCCGCGGAGCGGTGGCGCTTCCGCCTGCCCCACCTAGCGGCGACGCATCGGTGCGTCGCCTGCCATTCCCTACCGGTTTGCGCCGGTGAGCGCAATTCCTTTCCTGATTTAAAGGTAGCAGACAAATGTGCGGCGGCTGGGCTGGAAGCGGCGGAAGGGTGCGGGTAAGTGGCTTTAGAATCAGTAAAAGTCTCCTAAAAATAAAGTTCGTTCTTTTGTGACTCGAAAAATCACAGGTCCACGCCAAAAACGAGGTCGCCTGTAAGAAATTGATAATCAATTACTTCGTAGATACGGGCGCTATCGGCAACTGCGGTTGTCGGCATTGGGTATCGCCAGGAATGTAATGCTGGCGGGCGCGAATGTGAGGCGGCCGGACAGAGTGGGCACGCCTCGAAGCGGCGGCAACTCATCGTTGACACCCAGTCTGAGTTCATTCCCGTTCAGATCTACCCGCGTATCTTCCAGATTTCGGGCGGTCAGGGTGTAGCGGGCTGACTCTGAAGGAAGCTCGAACGACTGCGATGCCGCCCGGTCCGTATTGATCGCCAGCAACGCTACGCCCCCGGGGTGGCCGCGCAGGCAGTGAGCATAGAGATGTAACGCCGCCGCCGGCGAAGGACCCGGATCGAGCACGGCCGGACCCATGAGTCTGCGCCAAAGCAGAGCAGACCAGTAATTGGGCCGCGGGGTCAGCGTATTCTCGTCGAGCAAGCCATAGTCGCTGGAGGCCAAGGTGTTGTGGGCGATGACCTGGACGCCGCTACGGGCCAGACGTCCAAGCTGATCGAGATAGCGGAAGCTATCGAGAAACGTGGAGCCCCATGGGTTACCGCCGCAGGCTGCGCCGGCGGTTTCGGTGACCCAGAGCGGTTTGCCGGGAGCGAATCGATCGCGGAGACCGGCATAGAACGCCTCGGCGCGGCTGGTGCGCGCCAGCCACTGTTCGGAGAGCGCGTCTTCAGGGGTTGTTCCCACTACTGGAGCCATGGCCGCACACCGTTTGGAGAGGGCTCCATAGAAATGGTAGGAGAAGGCATCGAAGGCCGGACCCGCGGCGGTGAGCAGATCCTCGGTCTTGAGCTGGCCCCTGGCCATACCCGCGGGCACAAGCGAGACTCCCTCGCCGATGGAACCAGGGCCAAGGATCACCATGCCGGGAGCAGCCTGCCGGGCGAAGGGGAGGAAGACGGCGATATCGCGCGCATAAGCCGCGGCGTCATAACCCTGCGGCGCGCCACCCTGCGCCGCGAAGGTGGGTTCGTTCATGTACTCGGCTGCGGCGATGCTGCCGCCGATGGATGTGGTGTAAGCGAGGAACTGGCGCGCCTGTGCGGGAGTCCAGACGCCGGCGGCATCGCGGGTTCCGGCGCTGGTGGCAAAGGAAGTGACGATGCGGGCGTCGATGGCGCGTGAAAAGTCCACCACGCCCTTCCATTGGCGGCGGGTCAACACTCCGTTGAAGCCCGCAGGCGGATTTGCCGGGGCGGCATTCTCTGCATTCTGAAAGTACGTGGTGTTGGCCCATGTGCCGCTGACCCGGACATAGGCAGGCGCCAGCGCGGCGGCCAACTTGCGGAGGCTGGTGTTGGTGAGATCGATGGGCGGCCGTTGTTGAAACAGGGCTGGGTCCATGCCCACGGAACCGGCGGATGGGGGTGCTTTGAGAAGAGCGTCGACTTCGTTGCTGTAGGGCTTCCAGAATCGGCCACCGATGATCTCGACCATTTCGATGTTGAACGACTGAAAGCGTTCGTCGACGGTGCCGATGCGGGCCATACGGGCGGGTGCCAGCGCCAGGGAAGCCGGCGATGCGGCGTTGGGAGGCTGGCAGTAAGCGGCTGCCGCGAGGGCTGCCAGGATTACGCCTGTGCAAGTCCCAAGGTGTCGATTGGTGTGCATTTCCGCGATGGTTTTCCGTAACTACGATAACAGGCGGCGAGCTTCGCAATGCGGGCGAATTGGTTTGCCGTCAGCAGACCACCGGCAGCCGGACCAAAAGCCCGGCAGGGGCCGACTGCCAGTCGGCCGCAGGCTGCCAGCCTGCCCCACTGAAAAGAGTTGGCAGGCGAAAGCGCCTGCCCCACCTACCGCAGCAGCGCGTTGAACAGCAGCTTGAAGGTGCCGTGGGTCTGCGCGCGATGCTGCGCGCGGAAGCCGATCAGGACTACGTGGCCGCTGCCCAACTTCGCCGAGACCATGGCCGCCTTCTTCGCCAGGTTGTCCTCGCCGATCAGCCATCCGCTCTGCAGCAGGTCGCGATCGGCATAGCGCACCACAACTTCGTAATCCTCGTTGTGGCCGGTGGGGGTGATCTCGAACGCCGGGCTGTTGCTCAGAAAGACCGCCAGCGCGTCCGCGGGCATTCCGTAGGCCCACGGGTTGGTGTTGTCCACTTTCACCTTGAGAGTGGAGCCGGGGCACCAGAATTCTTTCGAGGTTTTGTTGGCGACGACGTTGCGCAGGCTCAGCCCCAGGCGCTCGATGGCGAAGTTGCTGGCGGCGCCCAGGGTCACCAGCGTGCCACCCTTCTGCACGAAGGCCTTCAGGGCGTTGACTCCATCGGCGCCGATGCCGGTGCGGAATTCGGGCGGATAGTTCTCCGCACCGCGCCCGCCGAATTCGCCGCCGCCGCCCCCACCTCCACCGCCACGGCCGCCGGTGGCCGCACCTGGGGCGGGACGGTCACCGGTGATGGTGGCGGTGGAATCCTCGGGGATGACGATGGCGTCGTACTTCTCGTTCAGGTTGCCCTTTTTGATTTCCGCATCGAACAGCGACGTGTAGGGAAACTTGAAATCCTCGAGCAGCCAGCGCGTCCAGCCCTCGTCGATATTGCCACCGCCGTAGCGCTGGTACATGGCGACGCGCGGCCTCGGGACGTCGTGGGCGCCTTGCCGGATCTCGCCGCGCAGCGCGGTGAAATCCACGCCCGCCTGGCGGGCCACGTCGGCCAGCGTCGCGTCCGCGCCCGCGCCGACTATGAAATCGCCGGCTCGCAGGCCCTGGTCCGGCTTATCGACGCGCCGCACCTTCACGCCCTTTTCGAGCAGCAGGTTCACCGCCTTGAAGCTGTCGTTCAGCCGGCCGTCGAGCGAGTATCCCGCGGCGCCCGCGGCAACTTTACCCACCATGGGCACGGCGCCCGTCAATTTTGCCAGGTCGCCTTTCACGGCCTCGACCTCGTTCACCGGGTCCACGCGCACGCCCATGAACTCGTACATCGTATCGGTGGCCATGTCGTAGGGGCGGATCGGGGAGCCGTCCTTGTTGCGCGTCCAGTCGTTATCGGGGAAGAACGTGCGGCCCAGCAGGTAGCGAATGAGCCCCATTTTGGGCTGCGCCATCGACACCACGAACGAGCCCTCGGGATACGTCATGCCGTCCGCCGCGGTCACGGTTTTCGAAACCCGCTGGATCTCGACGCCCTGCACCAGCAGCTTGTTCACCAGCTTCACGGCCGTCAGCTTGTCATGCTGCGCCACCGGGATCACGTAGGCCGCGGGCTTGAACTGCGCGCCGCGCTCGGTCTGCCGCTTGCCTTTCAGGTAGGCGTTCCACAGCACGGTCTCGCGATTGCGAGCCGCCAGGTCGAGCGTGGCCCACGCGGAGACCTTCTGCCGATCGACCACGTCGCGCAGGCGCCACCAGCCGCCCGGCCAGGGGTCGGGGAAAATCGTCTCCGCTTCGTACGAGGGCAAGTTGCGCGCGCCGCCCTGCAATTGGTCGGGATGGATGTAGAGCGGGCTCGCCAGGCGGGCGCTGGCCGATTCCGTGAGCATGCCGGCGATGTTGTGGAACGGCGTGATCCAATGGAATCCGAAATGGCCCCACCCGGAGTACTGCGCGTCGTTGATGACGCCCGACAGGCCCGCCTCCTCTTCTTTGTAGGCCATGTGCGCGCCGTACCAGCTCAGCTCGCGCCAGATCAGCGGATCGGCGAACGGGCGCACGGGCTCGGCGTAAGGCGGCAGAAAGATGCGCGCACCGTAGCTGCCCATGTGGTGGTGGTCGACATACGCCTCGGGCTTCCAATCGGTGAACAGGATCTTCGCCATGTACTGCGACTCCACCATGTTGGTCTGGAAGGCGTCGCGATTGTTGTCGTGGCCGGCGTACTTGTGGTACAAGGACGGCGGGCTGGTGCCCTCGTATTCCGTGCCCAGGGTCTTCTGGTACCAGTCGTGGACCATGATCTCGCCATCGGGGTTGAAGGACGGCACCATGAGGAAGACCACGTTGTCGAGAATGCGCTGGGTCTCTTCGTCTTTTCGGGCGAGAAGATCGTAGGCCAGCTCAGGCGCCATCTGGGTGCCACCGATCTCGGTAGCGTGCAGGCTCATGGATTGGCAGATTACGGCTTTGCCTTCGGCCACCAGGGCGCGCACCTGCGCTTCGGAGAGCCCGCGCGGGTCGCTGATCTGGTTGTTCACCTGCCGCAGCCGCTCCAGCTTCGACAGGTTGCCCGGCGACGTGACGATCACCATCAGGAACGGATTCCCCATGGTGGTGGGCCCCATGTTGACCACCTTGAGGCGCCCGCCGCTTTCCTTCTCCAGGAGCTGGTAATACTCCACCATCTTGTCCCAGCGGGCCATCTTCTTGTCGCTGCCGAGTTGGAACCCGAAGAACTTCTCGGGCGAGGTGACCTGGCTCTGCGCGATTGCCGCGAGGGCCAGCGCGGAAAGGGTGGCGCGGGCGAATGCTCTCATAGGACCTCCGTGTTTGATCCCCTCACCATAGCTGCTAACGTAATTTCATGCAACCCGATCCCACGCAAGCGGGAAATAGCCGCCCGCCGGTAGTGCGGGTCTTCATTGGCGCGTACGGGCTGCGCTCCGGCTGGCGTTTGACGCTCTTCCTGCTGTTGAGCGCGGTGATCGCGATGGTCCCGCAATACTTTGCCCGGCGGTCGCCGTTTGGAGTCTGGAGCCTGGGCGTTCTGGCCGCTACGTGGATCATGGCCCGGCTCGATCACCAGCCGTTCACCAGCTACGGACTCGGTGCGGTCGATCGAGGCCGCAATCTGTTGGCGGGTCTCGCCGCGGGTTTCGTGGCGTTGAGCCTGCTCATGGGGTTGCTGGTTGCGACGCGGGCGTTCGATCCGCGCGGGCCGGATCTGCACGGCGTTGCGTCCGCGAGGTGGGCCCTCTACTGGATGGCGGTCTTCACGTTCACCGCGCTGGGCGAGGAACTGTTGATGCGCGGCTACGGATTGTTCGCACTTTCGCAAGGCATCGGATACTGGCCGGCGGCGGTGGTGCTCTCACTGCTTTTCGGGGCGGGCCACATCGGCAACCGCGGCGAGGAAATCATCGGGATCGCGAATGCCGTGCTGGCGGGAATGCTGTTCGCGTTCAGCGTCTGGTGGAGCGGCACGCTGTGGTGGGCGATCGGATGCCATCTCACCTGGGACTGGGCCGAGACGTTTTTCTATGGGGTGCCTAATAGCGGCGGCCCGGTGGTGTCCACGCACTTCCTGACCGGGGCGCCGGCAGGGCCCGCGTGGCTCTCGGGCGGCACCGTGGGTCCCGAGGGCAGCGTGTTGGCTACCGTGGTCCTGGTGCTGCTGGCGGCGGCGGTGCGGTACACCACGCCCAGGCATGCGGTTGCGGGGTTGGAACGGCGGCTTGGCCACTCCCGTCTCACTGCTTCAGAGGCGCATCCCAGTTGACCACAAGATTGAGTGGCGATTGATTCGCTTTCAAATCCTCGGTGCTGTAAATGACGAACTTCTTCCCATCCGGCGTCACATCATACGCGGGAGCATTGAAGGTGTTGGTTCCAATCGTGGCCTGGAACAGTTTGCGTGGATTGCCGACGCGCGCCTCGCTGCCCGCGGTGTTGATGGAGACAGCCATGACTCCGCCGGTCCTGTAGAAATAAATCTCGCGCCCGTCCTGCCGCCATCGCGGCCCACTACCGCCACCAGTGGAGATCTGCAATCTCGGGCCGGGGCCGGGAAACGGGGTTACGTACACCTCGAACTGCCCCGTATCACGGGAAGTAAAGGCGACCCATTTGCCATCGGGCGAAAAGCGGCCATCGTGTGACTGATGCAGCGACTTGACGAGCGGAAACGGAGTGCTGCCGGCCCGGACCTCGGTGGCCCATAGTTCGCTGACGCCGGTATCGCCCTGTTGAAAAAGGATGAACTTGCCGTCGCGCGACCAGTCGGTGGGGTTTTGATAGACGTCGGACGGGTTAACCGCCGTTACGTTCCCACCGCCGCTGATCGGACCGATCATCATGTTGGCCGTCGGCGACGTCGTGGCGCTGCCGCCGATACTCGTGAAAAGCAGTTGCTTTCCGTCCGGCGACCATACGGGCGAAAAGTTCCGGCCGGTTGCCGTAAACCGGACCCGCACCGGGCCGGCCACATCGTAAATCCAGATGTCGGACTGCAGATCGCCCTTTTCCACGGCGATTTTTTTCCCGTCCGGCGACAGGCGTGGGTTTTGAGCCCCGACGTCGTCGAGCGTAGCCAGTGGTTTGCCAGTCTCGCTGACCCACCGAATCCGGCCGGCCAGATCCGCGGACCCGGAGAGATACAGTAACAGGCCCGTGTCGGATGCCGACAACACGTTGCGCCAAACACCCCCGTCCAAGAAGATTCTGCGCCGCAGTCTCACCGGTTCGCCGGCGAGTTTCAGCGCGCGTGCGTCAAAGCGCTGTTCCAGCAGTTCGCCGTCCTGGACGAACAGAAGGTAACCCGAGCTGTAGATTGCGTTGCTAGTCGCGTGCATGAGGCGGCGGTTCTCTTTGCCGTCCACCGACCCGAGGTAGATGCCGTTGGCCGCGCCCTTGTTGTCGTTGTGGTTGGCCGCGAGATAAATGAAGTGCTGACCGTCCGGCAGGAAGAACGGCCAGCGATGCGTGCTGTGTTCCCGGGTGTTCAAAGAGGTGACCGCTACCGGTGTGCCGCCGGCCGCGGGGACCTTCGAAAGCGGGGTCTGAATGGATGGCGCAAACACGATCACGTTGTCGCGGCCCCATGCGCCGCCCCGCGCGCTTTGCGCGGCGCACACGGTTACCGGCGCGCCGCCGCGGACGTCCATCGTCTGCAATTTGGCATTGGCGAAGAAGCCGATGGAAAGGCTGTCGGGCGACCAGAACGGAAAGGCGGCGCCGCTGGTGCCCTCCAGCGCGCTGTACGTTCCGGCACCGGTCTGGCGCAGCCACAAACGTCCGGCTGCACCCACCACCAGCAAGCGCCCATCGGGTGAAAGAACGGGTGGCGCCGCCTGTTCCCCCGTCAGGTCAAGCGTGGTTGCCGGCGGCGCCAGAATCTCCGCGGAAACCAGCGTTCTTTCCTGGCGTCGCAAAAGGCTGGTGGCGAGTAGCGCCACCGCCGCCAGCAGCAGAACCGCAACCGCCCAGATCAACCACCGCGATTTCCCGCGGTCCTGGCTCAGCACCGGCATAACCCTCACGGCTCGCCGAAGCTGAAGCTGGATATCGTGCGCGCTGGCGTAACGCTCATCGGGATCTTTCGCCAGGCAGATGCGGACGATGTCCTCCAGAGCGGGCGGCGCCGACGGCTCGACGGAGCTCAGCGGCTCGGGCTCCTTTTCCAGGATGGCGCTGGCCACGCTGAGCTGGGATTTGCCTTCAAAGGCGCGCCGGCCGGTGGCCATCTCATACAACACGGCGCCCAGAGCGAAGATGTCGCTGCGGGCGTCGGCTTCACGGCCCTCCACCTGCTCCGGCGACATGTACTGAACGGTGCCCAACAGGGAGCCGGCCATGGTCAGGGGAGAGGCTTGCGGTCCCGGGCGGGTCACGGTCACAGCCGCGGAGAGCAGCGGCGCCGATGCATTTTCCGCGGCGCCCCTCACCGCGAGTTTAGCGAGTCCGAAATCCATCAGCTTCGCCCCGGACTTCACCAGCATGACGTTGCCCGGCTTGAGGTCGCGATGGACGATGCCAGCGCTGTGCGCGGCATCGAGAGCGCTTGAGATTTCGCAGCCGATCTTCGCGAGCTGGTCCATCGGCAAGCGGCCTCGCCGCAGCCGGTCCGCGAGGGTTTCGCC
>Ga0209415_10012972_pt1 | contig 13828 bp, 11 predicted proteins | sample PeaSoiSIISIP2007_FD_187696 | JGI IMG/M metagenome (GOLD analysis project Ga0209415, IMG submission 187696) | Peat soil microbial communities from Weissenstadt, Germany - SII-SIP-2007 (SPAdes) (version 2) | ecosystem: Environmental > Terrestrial > Soil > Wetlands > Peat | place: Germany... | reverse complement strand
GGTAGTCGACCCGGCGGACTACACGGCTGTGCTCGAAGGTATGCACGGGATCGGCAACTTCGACAAGGACTTGCGGCTCCGGCTGGCACGGAAGGCCTTTGCCCACACGGCGGCTTACGACGCCGCTATCGTTGCGTGGTTCGACGAACAGATCACAGAGGAAATCGTGGCCGGCACAGCTGGGACGACCGCCGATGAAAACAAGGCGGAGCCGTCCCTGCCAAAGACCCTCCATCTCTCCCTCGAGCTCGCGCAAACCCTTCGTTACGGCGAGAACCCCCATCAGCGGGGCGCGCGGTACCGCAGTACCGGCGAGATGAGCTGGTGGGACGACGTCGTGCAGCTCAGTGGGACGGAGCTTTCCTACCTCAATGTCTACGACGCGGACGCGGCCTGGGGACTGGTGCACGATATCGCCGACCTCGGGGCTGCGGCAGCCGTGGTGGTAAAACACGCCAACCCATGCGGGGCCGCAGTGGCTGAAAGCATCTCGGATGCATACGAAAAAGCCTTTGAATGTGACCCTATGTCCGCCTTCGGGGGCATCGTCGCCCTGTCGAATTTCGTCGATGATGAGCTTGCCGAGGCGATGGTGACAAATGCCAAGGCTGACGTTGTTATCGCCCCTGGCTACAGCAAAGGCGCTCTGGCCCTTTTTGCCGCCAAGCGCAAGAACATGCGCGTGCTCAGCGCCCCTGCACCTAACGTCGCTTCCTGGCATGTCCGCCAGGTGAGCGGGGGATGGCTGGTACAGAGCCCGTACCGCCTGGCCAGAGGTCCCGAGGAGTGGGAACTAGTTACGTCCGCCAAGCCGAGCGAGGACAACTGGCGCGACGTGCAACTGGCCTGGAGGGTCTGTGCCGCAGTTAAGTCCAACGCGATCGTGCTCGCTGCGAACGGGATGGCCGTCGGGATCGGCGGTGGCCAGCAAAACCGCGTCACCGCTGGAGAACTCGCGGTGGGACGAGCCGCTGGGAGAGCGAGGGGCGGGTCTGGCGCGAGCGACGCCTTCTTTCCCTTCAGGGACGGCCTCGATACCATTGCCGCCTCTGGGGTGACATGTGTCGCACAACCCGGAGGTTCGGTTCGCGACGCCGAGGTAATTGCGGCAGCCGAGGAGCATGGGATTGCTATGGTCTTCACCGGCGAGCGACAGTTCAGGCATTAGGAGCGAAATGGCAGCAGTTGTTATGTCCGGTGCACCGGTCGCCGATGCCGTACTGGCCGAGGTCGGTGAGGTTGTCGCCAAGCTCTTTGCGGCCGGCAAGACCGTCGGGCTCGGGACAATCCTCGTCGGGGACGACCCGGCGAGCCTTCATTACGTCGCCCGGAAGCACGAAATGTGCGAACGCTACGGCATCGCGTCCGTGGACCTGCGTGTCCCGGCCGATGCTACGCAGCAGGATCTGCTCGAATCCGTGGACCAGCTGAACGACGACCCCCTCGTAGACGGGTTCCTGGTCCAAAACCCCGTCCCAGCGGGCTTTGACTATGCCGAGGCGCTCGCCCGGGTATTGCCCTCCAAGGACGTGGACGGGCTGCACCCGGTCAACCTCGGTTACCTGGCCCTGGGGGAACGAGGCCATCCCAGGCCGAACACCCCTCTCGGCATACTGGCGATGCTCAAGCACTACAGCGTGCCGGTGGAGGGCCGGTCTGTGGTCATCGTGGGGCGCGGTCCGACTCTGGGCCGCCCCCTGGCCCTGCTCTTGTCTCTCAAGGAACGCGGAGCCAACGCCGCGGTAACCGTGGTGCACACAGGGGTGAAGGACTGGTCAGAGTACACACGACGAGCCGAAATCGTAGTGGGCGCCGCCGGAGTGCCGAACATGATCACGCCCGACGTGATCGCCCCCGGCTCCTGCGTGATCGGTGGCGGTATCACGTGGGAAGGGCGCAAGGCCCTGTCCGACGTGGACGAACGGTGCGGCGAGGTCGCCGGTTGGGTCACTCCCCGCCTGGGCGGTGTCGGGGTCACCACGGTCGCGATGCTGCTGAGCAATACCGTTGCGGCTGCGGAGGGGTCGATCGGTCGGCAGGGCTGAGGTCTTATCCTGTAGCGATGGCCAGGATCTCGGACCTTCTCGCAGCTGGGCGCACGTACTCGTTCGAGTTCTTCCCGCCGAAGACCGATGCCGAACAGGCGCGCCTTGTCCAGACCCTGTTCGACCTCCAGCCACTTCGGCCGTCGTTCGTGTCGGTCACCTACCGGGGCGGCCCGTCCTCTCGGCAACGCACCACGGACCTCGTCGCGTCGATGTTGCGCCTTACATCGCTCCACCCGATGGCGCACTTGACCTGTAGCGGCCACACCCGCTTGGAGCTGGCCGACATACTGGTCAGTTTCAGGAAAGCCGGAGTCGAGAACCTGATGGCACTCGCGGGCGACACCCCGACCGATCCCGGGGCCCCGACGGGCGAGCTGAGCCATGCTCTCGAACTGGTCGAGCTCGCGCGGGCGATCGGTGGCTTTTGCATCGGCGTGGCGGCCCACCCCTCGGGCCACCCGCGCTCGCCCAGCCTGGTGAGCGACCGGCGCTTCCTGGCTCAGAAATTACGGGTTGCCGACTTTGCTGTCACACAGTTCTTCTTCGACATCGCGGATTATTTCTCGCTGGTCGAAGACGTCGAGGCAAAGGGGCTCAACAAGCCTGTGCTCCCAGGGATCCTGCCCGTCACGAGCCTGGCCTCCATCCCCCGGACCGCTCAGATGGGCTGTGCGGTGCCGCGCTGGCTCGTCGAGCGGCTCGAGGCAGCGGCTGAACGCGGCGGGCCCGAGGACGTGGCGAAGGCCGGCGTCGACGCCGCCACGGAGCTGTGCGCCCAATTGCTCGACAAGGGGGCTCCGGGGCTCCACTTCTATACGCTCAACCGCTCCGAGGCGACCCGGCAAATCCACGCCAACCTGGCCCTCTAGAAACCCACTAGTGACCGGCTACAGCCCAAGGCGCTCGTTTGTGATCCTGATCGCGTCCGGGTTTTCGTCGACGAGCAGATAGCGCCGGCCGAGCTTTTTGGCAGCAACTCCGGTTGTCCCGCTCCCGCAAAAAAAGTCGGCCACCAGGTCCCCGGGGTTGCTCGAAGCCCTCACGACACGCTCCAGCAACTTGAGGGGTTTTTGCGTCGGGTAACCGGTCCGCTCGGTCCCGTTTGTGGGCACGATGGTGAGCCACCACGTGTCGGTCGGCAGCTTGCCGCGCGCGGCTTTCTCCGGGCCCACGAGGCCTGGCGCCATGTACGGGAGCCGGTCGATATCGTCGATATTGAAGGTCCACTTTGCGGATTTCGAGTACCACAGTATGTTGTCGTGCTTTTTCGGCCAGCGGTCCCGGGCGCGACCGCCGTAGTCATAGGCCCAGATGACCTCGTTCAGGAACCGCTCTGGCCCGAACAACTCGTCGAGAAGGAGCCTCGCATAATGGGCGGCATGAAAATCGAGGTGGAGGTAGATAGACCCGGTCGGGCTGAGCACCCGGTGGATCTCGACGAGGCGCTCGTAAAGGAACGACAGGTACTCCGGGAGGGCCATGTCGTCGTTGTAGGAGTAGTTCGAGACCACCTCGAACTGGTAGAGGCGGCCGGCGAACCCCTTGCGAGCTTTGGCGCCGGCACCTGTGCGGATGGAGCCCAACTTGCGGACCTGCTGGGTCCCGAAAGGGGGGTCGATGTAAACGAGGTCGACGCAAGCGTCCGGTAGCGAACGCAGGACTCGCAAGTTATCGTCCAGGAAGACACCTTCCAACTGCCCGGGCCAATCCTTCGAGGCACGGTGCCGCGAGGCGCTCAGCGAGGCCGTCATTGGGGTACAGGTTAAGGGCTGTTGTTCGCCGGAAGGGGGACCCCTGCGGACCGAGCACGCAATCCAGGGGCGCTGGTCCTACGTCCCCTGCCGCCCCTAGGCTTGCTGAGCATGGCTGACAAGATAACTATGGGGCCCGACGGCAAGCTCCGGGTCCCCGACGAGCCCATCATCCCTTTCATAGAAGGCGACGGCACGGGCGTGGACATCTGGCCGGCGGCCCAGCGCGTGATCGACGCGGCCGTCGCCAAGCACGGGTACAAGATCGCCTGGACCGAGGTGCTCGCCGGGGAGAAGGCGTTCAAAGAGACCGGGGACTGGTTGCCCGAAGCGACGCTCGCCGCTTTCCGCGAGTACCTGATCGGCATCAAGGGGCCGCTGACGACGCCTGTCGGCGGAGGGTTCCGCTCTCTGAACGTGGCCCTGCGCCAGATCCTGGACCTGTACGTGTGCCTGCGGCCGGTCCGCTGGTTCCAGGGAGTTCCATCGCCGGTCAAGCGGCCTGACCTGGTCGACATGGTCATCTTCAGGGAGAACACAGAGGACATCTACGCGGGCCTCGAGGTCGAAGAGGGCACTCCCGAGACCAAACACCTGATCGAGGTTCTCCACGACGAGTTCGGCTGGCAGATCCGACCGGACTCCGGGATCGGGATAAAACCGATATCCATCACCGGCAGCAAGCGGCTCGTCCGAGCGGCGTTGCGGTACGCGGTCGACCACGGGCGCGAATCGGTGACGCTGGTCCACAAGGGGAACATCCAGAAGTTCACCGAGGGCGCATTTCGCAAATGGGGCTACGAGGTCGCACAGGAGGAGTTCGCCGACGTGGCGGTCAGCTGGGACGATTGCGGTGGCAAGCCCGGTGACAAGATCCTTGTGAAGGACAACATCGCCGACATCACCCTGCAGCAGGTCCTCACCCGCCCGGGAGATTTCGACGTCATTGCCACCACCAACCTGAACGGCGACTACCTTTCTGACGCCATCGCCGCCCAGGTGGGGGGTATCGGGATCGCACCGGGGGCGAACATCAACTACGTGACCGGGCACGGGATCTTCGAAGCTACGCACGGCACAGCACCCAAGTACGCGGGCCAGGACAAAGTCAACCCGGGCTCAGTCCTGCTCTCGGGGGTCCTCATGCTGGAGCACCTCGGCTGGCAAGGACCGGCGGACGACATCGTGCGCGCGATGGAGGCGACTATCGCCGAGCGCGTGGTGACATACGACTTCGCGCGGCAAATGGAAGGCGCCACCGAGGTCAAGACCTCGGAGTTCGCAAGCGCGATCATCGGGAAGCTGTAAGCGCCCCATGACCAACATCTCGAACCTTGCCAAGCCGCCCATGAAGGTTGCGGTCACCGGCGCTGCAGGCCAGATCGCCTACAGCCTCTTGTTCAGGATCGCGAGCGGGGCGATGCTCGGGCCCGACCAGCCCGTCGCCTTGCAACTGCTTGAGATCCCTCAAGCCCTCGGCGCACTCGGGGGCGTGGCAATGGAACTGGACGACTGCGCCTTCCCTCTTCTGACAAAGGTCACCATGAGCTCAGACCCCGAAGTTGCCTTCGACGAAGCGGACATCGCGCTCCTGGTCGGTGCGCGGCCACGCAGCAAGGGAATGGAGCGCCGGGACCTGCTGGAGGCGAACGGCGCCATTTTCAGCGTCCAGGGAAGAGCTCTGGCTGCGAGCGCCGCCCGGGACGTCCGCGTCCTGGTCGTTGGCAACCCAGCCAACACCAACTGTCTCATCGCCGCCCACAACGCGGGCCACTCGGCGACCCCGTTGGCCCCGCACCAGTTCTCGGCCATGACCCGGCTCGACCAGAACCGCGCTCTGGGCCAAGTGGCGGCGCGTGCCGGCGCAGCGGTCCGCAGTGTGACCAACCTCTCTATCTGGGGTAACCACTCCGCCACTCAGTACCCCGACATCTTCCACGCCAAGGTGGCCGGCAAGCCGGCCCTAGAGGTCGTGGGTGGCATCGACTGGGTGGAAAAAGAGCTTGTCCCAACGGTCCAGCAGCGCGGCGCAGCGATCATCGAGGCCCGTGGGGCGTCGAGCGCCGGTTCGGCCGCCAGTGCAGCCGTAGATTCGGTACGCGACTGGTACCTCGGCACTCCGGACGGCGACTGGACGTCGATGGCAGTTTTCTCTGACGGGTGGTACGGGACGCCGGAAGGCGTGTTTTCTTCCTTCCCGGTGACCACCGGAGACAGGAGCTACAGCGTCGTCGAGGGCCTCGAAGTCAACGAGTTTTCACGCGGGCTGATCGACCGGAGCACGGACGAGCTCCTCGCCGAACGTGACAGCGTGCTCGACCTCGGGCTGTTGCCTTAGTGTTTCAGTGTGTCAGCGCTGGTGGGCTGACCAAACCAAGCCGGTGAAGGTACAGCAGCTTCCGCTCTACAGCTGCGCGCCAGGCAGCCAGGTCGATGTCGAAGTGGGCCCTGTCACCATCCTCATAGGCATGCTCGAGCTCGTCGAACGCCTCATCTTCGGCGTCCAGCAATGAGCGGTACTTGGTGAGGAACTGGTCGTCCACTACGTCGCAGAGCATTGCACTGCACCTCCAGTAAACGGGACTGTTTTGCCTTAGGCTTACCACTATCCCGCTTCCACGCACCCAGATCAACTGTTTGGGTGGCTTTCTTCGCAAGTCCACAGCTACCGGGTGGAAGTCAGGCTGCGGGGGCCTGCTGGAGCCGGCAGGCCGTGCCGACAAGGTTGGAACTGAAGGTGTCTGCCTCCAAGGCAAGCTGGTCGGCCTCGCGGCGGTCCTCGGTGGCTGCCTGCTGCGACCTGTCTGAGAGCGGGCGCGGGGCGACGCGCCCTCCCAGGTGTTCGGCTGGGCCGATGATGGCCGCGTAGAGGCGCTCTTCGTTGGTGAAGTTCTTCCAAGCTTGGAGCCACTCCTGCACGGTGCCGTGCATGTCAGTCGCAGCCGGGACCGCCTCCAGCTGATTGCCGAGTATGTCCACCTCCCGGGCAGCCAGGACGATGGTCGGCCCGTCCACACTGTCGGCGAACACCGGCCGGTACTTGGGCAGGACAGACGCGCAGTCCCTACCGGCCTTCGTGACGAAGCTGTCCCCCACAGCTCGGTCCGCGGGCTGGAGGCTGCCCCTGTTCTCATACGGGGCTATTACGGCAAAGCTCGAGATCACTACGGCAAAGGCCGTTACGAACAACAAGCCCAGGAAGAGCAGCGGCCGGCGTGCCGGGCCGAGCTTGGTGCTTGGCGCTGGGCGAGGGGACGGGAGGGGCCGGGACCTCCTCTCATGTCCCGGCCAACTCTGCTCGGCCTGCCTGGGCCGCCATGACAAGAACCACTCCCGGGCCCAGGCACCGCTTGTGACTGGTTCGCGCAGTTGCTTAGGGTGCACCGGCCCCTCGACGGAACGGTCGAAGTCGTGCTCCGCCAGGTCAAAAGGTTCAGCATCTGAGGCCCACGCCGGGCGAGACCTGGCACGCGCCGTCCAGGATTTCCCGTCCCAGTAGCGCAACGAGCGCGGCTCATCAGGGTTGCGGTACCAGCCGGGACTTGTGGGCAAGTGAGCTTCCATCTGCCGTTACTCAAACGTTGTGGTGGCCCGGACGGCGGGCGGGAGGAGGTCCAGCCCACCGATGCCCGGCTCGTTGGCGGAAAGAGCCGCGATGTCCCCGGACACCCGCGCAAGGCCGGCTGAAAGTGCGTCGATTGCCGACAGCTCACCTGAGGCTATGCCCACCAAGGTGGCGTAACCGGCCCGTAGTTCGACATGCGCGGGCCGGAAATCCACCCTGCGCGACACCAGCCTAGGGCCGTCGAGCTCCATCACTATCTGGTAACGTACCTCGCCCTCAGGGGCTCCGCTGGCGATAACTTCGACGACCAACTCAGGCGCCGGGCCATCTGCGGCCCCCTGTTCGGGCGTAGTCGCCTGTTCGGTGCCGGCGTCGCCGGCGTCGCCGGCGTCGCCGTGTTGCCCGGCGAGCCGTGCAGCGCCGACCGACACCTCATCGAACCAAGCATCCGACAGGAAGCGGGCCATCGCATAGATCTACCAGCTGCGGTTACCGCTTAAGTACCCTTGGCCCATGGTCCACGCGTCCTTGTCGCTACACGCCAGCATGCTGGCCGCCCATGCCAGGCTCGTGGCCAGCTCCGCCAGCTCGAGCATCCCGCCGTTGCACATCAGTAACTTTCAAGCGATTGTCCTCGGCATTTTGCAAGGAGTTACCGAGCTGTTCCCGATTTCGAGCCTTGGCCACACGGTCATTTACCCCTCGCTTTTCGGGTGGCACGCTCTGGTCGTTTCGCAGTCCCAGCCGGAATCACACTGGCTCGGCTTCGTGGTCATGCTCCACGTCGGGAGCGCCCTGGGACTGCTGGCATACTTCTGGCGGGACTGGTCCCACATAGTCCGCGCCTGGGCCCGCTCGGTCGTCCGCCGCAAGATCGAGACGCCCACCGAGAAGGTGGCTTGGCTGATCATCGTCTCGACCGTCCCGGCTGGGATCATCGGCATCGCGCTGGAGCACGAGCTACGGGTCCTCCTCGCCAAACCGTTAGCGGCAGCGATCTTCCTAACTGTCAACGGCTTCGTACTGTTTGCCGGCGAAGGCTTCAGGCGCCGGGCGGCGGCGCGCGTCGTCCAGAGCGAGGAGCCCTCGGCCGAGGCCGAGGGGGAGGAGATCGAGGCTGCGAACGCGATGGCGGAGCTCAGCTTCCGGGACGCTGTAGTTGTCGGGATCGCGCAGTCCACGGCCCTGATAGCGGGGATCAGCCGGGACGGCGTCTGCATGACCACTGGCTTGGCGCGCGGCCTTTCGCAAGAGACCGCGGCGCGCTTTGCGTTCCTGCTGGCAACCCCGGTGATCCTTGCTGCCGGCGTGTACAAGCTGCCCGACTTCCTCGGCACCACGGGTGCCGGCGTGCGGGTGCCGGCGCTGCTCGGGCTCGTGTTCGCGGCCATGGCTGCGATCGTGTCGGTGCACTGGCTGGTGCGTTGGTTCAAGACCCGCAACCTGACGCCGTTCGCCATCTACTGCGTAGTTTTCGGGCTGGCCATGACCATCTACTTCAGCGTCTCTTAGCCACGCTTCATCCCTTGGGCCGCTAGGCCTTTACCCGGGTCTCGTAGTGGTTCGTCGCTGGCTCGCCCGAACCGGCCCACCTCAGTTGCACCTGTAGTTCAACGGGCCACGATTGCCCACCGGGCGATGGCCCCCCCGCTGTTGCCGCTTGCCTGGCACCCGACACGGGAGCTTCCCGGCCGGTAGCCGCCTTCAGGGTTGCAACGTCGGGCAACCTGGCCATGAGCCGTCCGACAAAAGTTGAGGGGCCCGCCGCAGGCACTTCGCCCACGAACCGCCAGGCACGCCCGCCGCCCGCCCAGAGGAGCCTGGCCTCCAGGACTGCGTCATCCAGACGTTCGCGGAGGTCGTTGACGACATGGACATCAGCAGAGAACACCGCCCCGGGGCTATAGCTGGGCGCGGGCCAGTCGGCCACGATGAGGACAGGGGTACAGGCCTTCTTCAGCGCCGCAAAGGCGGCCTTAGGGACGCGTTCATGGTCGAGCAGCGACCAACTGACCGCAGGCTGGGCATCGTTCAGGCAAAACACGGCGAACCCGCCGGTCGGGCGGAACTTGAGGCGGCGCAATGTCTCGACCTGCTCCTTGATGAGGCGCGCCTGATAATCCTGAGTGGCGTCGCGCCAGGCCTCGAACGTCTCGTAGCCCGCAGGCGGGACCAGGTTGTCGAAAATGCCCTTCTGCAGGCAGTAGTGGCCTTCCAGGTCACCCCAGTCGAGGTTGGGCCAACGCTCCGCGCCCATGAAACCGGCCGTGGTGGGGACCGCCTGCGCGCCCAGCTCGCCGACGAAGCGTCCTGCGGCCGGCCAGGCGGCGAGGGCTCGGGGGAGGTCCTCCGAGCGGCCGAGGTACCAGCCGAAGTAAAAGTGGCTGTCGGTACCCCACGCCGGGTGCGGGAGTACGCCCGAATGCGCCACCACGGGACGGGAAGGGTCGGCTCGCTCGAATGCCCGCCGGATGCTGCTGTCGAGGACCGATTTGTTCCAGCTCGGCAGAGCGTGCGCCGCGGCCACCCCGAGCGCACTGAGCGCCCCTAACGGCCCTCCGGGCTGGAGCTCGAACGAAAAGGGCTCGTTGTGGCCGCACCAGACCGCTATCGATGGGTGGTGGCCAAGCAGGTCGACCGCTTTTACGGCTTGGCGGACAGCCTCACGCCGCACCCCCTTGTACGCCCACTGGAGGGGCATGTCCTGCCAGATCAGGACGCCTAACTCGTCGGCCGCCGCATAGAGCTCGGGACGCCCGACGTGACCGTGCACGCGCAGCATGTTGAGCCCAGCCTCGAGAGCGAGCTCGACATCGCGGGCGACTTCGACTGGAGAAGCGTAAGCAAGATCGCGCCGGGTCGGGGCTAGGTTGGCGCCCTTCAGGAAAACCCTCTCCCCGTTGACCGACCAGATGAAGTCATGGGCGCGCACCTGTCGCAGACCGGTGCGCAACACCTTCGAGCCAAGTGGTTGACCCTCGATCTCGACGCTGACGGAGAGGTCGTAAAGGGGCTGTTCACCGAGCCCAACCGGCCACCACAGCTCAGGGTCGGGCACGACCAGGCGCCACCGGAGGCGGTTGGCCCCCAAAGCGAGTGGATGTTGCTTGTCCAGCACCGCGGCGACCTCGTCGTTGCCAGCTCGGCGCATCTCGGTGCGGAGCGTGACCGTCACTGCTTCAACCGCATCTAGCTCGGCGACCATGTCCAGGACCGCTCGGCCGGCTCGGGCCTCCACGCAAGTGGCTCGCAGCGACGAGATGTGCACCGAGCCCCCGACGACGATCCGGGCCGGGGCCCAGATCCCTCCTGGGTTGAACGCAGGGTCGATGCAGTCCCAGTTCCCGAAGACACCCGTTAGGGCCCGCTTGTCCCGACGCTTGGTAGTTCGTTCGCAAACGACTTCGAGCCCGAGAAGGTGCTCGGAGCGCTCCTCGAGTGCCGACGTCACTTCGAACGCATGGGGGAAAAAGTACCCCTCGGTGTCGCCAAGGTAAGACCCGTCCAGCCAGACGTCCGATTGGTAGAAAATGCCGTCCATGACGAGCCAGGCCCGCTCGCCCTTTGCAAGCGTGCCCATTTCGAAACGGCGGCGATAGAGCAATGGGCCGTCCGAGCCGGCAAAGCGAGGCTCGGCCCGCCAGTGCCCGGGTACTGTCACCGTCTCCCATTTGCTGTCATCTATTTCCGGGCGGGGGAAACTGCGCCGGAGGTCGTCGTCGGCCTCGATGGCAGACCACTCACCGCAGAGGTCCGTCAAACGCCCGGCTCTTGTCTCGAGGTTCTGTTGAGGAGAGGCACTACCCGGCAAAGTAGCGTGCTTGCACCGGTACGGTTTGTCAATGACAGCGCGCTCGACCGCACGGCCCTCGACCTTGATGGAACTTCGCGCCTCCGGATGGCGCTCACGCCCGGTTAAACAAGAGGTGAGAGCGAATGCTGCTCGGCGCATTGCGGCTGGCCAGCCCGTCGTCGGGGGCCTGGTGGGCTACGACAGCACGGTCTTGCCCGCCCTCGAGAACGCCCTCATCGCGGGCCACGACATCATTTTCCTCGGCGAGCGCGGCCAGGGCAAGACCAGGCTCATGCGCAGCCTCGTCGAGCTGCTTGATGAAGAGCTGCCGGTAGTCGCTGGCTCGGAGATCTTGGACGACCCCTACCACCCCATCTCGCACTACGCCCGGGAACTGGTCGCCGCGAAGGGTGACAGCTGCCCGGTCGAGTGGGTTGGCCGTGAGCAACGTTTCGGCGAGAAGCTCGCAACGCCCGACACTTCGATCGCCGACCTGATCGGCGAGGTCGACCCCGTAAAGGTCGCCGAGGGACGGTACTTGTCCGATGAGCTCACGCTCCACTACGGCTTGGTGCCTCGCACCAACCGCGGGATCTTCGCGATCAACGAGCTCCCGGACCTCGCCGAGCGGATCCAGGTTGGCCTGCTCAACGTCCTGGAGGAGCGCGACGTCCAAGTGCGCGGGTACAAGATCCGCCTGCCGCTCGACGTCATGCTCGTCGCCTCGGCCAACCCGGAGGACTACACGAGCCGAGGGCGGATCATCACCCCTCTCAAAGACCGGTTCGGGGCTCAAATCCGGACCCACTACCCCCTCGACACGCCGACTGAGGTGGCAGTCATCCTGCAGGAGGCCGACCCGGCAGACCTGGAGGACGTCAAGGTGGAAGTCCCTGCCTACATGGCAGAGGTAGTCGCCAGCATTTCGCAACTGGCGCGCCAAAGCCCGCAAGTCAACCAGCGGTCGGGGGTCTCTGTCCGGCTCGGGGTTGCCAACTACGAAACGTTGGTCGCCGCCGCAACTCGGCGGGCTCTGCGGCTCGGGGAAAAAGAAGCCGTACCTCGTGTCAGCGACCTGGCAGCGCTCGTCTCGCCCACCGCCGGCAAGGTGGAGCTGGACTCCCTGGACGAGGCCAGTGAAGAGGATCTCGTCGGCCGCCTGACCCGCCAGGCAGTCCTCGGCGTGTTCAGGTCGAGCGTCGAGCAGGCCGAGCTCACTAAGGCCGTTTCCGAGCTCGACGATGGGTCAGCCATTGAAGTGGGTGACGACGTGCCTTCGTCTTCCTACGTCGAGGCGTTGGCGCTCCACCCAGGGCTGCGGGCACCCGCTGGCAAGCTCGCGGGCTCTGAAAGTGCAGCGGCTCTCGCCGCCGCCACGGAGCTTGTCCTCGAGGGGCTGCACCTGGCGAAGCGGCTCAACAAGCACCCGACGGCGCGTGGCGCCAGCTATCAGGCCCGGCGGTCATGAACCTGTTCACGGAGCGTTAACTGCAGCTATGCCAGGAGCGACGTACTCACGCTGGGACGGCACCCAGGAACCAGGCGACCTAAGCGGCGACGACGTCCTTCGCCGCCTTATGGACGACCTCACCGAGCACGGGGACCCCGACCAGGCGCTTCGTCGCCTGATGCAGCAGGGCTTCATGGACAGTTCCGGCAAGGACGTCGCGGGCTTGCGCGAGTTGTTGGACAGGGTGCGCCAAAGGCGGGCACAGCTGGCTCGAGAAGCCTTTTCGGAGCTGCAAACAGCCATGTCCAACGCCTCGCCGGCGGCCCTCCAACACGCTAGGGAGATGCTCTCCGAACTGAACCGCCTGGCGGAGGCAAGGCGCGATGGCGAAGATGTCCAGGCTGACTTCGAAAGCTTCATGGAGCGCTTCGGGGACCTCGTGCCGGGCCACCCTTCCAACCTGGACGAGCTGCTGGAGAACATGGCCCGCCACGTTGAAGCCGCACGGGAACTGCTCGAATCCTTGACCCCCGAGCAAAGGGCCAAGCTGATGGAGCTCTCCGAGGCTCTCCTCGAAGGTGATCTCGAGCTGCAGATGGAGCTCGAGTCGCTGGCCGCCCATCTTGCAAGTGCGTCGGCTGGGAGCCCCTTCCTGGGGATGCCCCTGTCGCTCGAACCTGCCGGCGCTTTGGTCAGCCAGCTGTCCGACTTGAGCGACCTGGAGCAGCTCCTAGCTGGAGCACCCAGCCCGGGCGCGCTGGCCGAGGTCGACATCAACCGTGCGCGCGAACTGCTCGGCGCCGAGGATGCGCGCTCGCTCGACGCTCTCGGCCAGCTCGCTCGACGGCTGCGCGACTCCGGCTTCGTGGAACAAAAGGAGGGGCGCCTCCACCTCACGCCCCGCGGTTTGCGCCGCCTCGGGGACCAGGCACTCTCCGACTTGTTCACCAAGCTCGCGCGCTATAGGTCCGGCCAACACCAGATCGGCCAGCCCGGGACCGGCCACGAGCGTGCCGGGGAAACCAAACCGTACGAATGGGGCGACGCGTTCAACCTTTCGATCGAACGGACCGTACGCAACGCGCTCGCAAGGAGCGGACCGGGCACACCAGTGGCCCTCACGCCGGCCGATTTCGAGGTCGAGCGCACCGAGGCCCTATCCCGCTCCGCCACCGTCGTCATGCTCGACCTATCGCTTTCGATGCCGATGAGGGGCAATTT
>Ga0209415_10012971_pt1 | contig 13828 bp, 15 predicted proteins | sample PeaSoiSIISIP2007_FD_187696 | JGI IMG/M metagenome (GOLD analysis project Ga0209415, IMG submission 187696) | Peat soil microbial communities from Weissenstadt, Germany - SII-SIP-2007 (SPAdes) (version 2) | ecosystem: Environmental > Terrestrial > Soil > Wetlands > Peat | place: Germany... | reverse complement strand
TCGAAGCAACCGGCAGCATCGCGCCGCCCGGCCGCATCGTTGCTGCCAACATCATTGACTACGGACATAAGAGCTAGGCCGCGAGGGCGAGCCCCCTCTGCCAGTCCCAGAGCGACAGCACCAGGGCGCAGCCGTCGTCGCAGAGCTCCGCGGCGATGCTGAGAGGGTCCGGCAACGACAATTCGATCTCGCCTTCGATCTGATCGCCTTGGTAGGCGAGCCTTGGCTGCAGTCGGCGGACGATCCGCTGCACGCGCTGGTTCGCCGGCAGGCAGAGCAGGTAGGCGCGCGTGATGCCGCGATTGCGCGCGATCGGCAGCACGCGATGGAACAGGTCCGTGCCGATGCCCCGGGTCTCGAAGGCGCGCTCCACGCTGAGCGCCAGCTCCGCCCAGCGCGGCCAGACGGTATCGAGTATCTTGAGCTCCGCGACGCCGCGCAACTCGCCCGCCACCCAGCAGCCGAGCGTCACCGAGCGCGCCCAATCGGTGCTCGCGCAGTATGTCGCGATCCATTCGTCGGCGACCGGCCGGCCGAAGCGGCACGCACGCTGCTCGGGATCGAGGCGCAGGAGATGAGCGCACAGCGCCGGTGCGTCTTGCGGCCAGAGCTTTCGGAACACCCAGCCCGAACGCGGACTCGGCTGATTGTCGTTCGAGCCCTGCAGGCTCGGTAGCGGATCGATTTTCATGGGCACCTCTTGTGGCAGAGGCGCTTCCAACCCTGGTGTGAGTTTGGGTCAGGCACCCGGGAGCGCAATGAAATTCCGCGTGATCCGGGTATTCGCACGGATGTTGCGCGGCCGCTGACCGCGAGATCGTCCATCGTCATCCGGGGCTCGCTGGGCGCAACGATCGTGCGCGCCGCGGCTCAGCTCGCGAGCGCGTAGGCGCCGCGGGCTCGCGCCGGCACTAGGTTGCCGAGGAATTGCTGAGCGGTGGCGCGCCAGGAGAACTTGAGCGCGTAGGCGCGGCAGGCCTCCCGCGAGAGCGAGAGGCAACCGAGCGCCGCGCGGCGGAGGTCGGTGTCGAGGTAGCCGACCGGCGCGTCGCCGAGCACGTCGAGCGGGCCGGTTACGGGAAAGGCCGCCACCGGGACTCCCGCCGCCAGCGCCTCGAGGAGGACCAGGCCGAAGGTGTCGGTGAGGCTCGGAAACACGAAGACGTCCGCCGAGGCGTAGTGGCGCGCGAGATCGCCGCCCTCGTGGTGGCCCATGAAATGCACGGCGGGGAAGCGCCGCTTCATCTCCGCAAGCTGCGGCCCGTCGCCGACCAGCATCTTCGAGCCCGGCAAATCGAGCTCGAGGAAGGCCGCGATGTTCTTCTCGATGGCGACGCGGCTCACCATGAGGAAGATCGGGCGGGGAATGCTCGGCCAATCCGTGCGCGCCGTGGGCTCGAACAGCTCGGCATCGACGCCGCGGCTCCACGGCCGGATGTTGCGGAAGCCGCGAGCCTCGAGCTCGCGCCGGATCGAGGGCGCCGCCACCATGACGCCGCTCGCGGGCTCATGAAAATGCCGCAACCACGCGTAGGTCAGGCGCACCGGCACGCCGAACCTCGCTGCCACGTATTCCGGGAACCGGGTGTGGAACGACGTCGTGAAGGCGAGCCCGCGCCGCAGACAGTGGCGCCGCGCCGCCATCCCGAGCGGTCCCTCGGTCGCGATATGGACGGCGTCGGGATCCGCTTCGTCGATGAGCCGCGCCACCGCGCGGCCGGGGAGCAGCGCCAGCCGGATCTCGGGATATGTCGGACACGGCAGCGTGCGAAATTGGTCGGGTGTGATGGGCTGGATCTCGTGGCCGAGGGCGGCCGCCTCGCGCGCCACCGTGGTGAGGGTCCGCACCACGCCGTTCACTTGCGGGAGCCAGGCGTCGCTGACCAGCGCGATCCTCATTCGGCGCCGGCGACCGGCTCCTCTTCGCGCGCATCGCGCACCGCGGGAATCAGCATGTCGAAGGCTCGCAGCCGCGCCCAGTTCACGATTTCGAGCCGGCCGTCGGCGTGCTCGACCAGCGCCGTGCAGCTCTCGACCCAGTCTCCGTCGTTGCAGTAGAGCACGCCCTCGATGTCGCGGATCTCGGCTTGATGAATATGGCCGCAGATCACGCCGTCGACGCCGCGCCGCATCGCCTCCGCGGCGACCGCGCGCTCGTAGTTGCTCACGTACTCGACGGCGTTCTTGACCTTGCTCTTGAGGTAAGCCGAGAGCGACCAGTAGGGCAATCCCAGCTTGCGCCGGACCACGTTGTAGTAGTGGTTGAGCCGCAGCACGTTGTCATAGGCCCAGTCGCCCAGCAGCGCGACCCAGCGGGCATAGCGCACGACGCCGTCGAAGGCATCGCCGTGCAGGATCAGCATGCGCCGGCCGTCCGCGGTGGTGTGGATCGCTTCCTCGACCAGCCACACGCCGCCCAGCTGGAGATCGACATAGTCGCGCAGCCACTCGTCGTGATTGCCCGGAATGTAAAAGACCTTGGTGCCCTTGCGCGCCTTGCGCAGCAGTTTCTGGATGACGTCGTTGTGCGATTGCGCCCAGTACCAGGAGCGCCGCATACGCCAGCCGTCGACGATATCGCCGACGAGATAGAGATATTCGGACTCGCTGTGCTTGAGAAAATCCAGCAGGAAATCGGCCTTGCAGCCGCGCGTGCCGAGATGGATGTCCGAAATCCAGATCGAGCGGTAGCGGCGTGTCGGGTCGATGTAGTTCACCGCTGATTTTCTCTCCACGCCGGCCTTGTCAAGAAATCGTGGGTCGAGCAAAGTGCGCCACAACATCTCGCCCGACTCGGGCAAGCTCTTACTCGATTGGCGTTGCGGCAGAATTACCCTTGCGTGACGGTTCCGTGACAGTGGCGTCCGCGGCCGCCGAGCGCCGCCGGCTCCTGGTGATTTTCAATCCGATCGCGGGTCGCGGCGCGCGTGCGAAGCTGTCGCGTGCGCTGGCGGTATTGGAGCGTCTGGGCGTCGCCGTGACGCTGCGCGAGACTGGTGCCGCCGGAGACGCCGAGATGTTCGCGCGCGAGGCGAGCCGGGGCGCCTTCGACGGCATCGTGATCGCGGGCGGCGACGGCACCCTCAACGAGGCCGTGAATGGGCTCGAGGATGCCGGCCTGCCGATGGCGGTGTTTCCGTTCGGCACCGAGAACGTCCTCGCGCGCGAGATCGGCGTACCGCGCAATCCTGAGCGCGCTGCCGAGATCGCCGCGCACGGGCCCGCGCGGCCGATCTCGGTGGGCGAGGTCGTCTTCGAGGATCGCCCGGCCACGCGCCGGTTCCTGCTCATGACCGGAGTCGGCTTCGACGCCGATGTCGTGAGCGGCCTCGACCTCGACCTCAAGCGGCGGATCGGCAAGCTCGCCTTCGTCTGGAGCATTCTGCTGCGGCTCTGGCGCTACCGCCCGGTCGAGTACGCGGTGGCGGTGGAAGGTGCGGCGGGCTCGGCGCGCTACAGCGCCGCCTCCGCGATCGCCTCGAAGGCGCGGTTCTATGCCGGGCCTTTCGTGCTGGCGCCCGCCGCCGGGCTCGCGCATCCCAGCTTCGAGCTCGCGCTCTTGAAGCAGTCCGGCCGAGGCGCGGCGCTCGCCTGCTTGCTCGCGCTCGCCGGTGGGTTTCTCCACCGGCTGCGCCAAGTGGAGATCGCGACCGTCACCTCCGTCACCTTCAGCCGCCCCGCGGGCGCGCCCGTCCAGATCGACGGCGACCCGCTCGGCCATCTCCCCATCACCGTCCGCATCGCCGACCGACCTCTGCTCCTGGTCTACCCGTAGCTGCTTGTCTCCCGAGTCGAGCGAAAAGGCCGCGACTTCGCCGGGCGACGCAGGTCGAGTAAATCGCAGAAATGCACCGAGTCGCGGAACATAATAAATCTGTCACGGCTGCTCGCTAGATGTGACCGGATAACGTCCTGCCGGAGAAGCGATGAGCGCCGCAGCGGCCATTCTCGATCCGACACCCCTCGACATAGGTCCGGCTGAGGCGCCGGAAAGCGCCGCCGCCGGCCTCGACCTCGTGACCATCTGCATCCTCGCCGTCAATCGCCTGGCGCCGGCGACGCTCCGCTCCGCGGTCTCCGGCAAGGCGCTCAAGGTCGTGGTTCCCGACCCGCAAGTCGGCGCGGTGTTCCGTGCCGCGCTCGACCGGATGGGCGCCACGCGCAGCACCGATCGCCTCATCGAGATCGTGGTCGACGGGAAGGCCCGGCTTAGCTGAGTTCCGCGAGGCTATCTGACAAAGTAGCTTCCGGTAGCTACCTTGCTCGCCATGCGTGCGGTCGGCCTGAAGATCCTTAAGAACAAGCTCAGCGAATACATTCGCCTCGTCGCAGGGGGTGAAACCGTGTTGGTCACGGACCGGGATCGCGTGGTCGCGGAGATCGTGCCACCGCGCGGCGGTCGCGCGCCCATGCTTGCCGATGCCATGCTGGCGGACGCGGTGCGCCAGGGCTGGATCGCGCCGCCGGTGCTCACGGGCGAGAGCCCGCCGCCGCGTAGACCGGTGATGAGTTTCAAGAGTCTGATGAGCGAGCTCGAGGGCGACCGGGCGAACCGGTGATCTATCTCGATACGTCCGTCGCGCTCGCCCATTTGCTGGCGGAGGATCGGCAACCGCCGTCGCGCCTGTGGCAGGAGCCGCTGATCTCGAGCCGCCTTCTCGAATACGAGGTATGGAACCGCCTCAATACGCGAAAATTGAGCCGGTCTCACGGTAAGGATGCGCGAGCCCTGATCGCCCGCGTCGCGCTGATCGAGTTGGCGCCGCCGGTGCTGGCTCGCGCCATCGAGCCTTTCCCAATTGCCGTTCGCACGCTCGAGGCCCTTCATCTCGCCTCGATCGAGTTTCTCCGCGCTCGCGGCCAGAGCATCGAATTGGCCAGCTACGACGAGCGGCTGCTCGCGGCGGCTCGAGCGCTGGAGATTAGGTTGTCGGATCTCTGAGACGGCTCAACCCGCGCACGCCCGCTTTCGCTTCAACACGCCCGACGCCGCGATCACCTCGGCGATGGCCGAGGGGTTCTGCGGCGCCATCACATGGGCGCCGGCGATGCCGGGAATCTCCGCGAGCTCCTGCAGAAGCTCGACGCAGATCGCGCGGCCCTCTCGGGCGGAGTCGGCGGCACCTTCGAGCCTTGCCACGATCGCGTCGGGGATCACCGTGCCGAACAGGCGCTCGCGCATCCACCGCGCCGAGCGGGCGGAAGGGATAGGCGCCACGCCGATGAGGATGCCGAGCCGCGTCGCGATGCCGAGCTCGACGAGCCGCGCCGCATAGCGGCGGACGATGCCGGTATCCATGCAGAATTGCGTCTGGACGAAATCGGCGCCGGCGGCGGCTTTCGCGAGTAGCCCTTTGGGCTGCCAGCCCGGCGGCGGATCGACCGGCACGTCGGCGGCGCCCAGCACGAGACCCACCGGGCCCTTGATCTCGGTGCCCGAGGCGAGCTTCCGCTCCCTGCGCATGCGATCCGCGATCGCGAGCAGGCCCCGGCTGTCGAGATCGAACACCGGCTTGGTCTCGGGCTGATCGCCGGTCTTGGGATCGTCGCCGCCGAGCACCAGGATGTTCCGGATGCCGAGCGCCATGGCGCCCAGCAAGTCGGCCTGGAGCGCCAGCCGATTCCGATCGCGGCACGTCATCTGCAGGATCGGCTCGACGCCGCTTTGCAGCACCAGGTGCGCCGCGACCAGGCTCGAGAGGTGGGTCTTGGCGCCGGCGCCGTCGGTGAGATTGATCGCGGTGGCGATGCCCTTGAGCTGGCGCGCCCGCTCGAGGAGCGGCGCGGCGTCGGTCGCGACGGGCGGCGTGAGCTCGGCGGTGACGACGAAGTCGCCGGCCTGGAGTCTGGCTTGCAGCTCGCTCGCGCTCTGGTTTGCCGCTGAAATCCCGGTCACGCCGCCGATCCTGCAATAGCCCCGCGGGCGGCGCCACCGGATATTCGGCCGTGCGCCGGATACCCAGGGTATGCGCTCTTTTCTTGGCGCCACTTATCTTCTATAGAAAATCCATGCGCCGGTTCTCGACTGCCCTTGTGCTCATCGCCGGCTGCGTCCTGGCGATGTCCCCCGCCCACGCGCGCCAGGACGACCCGCGTCTCAAGGATCTGTTCGCCGAGCTCAAGGACGCGACCTCATCATTGGAGGCGCGGGTCATCGAAACCAAGGTCTGGAAGATCTGGATCGAGAACGGCGATCCCCGCGTCGATGCGCTGATGGACCGCGGCATGAACGCCATGTCCGTCGACGACACCGAGACCGCGCTCGCCGCCTTCAGCGAGGTGGTCAAGCTCGACGACAGCTTCGCCGAGGGTTTCAACAAGCGCGCGACCGTGGAGTTCATCCGGCACGACTTCGCCGCGAGCGTCGCCGACATCGAGCGCACGCTTACGCTGGAGCCGCGCCACTTTGGCGCACTCGCCGGCCTCGGCCAGGTCTATCTCGCGATGAACAAGAAGGCCGCGGCGCTCAAGGCGTTCCAGGCGGCGCTGGCGATCGACCCCAAGCTCGAGAACGTGCAGAAGACCGTCAGCGAGCTGAAGCAGGAGCTCGAGGGCAATCCGACGTGAGCGCGCTTTGGCGCTATTGAAAGAGTCGTTCTAACTCAGAGGAAGACGCTGCCGAGAACGGCACCGAGCGCGCAAGCCCAGACGCTGAGCAAGAACGCACTGCCGATCCCGATGTGGCGCTCTGATTTGGTCATGCCTCGACGGTGCCAGATCACGCTTAATGTTTGCCGAATTATCCGCAAGATTTTGCCAATTGCTCCGCGAGGGGCGGTCTGGGGATGTTAACCATCCGTCGTGCCTATTTAAGGGCACAAGAGCACCAGCTCCTCTGAGGAACGGCGTCTAATGTCAACCTCGATGGCTGCCGTCATAGCCGCGACTCGCTTCGGCTTTGCGCCGAAGCCGGGTGAGCTCGCGCACATCGGCGGCGATCCCCGCGGCTGGGTCGCCGCTCAGCTCGACCGGCGGTCCGACTTCGCGTCCGGCAGCCTGCCGCCCTCGCCCGAGACGGTCGCGGCGATGCTGGAGGCGCGGCGCGACAAGGAGGAGAAGCCGCAGCTCAAGGAACGGCTGAAGGCGACATACCTCGGCGAGATCGATGCCCGCATGCGTACGGCGATCCTGGGCGACACGCCGGTCCTGGAGCGTCTGACGCAGTTCTGGAGCAACCATTTCACCGTCTCGGGCATGCGGCCCTTCGTGCGCGGCGTCACCGGCGCCTTCGAGCGCGAGGCGATCCGCCCGCACGTCACCGGCCGCTTCCTCGACATGTTGATGGCGGCGACCCAGCATCCCACGATGCTGCTCTACCTCGACAACGCGCAGTCCTTCGGGCCGGACTCTCCGGCCGGGCGGCGGCAGAACAAGGGCATCAACGAGAATCTCGGCCGCGAGCTCCTGGAGCTGCACACGCTCGGCGTCGATGGCGGCTACACCCAGGCCGATGTCGAGGCGCTCGCTCGCATCCTCACGGGCTGGACGGTGGCGCCGCTGCGCGATCCGCCCGCCGGACGGTTCCGTTTTTTCCCGCAGATCCACGAGCCCGGCGACAAGCGGCTCCTTGGCCGGACCTACCCCGAGGGCGGCATGGAGGAGGGCGTGGCGGCGCTCCGCGATCTCGCGGCGCATCCCGCGACCGCCCGCCACATCGCGACCCAGCTCGCGCGGCATTTCATCTCGGACACGCCGCCCGCGGACGCGGTCGAGCGCATCGCGCGCACCTTCCGGAACACCGGCGGCGATCTGAAGCAGGTGACCCTCGCCGTGCTGCGCGAGGATGCGGTCTGGCGCGAGCCCTTCGCGAAGGTGCGCACGCCGACGGAACTGGTGATCTCCGCCTATCGCGCGGTCGGCACGGTGCCCGAGCCGGGCCTCGCCTTCATGGCGCTCAAGAAGCTCGATCAGCCGCCGTTCTTCGCGCCCTCGCCCGCGGGTTGGCCCGACGTCGCTTCCGCCTGGGTCTCGCCGGAGTCGGTGGTGCGGCGCACGGAGTGGTGCCAGACCTTCGCCGAACGGCTCGCCGATAGTCCCGACCCCGTCGAGGTCATGGCGAACAGCTTCGGCGAGGCGTTGCCCGAGGACGTCCAGCGCGCGGTCAAGCGCGCGCCCGACAAGCGCGCCGGCCTCGCGCTCCTGATCGCGAGCCCGCAATTCCAGAGACGGTGATGCCATGACTACGCGTCGCGATGTGTTGAGACTTCTGGGCGGCGGCATCGCCGCCTGCGCCTGCGCCGCGACGGGCCTGCCGAGTGCCGCCTTCGCCGACATTCCCGGCAGCCGGCGCCTGGTCGTGGTGCTGCAGCGCGGTGCCATGGACGGGCTGGCGGCGGTGGCGCCGCTCGGCGACCCCAACTATGCCGCGCTCCGCGGCACCCTCGCGCTCAAACCGCCTGGCGAGACCGATGGCGCGCTCGCGCTCACCCGGGATTTCGCGCTGCATCCGTCGCTCGCGGCGATCCATCCCTACTACGGCAAGGGCGAGCTCCTGGTCGTGCATGCGACCGGCAACGGCTATCAGACGCGCTCGCATTTCGACGCGCAGGACATGATGGAGTCCGGCCTCTCGGCCAAGCACGGCGTCACCGATGGCTGGCTCAATCGCGCGCTGGCACCCCTGCAGCAGGGGAAAGAGCGCCTGGGCCTCGCGGTCGGCGGTGCGACGCCACTCATCCTCAGGGGCGCCGTGCCGGTCGCGTCCTATGAGCCCGCGGGCTTCCACGAGGCGGCGCCCGGTTTCATCGAGGCGGTGGCGCAGCTCTATGCCGGCGATACGCTCCTCGGGCCCGCGCTCCGGGAAGGCCTCAAGGCGCAGAGCTTTTCCGACGGCGTGCTCGCCGCCGACATGAGCGGCGGCGACGCCATGAAAGGCGCCGGCGGCTTCGGGCCCAAGGCCTTCAAGCCGCTCTGCGAGGCGGCGGGCAAGCTGCTCGCGGCGGAGGGCGGCCCGCGCATCGCCGCCATGGACATGGGCGGCTGGGACACCCATGTGGCGCAGGGCGCGGAGAGCGGCCGCCTCGCCGGAAACTTTCAGGGCTTTGCCGAGGGCCTCGACGCGCTCGCCCAAAGCCTCGGTCCCGCCTGGCGCGAGACCGTGGTGGTGAGCGTGACCGAGTTCGGCCGCACCGTGCGGGTCAACGGCACCAACGGTACCGACCACGGCACCGCCTCGCTGATGCTCGTCATGGGCGGTGCCGTCAAGGGCGGCCGCATCGCCGGCGACTGGCCGGGCCTCGGCCGGCTGCAAGACGACCGCGACCTTCGCGTCGCCACCGACAGCCGCGGCGTGATGAAGGCGATCCTGCGCGACCACCTCGGCCTCGACGGCCAGTACCTCGCGAGCCGGGTCTTCCCGGAGACGGCACAGATCAAGCCGATGGACGGTCTGCTGCGCGCTTAGCGGTCTTTTCGTTTCGTCCTCACCCCAACCCTCTCCCCGTTGGGGCGAGGGAAAAGAGGGATTTTGCCCCCTCGCCCCAACGGGGAGAGGGTTGGGGTGAGGGGGCCTCCACCTCGATGAGAACCGCTCTACTCCTCGACCCACGCAATCCTGAGCACGTTGGTGGCGCCGGGGGTGCCGAAGGGGACGCCGGCGGTGACCACCAGTCGGGCGCCTTTCTCGGCGAAGCCGTCGCGGTGCGCGATGCTGGCGGCCTTGTGCACCATGTCGGTGAAATTCGTGACGTCGCTGGTGTGCACGCTGTGGACGCCCCAGACCAAGGCGAGCCGCCGTGCGGTCTCGATCTTGGCGGTGAGGCCGATCACCGGCACTTCCGGCCGCTCGCGCGCGGCGCGGAGCGCTGTGGCGCCGGAGCTCGTGTAGGAGACGATGGCGGCGGCGCCTATGGTGTGCGCGACTTGGCGCGCCGCCGCGCTGATCGCGTCCGAGGCGGTGCGCTCGGGCTCGGCATGGGTGCTCTCGAGAACTTTGCGGAAATTGGGATCGGCTTCGACCCGGCGGATGATGCGGTCCATCATGGCGACGGCCTCGACGGGATAGGCGCCGGAGGCCGTCTCGGCGGAGAGCATCACGGCATCGGCGCCCTCGTAAATCGCGGTCGCGACGTCCGAGGCCTCGGCGCGCGTCGGCACCGGGAGCCGCACCATCGATTCCAGCATCTGCGTCGCGATGATCACGGGTTTGCCCGCGACGCGGCAGGTCTGCACGATCTGGCGCTGGATCGGCGGCACGTCCTCGGGCGGCATTTCGACGCCCAGGTCGCCGCGCGCCACCATCACGGCATCGCTGAGCTCGACGATCTCGTCGAGGCGCTGGATCGCCGCGGGCTTCTCGAGCTTCACCAGCACGGCCGCCTTGCCCGCGATCAGCTTGCGCGCCTCGGCGACGTCGTCCGGCCGCTGCACGAAAGAGAGCGCGATCCAGTCGACGCCGATCTTCAAGGCGTAGGCCATGTCGGCGCGATCCTTGGCCGTCAGCGCCGAGAGCGGCAGCACGCGGTCGGGCACATTGACGCCCTTGCGGTCCGAGAGCGCGCTCCCCGCCACCACCACGGTCTCCGCGAAGTCGTCGCCGTGCTTCTCGACCCTGAGCCGGACATTGCCGTCGTCGAGCAGCAGATCCGCGCCCGGCTCGAGCGCCGCGAAGATCTCGGGATGCGGCAGCGGCGCGCGCTTCTGGTCGCCCGGCGTCTTGTCGAGATCGAGCCGGAAGCGCTGGCCCGCCTTGAGCACGATCTTGCCGCCCGCGAACGTGCCGAGCCGGAGCTTCGGCCCCTGCAGGTCGGCCATGACGCCGATGGGGCGGCCGGTTTTTTCCTCGAGCGCGCGGATCGCCTCGAGACGCGCGCGATGGTCGTCTTGAGTGCCATGGCTGAAATTGAGCCGGAACACGTCGACCCCCGCCGCGAACAGCGCCGCGATCGTCTCGGGCGTCGAGCTGGCGGGTCCGAGCGTCGCCACGATCTTGGCCGCGCGCAGTCGGCGCATGGACGGATGCGCGGTGATCTTAGTGCTGCGCGCCATGAGCCTGGACCTCACCCCCCTCCCTACCCTCCCCCTCAAGGGGGGAGGGGCGATGTGGTTTACCGCTGTGATGGCCCCTCCCCCCTTGAGGGGGAGGGTAGGGAGGGGGGTTGAGCAAAGACGCAGACAGTTTGCTCACGATGCACCGTGCAAAATGAGGATCGCGCGAAAATCGTTTACGTTGGTGCGGGTGGCGCCGGTGACCACGAGATCGCCCAGCGCCTCGAAGGCACCATAGGCGTCGTTCTCCGCGAGCTTCGCCTTGAGGTTGACATGGGCTTGTGACGCCCGCGTGAAGCTGTCGGGGCCGACGATCGCGCCCGCGTTGTCCTCGGTGCCGTCGATGCCGTCGGTGTCGCAGGCGATGGCGTGAATGCCCGGGGCGCCATTGAGCGCCACCGCCAGCGCCAGCAGGAATTCGGCATTGCGTCCGCCGCGTCCGCGTCCGCGCACCGTGACCGTGGTCTCGCCGCCCGAGAGCAGCACCAGGGGCGGCATCAGCGCGCGGTCTCCCACGATGAGCCGTCCCGTCGCCGCCTGGCGCGCGATCCCGGCGTGGACCAGCGCCACGTCCTTCGCCTCGCCCTCGATGGCGTCGCCCAGGATCACCGGGGTAATGCCCGCGGCTCGCGCGGCGGCCGCGGCGGCCTCGAGCGCGCCCTGCGGCGTCGCGATCAAATGGTATTCCGCGTGCGCGAGGCGGGGATCGCCGGGCTTCGGCGTCTCGTCCCGGGCGGCGGCAAGATGCGCCACCGCCGCCGCCGGCGGCTCGATCCCGTATTTCGCCAGGATCGCGCGGGCCTCGGCGAAGGTGGTGGGGTCGGGCACCGTGGGGCCGGAGGCGATCACGGCGGGATCGTCGCCGGGGACGTCGGAGATCGCCAGCGACACGATGCGTGCCGGCGCCGCCGCCGCGGCGAGACGGCCGCCCTTGATCGCGGATAGATGCTTCCGAAGGCAATTCATCTCCGAGATGGTGGCGCCGCTGGTGAGCAGCGCGCGGGTCACGGCGCGCTTGTCCTCGAGACTGATCCCCGGCGCCGGCAGGGTCAGCAACGCCGAGCCGCCGCCGGAGATGAGGCAGAGCACCAGATCGTCGGCACCCAGGCCGCGTACGAGCTCCAGGATGTGCTGTGCCGCCCGGCTTCCGGCGGCATCGGGTACCGGATGGCCAGCCTCCACCACCTCGATGCGCGTGCAGGGGAGCCCGTGGCCGTAGCGGGTCACCACCAAGCCCGCGAGCGGTCCCGGCCAATGCTTTTCCACCGCCGCCGCCATCGCGGCCGCGGCCTTGCCCGCGCCCACGACGATCGTGCGTCCCTCGGGCGGCGCCGGCAGGTGCGGCGGCACGACCGTTGCGGGATCCGCGGCCGCGAGCGCCGCCTCGAACAGGCGGCGCAGCAACGCCCGGGGGTCGGCGAGCGCCGGCCCCGCCTTGCTGGACGCGAATGCTCCCATCGCCGGGAGCATAGGTGGCCGGGCGCGGTGCGGCAAATCCGGGGGGTGCGGCAGGGCAGCGACTTGCATCGCGGGAATGTCACCGATGCGCCAGTGGGTTTGCTGGCACGGCCTTTGCGAGGATGCGGTATCGTCGGTGCGGCTCGCCGGGAAGCGTCGGAAAGGTGCCATCGTGTGCGGATGGGTGGCTCGCTTGGTCGTGGTGACGGGGCTGCTCGCGCTCGGCGGCTGCGCGCCCGCGCCCAATGGGTACCTTGCGAACTATGCCGACGCGGACCCCACCCCGAGCGGCTTTCGCGCCTGCCACGGCTATGGGTGCAAATTCGAGACCCCCGTCTCCCTCAGTGACGCCGAATGGCAGCGCGTCCGCGCCGCCTTCGAGCCGGCGGCTTCGAGCGCGTCAAGCGAGCGGCGTCAGATCGCGGCGGCGATCGCCATTCTCGAGGCGGAGGTGGGCGAGCGCACGGGCACCTCCGCCCATCAGCGGCGTGAGGTCAATACGGGCGACTCCACTCAGCTCGACTGCATCGACGAATCCGTCAACACCTGGACCTACCTCAGCATGCTCGAGCGCGACGGGCTCATCCGGTTGCACCGGGTGGCCTCGATCGCCCATGGCGGGAGCGTCTTCGAGCTCGACATGCGCAACACCGCCGTGATCGAGCGGACCACGACGGGTACGGCCTATGCCGTGGATCCGTGGCTGGTGGATGCCGGCGAGCCGCCGCCGATCTTCCCGCTTGATATCTGGCTCGCGAGCTGGCCGCCGCAGATTCCCCGAAGCGCGGGCCGGTCGCCGCAGCAGTCTGGCAATCGGATTTAGCGGGATCAATCTCCGAGGATCGTCTCGCTTGCGAGAGACCGCGGCAGCACGATCTCCGTGCGCGTCGTGACGTGCTCGTTGATGCGGATGCCCGCCTGGCCGTTGCGCTGCCAGGTGACCACGCCCGAGAATTCGCCGAGCGGCTCCATGATCAAGGTCACGGGCTGCCGGGCCGCTAAAGCGCCTTCGACCTCGAGCTTGGCGCCGCGGGCCGAGAGATTCAACACGCGGCAGGCGACGAGCCCCTCGAGCGTCCGGAGCTTGCCGTGCCAAAGCGTGCCCTTGCGCGGCTGCTTGCGGCGGTCTATGCGCGCGATCGCGGAGTGCGCGACGGTCATGACGATCCTCCTCCCGAGGAATTCCCCTCCTCGCGTCGAGCCTGGGTCCGCGCCTGTGAAGCCGGCGTTAAGAATCCCCGGCATTCTCGGCGTTCCGAGCGTCCGTCGGCACTTGACTTGAACGTATATTACGTTCATGCTGCGTTCAGCCGCTTTCTGCGAGGAGGAGCAGATAGAGCGGCGCTCGCGAAAAATATTAATTCTGCGAAACGAACCCAATTTA
>Ga0209415_10012970_pt1 | contig 13830 bp, 12 predicted proteins | sample PeaSoiSIISIP2007_FD_187696 | JGI IMG/M metagenome (GOLD analysis project Ga0209415, IMG submission 187696) | Peat soil microbial communities from Weissenstadt, Germany - SII-SIP-2007 (SPAdes) (version 2) | ecosystem: Environmental > Terrestrial > Soil > Wetlands > Peat | place: Germany... | reverse complement strand
GGGAGACGGGGAACACGTCCTCGTCCCGGTTGGCGGAGATGTAGTACATCGCCACCTTGTCGCCGGCGGCAATGGTCGTGCCCCGCAGCTGGGTGTCGGCCGTCGCCGTGCGCCGGAAGTAGTGCAACGGGGGCACCCAGCGCAGGATCTCCTCGACCGCCCCAGGGACCAGCGACGGATCGGCGCGCACCTCGGCCAGCTGATCGGGGTGTTGCAGGAGGGCGAGCAGACCCGAGGAGAGCATCGTCTTGGTGGTGTCATTGCCGGCGGTCACGAGCTGGACGAAGAAGCTCCCGAAGTCGAGGTCGCTCATGGGCTGGCCGCCGAAGTTGCCGGCAAGGATGAGCGAAGCCAGGTCCTCGCGCGCCGGTTCGCGGCGGCGGCGGGCGGCGAATTCCATGGCGTACATGGCCATCGCCATGGACGCGTCCCCATCGGTGTCGCCGTATTCGGGGTCCTGTCCGCTGGTGTTGCGCTCCGCCCACACCCGGATCTGCGCCCAGTCCTCGGGCGGCAACCCCACCAGCTCCCCCACCACCTGGGCCGGCAGGTGGGAGGTGACATCGTGCACGAACTCGACGTCGCCCTGCTCGGCGGCCCGATCCAGGATGTCCCGACAGATGGCCCGGACCCGCGCCTCCATGCGCCCGATGACCCGCGCCTTGAAGCTGTCGGCCAGCGGCTTGCGGAAATCGGTGTGCCGCGGCGGGTCCATGGCCAGCAGCATGTTGCGCATCATGGCCAGCCGGTCGGGATCGAGGTTCTCGAGGACCACGCCCCCCTCGGAGGCCGAGAACAGGCGGGGTTCGCGCGCCACGTGCACCAGATCGGCGTGCTTCAGCACCGCCCAGTAGCCGGGCTCGCCCGGCATCTCCTGCCAGAACACCGGCTGCGTCCGCCGCAGCTCGGTGAACAGCTCGTGCGGGGGGCCGTCGACGTAGCCGGCCGGGTCGTAGAGATCGACGGTGGCGACCATCAGTCGGTCAGGACGTTGGGCCGCCCGAGACCCTGCGCCTCACACAGCGCGTAGTAGGCGGCGAGCGACCCGGCGCCATCGGTGACGGAGTCGACGTTGCCCTGCTCGTCGAGGTTGAGATTCACGCCGTACATGTGGAACCACACCTGGGTGTTGTCCTCGATGCAGGTGAGGGTGTGGATCGAGCCGGCCGGCTCGTAGAGGAACGACCCGGCCCGATTGACATAGTCGTACTCCTTGTACTTCCAGGCCCCGCTCACCGTGTACCCGAACACCGGGCCGGTGTGGCGGTGGGTCTGGACACTGAACCCGGCCATGAAGACGTTCTCCACGATCCAGAGCCCCTCCCGCTCTTTGACCATGATCACCTTGAGCTTGTTGCCGCCCCCGATATCGGCGAAGGGCAGTTCGGCCGCGCCGATGTGGACGGCGGTCGGCGCGTTCTCGATCAGGGTCATGGCTGGCTCTCCTTCGACTGGGCGGGACAGCGGAGCTGCGGGAGACGGGCAGGGAAACGGTGGGATGCGAGTCGGGCTCTGACGCGGCGACCGGCCGGCGGCCCGACTCCGACGGTACTCGCTGGTGCACCGCCGACGCGCCGGCGGTGCGCCGGCGACGGGCTCAGCCGATGGGCGAAGGCGACTTGCTTGGCGGCCTGGTCCGAGGGCCCATCCTGCAGCACGCGACGCGGGAGCCGATCTTCGCGCTGGGCAGCATCGAGGAACTCGCAGGCCACGGCTGCCGGCTCAGCGCCGCGACCTGGTATCGGCTGCTGCACGGGCTCGAGCGCAGCGGGTATCCTCGCTGGCACAAGAAGCCCGTCTGCGACCGCCAGCGCCAGGCGGCCCTGGCTGCGGCCAAGACCAAGGTCCGGGAGCGGATTCGCGAGCTCGGCGAAGGCGAGCCGCGTGCACGCGCGGGGGCACGCGGATCGCCCGCCCGATCGTCCTTGGCGCGCGGCGCAGCGCTCATCGAGCGGGGAGCGACTCAAGGCCGAGGCCGAGCCGTTAGGAGGTGTCCATGAACGCCAAATCCTGGCTGGGCACCGGCGCCGGCGGCCCGGTGCTGCTGATCCGCCTGGCAGTGGGTCTGGCCGTGTTCTTTCCGGAGGGACTGCAAAAGCTGATATTTCCGGAACTCCTGGGTCCCGGGCGATTTGCCGCGATCGGATTTCCCTGGCCGGATACGCTGGGCAACTTCGTGGGCGTGGTCGAGACGGTGTGCGGCCTGATGATCATCGTCGGACTGGCCACGCGCCTGGCCGCGATACCGCTCATCATCATCATGGTCGTTGCCATCGTTTCGACGAAGATTCCGATATGGCTCGGACATGATTGGTGGATCTTCCATGTCGGCAAGCTGGGCCGCTACGGATTCTGGAGCATGCAGCACGAGGCCCGGGCCGATGTCACGATGCTGCTGAGCGCAACGTTCCTGCTGATCGTCGGCGGCGGGCGGCACTCGCTCGATGCCTGGCTCGTGCGCGCGCGCCCGCGGCCGCCGTCAGCCGGCGCCCCGCCGTAAAGCCGGCGCGGCACTGGCGCATGCCGGGAGCACGTCGAGCTCTGGGGCCGTGCAGCGCCCCACATCGGGCAAGCTAGCGTGGTTGCCGCTGATCGGCCCGGACCTTCGATGCCAGCAAGGCTTCGGCGCGGTCGGCATCGACCGGCGCTCCGGTCGCATCGACCAGGCCCTGGTCAAAGTCGTTCCAACCCTTCAGACCCGTCCGCAGCGAGGCCACCCGGGCAAAGCCCAGCTGCTGCAGCACGTCGGCGGCGAGCAGCGAACGGTAGCCCGAGCGGCAGATAACGACGATGGAGCGTTCGCGGCCCGTGACCAGCAGCGGATCGGTCTCCTCGTAGTCCCACTCGCAGGCTGCCTCGAGAATGCCGCGCGGCACGTTGCACGAGCCGGGAATTCTCAGGGCCGCGAACTCCTGCGGCTCGCGCACGTCGAGCAGCAGCAGGTCCTCCCCGCTCGCCCGAAGCGCGCGCAGGTCCCAGGGCGCGATCTCCCGCACCCGCGTGCGTGCCTCGGCGAGCAGATCGCGGTAACGCTTCATGCGGTTGGGACCATTTGATCGTTCCTGAGGCAGCGCCGCGCCCTTGCGCGCGGATCATCGAGCGGGTGTGTGGCAGATTCTCGCCGCAATTGGCGTCGTTGCAAACTGCGCTGCGCCGCCTAGCCGGCGCTTGGCCGATGTGCCGGGCGCGCCGCGTCCTGCACGCGCAGCCGCATGCGCAGGCCCACCGGCGACATGGTAAGCGTCAAGCGCTCCTGCACCGGCCGGCCGCGGGGCGCGATGACGCTTTCGATATCGAAAGCGCCCAGCAGCATGGCCAGGACCATCTTCATCTCCGCGAGCGCCAGATACCGGCCGGGGCAGATGCGCGGACCCGCACCGAAGGGCATGGAGATGCGCTTGGCCGAGCCCGCCGCCTGCGCCGGGCCGGCGCCCGGCAGCCAGCGCTGCGGCACGAAATCTTGCGGATCGGCAAAGTAGCGCGCATCGACCGCCGCAGGTCGCATCAGGCACATCACCAGGGTGCCGGCGGGCACGAGGACGTCGCCGACCGTCGTGTCGCGCACGGCCTGCAAGGTGTTGACGGGCGCCACCGGCTTGAGCCGCATCGCCTCGTGCGCGCAGGCCTCGAGAAACTCGAGCTCGCCCAATTGCTCGAAGCGCGTCGCCGCGGTGTCGCCGGCCAGCACCGACCGGGTCTGCTCGGCGGCGCGGCGCGCCGCCTCGGGGTGGCGGTGCAGCAGCCAGATCGTCCAGGCCAGCGAATTGGCCGTGGTGTCCTCTCCGGCCATCAGCATGGTGAACACGTTGCCGCGCACGTCCTCGTCGGTAACCGCGCTCTCGCCCCGATCGCGCGCCACGACCATCGCCTCGATGAGATTGCTCGGGTTGGCGCGCAGCTCGGGGCGCTCGGCCAGGCGCCGGCGCGCCTGGGCGATGAAGCCGTCCACGGCGATGCGCAGCGCCGCCAGGTGCCGGTCGAGTTCGCGGTCCGCGGGCAGCCGCACGTAGTGCCAATACCGCACCGAGGCATAGAGGCGCCGGGCCAGCGCGGGGAAGACCTTGTCCAGGTGCGCCTGGATGACTTCCTCGTCGGACTCGAGCGTGTTGATGTCCGATCCAAATGCCAGGCCCGCGGTGACGTCGACCGTAAAGCGCATCAGATCCGCCTGCAGGTCGATGGCTTCACCGGCGGCGCTGGCGCGGCGCCAGCGCCTCTCCAGGCGCTGCGTGACCCGCACCAGCGTGGGAAAGAAGGCCTTGATGTGCGTCGGATCCAGGCCGTCCAGGACCATGGGCCGCTGGCGCTTCCAGCTTGCCCCGTTGGCGGTGAAGAGCCCCGCGAAACCCAGTTCCCCCGCCGTCTGGCTCAGACGCGCCGTGCGCGCGAAGCCGTCGGGTCGGTCGCGCAGCAGAGCGGCCACCGTGTTGGGGTTGGAGACCACGACAAATTCGCGCGTGGCGACGCGAAAGCGGAACATCTCGCCGTATTCGCGGGCCCACTGCTCCGCGATCTGGTGCAGTCGCGCGCGGTCAATCTGCAGGGCGTTGCCCAGCAAGGGAAGGCCCCGCGGTCCCGGCAGATCGCGGATCCGGCGCATCCTCGCGCTCGGCCCTGGCGCGAGGCGGCTGCTCATCGGCGCAGGGCCTGCATGTCGATCCCGGGCAGGCCAGGCGGCCGGCCGCATTACGCCGGGTGCGTGGGATCGATCCAGGGCACCTCTTCGGGCGGCTCCACCGGGTCGATGTCCAGGTTGATCGCCACCGCCTGGCCATCGCTGCGCACGAGTACGCACTCGAGCGTCTCGGTGCGGCTGGCATTGATTTCCTGGTGCGGCACGTAGGGCGGCACGTAGATGAAGTCGCCCGGCCCGGCCTCGGCAACGAACTCCAGCCGCTCGCCCCAGCGCATGCGCGCGCGGCCGCTGACGACGTAGATCACGCTCTCGAGCGGGCCGTGGTGGTGCGCTCCGGTCTTGGCATTGGGGTGAATGTGGACGGTGCCGGCCCACAGCTTCTGCGCGCCGACGCGCGCGAACGTGATCGCCGCCTTGCGGTCCATGCCGGGCGTTTGCGCGGTGCTGGGATCAAGCGCGCTGCCCGGGACGACGCGCACCCCGTCGTGCTTCCAGCGCGGCCCGGGACGATCCAAGGATGACGTGCTCATCGAAGGCGCTCCACGATTCGATCTACGCCCCGCTGCCATCGCGGGCGCCGACCCTGGTACGGATTTCCGCTGGACAGACACTAGCGCCAGATGCGTCGCGGAGCAACCGCGCTGCAACGGACGGGCGGCATGCATGCGCGATTTGCATGGGTCCGATTCCCCCAATTCGCTTGTTGCGGGCCCTGGACGCGGGCAATCTGGCGCTGCAACTTTAACGGAGACACATCGTGAACACCACCCCAGGCTTCGGCTTCCTCGACGACATTTTCTACCTGCTGGCCCTTTTCCTGCCGGTCACCTTGCTGCTGGCCGGGTCTTTCGCACTGGCCGCGGTCGGTTCGATCTAGGCTTCCCGGGAGGCGACTATCCATGCAAAATCCGCATCCATGGGACGCTCCGGCAAAGCGGCGGGATCGGGCGCAGGGCCGCCGGTGGCGGCGCGCCGGGCGGCGCGCCGGCGCCCGATCGGCCTGGCCGCGCTGCGCGGCTTCGAGGCCGCGGCCCGGCACCTGTCCTTCACACTCGCCGCCGAGGAGCTGCACCGGACCCAGTCGGCGATCAGCCGCCAGGTGGCGGCGCTCGAGGCCGACGTCGGCCAGCGGCTTTTCTTGCGCAAGACACGCGCACTGGCGCTGACCGCGGCCGGCGAGCGCCTCGTGCGCAGCACGCGCCAGGCGCTGAGCACGGTGGACCGGACCGTCGACGAGATCCGGGGTTTGACGAGCGCCCCGCGCGTGGTCCTTACCACCTATCCCTCGTTCGCTTCGCTTTGGCTGGTTCCGCGCCTGGCGGCGTTTCAGCGCACCCACCCCGGCATCGAACTGCGGATCGATGCGGACGGGCGCCGGGTGAACCTGGAAGCCGAGGGCGTCGACATCGCCCTGCGCCGCTGCCCGCCGCAGGACGCGGCGCCCGACGCCGTGGCCCTCGCGGGGGAGGACGTAACGCCCGCCCTGAGCCCGGAGCTGCTGAACCGCTTTGACGGACGCCTTCAGTCGCCGGCCGACCTGCTGCGGCTGCCGCTGATCGAAATGGATGACGATCAGCCGGGCGACACCGCCGGCACCTGGGCGCGCTGGTTCGAGTTCGCGGGCGTCGCGCTCGACCCCGATGCCAAGACCCCGCTGATGGTCGTCACGTATGTCGATCAGTCGATGCAGGCGGCCGCGCGCGGACAGGGCGTGGTGCTGGCCCGCAAGCCGTTTCGCGAGGACATGGTCGCCAACGGCCAGCTCGTGATGCCCTTTCCCGAGATCCGCGTGCCGACGGGCTACGGCACCTACCTGATCGTGAGCCAGAGCTCGCGCGCGCGCAAGGCGGTCGCCCAGCTGCGCGCCTGGCTGCTCGAGGAGTTTGCGCGCTCGCCCCTGCGGCGCAGCTAGGGGCCAGCGCGGCGCGTGCCGCCTTGCCTCCTCAGTCGCCGAGCAGGCGATCATCACCGGCCGACACGGCCTCCAGAAGCGCGCGTTCGCGGCCGACGATCAAGGCAAGGAACTCGCCGGCGCCGCCCATCTTGACAAAGGCCGTGTACCCGCGCTGCAGGAAGTCCTGCAGCTCGCCCAGCCCCGCCAGCTGCGCCGGCCAGCGCATCATCGCCAGCGTGGTACCGGCGAACGGCTGGTGCACCAGGCGATCGAGCGCCAAGCCCAGATACTCGATGAGATCGATCTGCCGCTCGCGATCGGCCCGGCGGTCGACCTTGCGGTACGCGGCCCCGTAGCTGGCCCCCGCGAGCTTGCTCGCCTTGGTCCCCAGCGCCTTGGCCATGGCCAGATCGAGATCTTCGGACAGGACCTCGAGCTCGATGGCCTCGGTCACCGTCTCCAGGCCCGCGGCCGGCAGCAGCCGCTTCATGGCCGGCGCGACCCGCCGGACATTGGCATCGAGCCGGGTCAGGTCTTCGGCGCCGTACAGATCGGTCAGAAAGAAAGCCGCAGCCAGCCCCATGCGCTGGCTGGCGAGCAGATCGGCATGGGTGCGGGCGAGCCGCACCGCCTGCCAGGCACGCAGGCGTTGCCGGGCGGCATCGAGCTGGGGGTCGGCGGCGGCGGCGGCACGCAGCGCTGCGGCGCGGTCCAGCTGTTGCGTCAGCCGCTCGGCGATGTCCTGTGGCTCATCCATGATCGCTCACCCGCGCCCAGTGCAAACCCGGCCCCGTGGCCGGCGCTGTACCCGGCGTGCGCCCGGGCTGTCGACGTGCATCGCAACCGCTATCATGGGGTGATCATCCCTTTCGCGCAAATGGGTACGCCTGGGTGCCGTGCTCCACTGGCCACCTCGAGCCAGCAGCGCTTGCAGCGCAGCGCACGAAGGGGACGCATATCTCGAGGATGAAACGCATCGTGGCGTACCAAGCTCAGAAAAGGACCCGCAGCCGGCGCATGGACCCGGTCGATGTCACCTGGCTGCGCATGGACCGGCCGACCAATCGCATGGTCATCGTCGGCGTCCTGACCCTGGCTGCGCCGGTGGACGTCAAGCGGATCGAAACCACGCTCGCCAAGCGCATCCTGGCCTTTGATCGCTTCCGCGAGCGGGTCGAGTCGCGCGCGGCGGGCTACTGGTGGTGCGAGGACCCGCATCTGGACATCACCCATCACATCCGGCGTGCGCGCCTGCCGGGCGCCGCCGGCAAGACCGAGCTGCAGCGCTTCGTGGCCGAGCTCGCGGCGCGGCCGCTGGACCGCGCGCACCCGCTGTGGGAATTTCATGTCGTCGAGGATTTCGACGGCGGCGCGGCCGTGGTCATGCGCATGCACCACGCGATCGCCGACGGCATCGCGCTGGTCAACGTGCTGCTCTCGCTCACCGACGACAGCCCCGATGCGCCGATCACGCGGCGCAGGCCCGGCGCCCCCAAACCGGCGCAAGTCGCCAGCGCCTGGGAGGACATGTTCGGCGAGGCGGGCCGGCTGGTCGGCACCGGATTGCGGGTCTCCGACGACTTCTGGAAGGCCTCGCTCGAGCTGGCCTCGCACCCCACCCGGGCCGCCGAGCTCCTGCGCCAGGGCACGGGGGTCGCGGCCGAGCTTGCCTACCTGCTCTTCATGCCCCAGGACACGACGACCCGCCTCAAGGGGATACCGTTGGGCGACAAGCGCGTCGCCTGGGCCGAACCCATCCTGCTGCCCGAGGTCAAGGCGGTGAGCCGGGCGCTGGGCTGCACGGTCAACGACATGCTGCTGGCAGCCGTGACCGGCGCCATCAAGGGCTATCTCGAACAAAAGGGCGATCCCACGGCCGGCGTCGAAGTCCGGGCGCTGGTGCCGATCAATCTTCGTCCGCCCGGCAGCGACGAGGAGCTGGGCAACCGCTTCGGCATCATCGCCGTGGAGCTGCCCGTGGGTTTTTCCAGCCCGCTCGAGCGCCTGTACGAAGTGCGCCGGCGCATGGAGGCGCTCAAGACCTCGTACGAGCCCTCGGTGACCCTGGGATTGTTTGCGGGACTTGGCTACGGGCCGCAGGTCGTGCAGGACAAGCTGTTCGATCTGCTGCTTAGTCGCGCCACGGCCGTGATGACGAATGTTCCGGGCCCGCAGCAGCCGCTCTACCTGGCCGGCTCCGAGGTCAAGCAGGTGATGTTCTGGGTGCCCCAGTCGGGCAACATCGGCATGGGCGTATCCATCCTGTCGTTCAACGGCAAGGTTCATTTCGGGCTCATCACCGATTCGGCCCTGGTGCCCGACCCGCAGGCCATCATCGATGGCTTCGCGCCCGAATTCGAGCGCCTGCTCTACTTCGTGCTGATGGGAGCCTGGGGCATGGGCGTTCCGGCCGACGGAGCAGGCAAGCCGGCGGCCAAGGGCCGCGCGCCCCGCCCCAAGCGCGCCGTCGCGCCGCGCGCCGCGCCCGCGCGCACGCGCAGCTGATCAGCCTTCGATCTCCGACTTGGCGAGCTCGGCGTCGAGCCGCTCCATCGCGTCGGCCGCGGGACACTTGGCGGCCTCCTCGTACAGGCTTGTCGCGCGCGATAGCTTATCCTTGCCGAACATCATGGCCAGCCCGTTGGCATATTCGACCCGGGCGATCGCCGAATGCGGGTTGAGCTTGAGCGCCGTTTCGAAATGCTTGACCCCTTCGTCGCGGCTCGCGCCGTAGGTCAGCCCGCCGAAGGTGGCCCCCACCTTGTTGATGATCTCGGCGTGATAGGTCCCCATCGCGATGTGCGCGTCGGCGTGGCGCGGTTCCAGACGGATCGACTGCTCCAGGCTCGCCTTGACCTTGCCGCCCAGGCCCTGCGCCAGGGCCTTGATGACCGAAATCCCCTGGCTGTAGCGGCCCAGCGCCTGGGCATGGAAGTACCAGGCATTGACCACCGGCTTGGCACGGACAAAGACGAACTCGGCCCGCTCGGCCGCCGCCAGCCACAGCGCGAGCTTGGCGCTTTGGCCGCTCTCGAGGTAGGTCGCGTAGATGTTGGCCGCCTTGTTGGCCACGCTGTAGCCCAGCGGGCCGATGGCCAGGCCAAGCTCGACGGCAACACCGAAATCGCCGCGGTGATAGGCGCGCCAAGCATCTTCGAGCTTGCCCGCCGTCTCCTCGATCGACCCCGACGGCGCAAATTGCGGACACAGTTCAATGAGCCGGCGCAGCTCGGCCGGCGCCGGGTAAGGCTCGCGGTCGCCCTGGTGCAGGCGCGGCCAGTGCGCCTTGAGACGGGTGCCCGCGTAGTCGTAGGCCTTGTCCGCGAATTGGAATGCTTTCCAGTGTGTCTTTGCCATCGCCAACCCCTCATGGTCCCGCGCGGCCGCCGGCCGTGGCTGCCCATGCCATCAACAGGCCTTCGAGACGATCGAGCGTCGCGCCCAGCTTGATCGCCGTTACATCGAGTTCGTCGGTCGGGCGCCGGCCGACCCTGCGGCCCTTGACCAGCAAGGTGCGGCGCGGGTCGGCGAGCACCGTCTCGTTGATCCGGATGCCGTGACGGCCCAGGATCTTGCCCAGCTCGGAGCGGCGCCGGCGCAGATCCTCGCGCGTTCTCTGGTAGGCGTGCTCGCAAAGACGCCGCCGGTCCGAGTAGCTGAACACGTTGGTGAAGAACATCTCGGCATCGTCGCGATCGGGCTGGAAGAGCACCACATCCGCGTCCGGGTAATCCCTGCCGTAGCGCCCCATGCCGACCTGCATGCGCGAAAAAATCAGCGTGCGGAAGGTCTGCGACAGGATCGACGGCAAGCCGCCCTCGACGACCGAAGCCGCCTTGCGGTGCGTGCGGCTCGCGGCCCGACGGGAGTCAAAGGGCACCAGCGGGTTAATGCACAGCAGCAGCTTGGCGCCCTCGCGCAGCGCCACCGAAGCGTGCAGCGTCTTGTTCAAGGCCCCGTCCACGTAGAACCGGCCGCCGATTTGCACGGGCGGGAACAAGCCGGGCAGCGCTGCGCTCGCCTGGACCGCCAGGGCGATGGGAACCTCGTCCCAGCCGGGCGCGCCGAACGGAACCCAGGCGCCCGTATCGATGTCCGTCGCGACCAGGAACAGCTTGTGCTTGAGCTGGCGAAAATCGTTGGTCCGCCCCGGTCCCGAGAGCAAGCGCGTGAGGTATTCGCCCACGCCGGTGTTGTCGAAGATTCCCGCCGGCAGGGCCCGCGCCAGGCGCCCGAAGGATTCGAAGAATCCCGCCGATCCGCCGTGCTCCAGATACTGGCGCGCGGCCGATGCCACCAATTGGGGAACGAGCGCGAGCCGCGTGGCATATTCGCCCACGGCGGGGCGCAGCAGCAGCTCGGGCTCGAACGGATCATCGGCCGTGTCGCTCTCGATGAACATCTCGTGCATCGAATTCGCCGAAAGGCCGTTGGCCAAGCCGGCGGCGATGAAGCCACCGGAGCTCACGCCCACGTAGACGCCGCAGTCGGTCGGATCGAAGCCTTCGAGCGCCTCGCCGATCGCCGCGAGGGCGCCAATCTCGTAGATCGCGCCCAGCGGCCCGCCGCCGGCCAGCGCGATCCCCCGAACTGGTTTGGTCACCACCTGCGCCCCTCCCGGTCCGAGCGTCAAACGCAGCCCCGCGCCCGCGCCATCAGGCGCAGGCGCGCCGAGCCGCCCGCTACGGCTGCGCGAGCGCGCGCCCTCAGCTGCGTTTGCTCGCCGATGATCCCCGTGCCGGGCGTGCCCGCTTCGTGCTCTCGATCGTTTCCGTGAGCGACTTGGTGACCGCCGTGAGTTCCGCCACCCGGTGAGAGAGCGTATCGAGATCCTTGCGGCTGGGTACGCTCAGCGAATGCAGCGCCCGGGCCACGCGATCCTCGAAAACGCGCTCGAGCTGGCTCCAGGACATTTCGTCCCAAGACTTGGCCGCCCGGGCCTTGACCTCGTTGAAGGTGTCCTGGGCGGTCTTCTTGGCGTGTTCCTGGATCGCCTCGCCTTCCTTGACGAGGCTATCAAAGATCTTGGTCCCTTCCTTCTGGGCCGTGGCAAAAGCGCCCACCCCCGCCAACCAGATCTGGCCGGCTGACTCGCGGATCCCGGCAGCCAGCTTGTTGTCGCCGCCGTCTTGCACCAGTTGTTTGAGCTTCCTAACCATGGCATTTCCTCCTCTACGCTGATGAAGCATCTTATTCTCACCGGGGACATTGTCGAATCCCCGGCGCGTCGCTGCGTTGATCGATGTCAACGCAAGCTGCGGCAACAACAGTACGCTCGTCCCAGCTTGGTCTTGCGGCCCACCCCCGCGCTCCGGGGCGCCGGGGGGATGGGCCAGAGCCTCGATTGCGGAGCGCCGGAGATGATCTACTTTGTGACGGGGGCGAGCGGGTTCATCGGCAAGCGCTTGATGCGCGCCTTGCTCGCCCGCGCCGACGCCACCGTCTACTTTCTGCTGCGCCGTAGCGCGGCCGATCGACTCGATGGCCTGCGGCGCTACTGGGGCGCGGGCGCGCAGCGCGCGGTCCCGATCGTCGGTGACCTCACCGAGGTGGGGCTGGGCGTCTCGAGCGAGGACCGCCAGCGGCTCGAGGGCCTGGTCGACCACGTCTTTCATCTGGGGGCGATCTACGCGCTGGACGCCGATCCCGAGAGCGAAATGCACACCAACGTCGAGGGCACGCGCAACGCCGTGCGCTTCGCGGCGCAGATCCGCGCCCGGCGCTTTCACCACGTGAGCTCGATCGCGGCCGCCGGACTCTACGAGGGCGTGTTTCGCGAGGACATGTTCGAGGAAGCCGAGAACCTGGAGCACCCCTACTTCGCCAGCAAACACGAATCGGAGAAGGTGGTCCGGCAGGAGTGCACGGTGCCCTGGCGCATCTACCGGCCCGGCATCGTGGTCGGGGATTCGCACAGCGGCGAGATGGACAAGATCGACGGGCCGTACTACTTCTTCAAGCTGATCCAGAAGATGCGCCGGCTGCTGCCGCCCTGGATGCCCAGCGTCGGCCTCGAGGGCGGCCGGATCAATCTCGTCCCGGTCGACTTCGTCGCCCGCGCGCTCGACTACCTGGCCCACCTCGAGGGCCAGGACGGGCGCTGCTTTCACCTGACCGATCCGCACCCGCGGCGCGTCGGCGACATCCTCAACATCTTCGCCCGCGCGGCCCACGCGCCGGAGCTGACGATCCGTGTCAACGCGGCGCTGCTCAACCTCGTGCCGCGGGGCGTGGTGCACAGCCTCATGGCGCTCACCCCGACCAAGCGCATCCGCGACGCCGTCATGAAGGACCTCGGGCTGCCCGACGACATCCTGACCTTCGTCAACTATCCCACGCGCTTTGATTGCCGCGACGCGCAGCGCCTGCTTGCGCCCGCGGGGATCTCGGTGCCGCCGCTGGAGGACTACGCCTGGCGCCTGTGGGACTACTGGGAGCGAGAGCTCGATCCGGACCTGTTCGTCGACCGCTCGCTGCACGGACGCGTCGCCGGGCGGGTGGTACTCATCAGCGGCGGCTCCTCGGGGATCGGCCTGGCGGCGGCGATGCGCCTCGCCGCGGCCGGCGCGGTCACCGTCATCGCGGCGCGCGATCCCGAAAAGCTCGAGGCGGCAAGGCAGGAGGCGGCAGGTCGCGGGGTGACGCTCGTGACGCGCGCCGCGGACATCACCGATCCGGCCCAGTGCGAGGCGCTGGTGCGCTGGATCCAGGAGCAGCACGGCGGCGTCGACATTCTGGTCAACAACGCCGGCCGCTCGATCCGCCGCGGGATCGAGAATTCGTTCGACCGGCTGCACGATTTTGAGCGCACCATGCAGGTGAACTATTTCGGCGCGCTGCGGCTCACGATGGCGGCGCTGCCGGGGATGATCAAAAAGCACAGCGGCCACGTGATCAACATCTCCTCGATCGGCACGCTCACCAATGCGCCGCGCTTCTCCGCCTATCTGGCGTCCAAGGCCGCGCTCGAGGCGTGGAGCCGCTGCGCGGCCTCCGAGTTCCTCGACCAGGGAATCGAATTCACCACGATCAACATGCCGCTCGTGCGCACGGCCATGATCGCCCCGACCAAGTTCTACGAGCAGGTGCCGGCGCTCCGTCCCGAGGAGGCCGCCGAGTTCGTGGTCGACGCGGTCATTCGCCGCCCGGCGCGGATCGCGACTCGTCTTGGCCTCTTCGGCCAGTTCGTCAACGCGCTCGCGCCGCGCGTTGCGCAGATCATCATGAACACGAGCTTCCGGATGTTTCCGGACTCGGCGGCGGCCCGCGGCGAGGCCTCGGAAGCCGAGGGCACCACGGC
>Ga0209415_10012969_pt1 | contig 13830 bp, 9 predicted proteins | sample PeaSoiSIISIP2007_FD_187696 | JGI IMG/M metagenome (GOLD analysis project Ga0209415, IMG submission 187696) | Peat soil microbial communities from Weissenstadt, Germany - SII-SIP-2007 (SPAdes) (version 2) | ecosystem: Environmental > Terrestrial > Soil > Wetlands > Peat | place: Germany... | reverse complement strand
TTCTCGGCGCCCGCGTCCACCTGGCTCGCGCTCGCCTACCTCGTCGTGCCGGGGTCGATCCTCGCCTTCACGGCCTACACCTACGCCCTCGCCCGGCTGCCGGTGTCGACGGTGTCGACCTACGCGTACGTGAACCCGGTCGTCGCCATCGTGGCCGGGGTGGTGATCCTGAGCGAGCACCTCACCTGGACCGAGGGGCTCGGGGCGGCGGTGGTGGTGGGCTCGCTCGTCCTCACCCTCCACGGCGCTCGTGCGGCGCGCCACGAAGGAGCGCTCGAGCCGGCCGGGGCGGCCGCACCCGGGACCGACGAGCGGCCCGAGCCACCGCCGTCCTGACCTAGAGGATGTGGGTGGCGTGGTCCTTCCAGTAGCGGTCGCGTAGGAGCCGCTTGTACAGCTTGCCGGTGGGCAGCCGGGGAAGCTCGTCCTCGAAGTCGATCGTCCTCGGGCACTTGAAGTGGGCGAGGTGCTCGCGGCAGAACGCGATCAGCTCGCGCTCGAGCTCGGGGCCCGGCTCGACGCCGGGGACCGGCTGGACGACCGCCTTCACCGCCTCGCCGAGATCTTCGTCGGGGACGCCGATCACGGCCGCGTCCATCACCTTTGGATGGGTGATGAGGAGGTTCTCGGTCTCCTGGGGGTAGATGTTCACCCCGCCGGAGATGATCATGTAGGTCTTGCGGTCGGTGAGATAGAGGTAGCCGTTCTCGTCGAGGTAGCCGACGTCGCCGACGGTGCTCGTGTCGCCCGCCTGGTTGCGCGACTCCGCGGTCTTCACCGGATCGTTGAAGTACTCGAAGTTGGTGGAGCCCTTGAACCACACGGTGCCCGGCGTCCCGGTCGGGCACGGTTGGCCGTCGTCGTCCAGGATCAGGATCTCGGCGCCGAGCGACCGCCCCACCGTGCCCTTGTGGGCCAGCCAGTCCTCGGAGTCGACCAGGGTGAAGCCGTTCCCCTCGGTGGCCGCGTAGTACTCGAGGATGATCGGGCCGAACCACGCGATCATCGCCTCCTTCACCGGCACCGGGCACGGCGCGGCGGCGTGCACGATCACCTCGAGCGAGGACACGTCGGCGGCGTCGCGGACCTCCTTCGGCAGCTTGAGCAGCCGGGAGAACATCGTCGGCACCACCTGGGAGTGGGTGACCCGGTAGCGGGCGACGAGCTCGAGGTAGTGCGCGGGGTCGAAGTGCTCCATGATCACGGCGGTCCCGCCGTAGCGCAGCGTGATGGCCACACTGGCCTGGGGCGCGGAGTGATAGAGCGGCGCGGGGTTCAGGTAGACCATGTCCTCCCGGAACCGCCAGATCAGCCCCAGGCCCGAGGTGAGCGTGGGCGGTTGCCCCGCGTCGGCCTCGGGGAGGGGGCGGAAGATCCCCTTCGGACGCCCGGTGGTGCCCGAGGAGTACAGCATCGCCAGGCCCAGCTGCTCGTCGGCGATCGGCTCGGAGGGATAGCCCGAGGTGACCGTCTCGAAGGACTCGAACGGCCCGCTCGGGGTCCCGCCCATCAGCACCCACCGCTCGACGTTCGGGCACAGCGCGGGAAGCTGCTCGGCAACCTCGGCCTTGGCCGCGCTCGCGAAGACGACCTTGGACTCCGAGTCATTGACGATGTAGGCCACCTCGTCGGGTGAGAGGTAGGAGTTGATGCAGGTGAAGTAGACGCCCGTCCGCTCGGCACCCCCCTCGGCCATGAGCATCGGGGTGATGTTGTCCGAGAGGATCGCGACGTGGTCCAGCCGCTTGAGGCCGGTGTCGCGCAGCAGGTGGGCGACCCGGTTGGCCCCCGCCTCGTACTCGGCGTAGGTGAGGGTCTCCCCGGTCGACGCCATGATGATGGCCGGCTTGTCTGGGTTCTTCCGGGCGTGCTCGGCGGCGTACATCGTGACCTCGCTCCTGTAAATGGCCCGTCCGTCCGACGGCAGAGGGCCGGCAGAGCGGCGCTTCGCCGGCGACGGCCCGCGGATTCTGCCATATCCGACCCTGAGGTGGCCGGGCCGGGAGCGTGCCGCGATGGGGCGCCGGGTATCCAAACCCTGAGGTGTCCAGAACGCCGAGCGGGGAGGTGCGATGACGACCAGCGCCGAGCGCGTCGGTGCCTCGCACCGGCACCCCGAAGGGAGTAGGACTGTCCTCATGCGTCGACGCGTCGGGACGACGGTCCCCCGCCCCCTCGGGGCATGACCCTCGTCAGCAGCGACTCGGGGCTGGCCCTCGACCAGACCGAGGAGCTGGTCCTGGTGCACGACCGGGCCACCGGCCTGGGCGCGGTGGTGGCGATCGACGACACGACGCTCGGCCCCGCCATCGGGGGGGTGCGCTGGCGGATCTACCCCGACGAGGTCGCCGCCATCACCGAGGCCCGACGGTTGGCCCGCGTGATGACGCTCAAGAGCGCCGTCGCCGGCATCGCGAGCGGCGGCGCCAAAGCGGTGGTGTTCCGCCCGGCGCCGACGGTGCGCGACGGCGACCGTCGCGCCCTGATGGAGGCGTTCGGCCGGGTCGTCGAGGGGCTCGGCGGCGTGTACGTGCCCGGACTCGACATGGGGACCGTCCTCGACGACCTGTCGGTCATCGCCACCCAGGCGCGGGGGATCTGCGTCCTCGAACCCTCCGAGCAGACCGCGGTCGGCCTCTTCGCCGGTCTGCGCGCGGTGGCCGAGCTGCACTGGGAGGCGGGCCTGTCCGGTCGCTCCGCGCTCGTCCAGGGGGCCGGCCACGTCGGGGCGGGCATCGCGGCGCGGCTCGCCGCCGCCGGCGCGCGGGTCGCCCTCGCCGACCTCGATGCCGGGCGGGCCCGCCAGGTCGCCGACGCCGTCGGCGGCGAGGTCGTCGACCCGGACGAGGTGATCGGTCACCCTTGCGACATCTTCGTCCCCTGCGCGATCGGCCGGCTGATCGACGCCGCGTCGGTACCCCGGCTGCGCTGCACGGTGGTCGCAGGGGCGGCCAACGACGTCCTATCGCGTCGGGACGTGGCCGACCTGCTGCTGGCGGAGGGCATCGACTACGTCCCCGACTTCCTCATCAACTCGGGCGGGGTGATCGCCATCCACGCCGCCCGAAACGGCTGGGACGAGGGCACCATGACCGAGGCGGTGGAGGGAATCGGCGACCGTGTCCGTGAGGTGATGGAGGCCGCGCGCCACGGCGGGCGGACGCCCCTCTCGATCGCCGAGGAGCTCGCCTCGACCCGGCTCGGCCACCCGGTCTCGGTGCCCGACTGAGCGATATGCAGACCGAGCCGCGCTCGCACTCGACGGAGGAGGTCCCGCTCCGCCAGGTCTCGCTGTCCGACAAGTACACGGCGGGTTCCGGGCCGGTGTTCATCTCGGGGATCGAGGCCCTGGTACGGCTGTTGCTCGACCAGCGGCGGCTCGACCGCGCCAGGGGCCTCAACACGGCCGCCTTCGTCTGCGGGTACGAGGGGTCTCCGCTGGGCGGGCTCGACCTCGAGTTCCAACGCAACCGCGCGCTGCTCGACGAGGCGGGCGTCGTCTTCCGCCCCGGGGTCAACGAGGAACTGGCCGCCACCGCCGTGGCCGGCAGCCAGCTGCTCGGCCAACTGCCGGGGCGCCGCCACGACGGGGTGGCGGGGTTCTGGTACGGCAAGAACCCGGGCCTCGACCGGGCCGCCGACGCGATCCGGCACGGCAACCTGGCCGGCACCGCCCCACTCGGCGGCGCGGTCGCGCTCGTCGGGGACGACCCGACGTGCAAGTCCTCGACGCTCCCCTCCTCGTGCGAGCAGATGGCGCGGAGCCTCCTCGTCCCGCTCCTCACCCCGAGCTCGATCGCGGAGGTCCTCACCCTCGGGCTGCACGCGGTGGCGCTGTCCCGCTTCGCCGGCACGTGGGTCGCTATGAAGATCGTGGCCGACCTCGCCGACGCCGGCGCGACCATCAAGCTGGTCGACCCGGCCACCTTCGTGCCGCCGACCGATCCCAGGCGCGAGATGCACGAGCCGCTGCTCGTCGGCCCCCAGTCGCTCGACGCCGAGCGCCGCCTGCACGCCTTCCGACTCCCCCGCGTCGGTGAGTACGCGCACCACGCCGCACTGAACGTGATCCACTTCGAACCGCGCCGGCCCAGGATGGCGATCGTCGCCCCTGGCCTCCCCTTCGCCACCGTGCTCCGGGCGCTCGCCGACCTCGGCCTCACCCACGACGACCTCGAGGAGCTCGGGGTGCGGCTCGTGCGCATCGGCATGGCCTGGCCGATCGAGCCGCTGCCCCTGCGCGAGCTGGTCGCCGGGGTCGGTGAGGTCCTCGTGGTCGAGGACAAGACGGCCTTCGTCGAGTCCCAACTGAAGGAGGCTCTTTACCGCCAACCCCACCAGCCGATGATCGTTGGGCATTCCGACGAGGTCGGGCGCCCGCTCATCCCCGTCTCGGGGGCGGTGACCGCGGAGATGGTGGCGACGCTGCTCGGCCGGCGCCTCGCGCTGCCCGACCGGGCCCGGCACTGGCTGCAGCGGATCGGGGCCCGGGAGCGCCTGACTCTGCACGTGACGGGCGAGGACGAGTCCGCGGCGGTGCCGCCGCGGGCCCCGTTCTTCTGCTCGGGGTGCCCGCACAACATCTCCACCCGGGCGGACGCCGACCAGCTGGTCGGGATCGGCATCGGGTGCCACATCATGGTGGCGCTGCACGAGAAGGGCCGGGGCCACCAGGTGGGGATGACCCAGATGGGCGGCGAGGGGGCCCAGTGGATCGGGCTCGCCCCCTTCACCGACGACCGGCACTACTTCCAGAACCTGGGCGACGGCACGTTCTTCCACTCAGGGTCCCTGGCCGTGCGCGCGGCGGTGGCCGCCGACGCCGAGATCACCTACAAGCTCCTGTTCAACCACGCCGTGGCGATGACCGGCGGGCAGAACCCGACCGGCGCGATGGACGTGCGGCACGTGGTCGACCTCCTCGCCGCCGAAGGGGTGCGAAAGATCGTGGTCACGACCGCCGATCCCGCCGCCTACCGGCGCATTCGGCTGCACCCGGTCGCGACCGTCCGCCACCGCGACGACCTGCCGGCGATCCAGCGCGAGCTCGCCGAGACCCCCGGGGTCAGCGTGCTCCTCCACGACGACTGGTGCGCGGCGGAGGAGCGCCGGCTCCGGCGCCGCGGGACGCTCCCGACCCCGAATCGCCGGATCTGGATCAACGAGCGGGTCTGCGAGGGCTGCGGCGACTGTGTCGCCAAGGCGACCTGTCTGTCGCTCGTCCCGGTCGAGACCGAGTACGGGCGCAAGACCGCCGTCGACCAGAACAGCTGCAACCTCGACTACTCCTGCGTCCGCGGCGACTGCCCGTCCTTCCTCGAGGTCATTGCCCGGCCGACCCCGGTCACGGCCGCCGAGCCCCCGCTCGAACCTGCCGAACCGCACTTACGGGTGGGCCCCTCGGTGCTGATCCGCATGCCGGGGGTCGGGGGCACCGGCGTGGTGACGGTGTCGCGGATCTTGCAGATGGCCGCGCATCTCTCCGGGCGCTTCTCCCTCGGCGTGGAGCAGACCGGCCTTGCGCAGAAGTACGGCCCGGTGGTCTCCGACGTCCGCATCTCGCCCGAGGAGATCGAGGGCACCCCGCGGGCGTCGAACCGGACCGCCGACGTGCTGCTCGGGTTCGACCTCTTCGGCGCCGCGGACGCCTCGAACCTCTCGGTCTGCGACCGTGAGCGGACCGTCCCGGTCGTGAACACGGCCCAGGTGCCGACCGTCCCGCTGGCCCAGGACCCGATGAGCCACTTCCCTCGCACGGCCGCACTGGTGACGAGGATCGAACGGGAGGCGGTGCCCGACAGCGGGCTGTTCCTCGACGCCGACTGGATCGCCGGCCGGTTGCACCTGGCCTCCAACATGGTCCTGCTCGGCGCCGCCTACCAGCACGGGTGCCTGCCGGTGCCGGCCGGGGCGATCGAGGCGGCGATCGTCCTGAACGGGGTGGCCCCGGCGGACAACGTCCGGGCGTTCCGATGGGGCCGGGCGGCCGCCGCCGACCCCGACGCCGTGCACCGGGCGCTTGCCCCTCCGGTGCCGGCGACCATCGCGCCCGCCGACCTTGTGTCCCTCGTGGCGGCCCGCGCCGAGGAGCTCGTCGCCTACCAGGGCCCGCGCTATGCGCAGGAGTACCGCGCCGCCGTCGAGTCGGTGGCGGACGCCGAGCGCTCGAAGCTGCCGGGGACACACGGCGCGCCAGTCGCGCGGGCGTTCGCGGCCGGGCTGTTCAAGCTGATGGCCTACAAGGACGAGTACGAGGTGGCCCGGCTGCACCTCGACACGGTGCAGCGGGCGCGCCTCGAGGACACCTTCGGGCCGCGGCCCAAGGTGAGGGTGCTGCTGCACCCGCCGGTGCTGCGGGCCCTCGGCCTCCGCCGCAAGCTCCGCCTCGGGCGGAGCGCCGTCCCGGCCTTCCGGGTGCTTCGGGCCGGCCGGCGGCTCCGCGGCACCCCCTTCGACCCCTTCGGCAGGACCGCCATCCGGAGGCTGGAGCGGCGGCTCCCGGGCGAGTACCGGGCCCTCGTGGAGTCGGCCCTGGCCCACCTCGACCCGGGCACCGTCGAGGTGGTGGTGGCCGTCGCCGAGCTCCCCGACCTCGTCCGGGGCTACGAGTCGCTGAAGGAGGCCAACGTCACCCGGTTCCGCGCCCGGGCGGCCGAGCTCCTGGCCGAGCTCGGCGCGACACCCATGGCGTAGTCCCCCACTGCTCCGGGGTGCGCCGGGGCGAGCGGTGCAGCAGGATCGTCGGGCACGACCCGAGCCTGAGAGGGGGACACATGCCAACGGTGGCAGAGATCGCCTCGGACTACATCGACGAGATGGCGGCCGCCGACCCGATCGACGCGACGAGCTGGGGGCTGCCGGGGCACGACGACCGGCTCCCAGACCTGTCGCCGTCGGGCCTCGAGGCCCGGGCCGAGATCCAGCGCCGCACCCTGGCCGCCCTCGCCACCGCGGAGTCGGCGGGCGACGGGGACCGGATCGCGGCGCGGGTCATGGCCGAACGCCTGGAAAGCGGCCTCCTCCTCCACGACTCCGGGGACGAGCTCCGGGCCCTGCGGGTGATCCACAGCCCCCAGGGGCGGGTGCGTCAGTGCTTCGACCTGATGAGACTCGAGTCCGAGGACGACTGGCAGGTCGCGGCGCGACGCATGCGGGCCGTGCCGGTGGCGCTGGCCGGCCTGCGCGAGACCCTCGAGGAGGGACTGGCCCGAAAGCTCCCAAGCGCCCGGCGCCAGGTCCTCGCCTGCGCGGCGCAGTGCGACGCGTGGGGTGGTGGCGAGCGGTCCTTCTTCGCCGGGCTGGCCGCGCGTTACCCGGGGGGTCCGAGCGAGGAAGAGCTCGGCACCGCGGCTGACACCGCGGCAGCCGCCTACCTCGAGCTCGGGGCGTGGCTCCGCGATCGCTACCTGCCGGACGCCACCGAGGTCGACCCCGTGGGCCGCGAGCGCTACGCGCTGGCGGCGCGGCACTTCACGGGCGCGGACCTCGACCTCGAGGAGACCTACGCCTTCGGCTGGGACGAGCTGCACCGGATCGAGGACCGCGCCCGCGCGGTGGGCGAGAGGATCCTCCCGGGGGCCGGCCGGGACGAGGTGGTCGCCGCACTCGAGTCCGACCCGACACGGGTGATCGACGGCGTCGAGGACTTCCAGCGGTGGAACCAGGAGCTCATCGACACGACGATCGCCGAGCTCGACGGGACCCACTTCGACATCGCCGAGCCGATCCGGCGCTGCCAGGCGATGATCGCCCCACCGGGCGGGGCGGCCGCCATGTACTACACCGGCCCGAGCGAGGACTTCAGCCGGCCGGGGAGGACGTGGTACCCGACCCTCGGCAAGACGCGCTTCCCGCTGTGGCGCGAGGTCTCGGTCTGCTACCACGAGGGCGTCCCGGGGCACCACCTCCAGATCGCCCAGGTCCGCTACCGCGCCGACCGGCTCAACCGGTTTCAGCGGCTGGCCGGGTTCACCTCGGGCCACGGCGAGGGCTGGGCCCTCTATGCCGAGCGGCTGATGGGCGAGCTCGGCTATCTGGAGGAGCCGGCGTTCGAGCTGGGCATGCTGTCGGCCCAGGCCATGCGGGCGGTGCGGGTGATCGTGGACATCGGCATGCATCTCGAGCTCCCCATCCCGAAGTCAGAACCCGAGCACGGCGGCGAGCGCTGGACGCCGGAGCTCGCCCTCCCCTTCGTGATCGAGCGGTCCCAGTTCCCTGCCGACTTCATGGCCTCCGAGGTCGACCGCTACCTCGGCCTGCCTGGCCAGGCCATCTCCTACAAGGTCGGGGAGCGGGTGTGGCTGGAGAGCCGGGAGGCGGCCCGCCGCCGCAAGGGCCCCGACTTCGACCTGCGCGACTTCCACCGCTACGCGCTCGATCTCGGTGGCATGGGCCTCGACCAGCTGGCCGAGGAGCTCGGCCGCTACTGAGCCGGGGCGGCCCCGGGATCGCGTACCCGGATCCCCTCGAGCAGGTCGACGACCAGCGCACCGACCTCGGCCCGGGCCGAGTCGGGGTCGGGGGACTCGGCGACGTAGAGGCACGCCTCGCCGAGCGCCCCGGTCAGCATCAGGGCAAGCGGACGAAGGGGCCGGCGCTCGATCACCCCGGCGTGCATCCCCTTGCGCAGCGCGCCCCGCAGGGCCACCGCGCTGAACCGGGTCTCGATCGCCCGGGCGGCGTCCCAACCGAGCACGCCGCGGGCGTCGGTCAGGACGATCTGGCGGACCCTCGGATCGAGGTGGGCGTCGATCCACAACCGGCACCCGGCGACGAGGGCCTCCCAGGAGTCCGGCTGGAGGAACTCGGCCACCGCCTGGTCCGAGACCTCCCGCTGAACCTGCTCGAAGACGGCCTTGAACAGGCTCTCCTTGTCCGGGAAGTGGTGGTAGAGAGCGCCCTTGGTCACCCCGGCCCGCTGCACGATCTCCTCGGTCGAGGTGGCGGCGTAGCCCTGGTCCCCGAACAGCTCGCGGGCCGCCCCGAGGAGGGCCGACCGGGTCGCCTCACCCTGCGCCGCCCGCTTCCCCTTGACATCCATACCGAGAGTCTGCATAGTTCAATACCAACGGTATCTTAATTCCGTACCAACGGTACGCTACCACACAGAGGAGGGGCCATGCCCAAGTTCGTCATCGAGCGGGAGCTGCCGGGGGCCGGCGGGCTGTCGGCGGAGGACCTGCAGTCCATCAGCGCGAAGTCCAACAAGGTGATCTGCGACCTCGGTCCGGAGATCCACTGGCTGCACAGCTACGTCACCGACGACAAGCTGTACTGCATCTACGTGGCACCCGACGAGGACATCATCTTCGAGCACGCCCGCTGCGGCGGGTTCCCCGCCGACAAGGTCACGCGGGTGACCGCCGAGATCGACCCGTCGACGGGCGACTGAGGAGGGCTCAGGGAGTCTCGTGCGCGACGGTGACCCAGTCGCGGGCCTCGAGGTAGGGGCGGAACACCCCTGCGATCGCCCGCAGGTCGTCGGGCCGCTTCGGATGCTGCATCTCGTAGAGGTGCGGGAACTCCAGCCAGCCGGTGACGAGCTCCCACAGCCGGACCGCCTCGGGGCCGGTCGGCGGCTCGATGAGCACCGGGCCGAACAGGGCGTGGCGGTCCTCGAAGACGAGCGTCGGGACCCCCCACCCGCCGAGGGTCACCACCGCCTCGTGGTCGGCCCGCACCTCGTCGTGGGTGCTCGGGTCCTCGATGGCCTGCCCGACGAGACCGGGATCGAGGCCGAGCTCGGCGAGCAGCGCCTCGGCCACCTCACGGCGGTGGGGCTTCAGCCCCCGGACGTGCAGTGCGGCGCCCGACGCCATGTACCACCGGTCGAGCAGGTCGGGGTCCATCCGCCGCAGCAGGGCGCCGACCCGCATCATCGACCACCCGTAGGACCACTCCCGGTCCCACGGGTGCTTCTTGCCCTCGGCCCGGTTGATCTCCTCCAGGCTGAAGAACTTCCAGTGCACCTCGAGCCCGAGCTCGTCGCGCACGGTCCGCATCCACAGCGACGTCTGGTACGCCCACGGGCACATCACGTCGAAGTGGAAGTCGACGCTGGTCGGTCCTCCGCTCATGTCGCGGCGATGAACTCGGCGATGACCCCGGCCAGCTCCTCGCCCTTGTCCTCTTGCAGGAAGTGGCCGCCGCCCTCGATGGTCGTGTGCGGCTGGCCGGCGGTGCCGGCCACCTGCCCGATGAACTGGCGCTCCCCGCCCTTCGTGATCGCGTCGCCGTCGCTGAACGCGCAGAGGAACGGGCGGTCGTAGCGGCGCAGCACCTCCCACGCCGCGACGTTGTCGGCGTGGGCGGGGTCGTCCGGCGAGGTCGGCACGAGGGCCGGGAACTTCCGCGCCCCCGCCTTGTAGGAGTCGTCGGGGAACGGGGCGTCGTAGGCGGCCACGACGTCGTCGGGCAGCCGGTTGGCGCACCCCCCCGACACGATTCCGCCGACGTGGAACCGCTCGGTCTCGCGGGCGAACTGCTGCCAGGCGAGGAACGCCTCGGTCGGCGGCCGGTCGCCGGTCGGCAGACCGGTGTTGCCCACCACCACCCGGGCGAACCGGTCCGGGTCGGCGGCGACCAGCCGGAGCCCGATGAGGCCGCCCCAGTCCTGTCCGAAGAAGGTCACTTCGCGCAGGTCGAGGCGGTCGAAGATCGCCTCGGACATCCAGTCCACGTGGCCCTTGTACGAGTAGTCGTCGGGGTCGGCGGGCTTGTCGGACCGGCCGAAGCCGACCAGGTCGGGGGCGACGCAGCGGTGACCGGCGGCGGTGAGGACCGGGATCATCTTGCGGTACAGGTACGACCACGAGGGCTCGCCGTGCATCAGCAGGACCGGTGGCGCCCCGGCCGGACCCACGTCGACGTAGTGGACCCGGATCCCCTCCCCCACCTCGACGTAGTGGGGAGCGAAGTCGTAGCCCGGCAGTGAGGCGAACCGATCGTCGGGTGTCCGCAGCACGTGCATGGGTCCTCCATCGGGCCGGTCCACCGGGCTCTCGCACCGGATCGCCGGGCGAAGACTACCGGGGGCACCAGCCTCGCCCACCGCCGACGCTGGACGCAACCGCGGTTGCGCTTTCGCCGGATGCGTCGCTCCAGCCTCGGTAGAGTCGCCGTCGCCCGCAACGTCGGGCGAGGGAGGTGCAGGCCGTGACGATGGCGCCCAACGAGCCCGACTTCGGCGGCCACATCGGCCGCACCTACCGGGAGTCGACCCCCTGGTGGCCCGATCCGCCCGCCGGTCTCGGCGGTCCGAACGTCGTGGTCGTCGTCCTCGACGACACCGGGTTCGCCCACTTCGGGTGCTACGGCTCCGAGCTCGCCACCCCGGAGATCGACCGGCTCGCGGCCCGGGGCCTGCGGTACACGAGCTTCCACACCACCGCGCTGTGCTCCCCCTCGCGAGCCGCGCTGCTCACCGGGCGGAACCCCCATGCGGTGGGCATGCGCGGCGTGTCGAACTGGAACACCGGGTTCCCCCACATGCGCGGCGGGATCTCACCGCGCGCCGCCACCCTCGCCGAGCTGCTCCGGGCCCACGGCTACGCGACCTACGCGGCGGGCAAGTGGCACCTCGCCCCGATGGAGGAGTGCAGCGCCGGCGGGCCGCACACCAACTGGCCGCTGCAGAAGGGCTTCGACCGCTTCTACGGGTTCCTCCAGGGCGAGACCGATCAGTTCCATCCGGAGCTCACCCTCGACAACGGCCACGTCGACCCACCGTTCGGGCCCGAGGACGGCTACCACGTCTCGGAGGACATCGTCGACCGGGCCACCGGATGGATCGGCGACCTCCAGTCGGTCCGCCCCGACCGGCCGTTCTTCCTCTACCTCGCTTTCGGGGCGACCCACGCCCCCCACCAGGCACCGCTCGAGTACCGGCTGCGGTGGCGCGGGCGGTTCGACGACGGCTACGACGCCACCCGGGCGCGCTGGTACGAGCGCCAGCTGGAGATGGGGGTGATCCCGAAGGGCACCACCCTCGCCCCTCGCAACCCGGGGGTGCCCCCGTGGGAAGAGCTCACCACCGCGCAGCGCGCGTTCTCGGCCCGGCTGCAGGAGGCCTTTGCGGCCATGCTCGAGCACACCGACGCCCAGATCGGCCGGCTCGTGTCGTTCCTCGAGCGCCGTGGGCTCCTCGACGACACGCTGCTGGTGGTCCTCTCCGACAACGGTGCGTCGCGCGAGGGCGGGCCGTTCGGGGTGATGGACGAGTTCAGCTTCTTCAACGCCCGGTGGGAGGACATCGACGAGATCGTGGCCACCCGCCTCGACGACATCGGCGGCCCGCATTCGCACAGCAACTACCCGTGGGGATGGGCCCAGGTCGGCAACACGCCGCTCAGGTGGTACAAGCAGAACACCTACGGGGGCGGCGTGCGCGACCCGCTCATCGTCCACTGGCCGCGCCGCATCACCGACGGCGGCGGGTTCCGGCGGCAGTTCTGCCACGCGGTGGACCTCGCGCCGACCATCCTCGAGCTCACGGGCGCCCCGGTGCCCGACCACTTCAACGGGGTGCCGCAGATCCCACTCCACGGCGCTTCCCTCGCGCCGACCTTCTCCGACGCCGAGGCGCCGAACCCGCGCTCGATCCAGTACTTCGAGCAGATGGGGCACCGCGGTCTGTGGGCCGACGGCTGGAAGGTCACCACCTACCACGAGCCGGGGCACCCCTTCGAGGACGCCGAGTGGGGTCTCTTCCACCTGGACGAGGACTTCTCGGAGTGCCACGACCTGGCGGCGGAGCAGCCCGAGCGGCTCCGGGCGCTCATCGACGCGTGGTGGGGGGAGGCCGGCACCCACGGCGTCCTCCCGCTCGACGACCGCTCGATCGAGCTGTTCGCCGCGGTCCCACGGCCCGGCACCGTGCACGCCCGGCGCGACTACGTGTACTACCCGCCGATCGCCCACATCCCCTCCGACGCGGCGCCGCCGCTCGGCGGCCGGACCTGGGAGATCACCGCCGAGGTGGAGGTGGCCGACGCCCACCTCGAGGGGGTGCTCTACGCCCGTGGCTCCCACAACGTGGGACACACGTTCTTCGTGAAGGACGGTGCCCTCCACTTCGACTACAACGCGCTCGGGACCCACCACCGGGTCACCGCGCCCCTCACCCTCACGCCAGGGCGGCACTCGGTCACCGCCCGCTTCGAGCGGGAGGGAGGGGGTGGCACGCTCACCATCGGCGCCGACGGCGCCGACCTCGGGTCGGTGGTCATCCCCGTGTTCGTCCGGATGCTCGGCTCGACCGGGCTGGACGTCGGGCGCGACGCCCTCTCGACGGTGGTCGACGACTACGAGGGGCCCTTCCCGTTCACCGGGACGATCGACCGGATCACCTTCGCCATCTTCAGCCGCGCCGACGCGGCCGAGGTCGAGGCGATGGCCCGGGCGGAGATGGCCAAGGAGTGAGGCGGGTCCGGGTCCTAACCTGGACGCCGTGCAGCGGCGGGCGCTCGAGCGGCGGGTCCGGTCGGTCTGCCTCTCGTTCCCGCAGGCGACCGAGCGGCTGAGCCACGGGTCGCCGGCGTTCTTCGTCGGCAAGCAGTTCGTGGCGCTCTGGTCGGGGGGCCACCACGAGCACGACTTCCCCCACCTGTGGTGCGCCGCGCCCCCCGGCGCCCAGGAGGCGGCGGTCGCCGAGGACCCGGCGCGCTATTTCCGGCCCCCCTACGTGGGCGGGCGGGGCTGGATCGGGATGCGGCTCGACGGTGAGCTCGACGACGAGGAGCTGGCCACCGTGCTCGAGGAGGCCTACTGCGCGGTGGCGCCCAAACGGCTGGTCAACGAGCTGGCCGCCGGCCGGGGCGGCACGACCGGCTC
>Ga0209415_10012968_pt1 | contig 13830 bp, 9 predicted proteins | sample PeaSoiSIISIP2007_FD_187696 | JGI IMG/M metagenome (GOLD analysis project Ga0209415, IMG submission 187696) | Peat soil microbial communities from Weissenstadt, Germany - SII-SIP-2007 (SPAdes) (version 2) | ecosystem: Environmental > Terrestrial > Soil > Wetlands > Peat | place: Germany... | reverse complement strand
TCAACAATGGCACTCACGAAGTCGATGTCTGCCGCTGGGCGCTTGGCGTCGACTATCCCAAGCGCGTCACCTCTTCGGGCGGCCGATACCACTTCAAAGACGACTGGGAGTTTTACGACACGCTGGTGACATCCTTCGAGTACGAGGACGCGATGATCACCTGGGAGGGCAAAAGCTGCCAGGGAATGAAGTATTACGGCCGTGATCGCGGCTCCGCCATCATGGGCACCACAGGCACGGTGCTTGTCGATCGCGATGGCTACGAGATTTACGACCTCGAAGGAAAGAAGACCAGCGAACTCAAGGTCGGCACTGCAACATCATCCTCTGATACCATCGGCCGCGATTCCATGACCGATGCGCACTTCGCGAACTTCATCGCCGCAATCCGCAAGGGCGAGAAGCTCAACGCTCCAGTCTCCGTCGGCAACGTCGCCGTCACGATGCTCCAGCTCTCCAACATCGCGTGGGAAGTCAACCGCGAGCTGCATCTCGACACAAATGACGGGCGCACTCAGGGCGACCCGGAAGCCATGAATCTGTGGGGCCGCGAGTACGAGAAGGGCTGGGGGCCGCACATCTGATCGGCGCAGGACATCCTGAAGTTCCTGAAAAGCGTCTCGTCCGTCGCCCGTGCCTGTCAAGACGATGGCTTCTAGCTGTGCCTCCTGCGGCTGGCGAGCGCAAATTCCCACGTACTGGTACTAAGCCGCATCCGACCTAACCGAAACCTTCTGCCAATCGCTGTGTTGTAACGCTCAGGTGATATCGCAGCACTATGTAACAGCCGGTTCGCTCCCAGTTCGACCGCCCAGTCAGAAAGGTCTTTGAGTGGCTCAGTGTCCTAACCACGCGCCAAAAAGCCGCTCAAGACGGAAAGTCGAATATGTCCACGTCAGCTCAATCAATCCCGGCCTCGACTACAACAGTCGAACGCCGCTTTTATCCTCGCATCGCCCCCCGTTCGCCGGTCTTCGTCGCCTTTGATGAAAGTAAACAAGGCCTGCTTCTCAATGTCAGTGAGAACGGCCTCCTGGTATCGGCACCGGGTGAACTCGCTTGCAATTTTGTTGCTCGCATCTCGATCCCGCTCAACGGCCTTCCTAAGCCCGTACTGGTCAATGTTCGCGTCGTTTGGGCCAGCGAAGCCAAAAAGCTGGCCGGCATTCAGTTGCTCGATCTCAACGACCATGATCGCCAACTCGTCCGCAAGTGGGGCGCGCAAGAGTCGGCGCAATCGCCGCAACCGGAACCGCGTCATTCTCTTGCTCTCGCCGAACTCTCCACAATCCCATCGGATGCGCCACACTCGGCATCTTCATCCACGGGGGAGGCGTCCTTCAACGGGCCGCCGGACATCGCGCCGCGCGCGCTCCGTCCGGCAGTTCGCACGCGATCCCGTTCAGCCGCTTTGGGCATTGCGACATACGGCGTGCTCGGAGCCGCGGTTTGCCTCGCGGCCGTGATCTTCGTCAGAAACGGCGCACAGGCACATTACTTCGCGCGTTCATTGGAAAGTACCTACAAGAGCAGCGCCGCCGAGACGCGGGCTCAGGACATTCCGCCGAGTCTCCCGAATCTGGGCACCTCGAAACCCGCTGCTGACACGCAGGCCGCGTCGCCGACGCCGAGCGCGGGTGCCGCGCAATCAACAAACGCTTCTACGGACGCGCCTGCTCCCCAGACTTCCGCACAAACAAGTGTAGGAGCTAAGAAACATGGCGACCCGGAGGACTCCGCTATCGGTACCGTGCAAAATCAGCGTCACGGCTCGCGAAAAAGCTCGCCTTCCCCCTCAAAGCCAATCTCACAGACCACTCCGACCCCGGAGACCTCTCTCCAGCTTGCTGAGGACCAAGCCGACGCGCAAAATGATCAGCCCCAGCCCAGCGCAATTCCACCGGAAGCCGATTCATCGCCAACTAGCAGCACTTCGGCCGACCCGTCCGCCTCCAGCGACACCGCAACGCTCGAAACGCCATTGGCATCTCCCGATCCGCCTCCTGCAAGCGCGCCTATTCGCAATCCAACGCCCGCCAGCGACCTGGCCGCCGCCACACCTGCAACGATTCCCTCAAGTTCTAACGTCGCGCCCACCCACCCTGCGCCGGCCCGCAAGCCCGGGGCACCCACCATTCAGATGGACGCACCCGCGCAGCAAGTCCTGGAAATCCATCTTCCGTCCGGTTACTACGCTCCCTTTTTCAACTTGCCCGGCGAGCGGGTTCTGGAAACGCCCTCTGCCACGATGCACATCCAGCGTTCCGTGCGCATGCCCACTACTCACGCAGCGTGGCCCTTCAATCGCAAGAAGAAAGTGGTTATCGGCGGGTTGATTTCGCGCGCCGATCCTCAGGCCGCACAGATTCAACTGATTCCTGGTGATGCGGTCCGTGTCAGGGCCAGGGTCGCCAAGGACGGGCACGTCGAGAGCGTGGCTCCAGTCTCTGGCCCGCCAAACCTCGCTCGAGCCGTCGCCGGGGCTGTGCGTCAATGGCGCTACCAACCCACATTGCTAGACGGCAAACCGGTCGAAACCCAATGTTTTGTCGTGGTTCAGTTTCACGCGCCGGCAACCCGCACCGCAAGAAAGTAGCTGTGGCGTAATTTCCAGCGCGATTTCCGGGTGCGCCACCCTCGTTTTTTGAGGCGCGTTGTTTGCGCCCCGGATGAGGTTACGGGGGTGGGTCTTGGGGTTGCTTTATCTTCTCACTCCTTCAAGAAGTGGCGTCCCAAAACGATTGGGTCCGACAAGCTCTCTGATTCATTGCCTTTTGCTTCTTTGCTTCTTTACTTCTCTGCGGACTCGCCACCCGTCACCAGCAGCGTTTCAAACCGGCTGCGGGCCTCAATCGTGTAATGCACGCCATTTGTTCCGTCCGCTTTCTCGATGGTCACGTCCATGGATTGCTCCGTTTCCTCCGTCGCACGCACCAGCAGCCCGCTTTTCAGCGAAATATACGTGACCATCTCATCCGTGCCCTTCGCCGTGCCGGATGTGCGCAATTCGTGCAGCCGGTAATCCTCCGGCGTTGCCTCCTTCGCGGACGATTTCTGCTTCAGCGTCGCCCGCGTCAGAAAACTCGCGCACGTCTCCGCTGGAACCAGCGGACACTTGTCATTTCCCACATACGTTGTTTCTTTCTCCCACACGAGGTCGGCGATGGGCGACGCTGATTGCTCGGGTTCCTCGGTTCTCCATTTATCCCCGGGCTTCGCGCCTTCGACCGGCAGCGTCCAGCCAAACGCAAAGCGCGAAAGCCAGAACTCCCACGCCAAGCGCTCTTCCGGCGCCACATCGTCCAGACCTTCGGCCTTGGGAACCTGCCCGTCTCCCGCAATCGTGAATTCGATATCCGCGCGCGCGGATGCGTTCTTCCCGGACGAGTCGCTCTCTGTCGGAGCGAACTCCACGTGCGCCACCACCACCGGCCGCCCATTCACCACATGGATTTCCTTCGCGGTAAAAGCCAGCGGCATCACCACATCGCGCTGCATATCACCCGGATGGAGCAGGGTCGCGACCCGGCTCTCCGTTTTGACATGCTTTTTCACGTTCCCGTGAACGTCGTACTTGATTGCCTGTCCCGCCCGCAGCTTCGGCAGCAGCGCCATGCGCTGGTCACTCCGCGCCGCGCCAATCCATGCCGCCAGGAGCACCACGCATCCCACCGCGCGCCATGCAACGCTCTTGCCCCGCCTCGCCACTATTGCTTCTCGCCGCCGATTTGCCGATCAAGAAAATCGCTCGCTGCTTGATAGGCCTCCAGCCAATGCCGGTGCAGCAGAAAATCGTGCACCTCATCCGGAAACACCAGTTGCTCCAGGTGCACGCCCTTGGCCCGCAACCGCGCAATCAAATCCACCGTCTGCGAAAACCCGACATTGCGGTCGTCGTCCCCATGAATGAAAAGCACCGGCGATTTCCAGGTGTCCACAAACGCCACCGGCGAAGAATCGTGCGGCACCTTCTTCCACTCCGGCGCCACGTACTTTTCATCCCAAATTTCCGCCGCCCAGTCGTGCACGCCGTGCAGATCCACCCCCGCCGCGAATAGATCCGAATTGCGCGCCAGCCCCAGCGCCGTCAGGTAGCCGCCGTAGCTCCCGCCCCACAATGCAATGCGCTTGGCGTCCACGTCGCTGCGTGCCGCCAGGTATTTGGCCGCCACCACCACATCCTGATACTCGCTCGCGCCCTTCGGCCCATGATTCGCGGCTTCGCGAAACGCCCGCCCATAGCCGATGCCATCGCGGTAATTCACCGACAGCACGATGTACCCGCGATTCGCCAGATACTCGTTCATCCCATACGCGTTCGAGTAGTAGTACATGTAGTGCCAGCCCAGCAACATCTGCCGCGGCGGTCCGCCATGAAGAAAGATCACCGTCGCACGCTTCTCCCCGGACCTCAGATTCCTTGGCACAAACAGTTGCCCGTGAATCTCCAGGCCGTCCTCCGATTTGAAGATCACCTGCTGCGGTGTTACAAGCTGCTCCGCAGGAAAATCCGCCGGAATCGCTTGCGGGGCTAGCGCAATGGGATTCGCGCCCTTCATCATCCCGCGCACGAACGCCTGCCCGGTGTGTTTCGCATCCGAAGAGAAGTAAGCCAGGTGCTCGTCGTCGCCCAGAAAGACCCCGCCCCATTCGGTGCTTTCGCCCTTTGTGATTTCCTGCGGCGCCCTCCCCGCCACATCAACTCGCCACAAATGCCGCCGGTCCACGTCTTCGCAATTGGAATTAAACAAAATCGCGCTCTTGTCCGCCGAAAAAGACCACTGCTCCACTTCGCAACTTCCCGGTGTCAGCAGCTTTGCCGTGCCGCCATCCGCCGAAATCGCATAAAGATGCTGCCAGCCGTCCTCCTCGCTGGCGAACACGATCCGATTCTCCGCCGCCCAATTGAGTACGCCGCCTCCCGTGTCCGCGGCCATTTCCGGATACGACGATTGCAGCGACGTTCCGCTGTGCCAAATCTCCCGCGCGCTGCCCGTCTCTGCGTTCGCAACTAGGATCGCCCATTCCGTCGCGCGGTCCGGTTCGCTATAGTACCGGTCACCCGCATCGCGTGCCTGGCTTGGCACGCGCACGTACGCCACCTTCCTTCCGTCCAGCGACCACACGGGGTCCATGTCCCAATCCGCCGAAGGCGCGATGAATCTCACCGTCTGGGCCTTCGCGTCAAAAACCCCGATAAAGTTGTGATCCGTGCGACGTGAAATGAACAGCAGCCGCGTCCCATCCGGCGACCACGCTACTGGTTCATTCTTACCGCGCACCGCGACTCCCTTCGGCTTTTGGTCCGCCGCCGCGCTCGAAACCCAAATCTGCCCGTCTTTCGCGTACGCAATTATCCCCTGCGCCGAAACGCACGGCGAACTCCCGGCATCGATCTTTGCAGGTTGGCCGCCGCTCCAGGAAATCATCCACACTGCCTGCTCAGCTCCCGCCGGATTGCTCGTCGGGTTCGCGTACTGTCCCGACTCGTTCTTTCCTTCTCCGCGCACATAAATGATGGCCGCGCCATCCGGCGTGAATCGCAAATGCGACAGTTCGCCGCCATCGTCTTCGTTGTAAGCGGTTAATCGCCGCGCCGCGAAGCCCGGCCCTTCCGCCACCCAGATATTGCGATGGCCTTGCTCATCCAGCGTCCACGCCAGCCGCTCGCCGCTTTTCGAGGCCGTCAGATTCGCCGGAAAGGGAGCGCCCAGAACCTGCTCGAGCGTAAACGGCTGCTGCGCGTCACCGCGTTGCACCGAGACCAATGTCACAAAACTCAAACACAGTAAAAACCGTTTCATCGGAATCTCCTGCATCACCCTTCGCCCCGGAACTCTTTTCCCTCAGGGCTTTGTCTGCGTCACTGTCGCCGCCGGCTCGATGCGAACCCGCGGCGCATCAACAGGGCCGCTCAGTTCAAAACTCCGCGCCGCCGCGCTTCCCTTGGCTTTGCGCTCCCGTAAATCCGCCTCCGCTATCGTGATTTTCGCCTCCTGGCTAAAGCTGAGCGTCCCCGCAAACTCCATCTTCCCCTTTGCACCTTCCAGGCGAATCCCCTCGAAATTCACGGCGCGGTCCTTCACCGCAAATTCTCCTTCTCCGCTCATCCATCGCGACACGCCCATGCGCGGCGCCCCCGCTTCCAGGCTGCTGGCCACATCCCAGCCCCGAAACTCCGCGCCCTTCACCTTTATTTCCCCGCTTCCCTCAAGTTCTTGCAGCAACTCCTCCCGGCCCACTCCCTTCGTCGCCAATTGCAGCGTCCCTTTCGCCGTGCCCGCCCAGCGTTCTGTCCAGCGCGCCGCCCATGGCACCTGGGCCAGATTCACGCCGTCAAACTCCGCGGCAATTTCATATTTTGGCGACGCCGAAAAAAACGCCTTCATCCCGCCATGCACTGTGCCTCCGGCCCACTGCGCCTCTGTCTCGCTCACTTCTAAATGCAGGTCGTGAAACGCGAGTTTTGCCTTGGCCTTCCCCAATTTCACCTTTTCAATCGTCACGGTGTCCGCACTCAGCTCGCCTTCCGCCGAGATTCGCCGCAACAGCTCGCTAGGTTTCGCTCCGGTGTTGTTGTTCCCCAGCAGCGTCGGCAGCAGGCGCTGCAACCAGTTAGGCCGCGCCCTCGGGCCAAACCAGCGATCAAGTTCCGTGGCATCCAGATGGTCCGCGTGCAACCGGAATCCCCAGTCGCTCCCGCCCAAAGCGTTCAGCGCCGCCGCTTCCTTGATTCCGCCGGACCACGTCGCCCCAAACCCCTCGGCTCGCGCGATCGTCGCCCCGCGCTGGCCGGCTTTCCACTCAAGGGACACGTCTTCCAGTTTCAGCGGCTGGTTCAATCCCGCCGCCTGCAGCTCCGCCTTCTTCAAATCCACCGTGCCGTTCCAATGCCTCGCCCGAAATCCTTGCTCCCAATTCAAGTCCATCGTTGTGGCGACGCCGCCGCTCAATTCCCAGCCGTGATTCAACGTGTGCCCCAAGGCCGCGGCTGACTTGAAAAAATCCTGCACTTTGTCGAGCCTTCCTTCGATCCGGAGATCACCGTGGCCCGCGGCGAAATCGTGCGCAAACTGCAGCTCGACCGAATTTGGTGCCTCAGCGGCTGTTTTTCCCCTTGCCGCGGGCTTCTCCGATTTAGACGCGAGCGCGGTTTCCTTGGCTGGCGGTTCCAGCGTCACGCGCACCGGCTCAACGCTGAACCTTCCGCCGCGCATCTCTCCGCGCACTTCTCCAATTCGCACGGGTTGCTGGAATCCGGGCAACCGCAGGCTCCCACCATCGCTGGCCATCCTCGCCCCTTTGCATTGCAATGGCCATCCAAGCACTGTGCCTTCTCCCCTGAAGAATTGCTCCGCCGTTATTTCTTCCGCCACGCCCGGTTGAAACGCGCGGTACCACGCCAGAATGTCCGAGGCCTGCACGCCCGCACGGTCAATCCGCGCACTCCACTGCACTGGCCCGGCAATCTGCAGCTCAGCGGAACCATGCAAGCTTGATCCCGGCAGATCAATGCTCATTTCGTCGGCGCGCCCTGTTCCCGCCACCAGATTCCACTTCCCTTTCCAGCTCATATTGACGCGAGGATTGTCGTTGCGCTCCGTCAGGTCCCACCGGTGGATCTGGGTGGTGCGCGCTTGCAGCTCAAATTGCCATTGCCCCGCTGCCGCATCGCCCGGGTTTTCCTTCCCCACGCTGGCGCTTCCGTCCACCGCGAATTCTCCGCGCACGCCGGGATCATTCCCCGTGGCTAGCCGGAACAAATCCGCAATCGACGCGCGGCCCCAGTGCAGTTGGATCCGCGCCGGCTGCAGCCGTGCCGAAGTGCCGGCCACATCTCCGCGCACCTCCAAGATCCCCGTGGATTGCAGGGTCACCCCGCTCCGCCAGGGCTGTGCCTTCAGCCGCAATTCCCAGCGCCCTGGCGAGACTTGCTCCACGCTCCCGGAAACGCCCGTGAACGCGAACGGCCTCTTCTCCTCGCCGTCCTTGAAATTAACGCGGCCTTCGTCGAATTCGATTTTTTCCAGATGATGTGTGGATTCCGCCGGCTGTTGCGGCCCGTAGAATGTCCCCGCGTCTCCCGGCTTCGCCTTCACCGGCGGCAGCCAATCCTCCAGGTTCCACCGTCCCTGAGCATTCCGCACCAAAATCAGGCTGGGCCTCGTCAGCGAGATCGTCCCGAATTCAAAGTGGCCCCGCAGCAGCCCCATCCAGCGCAGGCTCGCCGCCATGTTCTCTGCGCGCAGGAAGTACTCGTTACCGAACGCGGGATCCTCTCCAATCGTGACCCCTTCCGCATCCACCTCCGGAATCGGCAAGATCTGCACGGAAAATCGTCGCACCTCCACCGGCCTCCCGAACGCCCTCTCCAGATGCGCAATCAGGTAACCGTGCATACGGTGCGTGCGCGCCAGAAGAGACACCCCTGCCTGCACCGCAACCAGCAGCATTACCACCACTGCCGCAATTCTTCCGTATTTGCGGATTCGACTCATGCCGATGGGAGGTTCTCAGACGACCAGGATAAAGTGTACCGCCCGCACGTCTCTGGCAGGAAACAAGAATCACCGTGCCTAATGCACGGTATGCAGCATGCGGCTCCAACGTGTTCGCGCCGGCAGGTGCAGCAAGGTATCCAGAATGCCGATAATCCTCTGCCCAAACGATGTATCGCTGTAATCGCTGCTGTTGGCGTCCACCGACCAGTAAATCAGGAACGGCCGCCCCATGATGGCGTCGCGATCCACAAATCCCCAGTACCTGCTGTCCAGGCTGTGATCTCGATTGTCCCCCATCGCAAAATATCGCCCCGGCGGCACAATCAACTCGTCTCCCTGGATATATTTGCGGATTTCGTGCGCCCACTCCGGCTGCACCTGCGACACAAATATCTGATTGCCTACCGGCGGAAACGTGTAATTCAGCGGATCCGTGTAACTGGTTGCCGGATCGTGCACCACATACGGCTCATACAGCGGCTTCCCGTTGATGTACACCTGCTGGTCCGCCACTTTCAGGTGATCTCCCGGCAGCCCGATCACGCGCTTCACAAAGTGCGGATGGTCCTGGTAAGGATACTTGAAAACGATGATGTCGCCGCGCTCCAGCGGCCGGTACGGCAGGAATTTATCGTACCAATGCCCCCGTCCCCCGAAGATAAACTTGTTCACCAGCAGGTGATCGCCCACCAGAAGCGTTCGCTCCATCGATTGCGAAGGGATCTTGAAGGCTTGCACCACGAAACTCGTGCCAAATAACGCCAGGATGACCGTTACCAGCAGGGATTCGAGGTATTCTGAAATTGTCGTCCGATTCGCCGGCGCTTCGTGCGTCTCACTGGGTTCCGTTTCACCTGGGCTCACCGCAGCCGCGTTCTCCGGCGGGAGCATTTCATCCGGCATGCGGTTCCACCCCTTCGCTGGCATTCGCTTCCACCTGCTGCAGCCTTTCCAGCGCGCTGCGCGCCGCCCGCTGTTCCGCTTCCTTTTTCGTGCTGCCTTCCGCGTTGGCGAGGCATTCGCCCTTGGCCCATACTTCCACCTGAAAGGTCTTCTGGTGGTCCGGCCCTGTTTCCCCGGCCAACCGGTATTCCGCGGGCGGTTCGCCCCGGCCCTGCAAATATTCCTGCAGCGCGCTCTTCCGGTCGGATTCGGAAATGCGTTCCCCGCTCTCCAAGGCCAGCAAGAACACCGTCCTCTTCAGCAACTCGCGCACAGGTTCCAGCCCGCCGTCCAGGTACATCGCCGCCACCACTGCCTCAAACGCGTCCGCCAGCAGCGCCGGCTTATCCCGCCCTCCGGTTTTTTCCTCGCCGCGTCCCAGTCGCAGGTGTTCTCCGATTCCCAGGCCCCGCGCGGCCGCCTCCAGCGAGTGCGCATTCACGATCCGCGCCCGGCTCTTGGAAAGCTGCCCCTCCGACCATTCTGGAAAATTCGTAAGCAGGTATTCGCTGGTCAAGAGTTCCAGCACCGCGTCTCCCAGGAACTCCAGCCGCTCGTTGTCCTGCACCGCCGACCCGTTGAAAGAAATCTCTTCCCCTTTGGCGCTGCGCAACTCCGGCACCGCCGAACTGTGCGTCAGAGCGCGGTCCAGCACTCGGGGATCACGAAACGCGTAGCCCAGCCGTTCTTGCAACTGTTCATCTTCCCCGCGGTTCATCACCTTGACTCCCGACGTGCCGCGGCGCGGGCGGTCTTACCTCGGCACGTTCAGTTCCGTCTTCTCAAGCTTCTTCACTTCTTCAATCCCGGCCTTGCACGTCGGCTGCAGCCCTCCCGGGAAGCTGGCGCATTTCGTGAACGCTGCGATCGCGTCGTCGAAATGCGATGCCTTCTCATTCGAGATCCCCAACAAATAGTAATTCACCGGATCGGGGGTCGAATCGAGCTTCACGGCTTGTTCCAGGTTGGGAATCGCATCATTGAACTTTCCCCGGCGAAACGCCACCGTCCCCAGCCCGCTATAGGCCAACGCGCTCGTCTGATCCTTCGCCGCGGTGAACTGTTCATCGGTGAGGCCTGCCGGCTTTGGCAGCGTCGGCACCAGCTCCAACGCCTTCTTCGCGTATTGTTCCGCCTTTTCCAGTCGCTTCTCCCTGTCCGGCGCCGGCATGCTCCCGTTAAGCGCGCGCGGCATCATCCAGCCCAGGATCGCCAGCGTGGTTGCGTCATTCGGCTCGATCGCCAACTCCTTTTCCCCAGCGACTTCCATCTTGCTTACGTCACCCGTCCCTTGGTAGCCCTTCACCAGCCAGCTATACACTTCCACCCGGTAACGGCTCTGCGGATACTTCTGCACGAAATCCTCGCCCATCTGGTTCTTCTTCGCCACGTCGGTCATCGGTGCGCCGCGAAACTCCTTCATCGCCGCATCCTCTTCCGCGCTTACGGGGGGTGGCGCTGCATCCAGCGTCAGCGGTGTCGTCGCTATCGGCGCAGGCGCTTTGTCTCCCTGCATGGGCGTCTGCTGCTGCGCGCCCTGCGCCTGCGCGAACGTATCCCTTCCTCCAAACAGCAGAATCCCCAGCACCATCGCTCCCACCAACTCCATCTTCATGCTTTTCATACTCCGTTCTCCTTCTTTCTGATCAGGGCCGCTCTTCGGGTTTCCTCAGATCCAGTTCGCCCAGCCCTTTTTGGGCCGCCTGCTGCGCCTGGGCCGGAGCCCCTTGCACGGCGAGTGCCGCCTGATACTCCGTCTTCGACCTCTCCAACTGCCCTTCATCTTCGTAAACCCGCCCGAGATACACGTGCGACCACGCCAGCACCATGGGGTCCTGTGTGGCCGCGTGCTCTCCGCTCGTCAGCCTTCCGAAAATGTCTTTTGCTCGCGCTCCATCGTGATCCAGCAGCGCCACCAACCCCAATCCGTACCACGCGCGCGTCTGATCCGGGTACTTCACCAGCACGCTCTTGAACGCGCTCTCCGCCGCACGCGCATTCCGCTCTCCGATGCGCCGCTCCCCTTCCGTCAGTTGCGCCCGCGCTTCCTGATCATCCGGAAGCGTAGTGACACCGGCCCGGCGCTTGCGCGCCACCTCTTCGCTGCTCAATTCCGCCGTATGCGCCCGCGTTTCCGCCGGCGCAAACGTAATCCCCGCCAATCTCTGCTGTTCTGCATTCACATCGATGCTGCGGATCAAATCCGGAAAATAGATGTGCATCGCAGGCTCGGACTTTTCAAAACCCGTCAGCGCCCCAAAAATCGGCCGTACCAACACGTACCCGCTGGTGTCGTTTGCCGCTAATGCCGCCTCTCGTTCGTTCGGCGACATGCGTTTCACTTTCAACTCCGCCGCGCGCACCGTGCATTCGGAAAACCACGAGGAAAAATCTTCTTTGAGGTCCGGCGCCAGCCGTGGAGCCTTCGCCCCTATCTCAAACAGCGGCTTCTTTACGACCACTACGTGCGGGTACATCAGCGGCAGCGGATCCAGCAGAAAATGCAAAAAGGCATGGCGCACGACGTCCACCGGGATCTCTTCGCTCCCGCTTAGAATGATGGCATAGTTGTCCCCGTAATTTCGCACGTTGGTGATTCGTCCCACCAGCGGCTCCACGATGATCGTGAAGGTGCCTGGTTTGGTCGGGTCCAGTATTTCTCGGAGGTACGCCGCCGAAACCATCACGATCTGCGACACCGGGTCATGCAGCCGCTCGATTTCACGGTCGTACTCCGGCTGGACCTGCTGCCACATCTGCCCCATATTCTGTTCGGTATAATAGTTGGAAAGAATCTCGCTGAAGCCTTCAAGTGCGAGCATGTCCGGCGGCAACTCCTCACGCTTCAGCACCGGCTCGAACTTCGGCGCGGGTCCCGCAACCAGTCCGAACCACACGTACCGCGAAAGCATCGCCCCGGGATCCCGCAATTGATGCTTATTGTAAAAATCGCGCAAGACTTCCACCGCCGGTCCCTGCTGCCGGCGCACCCGTTCCCGGATTCGCGTGCGAAATGTCGACCAGTTGTCCTCGCTCACTTCCCCTTCGTAGCCCGCCGCGTAGAGCGCGCACATCGTCGTGAACATCGCCTCGCTGCCGTCCACCCGCACATTCGTGCGCGGCGCGATCGCCCTCGTTTGCTGCGGCGTTCCCTGTGCCTCGGCCACGCCCAGGGACACTCCAAGCACCAACATCCCGGCGCAAATTCTTGCGGCAATTCCCTTAATCATCTGATTAGGCAAGGTGCAGCAGTTCGGAACTCTAGCGGGCGCGTCCTGGCCGACTCATGAGGCCTTCATGGCGGTATCTTATGGATACGGACATTCACGAATCGCACTGCCGCCGCCTTCTTTCAATTTACAGGCCCCCCTCCAATGAGTCAAGGAAACGTCCCAGTTTTCCTCGCCTCATCAGCGAATCCCACTCCTGTGGAACGGAGCCTGCCCGCGCATCCATTGCCCATGTACTTCACTCAGCCCGCGGCCGGAGCTTGCGTCTCGCTCCCCCCTTTTGCTACTTATGAAGACAGCAACCACGACACCAGGAGCACTCCCTTGGCCACGTATGCAAGATTTCCTTGCCTGTTAACCTCCGGGCTTCTCGCTCTGACCCTCGTTCCCCTTTCCCGCCTTTCCGCGCAGGTGCCCGCGGCCAATACCCGCGCATCCGCCCCCACCACTAAGCAGCTCCTCTCCAAGGAATTCACTCTCGATGGCTCCAAGATCTGGACCGACACTGACATCTCCCTGGAGGCCGGCCAGCGCGTCATTTTCACGGCCGATGGCAACCTGCGCTATTCCGACGCCAAGGCCGATAATGGTCCCGATGGCCTCGCCCGCGGCTTCAAAGACCTCATTCGCATCCTCCCTTTTAATGACGCTGGCCGCGGCGCCCTTATCGGCAGAGTCGGTGATGCCGATGTCGCGCAACCCTTCCTGATCGGCGCGCGCAAAGACGTCGTCTCCCCCATCACTGGCAAATTATCCCTGGGAATCAATCAGGCCACCAGCGACATCGGCACTGGCTCCTACAACGTGAAAGTCGAAGTCTATGCCGCGGATACGTCGGCGCCCCGCGAGGTCGCTCGCCTGGTCTCATCCATGCCCGGCATTGACGATAATCTCTTCGCCAAAATCCCGCGTCGCATCGGCGATAAGGAAGGCAATCCCGGGGACATGGTCAACTTCCTGATTATCGGCAACGAAGACGCCATGAAGAAAGTCTTCACCACCGCTGGCTGGGTCAAAGTGGATGCCGACGTAAAGTCCACCATTCTTCTCGGCGCCATCGCCAGTTTTGAGAAAGAGTCTTATCTCACCATGCCCATGAGCCAGCTTTATCTCTTCGGCCGCCCGCAGGACTATGGCTGGGCCCACGCCGAACCCAT
>Ga0209415_10012967_pt1 | contig 13830 bp, 9 predicted proteins | sample PeaSoiSIISIP2007_FD_187696 | JGI IMG/M metagenome (GOLD analysis project Ga0209415, IMG submission 187696) | Peat soil microbial communities from Weissenstadt, Germany - SII-SIP-2007 (SPAdes) (version 2) | ecosystem: Environmental > Terrestrial > Soil > Wetlands > Peat | place: Germany... | reverse complement strand
GCGTACGCGATGGCCGGCGTGAAGGCGTCGGACATCCAGGTCGTCGAGATCCACGACGCGTTCGTGGCGCAGCTGATGATCACGATGGGTGAGCTCGGATTCGTGCCGATCGGCAAGACCCGCAAGCTGATCGACGACGGGGTGATGGCCGACATCCGCACGCTGGGAGACGACAAGCCACCGCCGAAGGGCCAGGTGCTCATCAACCCGTCCGGAGGCCTCATCTTCGGCGGCCACTTCGTCGGAGGATCGAACATGTTCTCGGCATGGTCGCTGCGTCGGGAAATGATCAATCGAAAGCTGCCGCTCGGGCTGGTGCACGGCACGGGGGCCATCAACGCGGTGTTCGGCGGGGCGATGGTGGTCGAGCTGGATGGAGGTGCCCAGTGAAGAAGGAAGCGCTACCGGTCCTGCCGCTCGACTTCAACATCCCGCGCGAGGTCAGCGAGGTCAGGGGCATGGACGACACGCCGTGCCTGCAGTTTTCCTCGCACATGGTCACGTTCTACAAGCAGACTTACGGCGAGCTCTCGCGCTTCTTCTTCGCGCTGCGCGAGGGTCGGCTCATCGGGTCCTCTTGCCCCAAGTGCAAGCAGGTCATGGTGCCGGCCGCGACCTGGCACTGCCCGGCGTGCAACTTCGTCGAGATGAAGGAGGTCACCGTTCCGAACCACGGCGTGCTCGCCGCCACCGCGCCGATCACCATCTTCCCCTCCGCCTCGTTCATCGGCGACGCGCCGTTCTGTCGCGGCTACGTCGACGTCGCGACCGACGCGCCCGCCGCGTCCTACCTGCCGTCGCGGCTGTGCACGACCACGGGGCTGCCGCGGCCGGGCATCTTCGTCAAGGGTACGAAGCTCAAGCTCGTGTTCGAGGACGACCGGGTGGGATCGATCCGGGACATCTTCTGGGTCCCCGCCTCGGAGCTGTCCAAGAAGCAGCTCGACAAGGTGCCCCTGCTCGCTTCGGATCTCAGCTTCGAGACGCCGAAGGCGCCCGACGTCAAGCACACCCCGGCGATGGTGAAGGCCAGGGACGCAGCCCTCGTGGCGATGAAGAAGCTGGCGCCGGACGTCGCGAAGAGCCCCCGCGCACAGAAGGACATCGCGGGGCGGACCCACGTGGTCGGAGTCAAGACGGCAGGCGGCGACTTCGCCCTGATCGTCGAGAGCGGGAAGCTGAAGGTGGAGGACAAGCTCCCGAAGAAGCCGGACTTCGTGCTGGTAGCGGAGGACCCGGGCGTGTTCAGCCGGTGGGTGGACGACGGATCGCTGACCGACGCGGCGGTGGAGGGGTCCTTGTGGCTGCCGAACAAGGCGGCGTTTGCGGTGCTTCCGATCCTGGACCGGTTGCCCCGTTCGGTGCGCAGGGACCTCAGGGACGCGAAGTGAGGTCGCGCCCGAGGACGCTGTCGGCGAGCTCCACGTGCTCGCGAAGGTCTTCCTCGAAGTCCGCCAGGCTCGCGAACAGCGATCGATAAGCCTCGCATCCGTCCGCGGGCGTCGAGTAGCCGCCCGTCAGCTCGCGCACGCGACGCACGAGGGCGACGATTTCGGCGTGCTGACTCGCGATCGTCCCGTTCGTGGTGGCCGTTCGCGACCCGGCGTGTGCTCCAGGATCGAGGTGCGGTGCGAGCATCGGCCCCTCGTCGCGCAGGTGCCGCCCCAGCCGACGACACAGGTCGGCCCACACGCCCTCGAGGTCGTGCAGCTCGGGGTGACGGGCTCCGTGTGCGCTCGCGACCTGCGCGAGGAGCGTGGTCACGTTGGCCATCGTCTCGCGCTCGACGGGATAGTTGTGGTCGAGCAGGTGCTCGGTGAGATCGTGCTCCGAGGCGGCGGGGTCGATGACCATGACGACTCGATCCTATGGCCCGAATCCCCTGGTCGGCTCGACCGGCCGGGTCCACCGGAGCCGGGGCTACGACGGAAGTCATGTGAAGCCGGGTAGGCACACCAGGCGCCGGCGGCAGTTGATCTATGTCATGTCGTGCCCGAAGCCGTCCTGCTAGCCGAAGGAGAGGCTGACCGATCGGACAGGGCAGCCCAATCGGAGGCAGGCGATGGGGTCGGTGGCGCCAGCACGGGAGCAGAGCCGCTCGGCCGTAGCGTCGAACCTACCGCCGCGCGAATGCGATGCCGCGGGGACCGAGCGGATCCTCGCGGCGACCGAGCAGGTCCTTCGCGAGGCCGGGCACGGGGCCGTGAGCCTTCGCCAGATCGCCGATCGCGCCGGCGTCTCGAAGAGCCTCGTCCTCTATCACTTCGCGTCCAAGGAGCACCTGTTCGCCGAGCTGCAGCTGCGCGTGTACGGACGGCTCGCCCAGCGCGTGAAGGAGGCCGCGGCCCCTGCCGGTTCGCTCTCGGAGCGCGCGCGCGTGGCCCTGGACACGCTCATCGCGACGGTGCGCGGCGGCAACGACATGGCGGTACACGCGATGCTCGACGCCCGCGCCCTGTCGAGCCCCCGGGCCGCACCCCACGTGCGCCGAATGCGTCGCGAGCTCCGTGCACTGCTCCACCGCACGATGCGTGAGATCTTCGGGAGCGACGCGTCGCACCTGCCCGTGCCGCTCGAGGCTGCCGCCGACATGCTCTGGGCGGCGTTGACCGGGCTCGGCATCCAATCGGTCATCGACGACTCGGACGAAGAGCTCGAGCGCGGCTTCGACGCCCTTCGTGCGGTCACCGCGCTCGCATTCGGTGCGGCGGACCTCCGGCGCGAGGAGCGGCGATGAGCCCGCGCATCGCTGCGGCAGACCTCGGAAAGCGGACCGCGAAGCTCCTGGTCGGCGCGATCGGCGAGCGCGGTCTCGTGGTCGAGTCGAGCGCCGTCGTCGACCACGGTGGTCGTCCACTCGACGCATTCGCTCGCTGGTACGACGAGGCGGCGGTGTCGGGCTGCGCCGCGCTGGGCGTGACGGGTCTGTACGCCGACGAGATCGCGGCGCCGGCGCTGGCGCCTCTGCCCGAGGACGCGTGTCTGGCCGCGGCCCTCGACGTGTTGCCCGAGCTGCAGGGCCCCCGGAACCTCGTCAGCGTCGGCGCCCGCGGCTACGCGGTGCTGGTACGCGATGAGTCGGGCCGCGTTCACTACGTGGAGAACGACAAGTGCTCGTCCGGAACGGGCGAGACCATGGTCAAGACGGCCGCGCGCTTCGGCTTGACGATCGAGCAGGCGGACCGGATCGCGTCCGCGGCCAGCCAGTCGATCGCGATCACGGCGCGCTGCTCGGTGTTCGCCAAGAGCGAAATGACTCACTTCGGCAACCAGGGCGAGCCGGCCGACCGCCTGTTCCGCGGCTACTTCGATTCGATCGCGCGGTACGTCGCGGCGATGCTCGCGCGCGTGCGCGTTCCCGGGCCGGTGCACCTCATCGGCGGGGCCAGCCGGCTGCAGACGCTGCGCGCATGCCTCGAGGCCCACATCGGCAGCGACGTGTCCGTGATCGATCGCGGACCGTCACTGGAAGCAATCGGAGCGCTCGTGCTCGCGAGCGAACACGAGGCGTCCACGCGACCATCGCCGCTCCCTCGCGAGGCCTCGGCGCTCGTGCGGGCGAAGCAACGGCGCATCCGGGTGCTGCCCCCGGCGAGCGAGGCTGCTCATCGCGTGACTCGGCTTTCCGCGCCTCCCATCGCCGCCGACGCCGCGCGGGCGCCGTGCATCCTCGGCCTCGACCTCGGCTCGACGGGCAGCAAGGCCGTGCTCACGTCGATCGAGACCGGTGAGATCGCGCTGGACCTGTACGACCGCACGCGCGGCAATCCCGTGGAGGCCTCGCAGCGCCTGGTGCGCTCGCTGCTCGGTCGGACGTCGGTCGACGTGCGCGCGATCGCCGTCACCGGCTCGGGGCGAGAGGCCGTCGCAACCGTGCTGCGCGCGGCCTACCCGGACGCCGGGGATCGCATCATCGTCGCCAACGAGATCGTGGCGCATGCGACGGCGGCCATCCGGTGCGACGATCGAGGTGGCGAGAGCGTCACGGTCGTCGAGATCGGCGGGCAGGACGCCAAGTTCATTCGCATCGCCGGCGGACAGATCGTCGAGAGCGACATGAACAAGGCGTGCAGCGCCGGGACGGGCTCGTTCCTGGAAGAGCAGGCCGCGCTCTATGGGGTCGAGGACATCCACGAGTTCGCCCGCCTCGCCAGTGCTGCGAAGCACCCGCCGGATCTCGGCCAGATGTGCACCGTATTCGTCGCCGACGCGGCGGCCGAGGCGAACGCGCAGGGCTTCACGATCCCCGACCTCTTCGCCGGGTTTCAGTACTCGGTCATCCACAACTACCTCAACCGCGTCATGGGGCAGCGCGCCTTCAGCGAGCGGGTCTTCTTCCAGGGCAAACCGGCGAGCGGCGAGTCGCTCGCGTGGACCCTCGCCGCGGTGAGCGGGCGAGAGGTGATCGTCCCACCCAACCCGGGTGCGATGGGGGCGTGGGGGATCGCGCTCTGCGCGTGCACCGATCTCGGCGCCGAGACTCTTCTGCGCGCGCCCGTGCTCGACCTGCAGGCCCTGCTCGACGCAAAGGTGGTGAGCAAGACCGAGTTCCGATGCGAGGACAAGCGCTGCGCCACGCTCTGCCGGATCGAGCGCGCAACGGTCTCCGTGGGTGGTGTGAGCCAGGCGGTGTTCTCCGGAGGATCGTGCCCGAAGTTCGAGGTAGCGCGGGCCGGCCGGCCAAAGCTCCCGCCCGATGCGCCGAGCGCGTTCGACGAGCGCGAGGCGCTGCTCGCCCCGTTCTTCGCCGAGAACGAGGGCGGGGCCCGTGCAGATAGCACGGGCCCACTTCCCGCCTTCGAGCGGGTCGGGGAGTGTGTCTGCGTGCCGTACGTCGGGCCGCTCGCCGGGTGGCTACCGTGGACGGTGACGCTCCTGCGCGAGCTGGGGCTCCGCGTGCGGGTCCTGCGACCGTCGTCTTCATCGCTCGCGCGTGGCGAGGAGCTTTGCCCAGCGTACGACGCATGCGCGCCGACCAAGGTCGCCTACGGGGTCGCGCGGGACGCGGAGAACATCGTGTTCCTGCCGCGCCTGCTCGACGTCGCCGACCGCGATGGTGGTCCCGGCAAGACGTGCGCGAGCGAGCAGGCGATGCCCGTGGTGGTGTCCCGAACGCTCGCCGACCGCGGCTCGGACGCGCGCGTCGTGATGCCGGTCCTGTCCTTCGAGCACGGCCTCGAATCGCCCACAGTCTACCTCGCGGCGGCGGACGCAGCTCGAGAGCTCGGCGTCCCGCTCGACCGGGTCCATCACGCGGTGCGGCGCGCTGCAGAGGCGCAACGCCACTACGAGCGAGAGCTCTCGGGCATCGGCTGGCGGACTCTCGCGTACGGACGGGCGCGTCAGATCCCGGTCGTCGTCGTGTGCGGATCGCTGCACGTCGTCTTCGATCCGACGATCAACGCCGGGATCCCCACGGTGCTCCGACAGAACGGCGCCCTGGCCCTGCCGATGGACTGCTACCGGATCCCGTCGAACATCGACCCTCTCGATCGAGTCGCGTGGGGCGACGCACGTCGCGCGCTCCGCGTGGCGCTCGCCGCGCGCGCCGCCGGCGACGTGTATCCCTTGTGGCTCTCGGCCTTCGGCTGCGGCCCCTCGTCGTTCGTCGAGCAGATCTTCGATCACCTGATGCGCGGATATCCGCACACGTGCCTCGAGAGCGATGGGCACGGCGGCGCTGCAGGATTCGTCACGCGCGTGCAGTCGTTCCTTCACGGCGTGCGAGCCCACGATCGCAGGCCGTCTCCTGCGCCGGAGCAGCGACTCGCCGCGCTCCAGCCCATCGAGCCCCGGCCCCTCGCCGAGGGGCGCGGGTCGCGCGTCGTGCTGTTCTCGGTCGCCGACCGACTCGGCAAGCTCGCGGCCGCGGCGCACCGGTCGCTCGGCTACGACGCGGTCGCCTCCGGGCCCAACACGAGTGAGACCCTGGCGCTGGGCCGGCGGGACTGCTCGGGCAAGGAGTGCCTGCCGTACCAGCTCGTGTGGGGTTCGTTCCGCAGGCACGTGGAGGAGGCGCCGACGGGGGAGCGCTCGGTCCTGCTCCAGGTCATGGGCCAGGGAGCGTGCCGCAACTGCATGTTCTCGGTGAAGGACCGCATCTCCCTGGAGAGGCTCGATCTCGATCGGCGCGTGGACATCAGGCACTTCGGCCAGGACCGCAACTCCCGGGTCGGCTTCCTCTCGGGCTTCCTGTCGGCCACGCTCGGCTGGGAAGTGCTCGAGCAGCTCGGCTCGTATCATCGCGCCAGCGTGCGCGAGCCGGCGCGGGTCGACCATGTGCTCGACCGCTACCAGGACGAGCTGCTGGCGATGGTCGAGCGCCCTCAGCGTGCCGGCCTCGCGGGCGTGGTGGATGCCGGGCGACGCTTCCGGCAGTTGCTCGATCTCGTCGAGCGGGCGTCGCGGCAGGTCGCCGACCTCGAACGTGGGGACGACACGGGGGCGCGCACGGTCCTTCTGACCGGGGACATCTACGTGAGGATCGACGAGTTCGCAAACGACGGACTGGTCCGAGCGCTCAACCGGCGGGGCGTGCGCGTCCTGATGGACCCGGTCAGCGTGGTGGTCGAGTACCTGAGCCTCCACGGCTCGAGCGAGCTGCTCGGCCTCTCGGACGCCCCGGTCGAGTCCATGATCACCCACTCCGTGATCCGGCGCGCCCGGCGGCATGTCTACGGTCGCGCGCGTGCCCGCAATGGCTGGCTGCCGATGGCCGATGTCCAGGAGATGCTCGAGCGGGCGCGGCCGCTCATCGATGGCCACCCGTTCGGGGAAGCCCCGATCACGGTCGGCAGCGCGCTGTCGGCGTGGGCCGCGCGCGCGTGCGACGGCGTGGTCGTCGCGAGCCCCTGGGGCTGCGGGCCGGCGCTGGTCGCCGAGAGCCTCCTCCGGTCGCAGAGGGACATCCCGATGCTCTTCGTGTACAGCGACGGCTCGCCGCTCGACGAGCGACGCATCGACGGCTTCGCGCACCGACTTCGCAGGCAGCCCTCGCGCGTCACCCATGGCGAGGTGTCGTCGTGACCGCCGCGTACGTCCTCGGAGTCGGAATGCTCCGGTTCGGCAGGATGCCCGATCGCGGCATCAAGAGCCTCACGGGCGAGGCTCTGACGCTCGCGCTCGCCGACGCCGGGCTCGATGCGCGTCGCATCGAGTCGGCATGGTTCGCCAACAGCGGCTGGGGCGCGAACGGTGGGCAGGACAGCATCCGGGGCGAGGTTGCCCTGCGGGCGGCAGGCATGGGGGCGATCAAGGTGGTCAACGTGGAGAACGCCTGCGCTGGCGGCGCGACGGCGCTGCACGGCGCGTGGCTCGACATCGCGAGCGGCGAGCACGAAGTGGCGATCGCGATCGGCGCGGAGAAGCTCGTCCAGTCGAGCCGCCTGCGCACCTTCGCGAGCTTCCTCGGCGGCATGGATGTCGAGGCGCTTCCGTCCCTGATGGCGATGGCCCGCTCGCTCGGCGACGGTGCACCCGCGTCGAAGCCGCCACCGGCCGTGCGTCCGAGGCGCCGCGTCGGGCGAGGGCGGTGGGCGAGCATTCGCGCTCTCCCCTCCATGCTCCGCGACGCCATGGTCATCGCGGACCGCTACCACCTCGACGTCGCGGCCCTCGCGAAGGATGCCGCTCGTTCGCGCTTGCGTGCTGGCTTCCGCGGTGGTGGCGGGAGAAGCCCGTTCATGGACGTGTACGCGATCGCAGCGCGCAGGCACATGGCGCAGTTCGGCAGCACGGCGCGACAGCTCGCCGTGATAGCCGCCAAGAACAGGCAGCACGGATCCCTCAACCCGCTCGCGCAGGTGCAGCGCGCGATGACGCCGGACGAGGTGCTCGCCGATGCGCTCGTCGCCTCCCCGCTCACGCGCGCGATGTGCGCGCCCATCGGCGACGGCGCGGCTGCCGCGATCGTCTGCTCTGAGCGCTTCGCCCGCACCCACGGCCTGTCGCGCGCAGTGCGTATCAGCGCGAGCGTCCTCGTGTCGGGTGCACGCAACGACATCGACCGCGACGACGGCGAAGTGGGGATCGCCGAGCGCGCCAGCCGCCGAGCCTACGAGATCGCCGGCCTGGGACCCGATTCGATCTCGCTCGCCGAGGTGCACGACGCCACTGCGTTCGGCGAGCTTCACCAGGCCGAGGCCCTGGGCTTCTGCGCGGAGGGGCAGGGGGGGGCGTTCGCCGAGTCGGGAGCGTCGCGCCTCGGCGGGCGTCAGCCCCTGAACACGAGCGGCGGCCTCGAGTCGCGCGGCCACCCGATTGCTGCCTCGGGCCTCGCGCAGGTGCACGAGCTCGTGACGCAGCTGCGCGGAGAGGCCGGGCCGCGTCAGGTCCAGCGGGCGCGTGTCGCACTCGCGCAAAACGGCGGCGGCTTCCTCGGGGCAGAGGAGGCGGCGATGGGCATTCACGTCCTGGAGGCGCCATGACGAACGCACCCACCACGCGGACCGCGCTCGGGCGCGCGCTGTACCGCACCGTGCGCGCGGAGCTCGCCGAGGGAACCCTCGCCGCCACGCTCCGCAAGAGCGTGCAGGCTCGGACCCTCGCGTTCGCGCGGGAGCCGACCTTCGGCGAGCTCCTGGCATCCCACGCAGCGCGGCGACCGACCGCGGAGCTCCTCCGCTTCGAGGGCAGGCGCATCACGATCGGCGAGCTCGACGAGCAGGTGAACGCGGTCGCGGCGGGGCTGGCCGAGATCGCCGGGCCGGGGGACAACGTCGCGATCCTGTGCCCGAACTGCCCGGAGTTCCTGGAGGTGTTCTTCGCGATCCAGAAGCTCGGTCTCGGGGCCGTGCCGGTCAACACGGCGCTCGTCGGCGACTCGCTCGCTCACGTCCTGTCGAGCTCTCGCGCGCGCGTCGCGTTCGTGCACCGTGATCTCGTCGGGCAACTCGCGGCCGTGCGCAGCCGACTGCCCGATCTGCGCCACCTCGTCGTCATCGATGAGCGCGACCGCAGTCCGGGGGACGACACACAGACACTCGAGAGCCTGCGGGTCCGTCATCGTGGCGCGGCGCCGCCGGCGATCCAGCCCGATCCCGAGGCCGTCGCGCTCCTCCTCTACACCTCCGGCACCACGGGCGCGGCGAAGGGGGTCGTCTACCGATACCGCGACTCGAGCACGAAGCGGCTGCAGCTCCTGTCGCGGGTGCTCTACGAGCCCGGCGAGGTGCTCTACACCTGCTTGCCCCTCTTCCACGCCAACGCGCTGCTGCTGACCACCATCGTCGCCCTTGCGTCCGGCGCGCCCGTGGCCCTCGGGCGGCGATTCCGGGCGAGCGCGTTCTGGGCCGAGGCGCGCGCCCTCGGCGCGACGACCTTCAACGCTCTCGGCGCGATGATCCCGATCCTGCTCAAGCAGCCGCCCGGACCCGACGATCGCGCTCACGGCGTGCGGCTCGTCGTGAGCGCAGCCTGCCCCGAGGCGTCGTGGCGCCCGTTCGAGGACCGCTTCGGCGTGCGAATCGTGGAGGCGTACGGCGCGGTGGACGGCGGCGGTTTCGTGACGCTCAACCTCGGTGACGGTCCCGTCGGCTCGATCGGCAAGCCGCTCGGGGGCGCGTACCGCCTGGTGGACGAGGACGGTCGGGAAGCGAAGCCGGGGCAGCCTGGAGAGCTGTGGGTGCGCGCGAAGGGGGCGCAGCGCGTGGAGTACTACCGCGACGAGGGCGCGACCCTCGACAAGACGCGGGCAGGGTGGCTTCGCACGGGCGACCTGCTGCGGCGTGACGCCCGGGGCCTCCTCTACTTCGTCGGCCGGCGCTCGGACTCGATGAGACGGCGTGGCGAGAACATCTCGGCACACGAGGTCGAGAGCGCCATCGGACAGCACCCCGACGTGCTCGAGTGCGCGGCTTTCGGCGTGCCGAGCGAGCTGGGCGAGGACGAGGTCATGGCGATCGTCGTGCCCATCGAGGGGCGCGCGATCGAGCCCGGCAGGCTGCGGGCGTTCCTCGAGGGCAGGTTGCCGGCGTACGCGCTGCCGCGCTTCGTGGAGATCGCGGACCAGCTGCCGAAGACGTCGACGCATAGGGTGCAGAAGGGGGAGCTCGCCCGCCGCGGTGTGACGGCCAGGACGTGGGACTTCGAGAAGGAGGCCAGGCGATGAATCCGAGCTTCGCGGAGATGTACCCGACCCTCGCTGCCCTAGGCCGCCGCCGGCCCCGCATGCTCGCCGACTTCGAGCGTGCGCTCCGCATCGCGCGGCGGTTCCGCAGGGAGCACATCGAGCCCAACGCGCTCGCGATCGATCGCGCGGTCATGCGCGACCCGACGTACGTCGCCGAGGAGATCATCGCCGCCGCGGCCCGCGAAGGGCTCTTCGGGATGACCGTGCCGAAGGCCTTCGGGGGCGGCGGCATGTCGTTCGGCACGTTCATCGTCGCGCTCGAGGAGATCGGCGCCGGCTGCCTCGGTCTCGCGAACCTGATCGGAGTGCACGGCCTCGCGATCGCGACCGTCGCAGCGACCGGGGACGTGGGCGCGATGGCGAAGGTGTCGCGCGCCCTCACCGACGGCGAGAGGGCCGGCCGTCCCGCGCTCCTGTCGACGGCGATCACCGAGCCGGGCGCGGGCACCGACGTCGAGGACGTCGATCTGCTCCGCACCGCGCGCCTGACGTGCGAAGCGCGACCGGTACGCGGCGGCTACCGCCTGCGCGGCAGCAAGGTGTTCATCAGCAACGGCAGCATCGCGCGCACGCACGTGGTCATCATGCCGACCAACCGCGAGCGCCCGGTCGAGACCACGTTTGCGTTCCTCGTGCCGAGCGACACCAAGGGCTTCAGCGTCGGTCGCATCGAGCACAAGATGGGACAGAGGGCGTGCCCCGCCGCCGAGCTCGTGTTCGACGACTGCTTCGTGCCCGAGTCGGCCCGCCTGCACTCCAAGGCGCTTCCGGGCCGGCGCATCGAGCTGGTGCTCGGCGCCACGCGCGGCGGCGTCGCTGCATGGGGGGCTGCCGTCGCGCGCGGGGCGTACGAGCGCGCGCTCGCCTACGCGGAGACGCACGAGATCGACGGCGCCAGGCTGGTCGACCACCAGTGGGTCCAGATCAAGCTCGCCGACATGGCGCGCAACGTGATGCTGGCGCGGGCCTGCTACGTCGAGGCGACCCTCTCCAACGAGCTGTTCGGGCTCTCGTCGCTGGTCTCGGGCGGAGGCATGCAGGACCTGGCGCGCATCGTACCCCAGCGTGTCCTGGACAGCGCGGCCGTGAGAAGCCTGCTCGTCTCGCGCCGCGCGCGCGAGGGGTTCCAGGCGTCGATCGAGCAGCTCGACGCAGGGCAGATCGACACCGCGTCGGCCCACGGGGCTGCGGCGAAGGTGTCCGCCACCGACATCGGCATGGCCAACTGCCACATCGCGCTCGACGTCCTCGGGGCGGACGGGCTCCGCCACGATCAGGGGGTCGAGAAGCTCTATCGCGACGCGAAGCTCCTCCAGATCTACGAGGGAACCAACCAGCTCAATCGCCTCGAGGTCTACAAGCGCGCGGTGCACCGCAAGCCGGAGCGGGCCGAGCCGCGTCCACGCCCTTTGGGAGCTGCCGCGCGAGAGCGCGAGATGGTGCGAGGTCAGCCATGATCGAGAACACGGAGCTGGATCTCATTCGCCGGAACGTCGCGCGCTTCGGCGACGACGTCGTTCGTCCGTCGCTGGACGCGCTCAACCACTACCCGGACGTGGCCCTGCCCGAGCGGCTCTTCGGCACCCTGACCGAGATGGGTCTGTTCGATTTGTCCGCCGACGGTTCGGGTGCGCTGTCGGTCGCGCTCGCGACGTTGTCGGCCGCCGCCGCGGCGCCGGCGGCGTCGGTTCTCGCGCACGTCATGGGGCGCGAGCTGCTGACGGTGGCTGGACGGGAGAGCCTGCTGGGCGTCATCGACGGTCACGCGTTCCGTCCGACACTCGCGTACCCGATCTACGCCGAGACGTCGGGCCCGTCGCCGACGCGCGTGCGCCGCGTGGGCAACGAGATCGCGATCGATGGCACGGCGCGGCTCGTGGTGAACGCTCCAGTCGCGCGCGCTCTGGTGCTGCCAGCGCTCGAAGCAGACGGCACTCCTGCCGTGCTCGCGATCGAGACGTCGGCGGCCGGGGTGCGCATCGGAGATCCGCTGCTGACACTAGGCATGCGCGGCTGTCCCACCGCAGACGTGGCGTTCGATGGCGTACGCGTGCCTGCCGACCGCCTCATCGCAGGACCATCCGGCGGAGCCGCGCTCGTCGACGACGTCGCCCGTCGCCTGCGGGGGCCCGTCGCGGCGATCTGCGCCGGGATCCTCGGCTCCTCGCTGCATGCCGCCGTCGCGTACGCCAAGGAGCGACACCAGGGGGGACGGGCGATCGTCGAGCACCAGGAAGTGCGATCCATCCTCGCGCGCATGATCGAGGACCACGTGCTCTGCCGCGACGCCGCCGAGCGCCTCTCGCGTGGTGTGCTGCCCGAGCCGGAGGCCCTCGCGCTACTGGTGCGCTGCAAAGAGCGCGCGGCGCATGCGACCTGCGACGGGGTGCAGCTGCTCGGCGGCTATGGCTACATGGAGGACTACGGCCAGGAGCGCCGCATGCGCGACGCCAAGCAGGCGCAGTGCCTGCTGGGCCGCACCGAGTGGCTCCGCCAGCGGCTCACTTCGGCGTTCGTCGACGGAGGGGCCCGACCATGAGCGCCCCCGCCCTCGAAGACCGGCGCTACCCGCCGACGACCTTCGCCGAGTTCGCGGTCGATCCCGCGCGCTGCGACGCGTGCCGCAAGTGCGTGCTCACGTGCCCCGGGCAGCTGCTCGAGATGAAGGACAGGCTGCCGGTGGACAAGCACGCGTCCGGGCAAAGCGCCCTCGGGTGCATCGGCTGCAAGAACTGCGTGGCCGTGTGCCCCAAGGGCGCCATCGAGGTCCGGGGTCAGTACCGCGTCGAGGGCGGGTACTACGAGACGTGTCTGCACGAGCCCGCGATGCCGAGCCCTCTCGGCGCCGAGGAAGCGAGGCCCTTCGAGGAGATCGCGCCCGAGCTCACGGAGGTCGAGCGCGTCGTCTACACGCGCCGATCCAACCGCCTCTTCAAGAAAACGCCGGTGCCCGAGGCGCTGCTCCGCCGCGTGCTCGAGGCCGGGCGGTTCGCGCCGTCCCAGGGAAACTGCCAGCCGTGGAGCTTCGTGGTGATCACCGACCGCGATCTGCTCGATCGCATCGCGACCGCCTGCGAGGCGCGCGTCCGCCCGCTCGCCCGCCTCTACCTGGGCAACGGCGGCGGGCGCGCGCGCGAGACGCTCAAGACCCTCGCGGTCAACGCGTTCGCGCGTCTGTCTCCCAACAACTTCGACCAGCGCCTGCCCCACGGGATCGACGCCATCGTCTCGAACGAGCGCTACGACCTGTTCCTGCACGCCCCGGCGCTCGTCATCGTCGCCGGCGATCAGCGCGGCATCGGCGATCCGGTGATCGACTGCGCGCTCGCGGCGCACAACATGGTGCTGACGGCGCACGCGCTGGGCCTCGGCAGTTGCTACGTCGGCTTCACCAAGATGGTCAACACGCTGCCCGACCTCAAGCGCGATCTGGGCATCCGGTGGCCGTACAAGATCGTCACCTCGATCGTGCTGGGCTACCCGCGGTCGCAGATCGACCGCGCCGTCGCGCGCGAACGCCCGCGCGTGACCTGGTTCCCGGCCGACCGCTCCGGACCCCGCGAAGAGTGAATCGAGAGGAGACAAGACATGACCCTGCCGGACTTCCCGTTTCGTTCACGCTTCGTCACCGTCGACGGCCAGCGCCTGCACTACGTCGATGAAGGCAAGGGCGCGCCCATCCTGATGCTGCACGGCAACCC
>Ga0209415_10012965_pt1 | contig 13831 bp, 14 predicted proteins | sample PeaSoiSIISIP2007_FD_187696 | JGI IMG/M metagenome (GOLD analysis project Ga0209415, IMG submission 187696) | Peat soil microbial communities from Weissenstadt, Germany - SII-SIP-2007 (SPAdes) (version 2) | ecosystem: Environmental > Terrestrial > Soil > Wetlands > Peat | place: Germany... | reverse complement strand
AAGACCTGCGCCCACGTCCCCCGCTCGCACATCTTCTCGAAGCCGCGGTGGAGGTAGCCTATCTGCACGTCGGCCTTCTGGATGGTCTCGCCGGACAGCTCGAGCACGACGCGAACGGTTCCGTGCATCGCCGGATGCGCCGGCCCCATGTTGAGGTGCATCGGCTCCGAGGGGAGCTCGAGCTCGCTCTCGTCGAGCTCCAGATCGATGGGTTCCATCTAGTTCGACTCCCGCTCGTCGCTGACGTCGCCGCGGAACACGCGGCGCTCGAAGGCCATCCCCTCGTCCTCGCGGAACGGCGCGAGCTTCTCGAGCGGGAGCCCGGCTTCCTCCTCCGACCGGTACTCGAGCAGCGGCTGGGTGCGCTGTGCGGGGTAGTCCTTGAGCAAAGGGTGGCCCACGAACTCGGGATACATCAGGATCCGACGCAGATCCGGGTGACCCTTGAACGTCACGCCGCTCATGTCGAAGACCTCGCGCTCGAACCAGTTGGCGCCCGGCCAGAGGTCGCAGAGGCTGTCGAGCTCCGCGCCTGCGAGGTCGGCGTTGCCCACGCGCGCCTTCAGACGAACCCGGTGGCGCTTGCCGATGGAGTAGAGGTGCAGCACGACCTCCAGGCGCTCCCCGCGATCCGCGCGCTCCGGGTAGTCGACGGCGCACAGGTCGACGAGCATGTTGAAATCGAGGGCCGCGTCGTTGCGGAGAAAATCGCAGACCTCCTTCCACCGGCCCGGCGCGATGACGGCCGTATCGTCGCCGAAGTCGCTATGGGTCTCGAGAACGTCGGCGCCGAACTTGGCCCTGAGCTTGTCCAGGACGAGCTTGCTCACGTTTCGTCCCCCGATTCGGGCTCGCGATCGCGCTTCTTCTTCTTTTTGATCGTCACGAGGTTGGTGACCGGGTCGGTCCGCGGCTTCACGACGCCGGGCGCGCGATCGCCGCGGGCGATCTTGTCCTGGAGGAGCATGAGCCCGTCGAGGACGGCCTCCGGGCGCGGAGGACAGCCGGGGACGTACACGTCGCAGGGGACGATCTTGTCGATTCCGGGAACCGTCGTGTAGTTGTCGTAGAAGCCTCCGCAGCTCGCGCACGTGCCGAACGCGAGGACCCACTTGGGATCCATCATCTGCTCGTAGATGCGGCGGAGGGCGGGCGCCTGGCGCTGGCTTATCGTGCCGACCACCCAGAGCAGATCGGCCTGCCTGGGGGAGAACCGGGGGGCCTCGGCGCCGAACCGCGCGACGTCGAAGCGCGGGCTGGCCACCGACATGAACTCCATCCCGCAGCACGCCGTGACGAACGGGTATTGAAAGAGCGAGTACTTTCGCGCCCAGTTCAGCAGATCCGTGAATCGTGTCGTCGCGAAGCCGGACTCGTGGCCGTCCAGCGCGATTGTTCGGGTTGCGGCCAAGTCAGTCACCCTTCTCCGTGCGACAGGTTGCAAGCCACCGTCAGCTCTCCCATTCGAGCGCGCCCTTCCGCCAGCAATACACGAGCGCGACGACCACGACCGCGAGGAACCCGAACATCTCGCCGAGCCCCAGCCACCCGAGCGAGCGGAACCGAACGGCCCACGGGTAGACGAACACCGACTCGATGTCGAAGACGACGAAGAGGATCGCCGTCAGGTAGAACTTCACGGAGAGCTTGAGGTGGCGCCCACCGGAGCTCTCCGACCCGCATTCGAACGGGGTCATCTTCTCGCGCGTCGGGTTCTTCTTCCCGAGCGTGCTCGCGCCCAGCCAGAAGATCGACGCCACCGCGAACGCGACCGCGAGGATCATGAACACGGGAGCGTAGGTGGACACGAGCATGAAGGGCCTGCGGAGCGAGGGGTCGGCTGTGGGACGGAGGCTCGAACGCGACGCGAGAGAACCCGGGAATCTCGGGAATTTTCGCGCGGTTCGCGCGCGCTTGATCTAGTCGGATGGAATCCGAGAGTCAACGGAGCGTGTCCCCGGGCGACCCTCGAAGGCCAACCGATGGGTGCGTTCAGCCCGCGAGCGAACCGCCCCGGCCGACGAGCGCCGCCTTCCACGCGGTCAGCGCAGGCCCGAGCGCCGTCTCGACCGCGCGCAGCGACTCCGAGAGCTCCCGCTCGGGGACACCCGCATCCATCGCCTCGCGCAGACACGCCAGCCCCGCCACGAAGCGTCCCCTCTCGACGAACGCCCGACCGAGGAGCGGCATCACCTGCGCGGGAGGACCGCCGTACGCCGCCGCCCGCCTGAGCGCGCCGACGGCTTCGCCGGCCCGGTGATGCAGGAGGAGCGCCTCACCCAATCTGCGGAACAGATCGGCGGCGGCCACCCCCTCCTGGGCGTACTGGATCCCGATGCGGAAGACCTCCTCGGCCTGCTCGACCTCGCCCAGCTCCACGCACGCGGTGCCCAGGAGCCCAAGCCCCTTCGCCATCAGCGCCCGCGCGTCGGGCGTGAGCATCTGCCCCTCGGGAGTGCGGAGGAAGATCGCGAGGGGAGCGGGCCACGCGCCCAGCAGCGTCACCACGCGCGTCCAGTCGCGTTTGCCCGCGGCGGCCTCGGCCTCGGCCACCTTCGAGAGATCGATCGCGCTGCGCGCGCCGGCTGCGACACGCTCGAGCTCCTCGCGGATGTGAGCGCGGATGCGCGCGCGGAAGGCCGCGAGCTCGTGCTTCTCTTCGACGCCGTCGTGGGAGACGACGAGCTCGGCGTTCTTGCCGTAGACGATGAGCTTGCGGAGCGAGTAGCCGTACAGCGGGGCGATGAGGAGGTAGCGAACTCCAATATAGAGCTGCACCGATTCGACGTCCGTCTCGCGCGCGGGGGGAGAGCCGACGCCGTCGTCCTCGACGAGCAGCGCGCCCACGAGGCGCCGACGGAAATCGGCGAGAGAGAGCCGCTGCGGCTCGAGCTCGGTGTCGACGTCCCCGACCCCGACGACGAAGTCGACGAGGGTCTGCTCGGGATTCCTCCGATCGACGGTGAGCGCCGTGATCCGCGCGCCGACGACGATCGAGAACGCGAAGAACCGCTCGCCGACGATTTCGCAGAGCGCCTGGAAGCTCCCGATGCCCTCGCCGATGCGCTCGAACCATCCGTCCGTGCGGACGGCGTCCAGCGAGAACTCCTTGCGAGCGTCGCCCATTCTCCTTTCTCTCTTACCGCCGAACGGCGCGCGCCGAAACCTTTTCCACGCGAAGAATGCGCGGCGGGGGCGCCTTGACGTTGGCACCTTGCCGCCAGTGGCGGCACACCGGCATCACCCGACACCCCTCGCAGCGGACGGGGTCACGCCGCGACGGACACCGTTGCAGCATGCCGAGGTGGCAGAGAGAGAAGTCGTACTTCACGGGGTCCGCGGCGTCGAGGCCGGCGAGGGCGCGCGTGATCTCCTCCGCGGTTTCCCACGAGAGGTCGCTCCTGCGAGTGAGCCCGAGGTTCCTGGCGAGCTTGTGGATGTGGGTGTCGACCGGACAGAGGAGGATGCTGGGGTCGACCGACGTCCAGAGCCCGAGGTCGACGCCGTCCGCGGGGCGCACCATCCACCGCAAGAAGAGCAGGAGCCGCTTCGAGCCGCTCTTGCCGCGAGGATCGGGGAGGAGGTGCGCCGGGCCCCGGCGAACGGACGCGCCGGGCGACGTGAGGAGGCCGCCCGCGTCCCGAATCGCCGACGCGAACCGATGCAGGGCACCGCGCAGGTTGCCGGCGGCGGCGAGATCGCTCTGGAAGCGCCGGCCGAGCGAGCGGTGGGTCCTCTGCACGCGTCGGGCTCCGATCAGGAGCCGCGCGAGATCCTCTCCTCGGAAGACGCGGTGAGCCCAGCCGTGTAGGCGCGCGAAGACGAGCAGCGAGTCGTCCGCCGTGAGGCTCGGCCGCGGGCCGAGTCGCGCGAGGGCGTCGGCGAGCTTCGCGCGGATCGTCTTCACGTTGCCGAAGGCGACGGCCGACGCGAGGAGGGCGACGAGCTCCTGGTCGAGCGGGTCGTGATAGGCGTGGACGAAACCGACCGGGTCGCTCGCGCGCCTCGCCGCGACATCGCAGAGCGCGCGAACGTCGTCGAGCGCGCGCTGGAGACTGTCTTGGGAGCTGGCCGAGGCGACCTCTCGGGCACGCCGCGGGGCCCGCGGGCTCAGGATCGCACCAGTCGTTCGTCGCCGAACGGACACGATTGCTCGACGGCCGAGGCGACGTCGTCGCCGCGTGCGAGCGCACCCGCGATCGCGGCCCGCACGGCGTCCCCTCCGCCCGCGCGCTCGACGCCGAGCTCCCCGTACCGCCTCGAGAAATCACGCACCCCCCGCGCGACCGACCTCGTCGCCCGCGTGCGCCCCAGCTCTCCGGTCGCGCGAGCCGCGTCGCGATGCGCGTCGAGCGCGGCCACGAGGTCCAGAACCCCGGCCCCATGCCGCGACGACGTCGGGAGGACGATGGGCGCCTCTCTGACGACGCCCGCGCGGCGGAGGCTCTCGAGCGCGGCGACGAGCTCCGCGCGCGTCTCGGCGGCGACGGCGCCCGCATCGGACTTGTTGACGACGAACATGTCGGGCACCTCCATGATTCCGGCCTTGAGGTGCTGGAGGGTGTCTCCCGCACCGGGCTGCACGACGAAGACCAGCGTGTCGACGAGGTCGCGAACGTCCGTCTCGCTCTGGCCGACGCCCACCGTCTCGACAATGACCACGTCGAACGCGGCCGCGAGGACGAGCACGAGGTCAGGAACCGCCCGCGCGAGCCCGCCGAGCGCGCCGCGCGTCGCCAGCGAGCGAATGAAGAGCCCCGCGTCCTCCGGGCCCACAGCGATCCGCACACGATCGCCGAGGAGGGCGCCGCCAGAGAGCACGCTCGACGGGTCCACCGCGACGACGCCGACGGTGCGCGGCGAAGCGCGGGCGTCGCCGCTGCGCAGGGCACGGGCGAGCGCGGCCACGAGCGACGACTTGCCGACGCCGGGCGGGCCGGTGACGCCGACCCGGTGCGCCCGTTCGCTCGCGCCGCTCGCCACGAGCGCACGCTGCAGCGCGCGATCGCGTGCCCGCGCGGCTGGCCTTTCGTCCTCGACGTCGTTGAGGCAGGCGGCGACGACGCCCCTCTCGCCCCGCGCGAGCCCTCGGAGGCGCGCCTCGAGGTCAGCGTCCGGCATGGCCTTCGCTGGACGGCGGAGCGTCGCGAGCGGCGTCCCGGATGACACGCACGAGCTCACGGAGGATACGCGCCATCTCGTAGTCGCGCGGCGTGAAGACGCGCGCGACGCCAAGCGCGAGGAGCCTCGCCTCGTCCTCCTTCGGGATGATCCCCCCGACCACCACCGGGATGCCCGAGCCCGAAAGTGCGCGGACGACCTCCGGAACGAGCTCGAGATGGGATCCGCTCAGCACCGACAGCCCGACGAGGTGCACGCCTTCCTCGAGCGCGCTCGCCGCGATCCGCGACGGCGTCAGGCGAATCCCCTCGTAGACGACCTCGAAGCCCGCGTCCCGCGCGGCGAGGGCGATTTGCTCGGCGCCGTTCGAGTGACCGTCGAGCCCCGGCTTGCCCACGAGGAGCTTCACGGGGCGCCCGAGCTCCTTCCCAAGCGCCCTCACGTCGGCGCGGAGCTCGTCGATTCCCTCGCGCGCCGCCGCCGAGGCGCCGACCGCCGCGGCGGGAGGGCCTCCCCCAAGCCCCGTCGGCGCCCGGTACTCCCCGAGCACCTCGCGCAGCGCGGTCCCCCACTCTCCCGTGGTCACGCCCGCCTTCGCGGCGGCGATCGACGGCGGCATCACGTTCGTTCCGTCCATCGCCGCACGCTTCAAGGCGAGCAACGCGTCTCGGACCTTCGACGCGTCCCGCGCGCCCTTCCAGGCGCGGAGCCGGGCGTTCGCCTGCGCCTCGACGGCCGGATCGACGCGCAAGATGGTCAGGAGATCGCCGTGGAGGAGCGGCGACGGCTCCGTCTCGGTGAAGCGATTCACCCCCACGACGATCTGCTCGCCCGCCTCGATGCGCCGCACGCGCGCCGCGTTCGACGCGACCAGCCGCTCCTTCATGTACCCGCTCTCGATCGCCCGGAGCACTCCGCCCAGCCCGAGGACGTGCTCGATCTCGCGCATCGCCTCGGCCTCGAGGAAGGCCACCTTGGCCTCGACGACGGGGGAGCCGTCGAACAGATCGTCGTACTCGAGGAGATCCGTCTCGAACGCCATGATCTGCTGCGCGCGGAGACTCCACTGCTGGTCGATCGGCCTAGGCAACCCGAGCGCCTCGTTCCACGCGGGGAGCTGCACGGCGCGCGCGCGCGCCCCCTTCGAGAGCACGACCGCGAGCATCTCGAGCACGATGCGGACGACGTTGTTCTCCGGCTGCGCGGCCGTCAGGCCCAGCGAATTGACCTGCACGCCGTAGCGGAAGAGGCGCGCCTTCGGGTCGGCGATGCCGTAACGCTCGCGCGTCAGGCGGTCCCACAGCCGCGTGAACGCGCGGAGCTTGCACATCTCCTCGACGAAGCGGATGCCCGCGTTGACGAAGAAGGAGATCCTCCCGACGACGCGCGCGAGCTTCTCGGCGTCCTCGGGCGCGCGCGCCTTGACGGCGTCGAGGACCGAGCACGCCGTCAGGAGCGCGAACGCGAGCTCCTCTGCGGGCGTCGCCCCCGCCTCCTGCAGGTGATAGCTGCAGACGTTGGTCGGGTTCCACGCGGGGAGCGCGTCCACAGCGTACGTCACGACGTCCGCCGCGAGGTGGAGCGACGCCGCGGGGGGGAAGATGAACGTTCCGCGCGAGAGGAACTCCTTCACGAGATCGTTCTGCGTCGTCCCCGCCAGCGCGCTTGAGTCCGTGCCGCGCTCCTCCGCCAGCGCGACGTACAGCGCGAGCAGCCAGGGGGCCGTCGCGTTGATCGTCATCGACGTGTTCATCTTGTCGAGCGGGATCTCCGCGAAGAGCGCGCGCATGTCGCCGAGGTGCGCGACCGGCACGCCGACCTTCCCCACCTCCCCCGCCGCGAGCGGGTGGTCGGGGTCGTAGCCCGTCTGCGTGGGCAGGTCGAACGCGACGCTGAGCCCCGTCTGTCCCTTCGCGAGGTTCTGCCGGAAGAGTGCGTTGGAAGCCTCGGGGGTGGAGTGCCCCGCATACGTGCGCATCAGCCACGGGCGGCTTCGGCTGGCCATCGAGGGCGAGTATGGCACGCCCGTCTCGGATCCCGTCACGAACGCTCGCACGTCGCGCCGGTTTGGCGTGCCGAAGGCGTCGCGCCTCTTGTAGGCTCCTCGTCCCGAGCGTTGTTCCGACTCGAGCCCACATGACCGCCGACCTCGCCCCCTCCACCGCGCCGCACGTTCCGTCCCCCGCCATCCCGCCGCTCGGCGAGGTCCCGAAGGATATGGACGCGTGGGTGATTCGCAGCGAGCGCTTCGGTCCGCCCCTCGAGTCGTTCCGCCGCGAGACGGTGCCGACACCCGAGCCTGGGCCGGGCGAGGTCCTCGTCCTCGTGATGGCGGCGGGGGTCAACTACAACGGCATCTGGGCGGGGCTCGGCAAGCCCGTGAGCGTGCTCGACGTCCACAAGCACCCGTTCCACATCGCCGGGTCCGACGCCTCCGGCATCGTCTGGAAGCTCGGCCCGGGGGTCACGCGGTGGAAGGTCGGCGACGAAGTCATCCTCCACTGCAACGTGACGTGCGGGCAGTGCGGGGCGTGCAACGGCTTCGACCCGATGGCGTGCGCGGAGCAGAAGATCTGGGGCTACGAGACGCCGTACGGGAGCTTCGCCCAGTTCACGCTCGTCCAGGCGCAGCAGCTCCTCAAGAAGCCGAAGGATCTCACATGGGAGGTCGCGTCGAGCTACGGCCTCGTCTACTTCACGGCCTACCGCATGCTCGTCGACCGCGCGCGCGTGCGCCCCGGCGAGAACGTGCTCATCTGGGGGGCGAGCGGGGGCCTCGGCATCTTCGCGGTGCAGATCACGAAGCTCCTCGGCGCCACCGCCATCGGCATCGTTTCGTCCCCCGCACGCGGCGATCTCGCGCGGAGCGTGGGGTGCGACCACCTGATCTACCGCAACGAATACCCCGGCCTCGCGTACCGGCCGAACGAGACGCCCGAGCAGACGAAGGCGCGCGGCGAGGCGACGAAGAAGCTCGGAAAGAAGATCTGGGAGCTGCTCGGCGAGAAGAAGGGGCCCGACGTCGTCTTCGAGCACGTCGGCCAGGAGACCTTCCCCACGAGCGTGTTTCTCACCAACCGCATGGGGCGCATCGTCATCTGCGGCGCGACGACCGGCTTCCAGCTCAACTTCGACGTCCGGCACCTATGGATGCGGCAGAAGTCGATCGTCGGCAGCCACTTCGCGAACGCCGAGCAGTGCCAGCGCGCCAACGAGCTCGTTCACCAGGGGAAGATCAGGCCCGTGCTCACCGAGACGTTCGACTACGGGCGCATCCCCGAGGCGCACGACATCATGCTGAACAACCGTCACCTCGGGACGATCGCGTGCCTCGTCAGCGCGCCGCGGACGGGGATGAAGACCCTCGACCAGGCGCGCGCGGGCTGAAGCGGGGGCGGGACGCGTCGAGGCGCGCCTGCGAGGCGCGGAGCTGGCTCTCCGCGGACGCGAGGTGCAGCTTGGCGAGGGGGAGCCACCGCTCCGTCGAGGCGGCTCGGCTCACGTAGTCCGCCCACGTGCGCACGACGAGGTCCCACATCTCGACGGCGCGGCGCACATCAGGCTCGCGCTTCGCGCGCTCGGCCCGCCCGAGCGCGTAGTACCAGTCGCGCTCGTAGGCGGGGACGAAGAACACGCTGTCCTGGTCGCCGATGATGCGCTCGGCGGGATCCTCCTCGCACGCCTTCGACGCCTCGTGCTCGGCCTCGGCGCGGTCGCCGTTGCGGTCGAGCGCCACGGCGAGCCCCCAGCGCGCGAGCACGAGGGCCTGGTACTCGCTGCCGCGGAGCGTCTTCGCGTGCTCGATGCGGTCGATGACCTCGCGGTACCCCGCGATGGCGGACTCGAGGTCGCCGAGCCGCATCTCGGCCTCGGCGCGGTTCGACAGGATGTCCTCACCCGCGTGACCGTCGAGCGACTCGCGCAGGTAGGCGTCGTACGCGAGCAGCTCGTCGCGCGAGCGATCGAGCTTGGCCGCGGCGAGGGCGAGCGCGATCCACGCGCTCTCGGCCGCCGGGTGGTGCGGGGCCATCGCCAGCGCGGGCTTCAGGTTCGCGATCGCTTCCTCGTGCCGGTCGAGGTCCTCGTAGACCTCGCCGAGGTCGAAGCGCAGCCGCACGTCGGGAGACGTCCCGGCGCTCGCGGCCTCGAGCTCCGCGCGCGCGCGCTCGAGCAGGATGGTGCGCAGCGCCTTCACGGTCGGGCCGGGCGGGTGCATCAGCTCGACGATGTGCGCGTGCAGGCGATAGCGCTCCCGCGCGGCCGGGTCGCGGGCAACGTCCCACACGGACGGCGGCGTGTCGGCCCGCGCGGACGGCGCGAGGGACACGCCGGCCAACGCGACGACGACGAATCCGACCCGCGACAGGCGTGTCTTCATCACGGATGCCTCGAAGCCCCCGCGGGCCGCGCGCCCTCGCCGACCTCGTGAGCCCGCGCGTGCGCCGCCCAGGCGCCCGATTCACCCGCCTCCGCGAGGACCTCCCGCCACTTCGCGCGCGCCACCTCGCGCTTGCCCGCGGAGCCCGCGGCGAGCGCTTCGATCGCGCGCGCCTCCGCGTGCGCGCCCGGCCCCATCGCCGCGAGGACGCGCGCGTCCTCCATCACGGACGGCGCCTCGCCTGCCCCCTCCTCCGCGAGCACCGCCAGCGCCTCGCCGCCGTCTCCCGCGCGGTCGAGCGCGAGCGCGAGGGCGAACGTCGCCGCCGCGCGGAGGAGGTCCTGAGAGTCCCGCCGCGCCTGGCGCAGGATGGCGATCGTCTCGTCGAGCCCCGAGGGGCCGGCCGCCATCGCGAGCATCCCCGCGCCCAGGTACGCCACGCCCCGATCGGCGAGCGGGAGCGCCTCGGCGCGCGGGAGGAGCGCGCGGTACGCCGCGCGAGCGCCGGCCGCGTCGCCGGTGAACGCGAGCGAGCGGGCCCAGGCGAGGAGCGCCGCGGGCTCGTCGAGCGCGCGCTCGTCGCGACCCTCTGCTGCGCGGAGGGCGGCGAGCGCGTCGGAGTAACGCGCGAGCTGACAGAGGGCGCGCCCCTTCACGAGCATCGGCGCGGCGCGGCCGGGCACGAGCGCGTCGGCCTGGTCCGCGAGGAGGACGACGTCGGGGACCATACGCGAGCCCGGGGCGAGCTTCGCGGTGGCGCTGGCGACGAGGTCGCAGTAGCGGCGAAGCTCGGGGATCTTCGCGCGCTCCCACACGTTTGCGCCGCGCTCGCCCGGCAGGACGTTGCACTCGGCGGGGCGCACGCGAGGGCCGTGGCGAGGCGCGGAGTCGAGATCGGCCACGAGGACGAGCGCGACGAAGAGCATCGTGCCGAAGGTAGCACGCGGGCACGGCCGCGAGCCTTCGCGGGCTCACCCCGCGAACGGGTCGACGAGCAGGATCGTCTCGTCCCTCCGCGAGCCGACGCTGACGAGCTCGATGGGGCACCCGACCCGGCGCTCGATGAACGCAACGTACTCCCGCGCGGCCTTCGGGAGATCCGCGAGCGTTCGCGCCCTGTCGAGGGGCTCGGTCCAACCGGGGAGCGTCTCGTAGACCGGCATCGTGCCCTTCGCATCGTCGATGGGGAACGGACGCGCGCTGCCGTCGGCCGCCCGGTACGCGACACACACCTTCAAGTCGCCCAGGCCCGTCAGCACGTCGAGCTTCGTCAGCGCGAGCGCGTCGAGCCCGTTGACCCTCACCGCGTACTCAAGCGCCGGCAGATCGAGCCAGCCGGTCCGTCGCGGCCTCCCGGTCACCGACCCGAACTCGGCCCCCTTCTGCCGCAAGCGCTCGCCTGTCGCGTCGTCGAGCTCGGTTGGGAACGGCCCGCCACCGACCCGCGTCGAGTACGCCTTCACGAGGCCGAAGACCTTGTCGATGCGCGTTGGTCCAACGCCGGTGCCGACGCACGCCCCGCCCGCGCTGGCACTCGAGGACGTCACGAACGGGTAGGTGCCGTGATCGATATCGAGGAGCGTGCCCTGCGCCCCCTCGAAGAGCACCTTCTTCTTCGCGCGGACCGCGGCCTCCACGAGCTGTGACGTATCGCAGAGGAGCGGCACGAGGCGCGCGGCGAGCGGCTCGAGCGTCCGCATGACGTCGTCGACGGACGGCGCCATCCCACCGAGCGCCTGCAGCACCGGGGTCCACGCCTCGAGCGCCGCGCCGACAATCGCGCGCGTCTTGTCCATGTCCCGGAGCGCCCCGAGAGGGAGCCCTCTCCTCCCGACCTTGTCCTCGTAGCAGGGGCCGACCCCGCGCTTCGTCGTCCCGAGCGCCCCGCGACCCTGCTCGCGGAGCGTGTCGATCGTCACGTGGTACGGCAGGATCGCGTGCGCCCGGTCGGAGACTGCGAGGCGGCCGCCGTCGAGCTCGACCGGGAGGCGCCCGCGCCGGACAAGCTCGTCGATCTCCACGAACAGGCTCGCCGGGTCGATGACCATCCCTTGGCCGAGGACGCAGCGGGTGCGAGGGTGCAAAATGCCGCTCGGGATCAGCCGGACGACGACCTTGTCGTCCCCGACGACGAGCGTGTGCCCCGCGTTGGGGCCGCCGCCGAAGCGGACGACCATGTCCGCCTGCTCGGTGAAGATATCGACGACCTTCCCCTTCCCCTCGTCCCCCCACTGGGCTCCGACGATCACGACGGCTGTCATCGCTGCTCCTCCGGGTCCGGGATCCGGGGACGCAGCGTAGTCGCTCGGGGGGAGCACACGCTAGCGTCGCTTGTGCCCTGGCAGCCGGAATGCGGAGGCTTCAGCTCTCGTTCCCACCCCGAGATCCGTCGGGAGTACCCCCGCGATCCGCCGTTCCGAGCCGTGGTACAGCGGTACCTTCGCACGGAACGGTCGGATCCAGCCCGGGATCCTCTTCCTCTACTTGTTCGGCTGCGGCGTCAGCCGGAGGTACGGCTTGACCACCTTGTGCCCCTTCGGGAACTTGGTCTTGATGACCTCGGCGTCCTGAATGCTGGGGAGGATGACGACGTCATCACCATCCTTCCAGTCGGCCGGAGTCGCGACCGAGTGCGAGTCGGTCAGCTGCAAGGAATCGACGACCCTCAGGATTTCGGCGAAGTTCCTCCCCGTGCTGGCGGGGTAGGTCAGCATGAGGCGGACCTTCTTGTTCGGGTCGATGATGAACACGCTACGAACGGTGAAGGTGTCGTTCGCCTCGGGGTGGATCATCCCGTAGAGGTTCGCGACCTTCCGGTCCTTGTCCGCGATGATCGGGAAGTTCAGCTTGGTGTGCTGCGTCTCTTCGATGTCCCCCACCCACTTCTTGTGGGAGTCGTTGTCGTCGACGCTGAGGGCGAGTGCCTTGATGTTGCGCTTGTCGAACTCGGACTTCAGCTTCGCGACCGCCCCGAGCTCCGTCGTGCAGACGGGGGTGAAGTCCTTCGGGTGGGAGAAGAAGATGACCCACTTTCCGCCTGCCCATTCGTGGAACTGGATGGGCCCTTCGGTCGAGTCTTGCTTGAAATCGGGTGCGATGCTGCCGAGCTGGATCGTCATGACGAGTGGCCTCCGCTAGGGAATTCGGCCCTTCCACGCGAACATCGCGCTTGACGGGCTGTCTATCGAGGTGGATAGTTACTTCAGTATGATGAACCCTAGGCACCTGACAAGCGCTGCGGAAGCTACCTCCGACACATCGGAGGGGCCATGCGGATCGGGTGGATCGGCGGGCTCGACCGTTCGCGCGCCCTCTTCGAGGAGGTAGCCGAACGGGAGGGGCACACGCTCGAGATGCACGAGGGGCACATCGGAGGACGAGGGACGAAAACGCTCGAGCGGGTCGTCGCCCGCTGCGACGTGCTCGTCATCGTCACGGACGTGAACAGCCACGGCGCGGTGCTGAACGCCAAGAAGATGGCGAGGCGCTCGGGGCGACACACGGTCCTCGTGAGGAAAGGGAGCGTCTCGAGCCTCGAACGCGTGATCGAGTCCTTACGCCGAGGGGCGCCCCCGTTCGTTCAATGACGTGAAGCTAGTGCGACCCCATCGTGCAGGTCACGCGGGGGACGAACACCCTCGCGGGGGACCCGAGGAACGTTGTGACCTCGACCTCGCCGTGCGCCGGGACGACGGCGTGCTGGGGCTCGGGGTTGACGTCGGTCGTGACGTCGCACTCGGCGGGGGTCGCGCAGACGTCCGCGACGTGGACGATGTGGTTGTAGCCGAGGCCGCGGTAGCGCGCCTCCGCGCGGACACGGATGCACTTCTCCTGGGTGTCCGCCGTGTCGGCGTACGCGCCGGACGCGGCGATCGCCGCGAGGCCGAGCGTGACGGCGAGGGCGATCCACGGGGCGCGGGGCGACGGCATGCCTCCACTATGCGTCAGAATCTCCCTGCGGCGCCACTTTCGGGAAGGCGCCGCGGAGGGCCGCGACGTGGCGCGCGTTCACGCCCGGCACGGCCGCGAGGGCCTCGTCCGTCGCCCGCTTGACGTTGGCCACAGTGCCGAGGTGCTCGAGGAGCGCCTTCTTGATCTTGGGACCGATGCCCGGGATCCCGTCGAGCTCGGAGCGGAGCCTCCGCGCCTTGCCGAGCCGCTCGCGCGCGCGGTTCGAGAAGCGGTGGGCCTCGTCGCGGAGGCGGGCGAGGAAGAAGAGGGACGCCGTGTGGCTGCGGAGCGGGATGGGGTTCTTCTGGCCAGGGAGGTAGACGCGGTCGACGAGGGTGTCGCCGGCGACGTTCTCCTTCTCCTTCGCGAGGCCCACGATGG
>Ga0209415_10012964_pt1 | contig 13832 bp, 8 predicted proteins | sample PeaSoiSIISIP2007_FD_187696 | JGI IMG/M metagenome (GOLD analysis project Ga0209415, IMG submission 187696) | Peat soil microbial communities from Weissenstadt, Germany - SII-SIP-2007 (SPAdes) (version 2) | ecosystem: Environmental > Terrestrial > Soil > Wetlands > Peat | place: Germany... | reverse complement strand
CGGCGACCGAGAAGTCATCGACCCCCGAGATCGCGTTGCACGCGAACGCGGCCAGGCCCGAGAGCGCGAGCGCCGGAGCCGTGGAGAGACGTCGGCCCATGGACCGCGGCATGCTAGCACCGCGCGCCCGCGCCGCGGCCGGCGATCTCGTCACGCGCCGCGCGGACGCGGCGTCACTGCTGCAGCGGCGGAACTCGACCGATCGGGCTGGCCGCGAGGTTCGCCGCGAACTGTGCGGCCTGCACCCGGCACTGCGGGACGGTGAAGAACACGAAGTGTCCGTCCTCCCCGAGCGCGGGCACGAACTGCGCGAGGATTCCGCTCGCGCCGCCGTCCGCGAGGTTCCCCGCGAGCCCCGCGTCGCCGACGGTCACGGACGGGATTCCACCCCACGACTCCTCGGCAATCGGGTGAATCAGCGGCGCCTGCGAGGGCAACCCCATCGCGACGGAGCCGATCTCGATGCCAGGCGGCGGGGCGTAGGTGTCCCCCGTGCCGTCCGGGTTCACCCCCTCGGTCTGGTAGAGGCTCTTCGGTCGGTGTCCGGCTCGCGGACTCTCGACCAGGTAGCGCAGGTAGACGAGCGGATCGATGCGGTCCATCACCGTCTGCGCGAAGCTCAGCGTCGGGTGGTAGAAGTTCATCTCCGCGGACGCGGGGCCGTTCAGCCCCATCCCTGCCAGCCACAGCGCCGCGACGCTCGGCGTGGGGGACGTCTTGTCGAGCAGCGTGATGCTCACATCGGAGGACGCGCCGCTCAGCACGCCGCCGAGCGCCGAGGGATCGGCTGCCATGTAGAGTGGCCCGTTGAGGCTCCCCTGCGAGTGCCCCATGAAGAGGAGCTTCGTGCTGTCGAACAGGATGGTCGTCCCGGTCACGGACACGGCGGCGGGGACGGTCATCTTGGTCTGGGTGAAGAGGCGCGCTTCGTGGACGACGTCGAGCGCGGACTGGATCGTGTTCGTCCGGAACGCGGCCGGGTTGCCGAAGTTGAAGAACGCGAGATCCTCCTTGGACTCCGCGTTCGGGTCGTCGGCTGCCGGCGCACCCGGGCGGACGCCCTGGAAGATCTGGTCCGTGCCGATGGATGCGATGCACTGGCGCGCCATCGCGTCCCCGACGGAGCCTCCCTCTTCGATGACCGAGAGGTTGTTGCCGCCGGTGCCGTGCGCGTACATGAGAATCGGGTACCCGTTCGCGGGCATCGGGCAGGCGGTCGCGTTCGGGACGACGAGGGTGAACCGCATGGGAAACGTGTCCTGGATCACCGCGTTGCCCTGGGCGTCGAACACGAACTCCCCACCGCTCGTCCAGTAAGGAGGAACGCCGGCCTGGTAGTTCGGCGCGGGGCCGTACCACCCGCGGTAGACATCGTAGACGTGGGCCTCGACGTCCCCCGGCACGGACACGAGCGAGCTCGCGCCCCCCGCGTCCCCCGCGTCCGCGCTCGCGTCGGTGCCGGCGTCCAGGCTCGCGGCCACGGCGCCGTTCGTCAGCACGGTCGGGGGCGCGATCTGTCCTGGGAGCGCGTCGGCCATCGAGAACATCACCCCCGCCGGGTCGTTCGTCGTGAAGAACGTGAAGTGCGCGATCTGTGAAGCCGGGATGCCGAGCGCGGCGACGTCCGCGAGCGCCGGCGCGAAGAGATCGTGGACGGGCTTGTTCGTGGCGTTCGTCGGCGTCAGGCCGAGCACCGCGGAGAGATCGACCGACGGCCCGATCGGGACGCCCGCCTTGGACTTGAGGCCGCGCGTGACGACGATCGCGTACTTCGTGCTCGGCAAGAGGGGATAGCCGCGCGCGGGGCCCACGGCGAGCGTGTCCGCGGGCCAGTAGACCCCCGCGGCCTCCTGGTAATAGACCTCCGCCAGGTGCCGCTTGTCGTGCTCGGGCGAGCTCGGATCGACGTTGATGATCTGGACGGTGGACGTCGCGCTCAGGGCGTCCGGAGGCGCCGCCGGGAGGTTGCTGGGGTCGAGGTCGGTGGCGAAGCGCATGTAGCCGAACGCGGCCGTCGAGAAGCCGTGGATCTGCCCGGCGACGGCGGTGAGGTAGGTCGTGAGGATGGTCTCGTTGTTCGGGTTGTAAAAGCCGGTGAAGACGACGTTGCCGTTCACGTCGAGCCGGTAGTCGCTCGGCCACGGGTGGTCGTAGTAGCTCGTGTCGGCGAGCGCCGAGAGGGCGGGGGGGACGACGAAGATCGAGACCGGGCCTCCGCCGGGCGCCCCATCGCCGCCGGCGTCGGGCGCGTGGTGCGTCGCGTCCGTCGGGTGCTTGCCGGCGTCGGACGTGTGCCCGGTCGCGTCCTGGCCGTGCGGTCCGGCGTCGCCACCCGGCGTCCCGCCGCTCGACGAGCCACACGCGGCGGAGAGCGCCGCCACGGCCAGGATCACGCCACCTCGAATCCGGTCCGTCCACTTCATGCGCCCCGCCTCCCTCTCGCTCGCATCGTGCCACACGTGGCGGCGCGCGCCGAGCGTTTCGCGCGCGGGTTTGTCGTGCACCCCTCGGTTCGATTGAGTAAGGGGCGTGCATGAGCGCGGCGCCCACGACCGCCGAGGTTTTGCCGACCGGACGCGAGCGCGAGCTGTTCGGGCACCCCTTCGGCCTGACGATCCTCTTCCTCACCGAGATGTGGGAGCGCTTCTGCTTCTACGGGATGCGCGCGCTCCTCGCGCTCTACGTCGCCCACCACCTCGCCAAGCACGGAATCGCCGAGACGGTGCCCGGCTTCTTTGCCATCCGGCACGCGGTCGAAGGCGTCTTCGGCACGCTGAACGACGAGCAGTTCGCCGACCACATCTACGGCCTCTACACGGCGCTCGTCTACATGACGCCGCTGTTCGGGGGCTTCATCGCCGACTGGTTCATCGGGCAGCGCAAGTCGGTCGTCGTCGGCGGCGTCGTCATGGCCGTCGGCGAGTTCATGATGATGAAGGAGTCGCTCTTCTTTCCGGCGCTCCTCACGCTCATCGTCGGCAACGGGTTCTTCAAGTCGAACATCTCGACGCAGGTCGGGGGGCTCTACAAGCAAGGCGACGAGCGCCGCGACCGTGCGTTCAACGTCTTCTACGTCGGCATCAACCTGGGCGCGTGGCTCTCCCCCTTCATCTGCGGCACGCTCGGCCAGACGACGGACGCCGCCGGAAATCAGCACTGGGCATGGGGGTTCGGCTCGGCGGGCGTCGGGATGCTCGTCGGCCTCGCGATCTACCTCTACGGCCAGCGCTTCCTCGCCGCCGATCAGATCATGCAAAAGAAGGCGCAGGCGTCCACCGTGGAGAAGAAGCCGTTCACGCGGAAGGAGTGGGCGCGGATTTTCGCGCTCATCGTGCTCTGCGCGCTGAACATCTCGTTCTGGGGGGTCTACGAGCAGCAGGGCAACTCGCTCCAGTTCTGGGTCGACGACAAGACGAAGACCAACCTTCACGTGCTCGCGTGGCTCGGCAGCAACTGGGAGATGCCGTCGACCTGGTTCCAGTCGGTGAACCCCGCGTTCATCTTCCTCCTCACGCTCGGGGTGAACCCGCTCTGGGCGTGGCTGGCGAAGCGCGGGAAGGACCCTTCGAGCGTCGCGAAGATGGCCATCGGGTGCTTCCTGCTCGGCGTGTCGTTCCTCGTGATGATCCCGTGCGGTCGCATCGTCGACTCCGGCCACGCGGCGAGCTTCGGGTGGCTCATCGGCTGCTCGTCCCTCCTCACGCTCGGAGAGATCTACCTGTCGCCCGTCGGCCTCTCGCTGGTGACGAAGATCGCCCCGGCGCGCATCGTCTCGCTCATGATGGGGATGTGGTTCATGTCGAGCTTCTTCGGCAACTATCTTTCGGGGTACATCGCGACCTGGTCGAGCCGGATCTCGGGGAGCACGTTCTTCCTGCTCCTCTCCTCCATCTCGCTCCTCACGGGGGTCGCGATGATCGTCCTCTACCGGCCGCTCCAGAAGGCGGTCGGCGACGAGAACGAGACGGAGCCGGTCCATCCCCACACGGCGGAAGCCGAGCGGTAGGGCGGGCGACGCGGAAGGCCCGCATGGGCCCTGGTGCCCGCGAGGCCCCTCAGAGCGCCGTCCCGCGACCGACGCGCACCCGCAAGAAGTTCATCCGCTTCTCCATCGGGAGCGCGAGGAGGCGACGGATCTGATCGCGGAGCGCTCGCTCACTTTCGCGCGCGAGGGCGGCGAGGCGCTCCTCGCGGGACGGCCTTCGCCGCGCCCCGCGGCGTGCTTTCGGTGGCTTCATCGAGCGTGGCCTCCAGGATGCTGAGCACAGCGTAGTCCTTCGGACGCCGCGCGGCACGCTTGCTCCTCACGATGTCGGCGAGCGCGGCGACGCGCAGCGAGGCCTCGCCCATCGTGACCGTGACGGACCGCGAGCGCAGCGCCTCGAACGAGCGGACCCCGTGGATCGTTCCGAGGAAGTCGACCTGCAGCCCGAGCTCGTCCTGGACGACGCGGAACAGGTCGGACGCCGGATAGTACGGGCGGAGGATGACGGCACCGAGCTCGCGGGCGAAGGCCTTCAGCTTTCGAAGGTTGCTGGGGGTGCTCCGGAACATGAAATCGAAGTCGACGGTGCTGACGGGAGCGCCCTGGAGCGCGGCGGCGGCGTTTCCGATGAGGACGGCTTCCAGCCCCGCGTGCGTCAGCGCGCGCGCGACGCGGGAGAGCAGCGGCTCGGCGTTCACGACGCGAGGTTAACACCGGACGCGAACCGTGGACCACACGTTCGCTCGCAGAGGAGGGGCCGCACGACAAGGCGGCGCACGGAAGATTCGCTCGCGCCGTAAGCGCGTACTCGGAGTTCGCGTCTCACCCGCCGTCAATCGGTTGAGGCATCCGCCGAAGTCAACGCGTCCGGCCTCCCGCCGTCCAACACGCAACCCGAGCCTGGCGTCAATTCCGACCACGTGCCCGCGTCTTCGGCACATATCCATGTGACCATCGGACCGCCCTCACTCTGCACCTGAGGACAAGGTAGGATCCCTGGATAACACACCCCACCGCATGACGGGACGGCGCACTGCCCCCCGGGCGAAATCTCGCACCCAGGAGCGACGCCCGTCCACGTGCGGTCACTGCTGCAGATCCACCCGACGCGACAGGGCTCCCACGGGTTAATGTCGCACGCCGGAACTTCCGGCGTGCACGCGGCCCCAGCCGTAGGATTAGTCACACAGCCTCCCTCGCCGCCCTTGTCGCAACTCGAAAGACATGCACCGACGAGGAAGGGGACCGCAGCGGCGGAGCGCAGGAAGTCCCATCGGCGCGACATCCGTGACCCCAAGGGCGATGCGCGGCACGCCGGGACGGGTAGGCAGAAACTCGTCCCTGGATGCACTCCGTTGGTTTGCCGCGTGGGAGCATGCTTCGCCACCAGTGCGGTCGCCTCCTGTCCGACGCCGACGTACGGCGTCGCGTCGCGGAGCGTCGTCGTCCTCGTCGCGAAGTAGTCGCGCGCGTCAACCGGCGGCGGCGGTGGCCGTGTCGAGCACGACGCAACAGAACACTCCGGAGTCGAGCACGGACGCGACCTTCTTCTGCGTGAGGACGTAGTGCGTGACATTTCCGTCGCGGTCCATCAGCGGGGAGACGTGCGCCTCCACCACGTACCTCGAGCCGTCCGGCCGCTGCTTCGTGGTGCGCCTCCGCACCTCCGTCTCGGGCGCGACGGGGAGGATGCTCTCGAAGGTCGTGTGGTCGGGCTTCGCGCCCCCGAGAAGCAGCGCCGAGTGGCCGACGAAGTGGCCCTCCTCGTAGCCGGAGAGCTCGCACAGGGCGCGGTTGACGTACACCACTGTTGCCGCGATGACCCACTGCTCGGCCGTGTAGATGGCGATCGCCTCGTCGGCGCGGTCGAGCGCGCGGCGAAGGAGCAGGTCGAGGGGAAATTCGTCGTTGCGGGTCGTGCTCATGAAGCGGTTCCTCGGGTGACTAAGCGAAGCGTGCGTCCTTGGATGGTCTTCTCTTGCAAGCCGTCAGCCATCCGAAACATTCCCTCAAAACATGAATCCCACGCGGAGAAGGTCCACCGTCGGCAGGACGCCGCTGAGCGTACGTACGACGGTGCTGTCGCGGACGGCGACGGCGACAGGGTCGGGAAGTGTCGTCGAGAACGACGACGAGAGGGGGATCTGCACCCCGGCCTCGGTCGCGATCGTGAACCCGGGGCGAAAGGTCCACATGAACCCGATACGCGGATTCAGGAACCAGGTCGCGAGCTCTGCGGACTCGGTGAGCGAGGCTGCGGAAGCGCTGGCGGTGATGCTCTGGTAGCCCGCGCGCGCGCCGATGAAGAACGCGCCATGGAACGGAAAGACGCGCGCGTCACCGGTCAGCGCCCACGCCGAGGCGCCGACGCCGTCGACGCTGACTGAGGGGAGGAACCCGTACTCGACCCCAAGCCCCACGAGGCCGCCGAGCTTCGTCATGACCTCGAAGGAGACGGGGCGTGGAAACCCGATCCCTGCGAGCGCGCCGATGCTGAACGGGGCAGAGCCGTTGCTCCGCGGCGTCTTGGCCGGACGGTCCGCGTCGACGGGGGCGGGATCGAGCGCGGCGTCGGCCCGCGCGTGTCCCGTCCACGCGGCGACGGCGAGGCTAGCGAGGATGGCCGCGATGAAGCGGGCACGACGGGGGCGTGCGACCGGAGCCGAAGAGAAGATCGATGACGAACGTGGAGCGACCATGACGGAACCTCGGGCCCCCCGACAAGTGCATGAACGATTCGGAGCCCGCCTCGCGCTCCGCATTCACGCGCCTGTCGCACGAGTGGTCGGACAGCCACGCGAGGTGTCGCGCCGCACACACGCCCCGGCGACGGGAGCGAGAAAACGTGCGGCGCCGCGGATGGATCGGAGCTCGCAACGCGTTCGACCCATGCGCCCCACTCTCGTCCTCACCCTCGCTGCCCTCGCCTCGCTCGTTCCCGCCGTCGCCCCCGCCGCGGGCGCCGATCGAGCGTCCAGCCGTCTCACCGTCGTCCCGCTCGACTCCGAGCCGCGGAACGGCCTGAAGCAGCCGCGCCCCGAGGAGCTCGCCGCCTCCCTCGCGGACGTCGAGCAGCACCCGGACGACCGCAGCAAGCGCCTCACCCTCGTCCGCGCGCTCGTCGCGGCGCGCGATCTCGACGGTGCGCTGACGCAAGCGAAGGCCTGGCGCGCGCGCGACGCCTACAACCTCGTCGCCGTTCGCGCGCTGGGCGACGTCTTGATGGATCGCGGCGAGCGGGACGACGCAGAGCGCGTCTACTCGTCCATCGTCGAGCTCCTCCCGCGCGACCCGGACGCCCAGCGCGCGCTCGCGACGCTCCTCAAGCAGCGGGGAGATCTCGCCGCGGCACGTGAGCGACTGCTGGTGGCCGTCCAGGGGAAGCCGAACGACTCGCGCCTCGCCTTCGAGCTGGCGGACGTCGAGCTCCGTCTCGGACAGACCGACTCGGCCACCTCGAGGCTCTCGGCCGTCGTCGGCGCCCCCGAGGCCAACGACCAGATTCGCTTCCCGGCGAAGCAGCGCCTCGGTCAGGTCTTCGGCGAAGCGCGCCGCAAGGCGAAGGAGAGCGGAGACGAGCCGGCCGCGAACGACCTGACGCGCAAGATCGACGCGCTCGGGCTGAAAGGGGGGCTCGAGAACGACATCAAGGTCTACCTGACCTGGGACACCGACAAGACGGACGTCGACCTGTGGGTGACGACCCCCGCCGGTGAGAAGGTCTTCTACGGACACAAGCAGGGCGCGGCGGGGGAGTCGCTGTATGACGACGTCACCACCGGGTACGGGCCCGAGAGCTTCACCGCCCGCGACGCCCAGCGCGGCGAGTACCTCGTGCAGGTGAACTACTACAGCGCGCGGCGGAGCGCGTTCCCCGAGGCGCGCGGGGAGGTCGTGGTGGTCACCGACGAGGGGCGCCCCGCCGAGACCAAGACCGTCCTCCCGTACCGCCTGTTCGCCGAGAAGCAGACGGTCGACGTAGCCAGGGTTCGCGTGGGAGGTGGACGATGAGAACGGCTCTTGCGGTGTGCGCCCTCGTCGGGCTGGCCATGGGTTGCGCGGGGCAGCGGACGGCGTCGCGCCCGGTCCCGGCCGTCGTGTCGCTGACCTCGGCCGTCGTCCCCGCCGTGCGCTCGATCTTCGTGGGCGAGGGCTCGCTCGAGGCGCGCGGGGACTCTCCGGGCGCGACGACGAAGCTCGCGCTCCAGAGCGTGAACATCGCGGCGATCGCGTCGGGCGACGTCGCCGCGACGACGGTCGAGCACGTCTTTCGAAACGACACCGACCGGCAGCTCGAGGGGACCTTCCGGTTCCCGCTCCCGGACGAGGCGATCATCGTCGGCCTCTCGCTCGAGATGAACGACAAGCTCGTCGACGGCGAGCTCGTCGAGCGCGACAAGGCGCTGAAGGCGTACGAGGAGACCGTCGACAAGATGCTCGATCCCGCGCTGCTCGAGTGGGAGAACGGCCAGAGCTTCAAGCTCCGCGTCTTCCCGATCGAGGCGAGGAAGACCAAGCGGGTCGTCGTGCGCTTCATCGCGCCCTTGCACCGCACACCCGAAGGCGTGTTCTTCGCGTACCGCGCGCCCGCCCCGGACTCGGGGCTCGACGCCGAGCACTTCACCGTCACGCTCGACGGCAAGGCCGTCACCGCACAGGCCGCCACGCGCACGCCGACCGGTGAGCTCCTGGTGAAGGCGGGCGGGGTGCCTTCGGACATCGTGGTCGAGCACGCGAAGGAGGGGGACTACATGCACGTCCGGCTCGACATCGTCCCCGCGGACGTCCCACCACCGACACCGCCCGAGGCGCAAGCGCTCGTCTTGCTCTGCGACCGCTCGCGCAGCATGCTCGAGGCGCGCGCGCTCGAGGCGAAGACGGCCTCGATGCTCCTGGGCGAGCTCGGGCCGAAGGACCGCTTCACCGTCGTGACCGGCGACGTCGGCGTCCGCGCGCTCGAGCGCGGCCTCCGGAGCGCGACGGCCGCGGACAAGCAAGAGGCCGTGGCCTTCGTCGACGCGACCGAGCCCGACGGGGCCAGCGACGTGGCGCGCATGCTCGAGGCGGGAGGTCAGGCGGCCGCGAGCGCGCGTGCGGCGGGGCTCACGCCCGTCGTCGTGTACCTCGGCGACGCGAGCCCCTCGTGGGGTGAGACGCGCGCGACCGAGCTCGCGCGGATCGCCGGGGAAGCGCTGGGGGGTGCGCCCCTCCACGTCGTGCTGCTCGGCAAGTCGACGGACGTCGGGACCGCGCGCGCGCTCACGAGCGCCACGCACGGAATGCTCGTCCGGCCCAAGACCGAAGCCGATGCCGAGCGGGCCGCCGAAGAGCTCGCGCGTGCGAGCCGGGCGCGGCGCATCGACGACGTGCACCTCGTCGGCGCGGACGGCTTCGACGCCTCGGAGCTCCCCGGAACGATCTACGAGGGGGAGGCGGTCGGCCTCTCGCTCTTCGCTCCGAAGGGGGTCGCGCTCGCGGGACTCCGGGTCGCCGGGACGATGGCGGGGCACCCCTTCGCGAAGACCCTCGATCTCGCGGAGGCGAAGCCGTCGCGCTTCGTCGCCCAGCGCTGGGCCACCGCGAAGATCGAGACCCTCCAGCGCGACGGGGACCTCCACAAGGACGAGATCGTGAAGACGAGCCTCGAGCACGGCGTGATGAGCCACTACACCTCGTACCTCGTCCTCGAGAGCGAGGAGGCCTACGCCCGCATGAACATCGAGCGCAAGGCCAAGGCGCCCGCGGAAGAGGCGCGCGTCAGCGGTCGCGATCTCGAGAGCGCCGATGGCAGGACGGCGAGCGTGACGCCGGACCACCTCCAGCCGGGCGACCCCGAGGTGCGCATCCCTGCGCCCGCCGACGCGCAGAGCGTCGTCGTGGTGTTCCCGTTCGGCGACACGAAGGTCGCGACGTTCGAGCCGGACGACAAGGGGGGCTCGTGGGTTACCCGCTTTCTCGTGGACCGGCACACGCCCGACGGAACGTACGAGATCCTCGTCCGCATCACCTACGCGTCGGGCGCCGTCGAGGTGATGAAGATCCCCTACGTCGTGGACACGCAAGGACCGCACCTCGACGTGCGGCTCGTCCGCCACGGCGCCGCGTTCGAGATCGAAGCGACGCAGGTGCTCACGGAGGACGAGATCGCCGCGCAGTCGCCGCCGTCGAGCCTCCGTGTGGACGAGAAGCGGGCCCGCTTCGCAGCGATCCTGACCGACGCCAAGCGCGTCGAGGTTCGGACCCCGGATGGACAGGACCTCGTCCTCACCCACGTCACTCTCGGTCGGTTCCGCGGCGCGTGGACACCCCACGGCACAGTGGCCCCCGACGCGACGCTCCACGTCGTCGCGGTGGACCGGGCGGAGAACGAGACCGAGCAGGACGTCCTCGTCCCATGAGCGCGTCGCGCGCGAGGGCTCCGGCCGTGGCGGCGGCGCTCGTGGTGGCGCTCGCCGCGCGGGTCGCGGCGGCGGACGGGGGCGCGGGCCACGCGAGGGCGCTGGTCGATCTGGACGACGCGATGGCGTGTCTGCCGCTCGACGACGGGGCCTTCGCGGTCGCGACGGGGGGTGGGCTCGCGCTCGTCGACAGGGACGGCGGCGTGCGGAGCCTCACGGCGCTCGACGGTCTCCCCGACACGCGCGTGCGCGCGCTGGCCCTGGACGGAGGCGCGCTCTGGGTGGGCACCGAGACAGGGGCCGCGCGCGTCGAGCTCGGGCGGGACCTTCGAGTGAGCCGGACGCTCGCCGTCGGTGACACGGCGGTGCACGCGGTGCTCGCGACCGCGTCCGGTGTCTACCTGGGCACCTGGGGCGCGGGTCTCTTTCGCCTCGCCGCGCCGGACGCCCCTCCCGAGCTCGTCCCGACGTCGAGCCCGGCACGCCACATCGCGGCGCTGGCCGAGCACGGTGGCTCGGTCTACGCCGCGTACGCCGACGGGCCCGTCGCCAGGCTCGAGCACGGGACGCTCACCCCCGTCGCCGAGACGCCGTCGCACGGACAGTCGCTCGTCTCGGTGGTCCACCCCGGCGGCCCGGCGGAGCTCGTGCTCGGCGACCTCGAGGGGCTCTTTCGCGTGGCGGACGTGGCGACCCCGTTCGCGCCGCTGGACGCGCGCGGGCTCGCGGCGAGCGGCGACCGCCTGTTCGTGGCGACGTTCGGCGCCGGGCTGGAATCCGGATCCGCCTCGGGGGCGCTCCATCGCGAGCACGGCGTTCCCCGCTTCACGCGCGGCGTCGCGGTGCGCGGGGAGGACCGGTGCGTGGCCACGACGGAGGGCGCGTTCGTCGCGCGCGGCGGGGGCGGGTGGCACAAGCTCGCCCTGGGTGGACTCCCGTCGAACGACGTCACGGTGATCGAGGCGCACGGCGATCGCGTGGCGGTCGGGACGTTCGACCACGGCGGCGCGATCGTCGAGGGGGGAGCGGTCGTCCCCGTCGCGGGGCTCGAGCCGACGGAGGCCGTCAACGCGCTCGCGTGGCAGGGCGAAGGGGCCGCCGCGGCGCTCTGGCTCGGGACGGCCCACGGGCTCGTGCGTGTCGCCCCCGACGGGAACCTCCACCGCCTCCGCGCGGCCGATGGCCTCCCGAGCTCGATGGTCCGCGCGATCGTCGTCCGACCCGATGGGAGACTGCTCGTGGGCACGGACGAAGGGGGCGCAGTCGTCCAGGGGGACAAGGTGTCCATGCTCGCGCCGAAGCCGAAGGGGTGGGTGCCCCTCGCGTCGCCGATGCATGCGACGTGGGCGCTGGCCGTGAGCCCGGATGGAACGACGTGGATCGGCACGATGGCGGGGCTCTACATGAGCCAGAGCGACGGGCGGTACCGGAGGCTCGCCGTGGCCACGGGGGACCTCCGCGACGACTGGGTCACCGCGCTCGCCGTCCGTGGGCAGGATGTCCTCGTGGGCACCTATGCCGGAGGGGTCACGCGCCTGCACGTGTCGGGCGCGACCGTCGAGCATGTCCACATGGATGGGGGGTGCATCAACCCCGCGGGCCTCACGCTCGTCGGCGACCGGCTCTACGCGGCGACGATGGAGGGGCTCCTCGTGCGACCCGTGGACGAGGTCGACGCGCGGTGGGAGCGCGTCGCGAACGCGACCCCGGGCCGCGACGTGACGTCGGTGCGCGCGGTGGGCGACGCGCTGTGGGTGGCCAGCCGACGCGGGATCGGGGTGCGGTAGCGGTGGAGATGGCGCGAGGCCTCGCGCGATCGCAGGGCTCGTCGTACGCTCGTTCGGATGGTGCGTACGGCTCGCGCGAAGCAAAGGGGGTTCGCTCTGCTCTTCGGCTGCGCGCTCGCGTGCGCGTGCGGCGGGTCGTCCTCCGAGGAAGGGATGCGACCGGACGCCGGCGCTCACCGCGACGCGACCGTGGACGTGCGCGTGTCGCGCGATGCCGCGCGCGAATCCGCGCGCGATGCCCTGCGCGAAGCCCCCGTGGACGCGCGCTCCGGGCGAGACGCCGGGGCAGGGGACGCCCGCTCCGACGCGACCGACGCCGCCCCGCTCCTCGTGCCTCCGCTCGCGACGCTCGACGGCTACGGCGGGGCGATCGAGCTGCCCATCCCGAACACCTCCGGCTACTTCCGCGTGGCGAAGGCGTACGGACGCGACTGGCTCGTGACGCCGGACGGGCACGCGTTCGTCTCCATGGGCGTCAACAACGTCAACCCCACGGGCGACACCGATCAGTCGACGGGGCAGAACCCGTACGGCGAGTGGGTCTCGGCCCACTACCCGAGCCAGGCCGCGTGGGCCGACGCCGCTGTGTCAAGGATGAGCGCGTGGACGTTCAACACCATCGGCGCGTGGAGCACGTTCAGTCTCTTCCCCGGCCGCATGCCCGAGGCGCCGGTCCTCAGCTTCGCCGACCCGGGGTGGAATGTCGGAAGCGGCCCTGACGTCTTCGATCCCGCGTGGGTCGCGGCGTCGATGGCGAGCGCGGTCACGCAGATCGGCGCCGAGGCAAACGACCCGTACGTCATCGGCTGGTTCCTCGACAACGAGCTGCGATGGGGGCCGGACTGGCGCTCGTCCAGTGACCTGTGCGACGCGTTCGTCGCGCTCCCGTCGACGGCGCCGGGCAAGGCCGCGCTGGTCGCGTACGCGCAGAGCTTCTTCGGCGGGGACGTCACGGCGTTCAACGCCGCGTTCGGAACCTCGCTCGCCTCGTTCGCAGACCTGGCCTCGACGACGTCGCTCCCCTCGACGACGAGCCAGACCTCGCCCGCGGCGATGTTCCGGCACGCGTGGACGGGGCAGGTCGCCGATCAGTACTTCCAGGTCGCCTCCGCGGCCGTCCGCGCCGCCGACCCGAACCACCTCGTGCTCGGCTGCCGGTTCGTCTCCTGGCTCGCGCCCCCGTCGGTCGTGGAGGCCGCCGGGCGCCACGTCGACGTCGTGTCCGTCAACCACTACGAGATCTCGGCCGCGGGGCAGGCGCTCGTCACGACCACGCCGCAGTTCGCCTACAGCACGAGCACGGCCGACTGGCTCACCGGCTTCGCGCTCCTCTCCGGGCGCCCGATCCTCATCTCCGAGTTCGGCGCGCGCGCGGCGGACTCCGGGCTCCCCAACACGTATCCGCCGCCGCTGTTCCAGGTCGTCTGGGCCACGCAGGCCGATCGCGCCGATGCCCTCGAGCGCTACGGGCGCGCCCTCGCCGAGCAGTCGTACCTCGTCGGCATCCACTGGTTCGAGTGGGTCGACGAGCCGCCCGGAGGGCGCACGGGCGACGGCGAGAACTCGAACTGGGGGCTCGTGAACGCGAGTGACGTGCCGTACGCCGCCGTCGTCGCGCGCGCGCCGCTCGTCGGGCCGATGCTGGCGTACGCGCTCGCCGCC
>Ga0209415_10012963_pt1 | contig 13832 bp, 13 predicted proteins | sample PeaSoiSIISIP2007_FD_187696 | JGI IMG/M metagenome (GOLD analysis project Ga0209415, IMG submission 187696) | Peat soil microbial communities from Weissenstadt, Germany - SII-SIP-2007 (SPAdes) (version 2) | ecosystem: Environmental > Terrestrial > Soil > Wetlands > Peat | place: Germany... | reverse complement strand
GCTGGAGAAGCGCAGCAAGAAGACAGGCCCTCGCCCCTTCGCGGCTCGGGCCCTTCTTCGTCACGGCGCACCATGCGGCGAACCCTAGCAGCCCTCCGTGCAGCGGCTAGCGTCTGGACGCGCAACCGCGTCAGCGGCTTGCGTCTGGACGCGCAACCGCGTCAGCGGCTTGCGTCTGGAAAGCCCTCGTTCACCGTCGACCCGAGCGTGGCCTCGGCGTCCTCGCCGACCTCCAAGCGTGAGCCCGCGCTCCTCGGCGCCGAGCGAGGCGGCAGGTCCCCCATGCACCGGCAGACCTCGCGCCACGCCTCGATGGCCACCGCCGCCGTCCCGATCCTCCGCTCCCGGTCGCGTGCCATGAGCTGGGCCAGGAGCCGTTCGAGCGCCGCCGGCCAGGTGTCGCCCGTCGCCTCGGTCAGCGACGGCGCGTCGCGGTCCATCTTGAGGGCGATCAGGGTGAGCGCGTTCGAGCCCTCGAACGGGAGGCGGCCCGTCAGCGTCCGGAACGTCACGGCGCCCAGCGCGTAGAGATCGGCGCGGGCGTCCGCGCGGGCGGACCCGCGGACCTGCTCCGGGGCCATGTACGCGAAGCTCCCGAGCGTCTGGTCGATCGCCGTGAGCGACGAGTCCTTCCTCTGGCCACCGCGGAGCTTCGATACGCCGAAATCCAGAATGCGCGTGCGCTCGCCGCGCTCGTAGTCGGAGGCGGGCGGGGCATCCTCGGGCCGCTTCTCGATGAAGAGGTTCGCGGGCTTGATGTCGCGGTGGATGACCCCCGCCGCGTGGGCTGCCGAGAGCCCGCGCAGGGTGTCGTGGACGATAGGTGCGACGTCGGCAAAGGAGAGGTACTGCTCGCGCTTGAGACGCTCGTCGAGCCCTTCGCCGAGGAGCCGTTCGAAGGCGATCCACAGCCTGCCGTTCTTGTCCTTCCCGGCGCCGAGGACCGCAGCGACGTAAGGCGAGTGAATGCGCGTCGCGATCTCGGCTTCGCGCTGGAATCGCGTGACGAGGTCGGGATCCGCCGCCGCCTTCGCGTGGAGCACTTTCAGCGCGGCGTCTTCCCCCGCGCGCCCCTCGGCCGCGTAGACCTCCCCCATCGACCCGCGCCCGATGAGCCGCGTCACCTTGTACTGACCGCCGACCACGCAGCCGACGAGTGAAGCGGGCTCCGCCGACATGCCGTACCTCAGACCAGCGTAGCACCGGAGCCCCATCCCTCCGGGGTTATTTTCCGGCTTCAGGCGGCGCCGCGTTGCCTGCTACGGTGCCCTTCGTCCAATCGGACGACGCGGAGGAACGATGCGAAGCGTGAAGGACGTCGAGGCCTATCTCGAACGCATGAACCGGACGTTTCAATGCGCGCCGGGTACGACGGAAACGTTCCTCGTCAGCAGCGGCGAGAACTACCCGACTGTGGCGATCCGCGTCGACCCGCCACTCGTGGTTCTCCGCGTGCGCATCGGCGACGTGCCGGACCAGCCGCTCGAGCTCTTTCGCAGGATGCTCCAGCTGAACGCGCGCGAGCTCGTCCACTCCAGCTACGGCGTCGACGACGGGCACATCCTCCTCTCGAGCGCGCTCGAGCTCGAGAACCTCGACTACAACGAGCTCGAGGCCGCGCTAGACGAGATCGACCTCGCGCTCGCGCAGCAGGTGCCGGCGCTCGCGGCGCTCTCCAAGTCTGCGCCCGGCAAGCCCGCGACTGCGAAGCAAGCGACTCCGTAAACCAGAGTTCATAGAAGGCCCTAAGGATCACCGACGATGGGGATTTTCAGCCGTCTCGCGCAGCTCATCAAGTCGAACCTCAACGACCTCATCAGCAAGTCGGAAGACCCCGAGAAGATGCTGAACCAGGTCGTCCTGGAGATGAGCAACCAGCTCATCGAGGCGAAGAAGCAGGTCGCAGCGTCCATCGCGGACGAAAAGCGCCTCGCCAAGCAGCTCGAGCAAGAGACCGCCAACGCGACGGAGTGGGAGCGGCGGGCGATGATGGCCCTCCGCGCCGGGAACGAGGAGCTCGCCAAGGAAGCGCTCGGGCGAAAGAAGGAGCACGACCAGCTCGTCACCGCATACCAGGACCAGTGGGGCAAGCAGAAGGCCGCCGTCGAGCAGCTGAAGAAGGCGCTCCGGATGCTGAACGACAAGATCGAGGAGGCGAAGCGGAAGAAGAACGTGCTCATCGCGCGGAAGAAGCGCGCGGAGGCCCAGCGATCGATCCAGGAGACGATGAGCGGGCTCCGCGACCAGAGCGCGTTCGAGACCTTCGACCGGATGGCCGGCAAGATCGACCAGATGGAAGCCGAGGCGGAGGCCGCCAGCGAGATCCAGGAGGAGTACACCGGTGACACGCTCGCCTCGCAGTTCTCGCACCTCGAGAAGACGGCGGGCGCGGACGAGGACATGATCGCGTTGAAGCGCAAGATGGGGCTCCTCCCGCCCGAAGCCGCCCCCGAGGCCGCCGCGGCGCCCGCGCGGGTCGAAGCCCCGTCGTCGAGGGCCACCGGCACCGCGCCAGCCTCGCCCGCCGAACAGGAGGAGCTCGCCGCTGCCCTCGAAGAGCTCGAGGCCGAGCACCAAGCCGAGCAGCGTAAGATGAGCCGCTGAGCGCATGTCGCCCGGGGTCCCCCCCGTGGAGGAAGCGCCTCCTCCGGCCGCTCCTCTCCCGGATGCCCCGGTGCGCGATTCAAAGACGACCGTGCCCGTGCACGCGGAGCGCATGGACGCGCTCCTGGCGCGCGTCCTGGCCGATCCGGCGCGCGGCCTCGGAAGGGGCGACGCCACGCGGCGCCTCGCGACGCAAGGGCGGAACGAGCTGACCGCTCCCCCGGGGCCCGGCGCGCTCCGAAAGCTGCTCGGGCAGTTCTCCAATCCCATCGTGCTCACGCTGCTCGTCGCTGCGGTCATCGCCATCGTCGACGGCGCGAGCCGCACGCAGGAACCCGTCCTCGTGCGCTTCGGCGACGCGATCGCCATCCTGCTCATCGTGGCGCTTAACGCCGTGCTCGGGTTCGTGCAGGAGCAGCGCGCAGAGGAGGCGCTCGACGCGCTCCAGAAGCTCCAGACGCCGAGGGCGCGCGTGCGGCGCGACGACGAGACCGCGTTCGTCCCGGCGCCCGAGCTGGTCGTGGGAGACGTCCTCGAGCTCGAGGCGGGCGACGCCGTACCCGCCGACGCGCGGCTCCTCCAGACGGCGAACCTCGCGGCCGAGGAGAGCGCCCTCACGGGCGAGGCGGTCCCCGTCGCCAAGGACGCGCGCGCCGTAGTCGCGGTAGACGCCCCCCTCGGCGATCAGCTCACGATGATCTTCGTCGGGACGACGCTGGTGCGCGGCAAGGGGCGCGCGGTCGTCGTCGCGACCGGGAAGGACACGGAGCTTGGTCGGCTCCACGCGCTCATGCAGGAGACCGGGACGCGCAAGACGCCGCTCGAGAAGAAGCTCGACGCGTTCGGCCAGCGCATCCTCTGGACCTGCCTCGCTTTGTCCGCCCTCCTCTTCGTGCGCGGCCTCGTCCGCGGCGACCGGAGCTGGCACGTGCTCCTGCTCGAGGCCGTGAGCCTCGCCGTCGCGGCGATCCCCGAAGGGCTGCCGGCGATCACGACGATCACGCTCGCGCTGGGCATGCAGCGGATGGCCAAGCGCGGCGCGCTCGTGCGGAAGCTCCCCGCGGTCGAGACTCTCGGCTCGGCCACCGTGATCTGCTCGGACAAGACCGGCACGCTGACCCAGAACGAGATGACCGTTCGCGAGGTCTTCGCGGGCGGGACGAACTACACGGTCGACGGCGTCGGGTACGAGCCCGTGGGCGCGTGGAAGGACAGCGCCGGCCGCGACGTGACGGAGTTCCGTGGGCCGCTCCAACAGCTCCTCGCGACCGCCGCGCTCTGCAACGACGCCCAGCTCACGCAGGTGGGCGGGCGATTCTCCGTCATCGGCGACCCGACCGAAGGGGCGCTCCTGACGCTCGCGTGCAAGGCCGGCGTCTCGCACGAGGAGGTGAAGTCGTCGCAGAAGGTCGTCAAGGAGATGCCCTTCGACAGCGACCGCAAACGCATGACGATCGTGACGCTTGGGCCGGACGGCCAGGAGGTCGCGCACACGAAGGGGAGCGCGGACGTGCTCCTGCCCCTTTGCAGCACGCAGGCCGGCCACGAGGGCCCCCTGCCGCTCGACGACGCCGGGCGAGCCGAGATCCTGAGGGAGGCCGAGCGAATGAGCGACGGGGCGCTTCGCGTGCTCGCGATCGCGTGCCGCGAGCTCCACGAGGGGATGCCCGAAGAGAGCCTTGTGGAGCAGCACCTCACGTTCCTCGGCCTCGTCGGGATGATCGATCCGCCGCGCGCCGGAGTGAAGGAGGCGGTGCGAGCGTGCGCCGACGCGTTCGTGCGCGCCGTCATGATCACGGGTGACCACAAGCTCACGGCCGTCGCGATCGCCCGCGAGCTCGGGCTCTGGACCCAGGGGGCCATCGCGCTCACGGGGACGGAGCTCGAGGCGCTCTCGGACGCCGCGCTCGACGCCTGCGTGAAAGAGGTCAAGGTCTTCGCGCGCGTCACGGCGGCGCAGAAGCTCCGGATCGTGCGCTCGCTCAAGCGCGTGGGCGAGGTCGTCGCCATGACGGGAGACGGCGTCAACGACGCGCCGGCGCTGCGCGAGGCCGACATCGGCGTCGCGATGGGGCAGTCCGGGACCGACGTCGCGCGTGAGGCCGCCGACATGGTCATCGCCGACGACAACTTCGCGTCGATCGTCGAGGCGGTGCGCGAGGGGCGCGCCATCTACCAGAACGTGCAGAAGTTCATCTTCTTCCTTCTCTCGAGCAACGCCGGGCTCCTCATCACCGTCTTCGCCGCCTCGTTCCTGCCGCGACTCGCCCCCCTCACACCGCTCATGATTCTCTGGATCAACCTCGTCACGAACGGGCTCCCCGCGCTCGCGCTCGGCATCGACCCTCCGGACGCGTCGCAGATGCTGGTCGCGCCGAGGCCGCCGTCGTCGGGCCTCCTCGGCAAGCGTGAGTACCTCGGCATTCTGGTGGTCGGCGCGTGGATGGCCGTCGCCGCCCTCCTCGCCTACGACTGGCGCACGCTCACCGGCGCCGTCACCGTGACCAGCCACGGAGGCGCGTTCGGGCGCGCGATGGCGTTCTCTCTCCTCGCCCTCTCGCCGCTCTTCCACGCGGCCAACTGCCGATCGTCGACGGCGTCGGTCTTCGCGCTGCACCCCTTGCTCTCGCGCCCGCTCATCGTGGCCGTCGGCCTGAGCGCCGCCATCCACCTCGTGGTGTTCATCCCCGCGCTGCAGCCCATCTTCCGGACGTTCTCGCTCAGCCTCGAGGAGTGGGGGTTCCTCCTCCTGCTCTCGGCGTCGATCGTCCCTGCGGTCGAGCTCCTGAAGCTCCTCCAGCGGCGGAGCCTCCTCGGGCATGACCTCGCGCCGGCGGTGCACCGCGCGCCCGGTGGACACGCGTTGACGTCGAGGCGCGAGAGGTCGTAGACGAGTAGTCCTATGCCGGAGTCGGACGAGCTGCGACGCGAGCTGGCCGATGTCGCGGCCGCGCTTCGCGCCCACCTCGAACAGCAGGCAGGGTCGGGGGCCACGGGGATTCCGAGGGGAGCCGGACCGATGGCGCCCGCAACCGCGAGCTTCACGGTGGCCCCGACCCCGACCGCGACCCCGACCGCGACCGCGACCGCGACCGCGACCGCGACCGTGACCCCGACCCCGACCCCGACCCCGACCCCGACCGCGACCCCGACCCCGACCCCCAAGTCCAAAGACCGGCACGTTCGCCTCCCGGAGCTCGCCCGGGAGATCGCCTCCTGCACACGCTGCGGCCTCGCGGAGACCCGCACGCAGACGGTTTTCGCCCGCGGCAACCCTGACGCCGCCATCTGCTTCGTCGGCGAGGCCCCCGGAGCGGACGAGGACGCTCAAGGGCTTCCGTTCGTCGGTCGCGCGGGGCAGCTCCTCGACAAGATGATCGGCGCGATGGGGCTCTCCCCCGAGCGCGACGTCTACGTCGTGAACATCCTCCGCTGCCGCCCCCCCGACAACCGCCGCCCGGAACCCGCGGAGGTCGCCGCGTGCCTCCCCTACCTCCACGAGCAGCTCGACCTCGTGAAGCCGAAGGTCATCGTGGCACTCGGCAACACGGCGGTCGGTACGCTCCTCGGCACGAAGCTCGGAATCAGCAAGCTCCGCGGCCAGTGGAAGCTCTATCGCGGAACCACCCTCGTCATGCCGACGTATCATCCTTCCTACCTTCTCCGCCCCAGCGCCCAGCAGGCCGAGGCGAAGAAGCAAGCCTGGGAGGACCTCCGCGCCGTGCTCACGGAGCTCAAGCTCCCCGTCCCGACCCTAAAGAAGCGCGGTGACGCGCCCACGGAAGAGGAGCCCTCGTGATCGAGCCCCGACGTTTTTTCCCCGCGGTCGCGATCGGCGGCGCCGCCGCCGGCGTCGCGGTCAGCATCCCCGTGATCGGCGACCTGCTGCGCTGCTGCTTCTGCATCGGTGTCATGGCCGGCGCGGCCGTCTCGATGAAGCTCTGGCTCGACAGCCACCAGGCGGAGAACCTCACGGCCTCCGACGCCGCCACCCTCGGAGCCCTCTCCGGGAGCGTCTCGGCGGCCACCAACTGGGTGCTCTCTCTCCCGATCCGGCTCGCGTTCGGCGATGGGCTGAGCAGCTTCTACGACTCGTCCACGTATCTCCCGAGCATCGCCCAGAGCAACCTCCACGCCCTCTACACGCCGAACGCGGTGCACATGGTCATGTCGCTCCCGCTCCTGCTCGCGCTCTACGCGATGATGGGGGCCGTCGGCGCGTTCGTGGCGCTGCAGGCGTTCTTCTCGTCACGGAAGGCCGAGGCGTGATGCTCCTCCGCCTCGCGGCGGCGCTGCTCTCCCTTCTCCCCTGGCTCCGCGCGGTGGGCGCGATCCCCCCCGTGCTCGCCGCGCTCGTTGACCGCGCGTTCTTCCCGCTCTGCCATCACCTGGAAGGCCGCGTGCTCCTCATCCACGGCGAGGCCATGTGCGTCTGCTCGCGCTGCGCCGGCCTCTACGCGGGGCTGGCGACGGGTTTCCTCCTCGCCACCCCCCGGCTCGAGGACGGCGCGTACCGGCGGCTCCTCACCGCGGGGCTCGTCGCGATCGCTCTCGACGTGGTCACGCAGGACACGGGCCTCCACGCGCCGTTCCACCCCGTCCGCCTCGCGACGGGGGCGCTCGTCGGCTGGGCCGCCGCGGCGTGGATGGTCGTCGCTATCTCACGGTCGCGACGCTCTCCGCCGCAGCCGCAGCGCGGGTAGCCTCGCGCAGCGCGAGCTCCGCGAGCGGCGCGTACGCGTCGACCCTCGTGTACACGTGATTGCCGGCGGCCGAGCAGCTGCCGCCCCTCGAGATGACCCCGACGACCTCGCCCGTCGTCGCGTCGATCGCCGGTCCGCCCGAGTCTCCCCGGCAGGTCGCCCGGTCGACCTCGAACTCGTGCGGCCCCAGGACGGCGCCGGTGAACGCGTTCGCGGCGGGCCCGGTCGAGAGCACCGTGCTGCCGTCCCTGCGCGCGCGGTCCCCGACCATCAGCGTCGTCCCGCCGCCGAAGCCAACGGAGAGCACGCGGTCGCCCGAGGCGACCCCTCCCACGAGCCGGATCGGGAGGATCGCGACGCCGACGAGCGGGCGGTCGAGCACGAGGAACGCGACGTCGGCGTCGCAGAGGACCTGCCCGGCGGGATGGATGGTCCGCAGGCCGTACGCGCGGGGGACGTCGTGATCGACGCGGACGTGCTCGCCGACGTAGACGCCGATGGTCGTCGGATCGGCGTCGCCCGCGACGTGGTCGCCGTTGTGCGAGCGGCCTCGCGCGTCGCAGGAGGGGCTCGTCGTGAGCGCGTGCGAGACGCAGTGCCGCGCGGTGAGGATCAGGTTGGGGGCGATGAGCGCGCCGCTGCAGAGCGTCATGTGCGACGGATCGTCGTCCAGCATGGTGCCGAGCGCGACGACCCCGCTCTCTTCCCGTTCGATGGCGCGCGCCATCCCCGGGTCGGGCAAGGTGGGGCGCGCCGCGACGCAACCGCCACCGAGGAGCGAGAGGACCGCGGCGGCCGCGACCGCGTACGACGCGAGACCTCCGCACCGCACGCCCTGACCGAGACCAACCACCGTCTTCATTGTCTTCAACCGCTTCTTGTCGACACTTCCAATATGAGTTGAAGAACGACCGTTCGCTCGTGCGGCGAAGCGTGATCCGACGCATTCGTGCTCCCGCGCAGCAAGAGGAGAGCGACACCGACATCACCCGCACGCGCGCGCGACCGCCCGCAGACGCGTCGCCGATCGTGTCACTCGTACGCGCCGACGCCCTCGAGCCGCGCGTTCACCTCGGCGCCGAGGAGCAGCGACAGGCTCGTCAAGTACAGCCACACGAGCAGAACGGCCACGGCCGCGAGGCTGCCGTAGTAGACCGCGTACGTGCTGAGCGAACCGATGTACGAGCCGAAGACCCACGAGATGAGGAGCCAGGTGACGATGGCCGCGACCGCCCCCTGGCACCCGCGTCGCCTCACGCCCGGCCGATGCTCCACGGCGACCCGGTAGAACCCTGCGAGGCCGACGAAGCCGACGAGGAGCACTGTGCCGCCCGCGACCGCCCGCTCCCAGGGCGCGTGGAGGCGGGAGAGGAGGTGGCGCCTCTTGGCCGGCGTCGCGGGCCGCGCGTCCTTCGCCGAGCGGGTCCCCGTCGTCGCGCGAGCGGATCCCGCGGGGGCGGGGGCCGCGGGCATGAGGTCGAACGTGTCGTTCCTGTGGACGTAGTCGTCCCCCTTCACGAGGGCCCAGGCCGCCGAGGCGAACGCGCCGAGCCCTACGACGACCGTCACGAGCGCGATGACGCGCTGCTTCCACCACGCGCGCCGCGGGGCGTGGGCGGCTAGCTCGAACACGTCCATCATCTGGTGGATCCCGGACGAGGTGAGCCAGAGGAACATCACGAGACCCAGAGGCGCGATGGACGCGGTGGAGGCGCCCGCCATTCGCTCGAGCTCGTGGCGGACCAGGTCGGCCGACGCCTCGGGGATGGTCTCGAGAAGCGGGCCAACGACAGCTTCGACGCCGCGCTTCCGGACGACCCGTCCGAGCACGAACCCGAGGAGCACGAGCAGCGGGACGACGCTCAGGAAGAAGTTGAACGCCATGAGCCGCGCCGAATCGAGAGCGCCGTGGGCGTACATCCCTCGCGCGAGCCTCGACGCGGCCGCGACCCACCCCTCGTCTCTCGGCCGAACCGAGGGTGTCGCTGGCTCCGTCACTCCTTGAACATCTCCTCGACCGGCACGATACGGACGTTCTCCTTCGCGACGGGCACCGCGAAGCGCACGATCTCGGCGTCGGCGTCCGTCACCTCCTTCGGCTTCGGAGCGTCGTACGCGGGGGGCTTCGCGGCCGCACCCGAGACCAGCGCGGCGGCGAGCGCCGGCGCGTCCTTCGCGACGATCGCGATCGCGAGCCCCTCGCTGCCGAGATGCCGCCCCACCGCCGAAGCGAGGCTCGCCTCGTCGAGCGCGTTCCAGGCGTCCTGCATCGTCGAGAGGTACGGTCGCGTGAGCCCGTACGCGAGGTCGTCCTCCGCGTAGCCGAGCCGGCGCGACGGGGTGAGCTCCTCGAGCGCCGTGTAGCGCGTGAGGAACGCGCGGAAGCGTCGGACCTCCGCGTCCGGGACGTGGTGCGTCCGCGTGGCATCGTACTCGCGCAGCGCAGCGTGAATCGCGAAGAGTGCGTTCTCGCTCTTCACCGGCCGGAGCCACATCGAGAAGAGCTGCTGCCTCCGCGCGACGTTCGGCAGCGGGAACCGCCCCCAACCCTCCTGCTCGAAGAACTCGGCGTAGGCGTAGTCGCCGTAATTGAGGCCACGCTTCTCCCGGAGCTCCTGGTAGAGGCGTCCGGCCGATTGGCGGTGGAGGCCGAGGTAGTCCGTGAAGAACGCCACGGCTGGAAAGTCGGGGGACGAGCGGGTCAGCTGGAACGCGTGACCCATCGAGACCGCGGTCGCGTCGGCGCTCGGCTTGCTGACGAGGAGCACGTGGACCCCGCTCCACGTCTTCGGCGCCGGCAGCGGGGCACGCGCCGCACCGTCCGGGCACCCAGCGAGCGCCGCGAGCTCCTTCGCGAGGGTGGCGTCGAAGCCTTCGGGGAACGCGCCCGCGACGCCGACGAGCATGCGATCCCGGCAGAACACCTTGCCGCGGTGCGCGATCACGTCGGCGAGGGTCGACTCCGCGAGGCCGCGCTCCGTCCCGAGCGTCGGGTGGCCGTACGGGTGCCCCTCGTAGATGAGGGCGGCGAGGGCCTCCTTGCCGAGCGCCTCGTCGTTCGCGCCGCGGAGGTCGTCGGTGAGCGCGCTCACCGTCTTGGCCCGGACGCGCTGGAAGCCGCTCGCGTCGAGGCGAGGCGACAGGAGCACCGACTCGAACAGCGGCGTGAAGGCGGGGAGCGCCGCTACCGCCACCTCCGCGGTGAAGACCGTCTCGTCGCGATCGACGTGCACGTCGATCGACGCGGCGAGCGGGTAGAGCTTCTGGAGCAGCTCGGGGTAGCTGAGCGCGATCGTCCCCGCCTCGGCGATCGTCGTCGCCGTGAGCCGCGTGAGCCCCTCCTTCCCGGGCGGATCGTCGGCGGAGCCCGCCTGGAAGACCACTCGGAACGCGACGACGTTCGACCCGGGCATCCGGAGCGCGAGGGTCTTGACGGGGGCCGAAGGGGGCGAGATGGTGCGCTCCGGACCGGGGCTGTAGCCGGGGGGGTGCGCGGTCGTGGGCCCGGGGACGTTCAGCGGCCGCGGGGTCGGGGCGCAGGCGACGAGCGCCGCGGAGAGGAGCCACGCGGGCGACGGGCGGTGTCGCGGGCTCATTTCGCGGGCCCCGTGAGGGTGACGACGTTGCGGTGGGCAGGGACGAGCTGCGTCCTCGTGACGCGGGCGACGTCCTCGGGGGTCACGGCGGCGAGGGCATCGGCGTAGGCTTGCAGCGACGCCGGGTCGCCCGTGAGCGCGGTCCAGCGCGCGAGCGCCCCCGCGACCGCCTGGGGCGTCTGGAGCTCCAGCACCATCGCGTTCGCAAGGTGGCGCCGCACCGCGTCGATCTTCTCGGGCGAGGCCTCGCCGCGACCGACCGTCGCGAAGGCGTCGTCGACGGCGCGAACGATGTCGTCCTTCGAGGTCCCCGGTTTGAGCTTCGCCTCGAACGTGAGGAGCCCGGGGTCGCGGGAGAGCATGTCGTCAGCGCTCCACCCCAGCTCGATGAGCTTCTGCTCGTCAATCACGAGGCGCCGGTAGAGCTCGCTCGAGTCGCCGAGGACGAGCGAGCCGGCGACCGCGAGCGCCGCGGTGTCCCGGAGGTTCGCGGCGGCGGCCGGGATGCGGAACCCTTCCATCAGCCGAGGCGCGGTGGGGCTCTTCCAGGTGAGGGCCCGCTCGCGCGGAGAGGTCTGCTCGGGCTCGACCGGCGCGTGCGTCTCGGCGCGCTTCCCCGTCCAGCCGGCGTAGGCCGCGCGCACGAGCTCGGTGACCTTCGCGGCGTCGAAGTCCCCCACGACGAAGAGGGTGCAGTCGTCGGGCGTGTAGAAACGGCGGAAAAAGGAGAGCGAGTAGTCGTACGCCCCCGGCATCGCCTGGACGTCCCGCTTCCAGCCGAGCGTCGTGTGACCATACGTGTGCCTCGTGAACGCGAGGGCGCCGAGGGCCTCCTCCATCGGGAGCGCGGGGCTCGAGGCGACCTTGTTGTATTCGCCGAGCACCGCGCCGGTCTCGTCCTTGTAGGCGGGGCGCGTGTAGGACAGGTGCTGGAACCGGTCGGCATCGAGGGCGACGATGTCGGCGATCGCGGACGACGAGAGGACGGGGACGTAGAGCGTGAAGTCGTTCGTCGTGAACGCGTTGTTGTCCGCGCCGAGCGCCTGCATCTTCTCTTCGTAAGCGTGCGCCGAGACGGTGGCCGTCCCGCGGAACATGAGGTGCTCGAAGAGGTGCGCGTAGCCGCTCTTGCCCGGCTCGACCTCGTCGCGAGAGCCCGCGCGGACGAGCGTGTAGTACGCCACGACCCCGGGCGAATCGAACGGCACGAGGACCATCCTGAGCCCGTTCGCGAGCTTCTCGACGCGGAGCGGCTGCGCGAGGAGAGGGGGGGCCGAAGGAGGAGACGCGGCGGCCGCATGCGCGACGGGGACCGGGGCGGACAGGAGCGAGAGGCCGAGGACGAAAGGGGTCCACATGGGGGGCGGACGCTATCACGGGGAGCACGACCGAGACTTCGGGAGTCCACGTCGACGCGGTTTCATCTTTGTGCGTCGCGCTTCCTGGAGCGCCTGCCGTTCCCGCGCGCGCCCGCCGCCAGGCTTGACGCTCCCGCCACATCTGCGGGACGTTGTCCACAGCCCCCATGCCCGCTCCCCACCATCCTCTCTTCGCCGCCAAGCCGGATGACCCCAAGGACGTGTCCTGGGCGCTCACCACTGCCGACACGTGCTGGAAGCGCGGCGAGCGCGGTGAGGCGCTCAAGTGGCTCCGGCGCGCGGTCGAGGCCGCCAGCGAGGCCGAGCTCGACGACCGCTACCTCGAGCTCGCGAAGATCGCGGCGGACATCACGACCCAGATCGGCTCGATGGCCCCTCCCCCCGACGCCAAACCCACGGCGCCCCGCGCTCCCCTCCCCGCCCGCACCGCCCCCGTAGCCCCCGCGGCCCCGCGGCTCGGCGCCTCCAAGGCTCCGCTCCCTGCTCGCGCCGTTCACGCGAAGGACGCGCACGCAAAGGAGGGCCACCACTCGAAGGACGCGCAGAAGAAGGCGGACCGCAAGAGCCTCTCGGGGGAGAACCCGCGACCTCGTGCGAACTCGGAGCACTCGCTGCCCAAGCCCGAGCCGAGCGGCGTCACCATGACGCAGGACTCACCGAGGAAGCGGACGAACAGCCGCGTGGACAAGGCCGAGGCGCAGCAGCGGCGCTCGAGCCGCACCGACGAGATCGACGCGTGGCCGACCGAGAACGTCGCCGCGCGCGACCTCCCCGCCGAGCTCTCGATGGATCGCACGACCAACGACGGAAAGCCCGCGGCGCGGTCGAAGGACGGGCTGGTCGTGAGCCAGGCGTTGCGTGTCTACGTCTTCCGCGCGCCCGACGGGACCGTCCAGCTCGGCGTCCACACCGATGACACGGCGACCCCGAGCGGGGCCGCCCTCGCGACACTGGTCGCGCTCGAGCCGGACGCCGACCTCGCGTCTCTCTTCAAGACCTGACGCGTCGTCAGCCTGCGTCGCACGTCACCGACGACGGCGCGAAGCAGCTGTTCGTCGTCGTGTGGCAGTAGTAGCCGCCGAAGCAACCGTTGGACTGGCAGGACGCGTCCTGGGTGATGCACGCGGTGCAACCGGCGACGGTGCCGGGCGCAGCCCAGTTGGGACAGCTCGGCCCACCCGTGTCTTCGCCCGCGTCGTGACCCGCGTCGTAACCCGCGTCGCGGCCCGCGTCATGGCCCGCGTCATGGCCCGCGTCGTGACCCGCGTCGTGGCCCGCGGCGCCCGTGTCCGAAGGCGCCGTGCCTGTGTCGTGCGCGGTCGTGCCGGTGTCCGAAGGCGGCGTGCTCCCGGAGTCGTGCGATACGGGCATCCCGGTGTCCGCCGACGCCGTCGCGTCGTGGCTCGCCCCGCTGTCCTTCCCCGACTGCTGCGAAGCCGCGGAGCTGCTCGACGTCTGGGTCGTGACCGCCGCGTCCGACACCGACGCGTCGATCGGGTAGCAGCAGATGCCCACCGAGCACGGGAGCTGGGGCATCGACCCACCTCCGC
>Ga0209415_10012960_pt1 | contig 13833 bp, 10 predicted proteins | sample PeaSoiSIISIP2007_FD_187696 | JGI IMG/M metagenome (GOLD analysis project Ga0209415, IMG submission 187696) | Peat soil microbial communities from Weissenstadt, Germany - SII-SIP-2007 (SPAdes) (version 2) | ecosystem: Environmental > Terrestrial > Soil > Wetlands > Peat | place: Germany... | reverse complement strand
AGCGGCCTGCACGTGAGCGAGCGCCCGCCAAGCGTCCCAACCCTTCGCGTCGACAAACTCCACCTCCAGCACTACTCCCCAGCTGTGGTGCTGCCAGGACCAGTCCTTGGCGCCCGCCAAAAGGGCTGATTCAAGTATGGGATCGCCATGGGCTTCAGCCCACAAACCCGCGGAGGAGGCGCCGTCAAACACCTCAATTGAGTACCACTCAGACATTGCGTCTTTCAGTGTACTGCGTCACGCTTAGTGAGTCCAGATTGAGCGAGAACAGGCAAGATTTTCCTGTTGCGGCGGTCTTCCCGCCGGCCTCACCACTCCTGGTGGCTGCCGATGAACTGGCCTGATGTGTGAGAGGCTTGCACCTTGCACCTTTGCGACGTGTGTTCGTGCAACCGACCATGGAGCCGCTCAAGCAGATGGCACCGAGACACTACCGAGACACTTCAGAAAGGCAGGCACACAATGAAGACGAAGTACCTAGCGGCAGTGGTCACGTGCGCCGCCAGTATGTGCGTTCCCTTCGCCGCCACCGCGGGGGCCTCCCAGCTGACCGCCGGGGCCTCCCAGCTGACCGCCGGGCTCTCTCAGCCGAAGGTTGCCGGACCGAACATCCTCAACAACGGCACGTTCGCTCTCCCAGCCAAGGACAACGGTAGCGTCTCAGTGTTGATGGGAGGCTCGGTCCCCGGCTGGACGGTGGGGAGCGCAACCGCTGGGGCTACCGCTGGAGTCCAAGTTTACCCCGCCAGTTGGGCTCAGGTGCCACCAGGAGCGAACGAGACGGTCAAACTGTCCTATGGGGCGGGGAGCGGGAGCGTGACCCAGACCGTCAAGACCAATGCTGGCTGGACCTACCTGGTCCAGTGGTACGAGTCGGGGTTCCCTAACTACGGGCCGCCCGAGTTCACGAGCATCAACTGGACCAAGACGGTCGACGTCATCTGGGGAGGCAAGCTGGTGGCAGCCCCGACCTTCAACGCCAAGGCCAACACCAACGCTGACATGCGTTGGGCGCTCCGCCAGGAAGTGCTCACTGCCACATCGTCCAAGACCACACTGGAGTTCGCTGACGCCACCAAGCAGCCTCCTTCGGGGTACTCAGCCCTGATCGGCAACATCTCGCTGGCAGGCGACGCCAAGCTGTACCTCCCGGCCAGCACTACCTTGGCTCCCACCGGAACCCTGATAGCGGTCGTCCGAACTGCTACTGGTAACCCCTTCACCGATCCCAGTCTCACTGTCCAGATGTACGGGACCTGGAAGCAGAAGGGTCTGTCCTATGCGCCACCAACGGTGGTGACCAAGCTGATAGGTAGCGGAACTGTGTCGGGTGGGCAAGCAGTGCTCCGGCTGCACATCCCGGCATCGATGGCAGGCAAATCGGTGGCTGCCATGGCTGTCCTTTCCGGGCCCGGTTTCATCCCGCTAAGGGACAGCCTGACCATCAAAGTGAGCTAAGTGCGGCCGTGGGACAATGTCCTCCCTGGGACAACGTCCTCGGCGACAAGGCGGCGGTGACTAAGAAGATCGGCAACGCAAGCACCGCCTGTAACTGAGCCCGCCAGGCTTGATGGAGGTTGGGAGCGCGCAAGGCGCCTGCTAGCAAGCCTGGACCAGTTCGAGGATCGCCGGGCCGTAGCGGGCCACCTTCACGGGCCCGAGGCCGGGCACCGTCAGCAGTTCTTCTGTGGTGACTGGCCTGCGAGCGGCGATCGCTTGGACCGTGGAGTCGTGCAGCAAGACAAAGGGCGGGACTCCTGAGGCGCGAGCCAGGCGCCGGCGCCAATCGCGCAATCGCTCGGCCAGGGCGTCGCCGGCCGGGTCGGGCGGCGGTGCCGTGCCAGCTTTGGCGCGGGAGAGCCGCCGGCGTGCAGAGCTGAAAAAGTCGAGCAATGCGGCATCTGGGACGGTCTGTGGTTGCTGGTCTTCCGCCCCGGTGCCGGCGCAGTGAGCCGCAAGCGCGCCCAGCCAAGGGCTCGGCTCGCGCCGCTGTGGAGGCCCGTTGCTGTAGCGCCGCTCCCTGGCCCACGAGCAGTACAGCTCCCGCTCCGACCTCGTCAATGCCACGTACAGCAGGCGCCGCTCCTCCGCCAGAGCTGCGCTATTGGAAGCGTAAGCAATCGGCACCAGGCCTGCTTCTAAGCCGCATACCCAAACTGCCTGCCATTGGAGGCCTTTGGCGCGATGGAAACTGGAGACGGTTACACGCTCTGCGTGCGGCCCGGGGTCGCGTTCTTCGTCTGAAAGCTCGTCGTCGTCTGCCGGTGCGACCGAGCGGAAAGGGACGCCGGCGCGCCGCAGGACCTGGCAGATCACTCCGATCTGAGTGTTGGTCCTTGCAAGCACTGCCATCTGTTCCCAGGGGATGCCCCTCGAACATGCCTCTCGCAGCTGAGCCGCGACGCCCGCGGCCTCAGACTCCTCGGAGGCAAAGGAGCGCAATTGGGGGAGCGGGCCGTTTGGTTGGCTCGAACGGGCGTCGGGGGGTGCCTGGCGGCCGAGGACCGCAGCCGCGGCCGCGACGACCTGGGGGCTCGAACGGTGGTTTTCGTCGAGGTGCACCACCTCGGCGCCCGGCCAGCGGCAAGGGACATTGGCCAGGAAGCCCGGGTCCGCCCCGTTCCATCCGTAGATGGCCTGGTTGGGGTCGCCAACGACGAACAGATCCTCATTTTCCCCGAGAAGTGCCAGCAAGAGGCGGCATTGCAGCGGGTTGACGTCCTGCAGCTCGTCGACGAAGACGTGGCGCCAACGCCAGCGTTGGGCCGCCGCAAAACGGCTGTCTGTTTCGAGCGCACTCGCGTAGCGCACCAACAGGTCGTCGAAATCGACGAGGCGGCGCCGGCGCTTTTCGTCCTCGTACCGGGCGTAAAGCGCGGCGATGGCTTCCGCGTCCGCGGGCAGCTCCCTACGCGCCGCAGTGGCCGCAGCTGCGAACGCGGCCGGCTCCACCAGCCGGGCCTTGCCCCACTCGATCTGGCCGGCAAGCTCAACGATGCTGACTTCCGACAGACCGGGCCGCCCGGCCACCAGTTCGGCGAGGAGCCTCCCTTTGCGCTCGAGCAAAGCCGGTTCCGGTGTCCGGCGGTCAGCCCACCATCGCCGCAACTGGCTGAGAGCGAGGGAGTGGAAGGTCCCGGCCGTGACCGCCCTGGCTGGGGCCAGGCCGTTCAGACGCTCGCGCAGCTCACCGGCCGCCTTGCGGGTGAAGGTGATCGCCAGCACGTGCTCAGGCCGGGCAGTGCCGGTGACGACCCGGTAGCCGACCCGGCGGGTAAGCACCCGCGTCTTGCCAGCGCCCGCCGAAGCGAGGACGCACACCGTCGGCGACGGGGTTGTGACTGCGAGGTGCTGCGAAGGCGTGAGGTCGGCGAGCAGGTCAGTTGGCTGGCCCATGGTTACAACCATGTAGTTCACCCTACAAGGCGTGTGGGACGCTAACCGGCTTTGGCTCGCCCGACGAGCACGCCGGCACGACGCCCAGCACGACGCGCAGCACGGCACGACGAGCACCACCACACGGGAGACTGCAGTGGCGGTATCAGAGGAGCGCGTTCAGCCGCCGAGTAGTCTGTCGGCCGGAACTCATGGCGCTCAGCACTTTTGCCGGTGGGCGCCTGTGGGGCGCGAGGTACGGGACCGGGGGTCCCTGGGTCCTCGCGTTGCACGGCTGGGGCCGTGACCACCACGATTTCGACCAGGTCCTCAACGGCCTTGACGCCGTTGCCCTCGACCTGCCGGGCCACGGTGTCGCTCCGGAGCCGCCCGGGCCCTGGTCCACCCTCCAGTACGCCGAGTGGGTGGCACCCGTACTTGACGAGCTGGCCGGCGGCCCGATCGTCGTGGCTGGGCACAGTTTCGGTGGCAGGGTCGCCGTCCGGCTCGTCACAGGGGCCGAGGGAGCAACAGGCAGGGAAGGGCGTACCGGCGCCCTCGTGCTGACCGGCGCGCCGCTTGCCCCGCCGCCTGGCAAGCGCGTGTCGCGGCCGTCGTTTACCTACCGGGCTGGACGGGTTCTTCACAGGGCTGGGCTCGTCTCGGAGGAGCGCATGGAACAGCTGCGCCGTAAGCACGGCTCGAGCGACTACCGGAGCGCAACCCCGATCATGCGAGGTGTCCTGGTGAAGGCAGTGAGCGAGACGGCCAATGCTGCTTATATGCCTCCGCTGCGGGCTTGGGCGGAGGCTGGTAAGCCGGTCGAACTGGTCTGGGGCGAGGAGGACCGCGAGGCATCACTGGCCGGAGTGAGGGCGGGCCTAGACGGCGTCGGGTCGGCGCGCGTGACGGTGGTGCCGGGCGCGGGTCATCTCATCGGTGCGCAATTGGCGAGCGAGGTGAGGGCTGCGATCCTCCGCCACCGGGCAGAGCTATGAACCGGCACGAGCTATGAACCGGCACGAGCTATGAACAGCGAGGCTCTGGACGCGCTCGGGCTTGTGCTGGCGGTCTGCGCCCTCGCACTGGCGTACCTCCGCTGGCTGAGGGTCGCGCAGCGGGAACATTACCTGCCGGGTTACACGGTGCGTTTTGCCCGCCGTTGGTGGGGGAGTGGGACGTTCAACAGGCTGCTGGGAGTCATCGGCGTTGCCGGAGCCGTCGTGTCGGTCTGGTGGGCGCCGGCCCTATTCGCGGCGATTGCCGCACCTGCTGCCGGCCCTATTGGCCTGGCGCTCCGCGGCAAGACATCGAAGCTCGTGTGGACGGGGAGGTTGCGCCGCCTCACCATAGTCAGCTCAGTCATGGCCGCTCTCCCGATAGCCGCCATAGGAGCCCTCGCCGGTCTCCGCGGGGCTGCCTCGACAGCCGCCTTCGCCGCTCTCGGCGCTCCGGTCCTCGTCGACCTCGCGCTTTGGGCCACGCGGGCGCCCGAAGCTCGGCTACTCGCTCCCTACGTGGCAAGAGCAAGCCAACGGCTGCGCTCAGTTGGGCCACGGGTAGTTGCCATTACGGGCTCGTACGGCAAAACGACGACCAAGGGCTACGTTGCCCACCTCGTCGGTGGTGCGATGTCGGTCGTTGCCAGCCCGGCGAACTTCAATAATACAGCTGGTCTCGCGCGCGCCTTAAACGATCATTTAGCTACCGGAACTCAGGTGTTCGTGGCGGAAATGGGCACCTATGGGCCTGGCGAAATCGCAGCCATGTGCGAGTGGGTGACCCCTGAGGTGGCGGTGATAACGGCGCTTGGACCTGTTCATTTGGAGCGGATGGGAAGCCTGGAGAACATAGCGGAGGCCAAAGCCGAAATCCTCGAAAAGGCGCGGGCCGCAATCGTGAACGTGGACTACCCACTTTTGGAGCAGCTCGCGCAAAAAGCCGAGGAAGAGGGAAAGACCGTTTGGCGGTGCTCGTCGAACGGCCCGCTCGCGGACGTGACGGTGACGTCCGAGGACGGCGGTTTTCGGGTGCGCGTAAAGCATTTCAGTGCCGAAATGGACCTCGTCATAGCCGCAGCGCCCGCGGTCGACCCCGGGAACGTTGCTTGCGCCGTGGCTGCCGCCCTTTCTCTGGGAGTCCCGGCCGAAATAGTGGCGTCGCGCCTCGAGTCACTTCCCGGTGCCCCCCATCGCCGCACCCCTCAACGGGCGTCGAACGGTGCGAGCGTGATCGACGACACATACAACGCCAACCCCGCTGGAGCGAAAGCTGCGCTCGGGCTGCTCGGGACAACCGCAGCCCCGGACGGGAAAAAAGTGGTGGTAACGCCCGGCATGGTCGAGCTCGGGCCGGTCCAAGCCAGAGAAAACGCGAACTTTGCAGCGAGCGCAGGGGCGGTAGCCACCCAGCTGCTCGTGGTGGGCCGCACGAACGCCCGGGCGCTTCTTGGCGGCGCGAGGGCCGCCGGCTTGCCGGCCCGCTACGTCCGCAACCGGCCGGCCGCGGTGGCGTGGGTTTCCGCCAACCTCGGCCCGGGCGACGCAGTGCTCTATGAGAACGACCTGCCTGACCACTACCCTTAAGCATCGTGCGTACTGGCCCGGTTAGCGCAGGCAGAGTCGGCGTCCTGTTCGGGGGCCCTTCACCGGAGCACGACGTCAGTATCTTGACCGGCCTCCAGGCGGCTAGGGCGCTGATGGGGGCGGGCGAGAGCGTCGAGGCGGTCTATTGGACCAAGGGCGAGCGTTTCGTGGCGGTCAGCGCCTCCCTCGAAGCGAACGCATTCCTCGACGGAGCGCCTAAGGGTGCTCGCGAGCTGCGCTTTGTCGCTGAGCCCGGGGGCGGTTTCTTCGAGGCGAAGGCCGGCGTACTGGGCAAGGAGCGCAGCCTCGGGCTGGATGCCATCGTCGTGTGCTGCCACGGTGGCCCGGGCGAAGACGGCACTCTCCAGGGGGCTCTCGACCTGGCAGGTGTGCCCTACACCGGCCCTGCTGCCTCGGGCGCCGCGCTGTGCATGGACAAGCTGGCCTTCGGCTCGGTTGTCGCAGCGGCTGGCCTGCCTACGCTGCCTCGCAAGCTGGTCGCCCCGGGAGCCGAGGCGCCTCAATGGGACGGCCCCCACATCGTGAAACCTCGCTTCGGCGGGTCGTCCATCGGGATCGAAGTAATCGCTGAGTGGGCGGACGTCGCACGCTATGCCGAGCTCGGCGGCCCTCATACGGCCCGAGGGCTCGTCGCCGAGCCCTACCGTCCCGACGCCTACGACGTCAACGTGGCGGTACGCGCTTACCCGTCGCTCGCTCTGTCGCTGTTCGAGCGCCCCCTTAGGTCGCCCGGCAAGAGCCAGATCTTTTCGTACAACGACAAGTACCTCGGGGGCGACGGCATGGTGAGCTCGCCCCGCGAACTGCCGGCTCAGCTCGACGCCGGGCTGGAGAAGGAGCTGCGAGAGGCGGCCGGGGCCGTCGCAGCCCTGGCCGGCGCCCGCGGCGTGTGGCGCATCGACTTCCTCGTCACGGGCGGCGCGGGCCCATGGTGGGTGAACGAGGTGAACACGATCCCCGGGTCGCTCGCCAAGTACTTATGGGTTGGCGACGCTGCCGTGGAGTTCCCAACCCTTCTGGCCGACATGATCGAGGAGGCGAAGCGGCGGCCGAGTGCCCAATGGAGCTCGATGGGAGCCGACGGGTCAGCTTTGCGTTCGGCTGCCTCGATCGCCAATAAGCTCGGGTAACGCAAACCGAGCACCGAGAAAGCCAAGCCCGAGAAAGCACAGCAGAGGCGCCACCATGGGTTATCCCGAAAAGTCCCTCAATCCCGGCGAGCAGGTGTCGATCGACGTCCGTCCACACTGGAAGTACCTCGCCGGCCCAATTTTTGCCGTGGCCGTCGTGGTCGTCGGTTCGGTGGTGGCACTTGTAGAGAGCGTGCCGCATTGGGCTGAACTTGCCCTGGCCGCGCTGCTCGTTTTGTGCCTGCTCTGGCTCGGCGGGCGTTACATCCGTTGGGTGACGACCTCGTTCGTGGTGACCACCGAGAGGCTGATCATGCGAAAGGGCATCCTGCGCCGCACCGTGCGAGAGATCCTGCTGGACCGCTTGACCGATATCACCTACAACCAGACGCTGCTCGACCGGATCCTCGGCTGCGGCGACATCCTGCTCGAATCGCCCGGCCGGGACAGCCAGGAGGTCTTTCCTGACCTGCCCCACCCTGTCAAGATCCAGAACGAGATTTACCGCCTGATCAACCAACGCCGTCCTGGGTCCTGGGTCGCTGGGACCGGGGATCCGGCCGGTCACAGCGTCGCACCGAGTGGCTCCGGCGCGCCCGCCAATGCCCCTGCCAACGCCCCCGGCAACGCTCCCTCCGGTGCCTCCGGAGGAGTAGTACCGGTGCCGGGGGACGCTCCCAGCTCAGCGCCTTTTGCCGGCGTAGCGGCGACGGATGCGCAGGCCGGCCCGCGAGAACTGAGCGTTGCGGACCAGCTCAACCAGCTGGACGACCTGCGCAAGAGACGCGTCATCAGCCGGCGGGAGTTCGCGGCCAAGAAGGCGGAGCTGCTGTCGCGCATGTAGCAGGTACCGGACGCGGTGAGCACGAGGCGATTGCCCGGCTGATCAGGCTCTTGCCGGGGCCGCCGGAGGGCGAGGTGTGGTCCGGCGACGACGCGGCGGTCGTCAAGGTGCCCGGTTCGTCGCCCGGCCAAGCGCCGCTCCTCCTGCTCGCGGCAGACACGCTGGTTGCCGGCATCGATGCAGACCTGTCTCTCACGACGTTGTCGGACTTCGGGTGGAAGGCGATGGCTGTCAACCTGAGCGACATAGCCGCCATGGGCGGCCGCCCCGCCCACGCCCTTGTGAGCGTCGTGGGGCTCGGGCCAGATGAGCTGGAGAAGCTCTACGAAGGCATCGGGGAGGCCGCGGCCGAGTTCGGTTGCGACGTGGTTGGCGGAGACCTGAGCGCAGGCAGTGAGGTGGTCGTGAGCGTGGGTGTCACCGGATGGCTCGACGGTGAGCCGGTCCTTCGCCGCGGTGCGCGCCCGGGGGACAGGATCTGGGTTACCGCCCCGCTCGGGGCGGCCGCCGCAGGGCTGCGGATCCTGCGCCAGGCGGGCCCTGGCCCTCACGCGTGGGGACCGGCCGACCAGGCGCTCGTTTCAGCACATGCCCGCCCACGCCCGGCACTGTCCGAGGGGGTTGTTGCCCGCCTGGCAGGAGCGACAGCCATGATCGATGTGTCCGATGGCCTCGCTGCCGACCTCGACCAGTTGGCAAGGCAATCGGGCGTAGGTTTCGAGCTCGCAAGCGTCCCAGTGGCGGACGGTGCAGAAATCGAGGAAGCGCTTGCCGGCGGCGATGACTACGTCCTCGTTTTGACCACGCCAGGGCCAGCGGAAGTGGTAAAAGCGTTCCTCGCTGCCGGCCTTCCAGCCCCCTACTTGATCGGTGAGTGCGTCGCCGACCCCCAACTACGTGGCGTAGCTGGTAGAACGCTCCCAGTGGCGGGCTGGGAACACTCGCTGTAGAGTAGCCCAGGGCGCATTAGTGCTGAACGTGGGCCTGGGAGCGCCGCGTGCAGCGCTTCGGGAGGAGGGTAGCGTTCTTCCGGTTTCTCCGTCCTTACCTCAAGGGGCTCAGGTGACTGACCGACGTTTGGATTGAGCCTTTTCGGGGATTCCCGGGAACAAGGAGGAGACCGGTCAACGTGCGCGACGCCAGCAATACTGTGCTGCAGTCCAACCCCATGCCAGTCGAGCGCGCGGGGGAACGGACGCTTTCGCGACCCTCATCTCTCCCTGTCGCGCGCCGTCCCCTGGGACCTGGCGTGGTGAACCTGGGTGGCCAGGACCAGACGACTGCGCGCCGCGATGACGGCAATAACGTGAGCCAGGCAGGACAGGTCTTTGCCGATCTCTTGCTTGTCGCTTCTACGGCGTCACGCTGCCCGCTTGCCCTGGTCACGGTTGTGAAGGGTGGTTCGTGGAGCACGCTTTCGTTCGGCGCCGAGCGCGAAGCCCTCGAGGACCCCGAGCTCTTCGCCATCATCTCGGGCCGGAGGGAGCCCGTCGAGGTGACGGACCCTGCCAGCAACCCGGCGCTGGCCCACAGCCGCCTTGCGCGCTCCAACCTGGGGATCCGTTGGCTCCTCGGAGTGCCGCTGCTCGGGCCCACCGGTGAGGTAAGCGCGATCTTTGCTGTGCTGGACACCGAGCCCCGCGAGCTGTCCCGGCGCGAACGTGCCGCCATGGTTGCGATCGGGAGGCTGATTTCCGGTGCGTTGTCCGCTCATCGGGGCGTGGACCAGCTTTCTGGGCCTGCATCTCCCTCTGAGCACCCCAATGGCGTCAAGCCGACGGCCGACGGCCACTCCCTCCTACGCAGCCACGAAGTGGCGGCGTTGTTCGACGTGACCGAGCGGACCGTTATCAACTGGGCCGCCTCCGGCAAGCTGGCATGCTTGCGTACGGTCGGTGGGCACCTCCGCTTCCGCAGCGAGGACGTCATGTCTTTGCTCGAGGCGAACTCCCTGAGGCGCCCCCAAGGCCTCTAAGGCCCCTACTGCCTCCAAGGCCTATTTAGCCGACCGGTCAACTGACGGTCGGCAACGCAGCGTTAGCGGGACGCTTTGGTTACCTTGCCAGCGCGGATGCAGGAGGTGCAGACGTGCACCCGCCGCGTACTACCGCCGACGATGGCGCGCACCCGCTGGATATTGGGGTACCAACGCCTCTTCGTACGTCTGTGTGAGTGACTGATGCTCATGCCGACCGACGAGTGCCGACCACAAACTTCGCATACCGCTGCCATAGAGACGGCCACGTTAGCAGCCCCGGTAACCATCTCTCGGGCAGGCCCCAGCGAGTACTCTGACCAGCACAGGGATGAACGAGCGTGGGAGTGCCGCACTTGGGAGCACGACGTATCCGAACAGACGACAGCCTGTCCGCCGGTGACGTTGCTCGTGTTGTCCGCGTCTACAGCGACGCCCTGAACCAGCACCGCACCGCTCTCAACCGCCTTAACGTCTACCCGGTCCCCGACGGGGATACCGGGACCAACATGGCGCTCACGGTCGCGGCTGTCCGCAAGGAGCTCGACGAGGCACAGGCCAAGGCAGGGGATCGTGAGCTCGACATGGTGGAGATCGCTGCGTGCTTGAGCCACGGCTCCCTCATGGGAGCACGCGGCAACTCGGGCGTGATCCTTTCGCAGGTGCTGCGCGGCGTGGCGAACGCTTTCCGGAACGCCGGCTCCCGTCCCGGAAGCGACGGCAAGCTCGGGCCAGCCGACCTGGCGGACGCATTTTCCCGGGCGAGCGACAGCGCCTACGCCGCTGTCAGCAACCCGGTCGAAGGCACGATCCTCACGGTCGCGAGGGCAGCGGCGCGGAGCGCGGAGGATGCCCTTCGCGGCGGGGTGAGCGATGATGAGGAGGAGAGCCCCGGCTTGTTGGACGTCCTGGGCTCTGCACGCAGTTCTGCAGCCCGAGCGCTTGCCGGCACGACCGAGCAGCTGCCCGCTTTACGGGCGGCCGGTGTGGTGGACGCCGGGGGGGCGGGTTTGCTGTTGCTGTTCGACAGTTTCCTGCAGGTAGTCGATGGCCGCGAGATCCCGGTCCCGCCCCCACCGGCCGGTGGACATCAGCTGGGGGAGCACCGCAGCGGTCCGCCGGCTGCAGCGACCGGCGATGGTCTCGCCGGCCCAAACGACGTCGGCGACCTCCGCTATGAGGTCATGTTCTTCCTTGAGGCGCCGGACGAGGCGATACCGGCCTTCCGCTCTGTGTGGGAAGGAGCCGGCGGTTCGATCGTGATCGTCGGCGGTGACGGCCTCTACAACTGCCACATCCACACAGATGACGTCGGCGCGGCCATCGAAGCAGCTATCGAGATCGGCCTGCCTCGCCAGATCAGGGTGACCGACCTTTACGAGCAGGTGGAGGAGGAGCGCTGGGTGCGGGAAGCAGCAGCGGCAGGTGACCAGCACGAGGCGCCGCCTGAGCCTGTCACCTGCGCGGTCGTGGCAGTCTGCGCTGGCGATGGGGTGAAGAGGATATTTCGTTCCCTCGGTGCTCGCCAGATCGTTGCGGGTGGGCAGTCGGCCAACCCCTCGACCGCCGAGATCCTCGATGCCATCGCCTCTGCTCCTGCCGAGGAAGTCATCGTGCTCCCCAACAACCCCAATGTGATCGCGGTGGCAGAGCAGGCCGCTGCCCATTCCTCGAAGAAAGTGCGCGTGGTGCCCACAGCCGGCACTCAGGAAGGTTTCGCGGCACTCCTCGCGTACGACCCCGAAGCCGATGTGGCCACCAACGCAGACAACATGGCCGCCGCCGCCGCTCACGTCGTTGCCGGAGAGGTGGTGCAAGCCTCGCGCGATGCCGTGAGCGAGGTTGGCCCCGTGAAAGAAGGCGACTGGTTGGGCGTTTCCCGCGACGGCATAGAGGTTGTGGCCCCACAACCGTCTTCGGCTGCAGACGCCGGGGTCGCGCTGCTCGGTACCCTGATCGGCGAAGACCACGAGATAGTGACGATCATCGAAGGTGAAGGGGCGCGCGCGGCGGACACCCGGCGAATCGTCGAGTGGCTCTCGGAGCACCACCCGGCCGTGGGCTCAGAGGTCCACCATGGAGGGCAGCCGCTTTACCCGTACCTTTTCAGTATTGAGTGAGGCATCAGTATTGAATGAGGCATCAGTATTGAATGAGGCAACCAGAGGAGCGTTATCAAATGAGGGCGACCAGATGAAAGCGACCAGATGAAGAGCTTTGCAGAGCTTTCCGGTGCCCCGCTGAGCGTGCTCCAATCGGTCAATCGCTCTCTCCGGCTCCCGGGGGGAAAACGCGAACCAAGGCGGCGCGTAGATGCCCTCGAACAAATGGGGGTTCTCTCGGTCCTCGACCTTCTCACCCATTACCCTCGCCGTTACCTCGACAGGACCAGCCAGGTGCCCATCTCCGAATTGAAGGAGGGTGACGATGCGACCGTTATCGCGTTCATTCGAAAAGTGCAAAGGCGCCCCGCGCGCCGTGGTGCCAAGCCGGTCGTGGTGGTCGACGTTTGGGACCAACGCAGTTATCTGAGCCTGTCGTTTTTCAACCAACCCTGGCGTGCGAACTACTTGCGGGAGGGGATGGAGGTAGCGATATCGGGCAAGGTTACGACCTTTCGAGGCCGGCGCCAGATGTCGAACCCATCCGTCGAGGTCGTCGAAGGTGAGTGGATGGGAAGGGTGGTGCCGATATACCCGCAGTCGGAAAAAGCGGGGATCACATCGATGGAGATCGGGTCGTGTGTCCTCGAGGCACTCCAGTGGGCCGGCGAGCTCGAGGACCCCGTGCCGTCGGAAGCGTTGAAAGCAAATAAGTTCGCCCCGCGAGGCTGGTCCATGTGGAACGTCCACCAGCCGGGGTCCTGGGCAGACAAAGACGCGGCGCGCCGGCGGCTGGGTTTCGATGAGCTGCTGCGGCTGCAGCTGGTGCTGGTGATGCGCAAGCGCGCCGTCGAGCGAGAATGCGAGGGCATCGCACACGATGTCGGCTCCGATATGCTTGGGCGCTTTCGGGAGAGCCTTCCCTTTTCCCTGACGGGAGCACAGGAACGGGCCATTCAAGAGATCGAGGCGGACCTCGCCAAGGCGGTCCCGATGCACCGGCTGCTGCAGGGCGACGTTGGCTCCGGCAAGACGCTCGTGGCGTTGTGGTGCCTTCTCACTGCCGTTGCGGGCGGGCACCAGGGGGCGCTGATGGCGCCGACCGAAGTGCTGGCCGAGCAACACTACATGACCCTTACAGCGATGCTTTCGGGTTTGGTGGTCCCTGACAGCGGCTCGCTGTGGGGTGAGAGAGGGGTCAGGGTCGAACTTCTCACAAACCGCACCACTGCGACCGAGCGGGTGAAGCTGCTCGCGGGCCTGGGCAACGGCGACGTCAACATCGTGGTCGGCACCCATGCGCTGCTCACCGAGCCGGTACGTTTCGCTCAGCTCGGCATGGTCGTCATAGACGAGCAGCACCGCTTCGGGGTGGAACAACGGGCGGCTTTGCGGGAAAAATCAGGAGGCCCGGTGCCCGACGTGCTTGTGATGACGGCTACCCCGATACCCCGCACGGCCGCCATGACCGTCTATGGGGACTTGGACACGACCGTGCTCGACGAGCTACCGCCCGGCCGGACACCGGTCAAGACGGTTTGGGCGCGTGGCCCGATGGAGTTCGAGAGCGCTTGGGCGACGGTGCGCGAGGAAATTGGCAAAGGCCACCAGGCATACGTGGTTTGCCCTCTCGTCGAAGAGTCGGAACGGGTTCAAGCCAAGTCTGCCAGCGAGGAACTGGCGCGCCTTGCCGAAGGCCCGCTCGCCGGGCTTCGCCTCGGCCTGCTTCACGGCCAGCTGCCGGCCCGAGAAAAGCAAGCAGTTATGGGCGAGTTCCGTTCGGGCGAGTTGGAGGTGCTCG
>Ga0209415_10012959_pt1 | contig 13833 bp, 9 predicted proteins | sample PeaSoiSIISIP2007_FD_187696 | JGI IMG/M metagenome (GOLD analysis project Ga0209415, IMG submission 187696) | Peat soil microbial communities from Weissenstadt, Germany - SII-SIP-2007 (SPAdes) (version 2) | ecosystem: Environmental > Terrestrial > Soil > Wetlands > Peat | place: Germany... | reverse complement strand
GCCCCAACTCGTCCGTGCCGAGCCAGTGCGCCCAGCTCGGTCCCTGGAGGCGCAGCTCCAGCGACCCGATGGTCGGGCTGTACGGGGCGATCACGTGCGAGAGGAGCGCGAGCGCCACGTAGACGCTGATGATCGCCAATCCGACCATCGCACCGCGGTTCTTCCGAAGCCGCCGGAAGACCTCCGACCCGCCGCGGCGCCGGGGGGATGCGGCCGGCTCGACGTTGGCCTCGACCGATGGTGTCGATGTTGACATCGGGGCTCCGCGCGCCTTAGTAGCGAATCCGGGGATTCACGAGGGCGTAGGTGATGTCGGTGAGGAGATTCATGCTGACGAACGTCACGGAGAGCAGCAGCAGCCCGCTCTGCACGATCGGGTAGTCCCGGGAGAAAATGGCGTTGATCAAGAGCTGGCCCATGCCCGGCAGCGAAAAGATGGTCTCCACCACCACGGCCCCTCCGAGCAGGGCGCCGAACTCCAACCCCACGGTGGTGAGGACGGGATTGAGGGCGTTGCGGAGCGCGTGTTTGTACACGATGAGGAACTCGGAGATCCCGCTGGCGCGCAGCGTGCGGATGTAATCCTGCCGGATGATCTCGAGCATCGACGCGCGGGTCATCCGCGCGATGTGGGCCGCGCCGCCCGTGCCCAGCACCACCGCCGGCAGGATGAGCGCCTCCCAGCCGCTGTTCCCGCCGGCGGGCAGCCACCGAAGGGTGCCGGCGAAGATCAGCAGCAGCAGGAGGCCGAGCCAAAAGCTCGGCATCGAGATGCCCGTGAGGGACGCGACCATCAGCGTGCTGTCCAGCCAGGAGTTGTGGCGCATGGCGGCGGCGACGCCGGCCGAGATGCCGATGGCCAGCGCGAGGCACTCGCTAAGCACGGTGAGCCGGAGGGTGAAGGCCAGATGGTCGATGAGCGCCTGGGCGACTGGCTCCCGCGTGCGGATGGAGATCCCAAGGTTGCCGTGGAGCGTTTGGCTCACGTACCGGAAGTACTGCACCGGCAGGGGGTCGTTCAGCCCGAACTCTTTCCGGATGCCGGCGAGGTCCGCGTCGGTCGCCTGCGAGCCGCCCAGGATCACCGCGGGGTCCCCGGGGATCAGGTGGAGCAGCGAAAACGACGCGATCGAGACGCCGATCAACACGGGGATCAGTAGCAGCAATCGCGCGATGACATAGCGTCCCATCGGCTCTGGGTGGAGGCTATGGCCCCGGGCAGGGTGTGGCCGGGGCGCGGCGCATCCGGCGGCCGGCCGCCAACACCGCATCCACGATCGAGTCGTAGCCCGTGCACCGGCACAGGTTCCCGGAGAGCGCCTCGCGCACGTCTGCTTCGGTCGGGTCCGGATGATCTCCGAGGAATTCGAGGGCCGCCAGGATCATCCCGGGGGTGCAGAAGCCGCACTGGAGGGCGTGGTGCGTCGAAAACTCTTCCTGCAGCGGATGGAGCGCGCCGTCCCGGGCCAACCCTTCGATCGTCAGGAGCTCGCTCCCGGCGGCCTGGACGCCGAGCATGAGGCAGGACCGGACGCTTCGCCCGTTCATCAGGACGGTGCACGCGCCGCACACGCCGTGTTCACACCCGGTGTGCGGTCCGGTCAACCCCACGTCTTCGCGCAGGACATCGAGCAGCAGCTTTCGAGGTTCCGTCACTACGGGGTGCCGAGCCCCGTTCACCGTGAGGGCGTAGGCGGTGGGGTCGGCCGGGTTCACGGCGCGCGCCTCCCCGTTGCGGAGCGCGGTGTGCACCCCGCGAGTCGGCGGTTACGCTGAGCTGTGCGCACGCGGCGACACCTCCGCGAGTTCGACGCGCGCCGCTGCGGCCCCAGGGGCGCCGGAGGGCTCGGGCACGCCGTCTCGCACCTGCAGTCCGGCCGCGGGGGCGAGTCGCGCCAGACGGGCCGCTTTTACGGCGAGCTGCAGGGGCAACCAGCGCTCGGACGCGGTGAGATCCACGCTCAGCAGCGTGGCGATACGGTCCAGCCGCTGCCGCAGCGTGTTCCGGTGAAGGAACAGCTGCTTGGCCGCGCGCGTGGCGTTGCCGCCGGCGTCCAGGTAGACCTCGAGCGTCTTCAGCAGATCGTCCGGGAGCCTCGCCATCAGTTGATACTCGATCGTGTCGGTCAAGCCGTCCTTCATGAACGCCGGGATGAGCCGGTAGCTCTCCAGCGCTTCGATGGAGATGATGCGACCGGTCCCAAACAGCTTCGTGCCGATGTCCAGTGCCTCCTGGGCGTCGCGGTAGGCCGTCGGGTAGCGCGCGGGATCGCTGCACGGCCGGCTGACGCCGACCGAGAGCCCGTCGAAGGCCACCTCCGACAGCCGGTGCGCCGGAATGATGGCGACGACGCGTGTGCCCAGGTTGTTCACCAGCCCGTTGCGCTCCTCCGTGAGGATATGTCGGTGCAGCCGCTCCGCCTGCGCGTGTGTGCGGGCACTGGCCACCAGGACGACGTGGGGGCGCAACAGATCGTGGCCCAGGCGCCGGGCGTGTGCCAGCGTGCGGGCAGGGTCGGCCACGCCGATGGGGTCCAGGGTCTCCCACAGGAACACCTCGGGCCGCGCCCGTTCGTCGGCGAGATCACAGAGGTGGCGGTTGCGCAACACGATGCCCGCGGTTTGCGCCAGGCGCTCGGCGAGCGCGACATCGTCCGCGCTAAACTGTCGACTGCGGTGATCCAGAATGAGCAGCGCTCCGCCCCGCTCGGCGTCGAGAGGGATCGGGGTGACCAGGACGGTCCCCGTCGCGCGCGCGTCGCCCGTCGAAGCGGCCCCGGAGTCGTCAGCTTCGATTCGAACCTGACCGGCACCGCCGGCCTCTCGCCGCGAGGCCCGCACGAGCGCGTCCGGGCAGATCGACGGCAACGGGAACAGCGATGGCGACGCCGCAGCCAGATGGAGCCCGGCCTGGTGCCGCTCTCTCACATAGACCGCGCACGTCGTCCCCGCGATCATCGACGGGCCGAGCCGCGCGACCGAGTCGAGCGCGCCGGCGTCGTTCGAGGTCGACGACGCGCCCCGTGTCAGGCGCTCGAGCGCGTCGAGGAGCTCGGCGTGCTTGCGGGCGGTGTCGCGCAGGTGCTCGCACTCCAGCGCGCAGGAGATCGACTGCGCCACCGTGGCCGTGAAGAGCACCGCCTGGCGGGAGAGCGTCTTGGACGGCCGCGCCACCAATCCGATCACGCCCGCCACCCGATCCCTGGCAGACAAGATCGGCACCGCGTACAGGCGTCCGCGACCCCGGGAGGGCTTTCGACGTAGCGCGGCGACCCCGATCGCCCCCTCGCCGGGCGCATACGCGTGGCGCATGGCCGCGCAGCCGCCGGGCGCGGCCATGCGCAGTACGTACCGGTCCGAGTCTGGCTCGTGGGTGTAGAGGCTCGCGCTGGCGCATTCCGGGAGGGCCGCGAGGGTGGCAAGCATCCGGCGCACCGCGCCGTCGACCCTCGGATTGGATCCAATGGCGCGTCCGGGCGAGATGCCGAGCGCCTGCGAATTAGTGTGCAGGGTGGTCATTCGCGAACTCATGACATGGTGCATCTTGGCCGTTGCTGGCACCGTTGCGGGAGTGGATGATGGGGTTGTGCCTGGTGTGAGGAAGGAAAGAAGTGATCCCAGACTCGACGAATCACGCGATTCGCGGTTCTTTCCATGGATCGCGAGGCTCCCCTCTGGAAAGAATGCACCACGCGAACGAAATTGGATTCATCTAAGCACAGCGGACCCGGCGCGTCAACATTGGATCCCAAATGACCATGGATGATGTCATGACCACGAGCTCAGGACCGGGACGGCGCCGCCGGTCTACGCTGCCGAGACCGACGGCGGTCGCCCTAGCGCATGTGCAGCTGCGGCAGAGCATCCTGGCGGAGCGTCTGAAACCCGGGGAATGGCTCCGCCAAGAAGAGCTTGCGAGCCGCCTCTCGATGAGTCGCCAGCCGATCCGCGAAGCGCTGTGCCTTTTGGGGGAGGAAGGGCTGGTCGAGTTGGTGCCGCACCGAGGCGCGCGGGTCGCGCCGCTGTCCCTCGACGAACTCGAGGAGATCTACGGAGCACGGATGGGGTTGGAAGGACTGGTCGCGCGGTACGCCGCGGTCAAGATCGACCCGCAGGCGCTCGAAGCGCTTCGGCTGGCACTGCCCCGTCTGACGGCGCTGAGCATCGCCGGCGATGTCGACTCGTACCTCCAGGAAGACCGGCGGTTCGTCGAGACCTGCTATGCGGTGTCCGGGCGGCCGCGGCTCTGCCGGCAGATCGGAGCACTCCGGGAGCGGGCCGAGCGCTATCTCCGGCTCGTCTTCAAATGTGGCACGGGATTCCAGTGGGTGGACTCCTCGTACCGGCTGTTTCAGGCGTGCGCGGCGCACGATGCGGACGCGGCCGAGGCCGCGGCGCAGGGAGCCCTGCGCTGGACCCTGACGCAGGCGACGGCGCTGTTCGAGAGCCGGGGGACCGTCGACCCTGAGGGAACGCGCGCGCTCCGCGGAGGGTGACGAGGACCACGTGGATCCGATTCAGTTCGAGGTGACGAAGAACGCGCTGGCGTCGGTGACCGAGGAGATGGGCGCGGCACTCCACCGAGCCGCGTACTCGACCAACATCAAGACGCGGCTGGACTTCTCAAGCGCGATTTTCGACGCCCGGCTGCGGGTGCTGGCCCAGGCCCTGGCGCAGCCCTCGCACCTGGGGTCGCTTCCTCACAGCGTCCCGAACGCGGTGCGCGAGTACGGCATCGATCAGCTCGGGCCCGGCGACGGCCTGATCATCAACGATCCCCATCGCGGCGCCGTCCACCTCAACGACATCGCCCTCATCTCGCCTGTCCATGACCGGACGGGCGAGCTGCTGGGCTTTGTCGCGAACGTCGCGCACCACGTCGACGTGGGGGGCGGCGCTCCGGGGAGTCTGGCCCCGGCACGGGATTTGTACCAGGAAGGGCTGATTCTGCCCCCGGTGCGGTTGGTCCAGGCGGGGCAGCTCGTCCCCGACGTGATGCGGATGATCGTGGCCAACATCCGCGCCCCCCGCGAATCGGCGGGCGACTTTCGGGCGCAGGTCGCGGCGAACCACGTCGGCGCGCGCCGCCTGGGGGAGCTCGTCGAGCGACTCGGCCGCGGCGCGTTCATCCAGTTCTGCGACGATCTGATCGACTACACGTCCCGGCGGACTCGCGCGGCCCTGGCCCGCTTGCCGCGGGGAGAGTTTTCCGCGGAAGACTTCCTCGACGGGGATGGCTTCACCGACGATCCGATCCGGATCGCGGCCACCCTCCGGAACGGCCCCGATGGCGTCGTGATCGACCTGGCCGGGACTGCTCCACAAGTCCGAGGATCCCTCAACTGCTCCTACTCCATGACGTTTTCCGGGGTCGCGTTCGTTCTCAAGACACTCGTGGATCTGGATATCCCGGTCAACGAGGGATTCTATCGCAGCTTTACGCTGCACGTTCCCGAGGGAACGGTGACCAACGCGCGGCCCCCGGCGGCGGTGGGGGGCGGCTGGGAGGTGGCCTTCCGGGTCGCGGAGACGCTGTACCGCGCGCTGGCAGAGGCGCTGCCGAACCGCGTCGTGGCGGCGACCAAGGGGACGATCTGCAATATCGCGTTTGGCGGGATGCGTCCGGACGGCGGGTACTACGCCTACTACGAGACGATCGCGGGCGGCGGGGGCGCGCGGCCTACCAAAGACGGCATGGACGGGATTCAGACGCACATTCACAACACTGAGAACGCCCCGGTGGAGGAGGTCGAGCTGAACTATCCGTTCCGGGTGTTGCGGTTTGCGCTGATTCCGGACTCCGAGGGCCCCGGGCGGTTCCGGGGGGGCCTGGGAGTCCGCCGCGACTACTGGTTCCCGAATCACCGCGTGACGTTCTCGATCCTCGCCGATCGGGGACGGTTCGCGCCCTGGGGCCTGTTCGGCGGCGGGTCCGCCAGGACGGCCCGCGTCATCCGGGACCCAGAGGGCGCGGCCCAGGCCCTGCCGCTGAAGGGCAGCGTGGAGCTCCAGGCCGGCGAGGTGGTCAGCGTGCAGACGCCGGGGGGCGGCGGGTACGGCCCGGTCTCGGACCGCGATCCCGATGCCGTCCGGCGTGACGTCCGCGTCGGCAAGGTCTCGACGGCGAGGGCGCGCGACGCGTACCACGTGACGCCCGACGCGGCGCGCCCGAGCCCCAGCGGTGCGGACTCGTGAGCGCCGGCTACCGGTTGGGCATCGATATCGGCGGCACGTTCACGGACGTCGTGCTCCTCTCCGAGGAGACCGGTCTCGTCGAGACGCTCAAGGTCCTCACGACGCCGGAGGACGTGGCGAAGGGATTCCTCGAGGCGATCGATCACGTGCTCGCCGCGGCCCGGCTGCGGCCCGAGGACGTCCGGCATATCATGCACGGCACGACGGTGGCCACGAACGCCATTATCGAGAACAAGATCGCCCGGACCGCGCTGGTCGTTACCCGCGGGTTTCGAGACCTGCTGGAAATCGCCCGGCAGACGCGGCCCGATCTGTACGATCTGTTCTGTGACAAGCCGGTGCCCCTTGCGCCCCGCGACCTCTGCTTCGAGGTGACCGAGCGGCTCGATGCCGACGGGACGGTGCTGGTGCCGCTCGCGGAGGACGAGGTCGCGCCGATCGCAGAAGCGATCCGCGTCCGCGGGGTGGAATCGATCGCGGTGTGCTTCCTCCATTCCTATCGCTATCCCGCCCACGAGCGGCGGGTGGCCGCGCTGCTGGCCGAGCAGTGCCCCGGCGTGCTGGTGTCGGCTTCCTGCGATGTGCTGCCGGAGTTTCGCGAGTACCTTCGGGCGAGCACGACGGTCGTCAACGCGGCGATTCGGCCGATCGTGAGCGGGTACCTTGACCGCATCGCGACCGGGTTGGCCGCGCGCGAGATCCCGCTCCGGCTCTACGTGATGCAGTCCAACGGCGGCATCTCCGGGGCCGAGATCGTGCGGCAGCGCCCCGTGTACATCGTCGAATCGGGTCCGGCGGCGGGGGTCACCGCCGCGGTGCACATCGGCGCGGCGGCGGGGTTTCCGGACCTGATTTCCTTCGACATGGGGGGCACCACGGCCAAGGCCGCGCTGGTCCGGCACGGCCGGGCCGGGTTCTCGACGGAGTTTGAGGTCGGGATACGAGGCGCCGCCGGAGTGGGAAACAACCGCGGGCGCGGCTACCCGATTCATACGCCGGTGCTGGATCTCGCCGAGGTCGGGGCCGGCGGCGGGAGCGTCGCCTGGGTGGACACCGCGGGGATCATGCACGTCGGACCCCGAAGCGCCGGCGCGGATCCGGGCCCGGCGTGTTACGGTCGCGGCGGCCGCGAGCCGACGGTCACCGACGCCAATTTGGTCTTGGGCCGCCTTGCGCCCGAGACGTTCCTCGGGGGCCGCATGGCGCTCGATCCCGAGGCCGCGCGACGCGCGCTGGAGCAGTACTGCGCCGGGCCGACGGGCCTCGATGTGATCGCGGCCGCCAACGGGATCGTGGAGATCGTAAACGCGAGCATGGTCGGCGCGATCCGGCTCGTGTCCGTGCAGCGGGGGTACGATCCGCGCGCGTTTACGCTGGTGGCCTTCGGCGGCGCGGGCCCGCTGCACGCGAACGCCCTCGCTGATGCGCTCGCGATGCCGGTGGCGGTCATTCCGCCCCAGCCGGGTGTCGCCAGCGCCGCCGGGTTGCTCCTCGCGGACCTGACGCACGATTTCATGATGACGCACGTCACACGCCTCGAGGCGGCGGACCCGGAGGAGCTGACGCGGCTGTACCGCCGGTTTGAGCGCGAGGGCGCCGAGATCATCGCCGACGAAGCGATCGCGGCCCACGCGCGCTTTGCGCGCACGATGGACCTGCGGTACGTGGGGCAGTCCTATGAGCTGCGGGTCCCGGTGCCGGACGGCGTGCTCGGGCCCGCGTCCCTGCGCGAGATCGCGGAGCGCTTTCACGCGGAGCACGAGCGCAGCTACGGGTTCGCCGCTCCCGGCGAGCCCGTCGAGCTGGTCAACGTGCGACTGACCGCGATCGGGGATGTCGCCAAGCCGCGGGCGCCGCGCGCCACGGAGTCGTCGGTGGGACCGGCCCCTGTCCGGGGGCGGCGGCCGGTGTTCTTCTCGGACACGGGATTCATCGACACCCCGACCTACGATCGGGCCTACCTGGGTCCGGGGCACCGCCTCGCCGGTCCGGCGATCGTGGAGCAGACGGATTCGACCACCGTGATTCATCCCGGGTATGCGGGGGTTGTCGATCTCCAGGGCAATATCTTGATCGGTCATCCCACGCGCCTCGCCGAGATGCTCGACCGCACCGCCGTCAGCGCCGCGGGGAGCCAGGGCGCGGGCGAGCGCGATGGGTGACCCCATCGGTCGACGGACGAGCGATCGCAACCCGGGGAGGTGACCGAGCATGGTCGTGCGATTCGAGCTGACGACGAGTCCGCTCCACACGGTTCGCTGTGATCTGGCCGCGCTGCCGGTGTCCGCGCCGGGATCCCTCGGCGGCGATGCAGCGGTCTTTGACCGGGCGTCGGGGGGGCGGCTGCAGGCGTTTGCCACGGACGAGGGGTTTACGGGAGCGCGCGGGCAGACGGTACTCGTCCAGTCGCCCGAGGGACCGGCGCGACGGATTCTGTTGGTCGGGACCGGCGACGCCGGCACGGCGGAGGATCTCAGACGGTACGCGGCGGTCGTGGTGCGGCGGGCCCGCGAGCTTCGCTGCGGTCGCGTTCTGCTGCTCACGGCGTCGGACCCGGCGGCATCGGGCCCGGCACCCGACGAGCGCGTGCGGGCCGTCGCTGAGGGGGCAGGGCTCGGGGCCTATCGCTTCGATCGGTATCGCTCGGCGGTGGGGGATCCCTTCCCCACGGAGATCGCGGTCTTTGGAGGAGAGGACCGTGGCGGAGCCCTCAGGGCGGCGTTGGAGGCGGGCGAGATCACGGTCCGCGCGGTGTCGCACGCGCGGGATCTTGTCAACGAACCACCCAACGTGATGACGCCGACCGCGCTCGCGACCGCGGCGCAGGAGATCGCCGCGCGGGACCGGCTCGACTGCAAGGTGCTCGATCTCGAGGAGGCGCGGGCCCTCGGGATGGGCCTGTTCGCCGCCGCGGCTGCGGGGAGCAGCGAGCCGCCGCGGTTCATCGTGCTGGAGTACCGTCCCGAGGCGCAGCGGGCCGCGGCCGCCCCCGTCCCGATGGTCGCGCTCGTGGGCAAGGGCATCACGTTTGACAGCGGCGGTCTGGCCATCAAATCGCCGGACAGGATGTGGCGGCAGAAGGCGGACATGGGCGGGGCCGCGGCCGTCGTGGCAGCGATGGGAGCGCTGCGGGCGCTCGCGGCGCCGGTCCGCGTGCTCGGCGTGATCGCGGCCGCGGAGAATATGATCAGCGGATCGGCGACGCGACCCGGAGACATCGTCCGCAGTCTCTCCGGCAAGACGGTGGAAATCCTCAACACGGATGCCGAAGGGCGCCTGGTGCTCGCCGACGGGCTCAGCTACGCGGCCCGCGCGCGGCCCGACGCGATCATCGACGTCGCGACGCTGACCGGGGCGGCGGCGGCGGCGCTCGGCTCGCGGACCGGAGCCGTGATAGGAACCGACCAGCCGCTCGTCGATCGGCTGCTTCGGGCGGCTGAGCTCGGCGGCGAGCAATTGTGGCAGCTTCCCCTCTACGACGAGTTTCGCGACGCGATGCGCGGGGATCTCGCGGACCTGAGGAACACCTCGTTGGGGTCCGACGGCGGCGGCGCCGAGAAGGCGGCCGCGTTCCTCCAGCAGTTTGTCGGGACGATCCCGTGGGCCCACGTGGACATCGGAAGGGCCGCGTTCACGGTCGAGCGCGATGCCGTGCCGTATCTCTCCTCCGGCGGAACGGGGTATGGGGTGCGGACGCTGTTGCGGTACCTTGCGGCCTAATGGACCTCCCAGTCAGCCAGCGCGGCGGCACGTTCGGAATCCTGGTGAGTAAATCGTGACAGCCGAAATGGCTCCATCGACACCGCGACACACGTGCCGGTCGTAATGTACTCCGCGATCATCTGCCCGGCGGCCGGGGCGTGCAAAAAGCCCTGGCTGAAGCCCGCGGCGACGATGTATCCGGGCGGGCCCGCCGGTCCTAGGACGGGGTGGCGGTCTGGCGTCTCCTGCGTCAGCCCCGCATACGTTCGGACGAGCGTGGCGGACTCGAACGACGGAAACCGCCGCACGATCAGTTCGGCGACCGGGACGAATGCCTCGGGATCGACGGTGGTCTCGTAGGCGGTGGTGGGTTGTTCGCCTCCGATCCCTACCAGATACCTGCTTCCCTCGGGCCGGACGAACAACGTCGAGTCCATGTCGATGATACAGGGGATCGATGGTGGTGGGTCAGCGGTTTCAACGATCCATTGGTGCCGGCGGTACATCGAAATTGGGATCTCAACGCCGACCATCCGGCTCACGAGGGGTGCCCACACCCCGGCCGCATTGACCACCGTCGGCGCATCGACCGCGCCCCTGGATGTCTCGAGACCGCGGACCCGTCCGTTCCCGAGCCGAACGCCAGTCACGTCACAGTCCTCGATGATCGTCGCGCCCAGCTTCAGCGCACCGGCGCGGAACGCGCGGACCGCTTCGTAGGGGCCAGCGTATCCGTCGGTCGCGCAGTACAGTCCGGCGCGCACGTCGTCCGTGCGCAGGGTCGGCACGAGCCGTCGGACCTCGTCGGGGCTCAAGATGGCGGACGGCACGCCCCACCGCTGCTGCAGGCGCCAGGAGGCTTCGAGCGCCTCACGCTGAATGGCCGAGCGCGCGGTCAACAGGTAGCCGACACGGTGCCAGTCTACGTTCGTTCCCGTGTCTTCTTCCACACGCTCCCACAGCCGCACGCTCTCCACCGCGAGGTGGAGCGCGGGCGCGGTCGAAAACAATCTGCGAATCCCGCCGGACGACTTCGCCGTCGACCCTTCGCCGACCCGGCCGCGCTCGATCACCGCGGCCCGCACCCCCAACCGCCCGAGATGGTAGGCGATGCTGAGGCCGATGATGCCGCCGCCCACGATGGCCACCTCGGCGGTCTTCGGCAGCTCGGCGGTGTGCGGCATCACGCGTCCCCTAGGTGCGGGGCATTGTGCGGCCGAGACCCTCGGAGGCCTGGCGGAGCGCGCGCTCGACGACGACCCCGATGAGCGCACGCCGATACTCGGCAGAGGCGTGCATGTCGCCGTCCACGTCGCAGGCCGAGATCGCAAGGTGTGCGGCGTCTTCCAGCAGACGATCCGAGGGGCGGTGTCCCACGAGCGCGCGCTCCGCGTCCCGCGCACGCACGGGTGTAGGACCCCCGCCGGCCACGGCGATCGCCGCGCCCACGATCGTCCCGGCGTCGTCCCTGTGCACGAGCACGCCCGAGGCGGCCAGTGCGAAGTCGCCGGCCCGTCGGCTGAACTCCTCGAACCCCCAGGCGGTGTGGGCGCCGCGGAGGGTCGAGAAGCGCGTCTCCACGAGGATCTCGTCCGCCTCGAGCGCGGTGGTCAAGTAGGAGACGAAGAACTCGCCGGCGCCGATCCACCGGTCACCGCGGCCACTGGCCACGCGCACGCGGCCGTCGAGCAGCACGAGGAGGAGGGGCAGTTCCGCGGCGGGGTCCGCGTGCGCCAGGCTGCCTCCGACCGTGCCTCGATTGCGGATCGCCCGGTGCCCGATGTGTTTCAGCGCCGTGACGAGCAGCGGACACTCGGCGAGCACGAGCGACGATCGTTCGGCGTCGCTCTGCCGCACCATCGCTCCGAGGGCGAGTTCGCCCGTGCCCGGGTCTTGACCCAGGCCGTCCAGCCCGGACACCGCGTTGAGATCGATGAGCGCGGCCGGGCGGGCGAGCCTGAAGTTGAGCAGGGGGACCAGGCTCTGGCCCCCGGCGAGCACCTTCCCGTCGGGGCCGTAGCGGCCCAGGGCCTCGAGTGCCTCGGGCAACGAGGCGGGAGCGAGATGGGCAAACGGTGGCGGTTTCACCGGCGCGCGCCGGGCACGGGACCGGCCTCCGCCGCCTGCACGAGCCGCCACATTCGCTCCGGGGTGAACGGCAACGTGTCCACCTGCGCCGCGCCCTGGAGCGCATCGACGACGGCGTTGCCGACGGCGGCCGGCGCGCCGATGATCGCGCCCTCCCCGCAGCCCTTCACCCCGCCCACGGTGAGGGGGGACGGGGACTCGGTGTGGAGCACCTCGATCCGGCACACCTCGCTCATCGTGGGAACGAGGAAGTCCATGAGGTTGGGGTTGAGGCACTGCCCCTGCTCGTCGTACACGACTTCCTCCATCAGCACTTTGCCGATACCCTGGGCCACCCCGCCCCGAATCTGCCCCTCCACGATCATCGGGTTGATCAAGCGTCCGGCGTCTGCGACGACAACGTAGCGGAGCAGGGTCAGCTTGCCGGTTCTCGGGTCGAGCTCGACCGCCACGGCGTGCACCTCGTGGGACGACACGCCGTAGGCGGGCGGATCGTAGAAGGCGACGGCTTCGAGTCCCGGTTCAAACCCCGGGGGGACGGAGCCCTCGCGGCGGTGGGCGATCCACGCCAGCTGCTTGATCGAGACGCTCCGCGTCGAATCGACCAGCGAGTAGACGGCGCCCGGCCGCATCGCGACGTTGTCGCGGGGCTCGTCGAGCAGGTGCGCGCCGAGGAGCAGGAGCAGCTCGCGGATCTTGCGCGCCGCGAGGACGATCGCGCCGCCGCTGGAGACGGCGGTGCGGCTGCCCGTCGACCCCATGCCGTAGGGGGACAGCTCGCTGTCGTTGTGCCGCACCGTGACGTCGTCGGGGGTCAGGCCGAGTTCGTCCGCGGCGACTTGTGCCATCGTGGTCTCGTGGCCCTGCCCGCTGCCGGCGGCGCTCGTGTACACGGTCGCCCGACCGTGCACGTCGACGCGGATCTTCGCGCCGTCGTAGCCGGCAATCGAGTACAGCCTGCGCGGCATGCGCTTGACGGTGCCGGTCGCGCATTCCTCGGCGAAGCACGCGACGCCGACTCCGACCAAGCGTCCCTCGGTGCGCCAGCCGGCCTGGCGGGCCTTGAACTCGCGGTAGCCGAGCGTGTCCACCGCGAGCTCGAGCGACTCGCGATAGTTGCCGCTGTCCCGCTCGAGCCCGGTGATCGTCCGGTAGGGCATATCGTCTGAGCCGAGGAGATTGCGCAGGCGGAGCTCGATCGGATCCACTCCCAGGCGCGCCGCCAGCATATTGACGAGCCGCTCCAGCGCGAAATTCGCGGGCGGGCGGGCGACCCCTCGGTACGGCCCGTGCGGACAGGTCGTGGTGACCGCGGCCCGCGCCCGATATCGGTAGTGCGCGAACTTGTAGGGGCCGATGATGCACGAGGCGCAGTTGAGGAGTTCGTTCAGCGGCGTGTCGGGGAAGGTCGCGTACGCGCCGCCGTTCACGATGATATCCGATTCCAGCGTCAGGAACCGGCCGTGATGGTCAGCGCTGAGGCGGAGCCAGATGCGTTCCTCCTGCCCGTGGGTGCTGGCGAGGAAGTTTTCGCGCCGATCCTCGAGCCACTTGATGGGCCGGTGGAGTTCCCGCGCGATCGCGGCGACCACGACCTGCTCTGCGTCGAGGGAGGCTTTGTTGCCGAATCCGCCGCCAACATCCGGGCTCAGCACGTGGATCAGGTCCTCGGGCATGCGCAGGCACTCGGCGAGCCCGTAGCGGACGACGTGGGGGATCTGCGTGCTGGTCCAGAGCGTCAGTCGCCCCGTGCCCTCGTCGTAGCGGGCCAGCGCGCCCCGGCACTCCAGCGGTACCGCGGCGCTGCGCTGGGTGTGAAACGTGGCCTCGACGACGGCCGCGGCCCCC
>Ga0209415_10012958_pt1 | contig 13833 bp, 8 predicted proteins | sample PeaSoiSIISIP2007_FD_187696 | JGI IMG/M metagenome (GOLD analysis project Ga0209415, IMG submission 187696) | Peat soil microbial communities from Weissenstadt, Germany - SII-SIP-2007 (SPAdes) (version 2) | ecosystem: Environmental > Terrestrial > Soil > Wetlands > Peat | place: Germany... | reverse complement strand
CGTCCTCGTCGTCGTCCTCGCCCAGGCCTGCGAGCCGCAGGACGCCCGCGGTCCAGCGCAGGGCACGTCGGTCGCCGGGACGATCGCGCCGGACTTCACCGCGAGCGGCGCCGACGGCAAGACGTTTCGCCTCAGCGATTACCTGGGCAAGAGCGTCATCCTCCTCGACTTCTGGTCGACGTACTGCGAGCCGTGCAAGGCGGAGTTCCCCCACCTGAAGGCCCTCTACGACGAGGACCGTGGCAAGGGCCTGGTCGTCGTCGGCGTCGCGATGGACGGGCCGGAGACGGTCGCCGACGTGCACGCGTTCGTGAAGAGGTTCGAGCTCGACTTCCCCGTCGTGACGGACGGCGACTCGCGGATCGCGAGCCTGTACGACCCCAAGAAGTCGATGCCGCTGAGCGTCCTCATCTCGCGCAGCGGCCGCATCGCCGCCGTCCGCGAGGGGTACAACCCGGGCGAGGAGAAGCTCCTGGCCGAGGACGTCGCGAAGGAGCTGTCCGCGTCTCAACCCGCCGCGCCTTCTCCGTAGACCCCCCGGAGGCGCCCGCCGAGCCGTGCGACGCGTAGGAGGATGTCTCGCCGTGGCGTTCGTCCTCTGGACGCCGGCCGCACGCGCCGTCGACGTCGGCGAGGTCCGCGGGGACGCCGTGCAGCTCGACGTGACGGAGACGAGCATCGTGGCGCAGCACTTCGACGCCCGCACGCCGCCAGGTCAGCTTTATCCTCCCGTGGTCACCTTCGAGGACAGCGGCTGGTTCGGCTGGATCAATCGCCTGAACACGGCGCTCCGGTGGGGAAGGTGGACGCTCGGCCTGCGCCTCGACTCGGCCGCGTACGCCCTTCGCCCCGTCGACCACGGCCTCTCGCAGTACCCGCTCACGATGGAGAGCGGCGGGCTCCTGACCACGCCGCGGGCGTCGACGCAGCAGCAGGTCGTCGAGGACAGCGAGTCGCGCTTCAGGAACTCGATCTACCCCGCCAAGCTCTGGGCGACGTACTCGGCGCCGGGCGTCGAGGTGACCGCCGGGGACGCGTACGTGCAGTTCGGGCGAGGCCTCACGCTCTCGATGCGCAAGGTCGACGAGCTCGGGATCGACACCACCGTCCGCGGCGGCAAGGTGCAGATCACGAAGGATCCGTTCTCCTTCGTCGCCGTCGCCGGCTTCGCGAACCCCTCCCGGGTGGACGAGGCCACGGGCCGCGCGCTCTGGGTGACGAGCGGGAGCCCGTCGATCACGCGCAACGGCATCACGGTCATGGGCGACACCCCGGCTCCGGTGTACGGCAGCGATCGTCTCGTGGGGGTCGAGCTGCAGGCGGGGCGGGGGCTGCCCGTGACGCTCTCGACGCACGCCGTCCGCTTCTCGCGGTGCGCCCCGTACCACTACGACTCGACCGGCAACGTGCAGACCGACCTCGCGAGCGACCCGGCGACGGTGGCCTTCGGCACGTGCAACGCGGCCGACACCGACGCGTGGCTGGCGTCGCTCAACACCGTCCCGAGCGGTCTGAGGGCGCGCGACATCACGCTGGCCGGGCAGTCGCTCGAGGTACCGAGCCTGTGGGGCCACGGCACGCTGTACGTCGAGGCCGCGGTCCAGCAGCGCGCGGGCGACGCGTCCGGGCAGACGAACCCGAACGGGAACGCGCTCTACGCCGCTCTCTCGTTCGACGTCGATCGCACGACGACGACGCTCGAGGTGAAGAGCAACCGCAACTACTACACCGTGGCCGCGTCGGTGGGGTCCCAGGCGCCCGAGTTCGCGATCGTCGCCTACTCGTTCGTACCCCCCGCCGAGTCGTTCAACATGCTGGACGCGGAGGGGACCGGCGATTTCAACGCGTGTGTCGAGGGCGGGCGCCTGCGCGAGGACGTGAACGTGAGCCGCGACCTCCTCGTCTACGCCCAGGGCGTCTACGCGTACTCGCTGGCGGAGCAGCCGGGCGCTGCCTGCGACGACCTTGGTCACGCGAAGCCCCCGCCGGGATCCACTGCGGCCGGCGTCGAGGACGTCGTATACGACGGGGTGGCGGGCCTCGAGTACGCGTTCGACGACCACCTGAGCCACGTGTTCGCATCCGCGGGGGCGCGCGACGACATGATCCGCAGCGGTGCCCGGGCGTACGGGGAGCAGCACGCCGAGTACTCCCTCGCCAAGTACCTCGGCGGCCCGTGGTCACTCGAGATCCAGGGACGCCACAGGCACAGGACGGAGCTGAACTTCAACATCAATCCGCAGACGTACGCCCAGCCCTGGTGGTACGAGGGCGAGAACTACGTCGCGCTGCGGATGGCGCCGAAGTGGGTATTCACGCAGGGCTTCGAGTACACGACGCTCATCGGACAGCCGCGGACCTATGTGAACGGCGCCGTGCTCTACAAGCTCACCAGCGGGTCCAACGTGCGCGTCTTCGTGGGCGAGCAGAGGGCCGCCTTCCGGTGCGCGAGCGGGCTCTGTCGGTTCTTCCCGGCGTTCGAGGGGGCCAGGGCCGAGTTGACGCTGAGGTTCTGATGCGGGTCGACCCGGTTCGATGAACGAAGCCCGACCGATCCGCATCTATCTTGATCGTGAAGACGACGGCCCTCGCGGCAGTGGCCGCGCTCGTCGCCGTCGCTCGCATGGCCTCCGCGCAGACGGGGGGCTCTCCTGAGCCCGCCGGCGACGAGACCGTGCGCGCGGCGGTCGCCGAAGCGCGCTCCCTGCTCGCCACGATGCAGAACAGCGCGCGGATCGCGCGCCGCGCGCTCGAGCAAGCGCGGGCGAGGCGGGACCCCGACGAGTTGCGCTGCGCCGACGAGGCCCTGTCCCGCGCCGACGTCGCGCTGCGTCGTGGGCGCGAGGACGCGGCCCTCCTCGCTGCGCAGCTCGCGACTCACGACGTGCACAGCGCGTCCGCGACGCTCCGGCGCGTGCGGCAGGCCTGGACGGCGTCCCACGACGCAGCGGCCAGCGCGTCGTGGTGCTCGGCCCGCAAGGAGTGGGGTGGGATGGCCGACCAGACGATCGTGAACGTCTACACGTCCCAGTGAAGGCGGAGACCTCGCTGGTCACCGGGGCCGGAGGAGGCCATAGTCTGGGGCCGTGCGCCGGGATCAGCCAAGCTTTACAGCCGCCTGGGTGGCCGCCATGCGAGGGCTGGGCGCGTTCCTGCCGGAGCCCCTGCGCCTCGCGGACGACCCGTACGGCCTCCGCTTCGCGGGCCCGCTCCGCGCGCTGCGGGGAGCTCCGAGCTCCGAGCTCCGCGCCCGGGCGGTGTCGCCCCTGTGGCTGCGCGGAACCGTGCGGCGGTTCGCCGTGTACATGCAGCTGCGCACGCGAGTCATCGACGACGACGTCGAGGCGTTCGTGCGCGAGGGCGGCCGGCAGCTGGTCCTCCTCGGCGCGGGGTTCGACTGCCGCGCCTGGCGGCTGGGCGCGCTGGCCGGCGCGACGGTGTTCGAGGTCGACCACCCCGCGACACAGTCGAAGAAGCGCGCCATCATGGAGCGCGAGCGCACTTCGGCGCGGGTCGCATTCGTCCCCTGGGACTTCGAGCACCAGCCGCTGGCCGAGCTGCCGGCGCGCCTCGGCCTCGAGGGGCACGACAGCCAGACGCCGACGATGACGATCGTCGAGGGCGTCCTCATGTACCTCACGGCGCCGGCCCTCGACGCGACGTTCAAGTGCGTCCGGGGTTACTCCACGCCCGGGTCTCCGGCGGCCCTCACCTACATGAACAGGTCTCTGATCGAGGAGCGCTCGGGGTCGGGGCTCGGCCGGCGGCTCGCCGTGCGCGTCGTCGGGGAGCCATTCCGATCGGGGTTCGACCCGGGACAGTTCCCCGGCTGGCTGGACCAGCGCGGCTTCCGGCTCGATCGGGACGAGTCCGCCGTGCAGCTCGGCGCGCGGTTCTACGGTCCCGACCTCGCGCGGCGCATCGCCAGCGGCCGGCACGCCCGATCCCACTTCGCTCTCGTGCGAAGAGGCGCGTAGAGTCGTGGTGATGCGCTCCCTCGCCCTCCTGGCGGCGCTGGCGGTGGCCTGCGGCTCCGCGGGGCCCTCCGATCTCGACAACTCCGGCGTCGGTACGACCGAGAGCCCCATCATCGGAGGCACCCTCGACGCGACCGACTCCTCGGTGCTCGAGATCTTCTACATCTCCACCTATCCGCTCTCCGCGTGCAATGGAAACGCCAGCTGCCTCAAGGGTTGCTTCGTCCCGAGCACCGGCCAGGCTTGCTCGAGCGGATCGAGCTGCGTCTGCGGGCTGGGCGCCACATGCACCGGTGAGCTCATCGGTCCGCACACCGTCGTCACGGCGGGTCACTGCACCGACCTCACGGCGGGCGGCGAGGTCGCCGGGCCGGGAGGGCCTGCATTGACGATCTGCTCGTCCACGTCGGACGTGATGGCCGTGGCCAGCGGGCAGCCGACGAGCGCCTGCAACCTCGACGTCTTCGTCCTGTTCGACAACAAGTGCACGACGAACGACATCATGAGCACGTGCGAGCAGGGGCTCGTCACCGCGGGGAGCTACATCGTCGCGGACAAGGTCATCAACCCGGGGTACGACGGATCCGTCCAGCCGCCTTACACCGCGACCAGCAACAACAACGACATCGGGCTCGTCCACCTCGGGTCCTCCAGGCTGGAGAACGGGCAGGCCGAGCCGGGCATCCTGACGTTCAATCGCGCCGCTCTCGGGGCGGCGTGCTCCGATCTCGGCAGCCTGAGGTTCGTCGGGTACGGCGTGACCACCGCGAGCGCGGGATCGAGCGCGATCTCGGGCGTGAAGTACTCGGTCACCCATGACGTGCGGGTGAAGGACACCTGGCACAACGAGGAGGACGGCGCGCAGGCGGACCCCCAAGCGACGTGCGGCCCCGGCTCCGGCGAGGAGCCGACGTGCAGTGGCGACTCGGGAGGACCGTCGTTCGATAGCGCGGGGGTCATCGTCGGCATCACTTCGCTGGGCGACACCGCCTGCATGTCCTACGGACAGGATACCCGCATCGACGCGTATGCCGACTGGATCGACGGAGTGATGGCAGGCTGGGGTGATCCGAAGAACGGAAGCCCCGCGACACCCGACGCGGGCTCGGCCGACGGTGCGTGCGGCTCCTGCCGGGCGACGACCGGGACCGACTCGGGAGGCGGGTCGTTGGCCGATTCGTCGGTGCGGACCGGCGACGGGGGCAACGGGGCCGGTGGAGGGAGCGGCGACGGCGCCGCGGATGCCTCGTCCGGCGCGGCCGACGCGACCGGCAGCTCCGGCGGGCGAAGCGGAGGGAGCGGCGGTTGCGCTGTCGGTGCCGCCGGCTCCGGAGGCACCGAGCAGGGGCTCACGATGATGTCCGTGACGTTCGCCGTGTGCTTCCTGGCTCGGCGCCGGCGGCCGGTGCGCTCACGCTGCCCGCTTCGCCAGCCACTCGGTCACGACCGACCAGGTCGTCCGCGGGGCGTCGCGGCCGACCAGCAAGTCGATGTGACCTAGCGGAAGCTCCCTGTACGTCTTGTCGCGCGAGCGGCTCCGCGTGAAGCCCGGCAGCACGCTCGCTGTCGGCGCGAGGTCGTCGTTCGCCCCGGCGACGACCAGGAGCGGGCGGTCCATCGCCTCGAAGCGATCGAGGAACTCCGAGTCGTGCTCGCCGAAGCGGCGCTGCATGTCGAACATGTCGAGCATCACGCCGAGAGCGACGCTGTCGAACGCCAGGCGCAGGTACTGCTCGAGCACGTGGGGCTCGCACGAGCCCGCGAGGTAGCCGCGGAGCGGGATGGGGTAGAACCGGCTCTCCGCGAAGCGCCGGGTGAGCCGCATCGCCAGACCGATGGGCGCGAGGGGGACGGGCGCGTTCGGCAGCGGGGCGCGACCGAGCGCGCGCACGAAGACCGAGAGGGCGCCCAGCGTCGCCGAGCCGCGGGCGAACTCGTAGGGGCTACCGATGGAGACGACGCCCGCGACGGCGCCCGGCAGCGAGGGCGCCGCCGCGTACGCGATGACGCCGCCGAGCGAGTGCCCGACGATCCACGCCGGCCTGCCACCTGACAGCGCCTGCACCTCGCCTACGGCGGCGGGGATGTCCTCCTGGACATAGTCCTCGATCCCGCGGCATCGCGGACTGCCGTCGATGCGCGACCGGCCGTGTCCTCGCAGGTCGAGGTTGAAGACGTCGAAGCCGGCGCGGGCGAGGTGGTTGGCGAAGCTCCGCGCCGGGAGATGCCACGAGTAGCGGTTCTGGCCGAACCCGTGCACGAGAAGCACCGGGGCGCGAGTGCCGTCCTGCCGCGCCGAGCGCTTGCGCACCATCGACAGGGGCACCCGGCTGCGGGTGAGGACGATGTCCTTCCGGAACGGAAAAATCTCGCCCCGGTCGATGACCTGTTCGACGATTCGTCCCTGATCGTTCACCAATGTGGGCCCGATTCAGGCACTCTCCCCCGGGTGCCAAACTCTAGTATAGCATCCAGCGCGCCGGTTCTCTCGCCCTCCTTATCCTGTCGAGGCTCGACATGACGCGCTCAAGTGCCACTGGTGTGTGCCAACGTCGTTCGCGAGCTCAGCTCGCGGCCGTTCTCGTCCTCCTCGTCTTCGGGGCCGCGCCGCTCGCGCTGGCGCAGACGACCGCGCCGCCCAAGAAGCCCAAGAAGGGCGCGAAGCCGGCCGCGTCGGCGTCCGCGAGCGCCACCGCCGCGCCCGAGCCACCGCCGCCGCCGCCTCCTCCTCCCGAGCCCGAGCCGGCGGCGTCGGCCAGCGCCGAGCCCTCCGAGCCGGCCGAGGGCGAGGCCAATCCGAACGACAGCAACTACACGAAGGAAGATCCCGCGAAGAAGTACAATTTCGTGGGCGTGCGCTACCGGGGGACGATCGTTCCGCAGTTCATGGAGAACCTCTTCGTCAACAACGGGGCGACAGTCTACTCGAATACGATCGGCGTCGAGTACGACATGCGCCAGGACGGGAAATCGCTCATCCCGTGGGCGGCGTTCACCAGCTACTCGACGGGCGACATCCTCTTCTTGCAGAAGGGCCAGCCGGATCAGGCCAACGAGTACTCCATCGTGAACAGCGGCCTCGCGGCGGTCTACCTCGGCATCGACGAGCTGTGGTCGATGCCCCTCGCGGAGCACCTGGACTTCGAATACGGCTTCGGCGTCGGCATCGGAGTCGTCTTCGGCAGCCTCCAGAACAACTGGGTCTATCCGGCGACGGCCCAGACTCCGGGAGCGATCAAGTCGTCGTCGTCGGGTGTCTACTATCAAGAGTGCCAGGCCATCTCGAGCGGCCCGAGCTGCGATCCCTCCGCGCACCAGAACGCCTCCGTCGCGAAGGTCGGCGGCTACATCGAGAAGAACTGGTTCCAGGGGGGATCGGTGCCCGTCATCTTCCCGCACATCGCGATCCCGCAGTTCAGCTTGCGCTACAAGCCGCTCAAGGTGCTCGAGGCCCGGGCCAGCCTCGGCTTCTCGATCACGGGAGTATGGTTCGGGCTGAGCGTCGACTACGGCCTGGAGAAGAAGGACGAGGCGGGCACCGACAAGGGAAAAGCGAAGGACAAGAACAAGCCCGCCGACAAGGACAAGGACAAGAAGACGGACCCGGGAGACCAGGACAAGAAGAGCGACGGCTCGCTCGACTGGCGCGATACACTGTAGAGGCCGATGGCCGATCTGCCCGCGCGCTACGAGCCGATCCGTCGCCTCGGGGCAGGCGGGGGCGGTGAAGTCTGGTCGGTGCGGGATCGGGTCAGCGGGCAGGTGCTCGCGCTCAAGGTTCTGTCGCGGGGCGCCGGCGAGGCCGAGGTCGGCGCGCTCGTCCGGGAAGCCATCGCCCTGAGCGGTCTCGAGGGCCTCGGGGTCCCGCGCGTGGTCGCGTTCGGCGCGCTCGGCGACGGCCGGCGATACCTCGTTCGCGAGCTGGTCGAGGGGCAGAGCCTCGACGATCTCCTGCACGAGAGCGGAGGCCGCGGCGTGTCGTGGGTCGTCGCTCTCGCGAGCGCGTGCGACCAGCTCACAGTCGTCCACCGAGCCGGGCTCCTCCACGGCGACGTCAAGCCCGCGAACATCATCGTCGGCGCGGACGGGCGCGGCACGCTGGTCGATCTCGGCCTCGCGGCTCCCTGGCGCGAAGGGGGCACCGCTGCCCAGGGGCTCACGCCAAAGTACGCCGCGCCGGAGCTCTTCGAGGGAGAGCCGCTCACCGTGCGCGCCGAGGTCTATGCGCTGGGCGCGACGCTCGGCGAGGCGCTGGCGCGGCGCGGTGACGACCTGGACGAGGACAGGCGGCTGGCTCTGGCCAAGGTCGCTGCCCGCGCGACCGAGACCGCCGCGAGCGCGCGGTGGCCAAGCGTGGACGAGCTCGCGAGCGCTCTCCGCCGCGCGGCCGGGCTGCCCCCGCCCACTCCGAGCGAGGAGCCGCCGTGGCCCGTCCTTGGCCTCGATGGCTCGGCCCACGCGCTGCTCGAGCTGGTGCGCACGGGGACGAGCGCGATCGCCGTCGAGGGGCCCGCGGGCTCGGGCAAGACGACGCTCATGCGGCGCCTCGCGTGGACCCTCGGCGTCCAGGGCCGAGCCGTGGCCACGATCCACGCTCCCGGGAGCGGGATGGCGATGGCCGACGTGGTCGAGCTGGAGCTGGCGCAGCATGCCGGCTCGGACGCGCGGCCCGTGGTCATCGTCGACGACGTCGAGGAGCTCGATCCGTCCGCGCGGGCCTCCCTTCGTCGGGCCTCGGAGGCCGGCGCTCGCCTGGTCGTCGTCGCTCCGCGCGAGAGCGTTGCGGAGCTGACCGGAGAGCCGCCGGAGGCCTTCGTGGTGGAGCCTCTCGAGGCCGAGGCCGCCGAGGAGCTGGTGCGTCGGTCCGTTCCCTCGCTCCCCGACGCTCTGCGCGCCCACCTGGTCGAGCGCATCGGCGGTCGCCCGGGCGTGCTGCGCGCGGCGGTGCGTCAGCTCGCGGGCCGGCCGATCGTCTCCAGGGAGGATGTCGACGTCGCTCTACGAACCGACGTGCGACCGCCGGTCGTGGCCCCGGGGACGAGCGAGGGGCTCGAGCAGGCCGAGCGTGCGCTCGACACCGGGCGCTTCGACGAGGCCGCGCGGCGCCTCGACGGGCTAGCCGCACCTCGAGCGCCCGAGGAGCGCGTGAGGCTCGGGCTCGCGCGAGCGCGGATCGCGATCGGCCGCGGGGACCCGGCGATAGCCTTCTCGGAGCTCGGCGCCATCGAGGACGCGGCCCTCGCCGGCGCTGGTCGTCGGACCTGGCAGCTGCTCCGGGCGCGCGCGTGCCTTCGGTCGGGCGACTACCCATCGGCGCTGGCGGCGGCAGAGGAGGTGGTGGGCGGCGGATCATCCGACTCGCTGGCCGCCGACGCTCTGAGCGTGCGAGGTGTGGCGCTGGCCTACACGGGGGAGGACGCAGCGGCCAGCGTGGCTCTCGACGAGGCCGTCCGCGTCGCGCACGCGACGGGCGATCCCCGTGTCGAGGCCGTCGCCCTGGGCTCCTCCGCCATCGCCCACCAGCGGGCCGGGCGCACGAGCGCCGCGCGCGGCGCGTACGAGGCCTCCCTGGCGGCCGCCGAGAAGGCCAGCGACGCGGCCACGGTGGCCACGACGCGGCTGAACCTCGCGAGCATGGCGCAGGCCGAGGGCGACCTCGCGCAGGCGCTCGCTCACTACGAGGCGGCCGTCGACATGGGGCGCCGCGCCGGAATCGGCGCCGCGGTGACCCAGGCGCTCCTCAACCTCGCGAACCTGGACCTCTACCTGGGTCGCTGGGCGCGCGCGCGAGGGTCGATCGACAGCATCGCAGCCCGGCGGGACGAGCTCTCTCCCGCGGCGCGCGCGCAGCTCCTGGGGCTCGAGGCCGAGCACGCGGCGCGCACCGGAGAGGGCGCCCGGGGAGCGCGTCTCTACGAGGAGGCCGCGCTGGCCTGGCAGGCCCAGGGGCGGACGCACGACGCCGCGGAGTCCCGTCTCGAGGGGCTTCTCGCGCGGGCGCGAGGGTCCGGAGCCGAGTCCTCCCAGCTGACGCGCGCGCTCGAGGCCGAGCGAACCGCCCTCGGTGGCGCAGGCTTCGGAGAGCACGCGGCCCTTGCGGAGCTCGTCCGGGCGGCCATCGTCTCGCGATCGGGCAACGAGGACGCCGCGCGCCGCGCGCTCGACGCGGCCGTCGAGCTCGCGTCCAAGGCCGGGCGCCGCGAGTGGGCCTGGCAGGCCCTCGACGCTCGCGCCCGGCTCGCCGCCGGGCAGGGCAACGTGGCCACCGCCCGCCGCGACACCGAGACGGCGCTGGCGATGCTCGAAGAGACGGCGGCGAAGCTCCCCCGCGACCTTCGCGAGGTCTTCTGGGACGATCCTCGCCGCCGGGCGCTCCGGCAAGCGCACACGGCCACCGTCGTGGCTCCGTCGCTGCTCCCTCCGCACCCCGCCGGGAGCGTCCACGCGCGCTCCACCGGGGGGTCCACGTCCATCTTCACCGGGCCCCGGCTCGCAGAGGACAGGCTCGCGCGGATCCTCGAGGTCACCCGAGAGCTCGCGAGCGAGCACGACGTGCCGCGGCTGCTCCAGCGCGTGACCGACCACGCCGTCGCGTTGCTCGCGGCCGAGCGCGGCTTCGTCCTCGTGGTTGGCGATCGCGGCGAGCTGGAGGCGCACACCGCCCGGGACCGGTTGGGTGGAGACGAGACGCACGCTCGCTTCTCCCGGTCTGTCGCCGATCGCGTCGTCGCGAGCGGGGAGCCGGTCGTCGCGATGAGCGCCAGGGACGACGCCAGGCTCGCGCAGGCGGTCAGCGTGCACAACCTGATGATCCAGTCGATCGCGTGCGTCCCCATCCGCGGTGCGCCGCCGCTCGGCCGCACCATCGGTGCCCTCTACCTCGAGACGCGGCTGCGCGCCGGGGTGCGCTTCGAGCAGGAGCTCCCGACGCTCTCTGCGTTCGCCGATCAGGCGGCGATTGCGATCGAGAACGCGCGGCTCCTCTCGGAGAACCGCGCGCGCGCGGACCAGCTGGCGAGCGCGAACGTCGAGCTGGCCGCGGCCCGCGACGAGGTCGCGCGGCTCCTCGGGAGGCGCACCGAGCAGCTGGCCGTCGCGCGTCGCGACCTGAAACAGGTGCGCGCCGAGCTACGGAGCCACTTCGGCTATGCCGGTCTCGTGGGGACGAGCGCGGCGATGCGCCGCGTCTACGCCGTCCTCGATCGCGTGAAGGACACGGACGTGCCCCTCCTCGTGACGGGCGAGAGCGGGACCGGCAAGGAGGTGGTCGCGCGCGCGGTCCACCAGGCGGGGCCTCGCGCCAGGAGGCCCTTCCTCGGCGTCAACTGCGGCGCGATACCGGCCAACCTGCTGGAGTCGGAGCTCTTCGGCAGCGTCCGCGGGGCGTTCACCGGCGCGGATCGTGACCGGCGTGGTCTCTTCCAGGAGGCGAACGGGGGCACGCTCCTCCTCGACGAGATCGGGGAGCTGCCGCGGCCGATGCAGGCCGGCCTCCTGCGGGTGCTCGAGGAGAAGACGGTGAGGCCCGTAGGCAGCGCGCGCGAGGAGCCGGTCGACGTGCGCGTCATCGCCTCGACCCACCGGGTACTGGAGGAGATGGTGGCCGAGGGCGCCTTCCGCGAAGACCTCTACTATCGGCTTCACGTCGTCGAGGTCCGCGTCCCCGCGCTTCGCGAGCGGATCGAGGACATCCCCCCTCTCATCGACCATTTCCTCACCCTCTTCGCGGCCCGTTATCGCCGCGACCGCAAGAACGTGTCGCGCGAGGCGCTGAGACGGCTTTGCGGCCTTCCGTGGCCCGGCAACGTCCGTCAGCTCGAGCACGTGCTCCTGAGCGCGTGGCTGATGAGCGAAGGGCAGGAGATCGGCGTGGACGACATCGATCTGCCCTCGGTCGTGTCGCGCAGCAAGGAGCCCGGTCGCCCGAGCAACGGGCAGCCGGAGCGGACCGGCGCGCACGCCTCCGCGCGCCCGGCTCCCGCGGAGAACAGCGCGGCGCACAAAGCGGCGGAGCGGGAGCGCATCCTGAGCGCCCTCGCCGCCTGCAACTGGAACCGCCTGCGCGCGGCCAAGATGATAGGGCTCCCCCGGCGGACGTTCTACCGGCGACTGAAGGAGTTCGGCATCGAGTAGCGTGTGGTCGCGGGGACGGCGGCGGGGGGGTCGCTTGACGCGCGCTGGAACTGGCCCACAGAATTTGGACAATGAGCGAAACCGTCCGCGTGGAAGACGCCGCGAGGGTCCGGAAGATCACCCTCGACCGGCCGGCCAAGAAGAACGCCCTCACGGTCGCGATGTACGCCATCCTGGACGATGCCCTCGCCACCGCCGCGACGGACGATCGAATCTCCGTCGTGCAGATCAGCGGGGCGGGGGACGCGTTCACGTCCGGCAACGACATCGTCGATTTCATGCGGGCCGCCACCGGCCACGCTGAGGGCCTGTCTCCGCGACCCGCCGCGAGCTTTCTGAAGAACCTCGCGTCGTTCCCCAAGCCCCTGGTCGCGGCCGTGAACGGCCTGGCGATCGGCATCGGGGCCACGATGCTGCTCCACTGCGATTACGTGGTCGCCTCGTCCCGGGCGACGTTCCAGTTCCCCTTCACACGGCTCGCGCTCGTGCCCGAGGCGGGGTCGAGCATCCTGCTCCCCGCGCGGGTCGGCGCCCAGCGCGCGTCCGAGTGGATGCTCTTCGGCGACCGCATTGACGCGGAGACCGCCCTCCGCGCCGGTCTCGTGAACGCCGTCGTGCCCCCCGAGGCGCTCGAGGGCGCGGCGTCGGCGCGGGTCAAGGCGCTGACGGACCTCGCGGTCGGCGCCCTCGTCGAGACCAAGCGACTGCTCCGCGAGCCCACGCGCGTCGCCGTCGAGCAGGCGATGTCGCGCGAGCTCGAGACGTTCGGGATGCGGCTGGGCACGCCCGAGGCGGCCGCCGCCTTCGCCGCTTTTCTCTCTCGCGGAAAGTGACGCGTTCCGCCGGGTGGCGGAGCTACTCGGCCTCGGCCCCGGCGACCACCGGCATCGCCTCGCCGCGGGAACACGCGCCGGGCTTCTGATAGCGCTCGCCGCGCATCCGCTTGATCGCGACGGCTGCCTTCCAGCCGAGGTACGCTTGGTTGAAGGCCACGGCCTCGGCCGGCTCGAAGTAAGGGTTCTTGGCGCCACCGAGGCTGACGAGCGCGAAGAGCTGCTCGGCCACGCTCACCGGGCAACCCTGCAGCCGGATGACCGAGTCGTTGCGCGACGACCACAGCTGCTTCTGGACGATCTTGATCTTCGTGTAGATGTCGTCGGCCTCGGCCTTGTAGGGATCCTTGGTCGAGCGGTCCTTGTAGAGGCTCTCGATCGAGACGACCTTCTCGCCGATCGTGCCCTGCCACTTCGCGCAGTCGCCGATGAAGACCACCTTCTCGCCCGGCTTCGCGTCGATGCGGCCGGCGTATGCGCCGAAGACCACGTGGAGGCGCGGCATCTTCTTGTCGCAGTCCTTGTCGTAGGTGCGAAGCATCTCGATGGCTTCTTCGATGGCGCCGGGGCAACCTCCCCAGCAGTAGTCCGTGTGCTCGGTCTCCGGCGGAGGTCCAGCGTACGCGGTGATGCTGCTGCCCTCGAAGTACTTCTCGACACGGATGAGGCCGACGTCGAACCCCCGCGCCCGCTCCCTCGCGTGCTCCAGCGTGACATCGCCCGTGATCTTGATCTTGGAGAGGTCCGTCGTCCCGAAGCCGCGCTCGGCCGCGAACCGGATATGGTCCACGTCGTTCGCGTTCACGCCGATGATGGCGCTGCAGACGGCGTCGAAGGCTACCTGGTTATTGCACATCACGATGAGCTTCAGGTCGAACGGCGTGGGCGTC
>Ga0209415_10012956_pt1 | contig 13834 bp, 13 predicted proteins | sample PeaSoiSIISIP2007_FD_187696 | JGI IMG/M metagenome (GOLD analysis project Ga0209415, IMG submission 187696) | Peat soil microbial communities from Weissenstadt, Germany - SII-SIP-2007 (SPAdes) (version 2) | ecosystem: Environmental > Terrestrial > Soil > Wetlands > Peat | place: Germany... | reverse complement strand
TTTTGCATGTGGTGAGGCATGACGTTGCGGCCGTTCGCCATTGACCTCTGGTTACCGGCTCTGAGAGGATGTTTATTACGGAAGTCATGTCAACCACATCTGAGGCCAAACAACATGCCCATCATTTGCTGGACCAACTCGGCCCTGGTCAGCTTGCCGCGGTGGTTCATTTGCTCGAAACCATGGTCTCGCCGGATGAGGATGGAGACACCCTGAGCAATGCGGAACGCAAGGCCGTCGCCGAGGCCGACGAATGGCTCGAGCACAATCAGCCGATCCCCCATGAGGAAGTGCTCGCGGAGTTTGGTCTGACCATGGCCGATTGGGAGAAGATGTGCCAGGAGCCCCTACCGGAAGAGACGCCCCGGCGCAATGGCTAAGCGCATCGTCTGGACCGAACAAGCCAAAGCCGACGTGCGGACCATCGAGCAGCCCATCGCCTTGCAGATTCTCAAGACCCTGGCACGTTACGCCCAGGCCGGCGAGGGCAACACGAAGCATCTTCGGGGGATCGACCCGCCCCTCATCCGGCTCCGCGCTCAGGATCACCGCGTGTTCTTCCGCGACAAAGGCGACTACCTGGAGATCTCCCGCGTGCTCGATCGCAAGGAAGCCTGCCGCTGAGGGCGGCAGACGGTTTACCACCTCTTTTCAACAGCTACCAGCCAGGAGTTTTCGTGCGATTTTGCGGTGTCTCCGAATCGAGCCCCCAGTGATATTCTGATCCTTGCTCCAACTGACCCCCGCCAACGCCGCCGATTACCTGGTGGCTCGCGGCATGCCCCAGCCGCTGGCCGTCGACGAACTGGGCGGCGGCGTTTCCAACACCGTGCTGCTGGCCCGCATGCCGGAGAGCCGCCTGGTGCTCAAGCAATCGCTCCCCAAGCTGCGCGTCGAGCAGGACTGGTTCTCCGACCCGGGCCGCATCTTCCGCGAATCGGAGGCCCTTCGCTCGCTCGCGCCGCACCTTCCTCCGGGCAGCCTGCCGGAAGTCCTCTTCGAAGATCGCGAGAACTGGTGCTTCGCCATGAGCGCCGCGCCGCCCCGCGCCGAAACCTGGAAACAGCGGCTGATGCGCGGCGACGTCCAACCGGAGATCGCGGGGCGCATCGGCGAGATGCTGGCCGCCATCATCCGCGCCAGTTGGCGCGATGCCGCCTGGGAAGCGCGCTTCGGCGACCAGACGGTCTTCGACCAGTTGCGCCTTGACCCGTACTACCGTTCCACCGCGCGGGTCCACCCCGGCCTCGCTCCGCAATTCGCGCGCCTCATGCGCGAATCGGCCGCCCGCCGCGATAGCCTGGTGCACGGCGACTGGAGCCCCAAGAATTTCCTGGTGAGCGGCGATCGCGGCGATGATCGCATCATGGCCATCGATTTCGAAGTGATTCACTTCGGAGATCCGGCCTTCGATGCAGCGTTTATGCTAAACCACCTGGCGTTGAAGTCAGTGCTCCGGCCGGGCGACAGAGCCAGGTACCGGGCGGCCGCGGCGCAGTTTCTGGAATCGGCCGGCACGTGGCTGGAAGAGGCCGCCCTGGCGCATCTCGGCGCCCTGATGCTGGCGCGCGTGGATGGCAAATCGCCGGTGGAATACCTGGACGCGGACTCGCGGGCGCATGTTCGCGCAGTCGCTCGCGGCCTGATCGAGAGGCCGCCTGCCGCGATTGCGGAGGTCTTCGATCGGCTATGAGCATGCGTATCCGCAGCATCCACGCCATCCAGGTGCTGGACTCGCGCGGCAACCCCACCGTCTCCGCGGAAGTGGAATTGGAGAACGGGACCATTGCCGAAGCCAGCGTGCCCTCGGGCGCGTCCACCGGAAGCCACGAGGCGGTGGAACTGCGCGATGGCGATCCGCGGCGCTTCGGCGGGAAGGGCGTTCTCAAGGCCATCGAGAACGTGAACTCCGTGCTGGCGCCGGCGCTCCTCGGGATGGCCGCGGACGCCCAGGTCGCCATCGATCGACGCATGATCGAAGTGGACGGGTCCGCCGCCAAATCGCGGCTCGGCGCGAATGCCATTCTGGCCGTCTCGTGCGCCGTGGCGCGCGCCGCCGCCGCCGCCCGGCGCATTCCTTTATGGCGCCATCTCGCCGGTGATCGTGTGCCGCTCCTGCCCGTTCCCATGGTCAATATCCTGTCGGGCGGTCACCACGCCGGGTTTGGCATCGAGTTTCAGGACTTCCTCATCGTGCCCCGGGGGTTTGCGATGTTTGCCGAGGCGCTGGAGGCCGCGGTCGCCGTTCACCGCGCCGCCCGCGCCGTCCTCGATGAACGCGGCCTGGCCGTCACCGGTGTGGCCGACGAAGGCGGCTGGGGCCCCCGGCTGCGGAGCAACGAACAGGCTCTCGAAATCCTGACCGCTGCCGTGGAACGCGCCGGCTTCACTCCGGGAGACCGGGTGGCGATTGCCATCGACGTGGCGGCCACTCACTTTTATCGCAACGGAAGGTACGGGCTGCGCAACGAAGGCCGCAACCTCCGCAGCGAAGAGATGGTTGGACTGCTGGAGGGATGGATTGCCGGCTATCCCGTGGTTTCGGTGGAGGACGGCCTGGCCGAAGACGATTGGGAGGGGTGGCGGCGCCTGACTGCGGCCGTTGGGGACCGTGTCCAACTGATCGGCGACGATCTGTTTGCCACCAATCTCGCCCGCCTGGAGCGCGGCATCGCTTCGGGGGCCGCGAATGCGGTGCTGGTGAAGATGAACCAGATCGGCACCCTCACCGAGACGTTCGAGGTGATCGATCGCGCGCGCGAGGCGGGCTACCGCGCCGTCATCTCGGCGCGCTCCGGCGAAACCGAGGACGCGTTCCTGGCGGACCTGGCAGTGGCTTCCGGGGCCGGGCAGATTAAGGTGGGCTCGGTGCGGACTTCCGAGCGCCTGGCCAAGTACAATCGCCTGCTGAAGATCGAGCGCGAGCTGGGCGGGCCCGGCTGATTTCTTGAAACCCCGGGGCCGGTCGCGCCATCCGACTAGTTACCAAGTATGATACGCGTCCTCACCAGCGCCGCTCTGGCCGTCGTGTTTTCGGGCCTCGCATGGGCACAATCCGCACCAGCACGGCTGTCATTTGAAGTGGCCGATGTCAAGATCAGCCCGCCCGGGGGCACGCCGAAATTCGACTTCCTCCCCGGTGGCAAGCTCACCGCGCACTACTTCACCATGAAGGAGCTGATCGCGGCGGCGTGGGGCCTGGACGAGGATTTTGTCACGGGCGGCCCGGCCTGGCTCAGCTCCGAGCACTATGACGTCGTTGCCAAGGCGCCGGCATTGTCGCCCACCCAACCACTTAGCGCACCCGACAAGGACCTGTTGCAGATGCTGCAAAGTCTCCTGATCGAACGATTCAAGCTGGAGATCCACCACGACAAGAAAGTGACCTCGGTATACGCCCTCGTGGTGGGCAAGAAGGGTGCCAGCCTCAAGGAGTCCGCCGCGGACGCGACGGACAAGCCCTCCTGCCAGATCCAGAGACCGCAACAGCGGAAGGACGGCTTGATCCTTCGTACCTTCGCCTGCAAAAAGGTCGGCATGGACGATCTGGCAGACTCGCTGGGCAGCATTGCGGCGGCCTACATCGATCTGCCGGTGGTCAACCTCACAGAGCTGAAGGGCGTTTACGATTTCACGCTGGAATGGGCTCCGCGGCGCGGCGGGCGCGGAGCCGCGATGCGCGGAGAGGTGCCCGCGGCCGGTAAGAGCGGCGATGCGCCCACGCCCTCGAACCCCGATGGTCCCGATGTGTTCGATGCCTTGCAGAGTCAACTGGGGTTGCGACTCGACCAGCGGAAATATCCCATGGATATCGTCATCGTCGACAAGGTCGAACGCGTCCCCACGGACAACTGACTCAGATCCGATTCACGCTACTGACTCCACCTTCTCCGCCCCCTCCGGCCACGCGCCATCGAGGAAGGTCCGGATCGACCCAAAGACTTTTTCCGGACCTTCAATCCACGGTACGTGAGCCGCGTCGTCAACCGTCACCAGCCGTGCGTCCGGCAACATCGCTGCCCATTCCCTTGCGCCGCCGTAAGGCGATTGCCGGTCTCTCCTGCCGTGAATGGCCAAGACCGGAGTCCTCACCTTTGCCACCTCTTCCGCCGCCAGGTTGAGACTCTGAATCGATGGAAGAATGTTCTCGCCCCAATGCTTCATTCCGCTGACGATCCTGTCTTTGGGAACGTCGCCCGCCCACCCGCTGACTTTGCCGGCATCGGCGGGATTGGCGACGAACAGCACCCGCATCAGCGCCCGCCACTTCCTGCCGAATTCCTGCGCGTCCTCCGATTCGCTCGCCTTCATCAGTTGTCCGAGCTTGGTGGATACCTCAGTCAGAGTCGCGTCCGCGTTCGTCAAATGCGCGGGGTATTGCTTGCGCGGATTTGGCGGCATGCTCCCGATCTGCACGATCCGGCCGGCGTGATCCTGGTACCGCATGGCGTACAAGATCGCCATCAAGCCCAGGGCGGAGTGTCCGATCACATTGACCTCACTGACTCCGAAATGCCGGCGGATCGCTTCCAGATCCTCCACATCGTGATGGATACCCCTCTCTAGCCTGGAGCCGTCACTGACCTCGTCCGAGCGGCCGCGATTGCGCATGTCGTAAAACACCAGCGTGCGCTCGCCGCCCAGGTCCTGGAAGTCAGTGAACAGAAAGCTCGCGTTAGGAATCAGGACCGTCTGCGCGCCGCTTCCCACAGTCTGAAAGAACAGGCGCACTCCGTCTTCCGTAGTCACATACCCTTCGCTCGATGGCATGGAATGATGCTCCCTGAAAATGCAAAAGCCGCGGCAAGCGCGGCTCGTGGGTCACCCAAGTCTCGATAGTACAGGCCCGGCGGCTACGTGTCAAATGCCGGGCCCCGCCCTACTCCTTACAAGGCGGTGAGTCCGGGTCAAACGCCCGCCGGATCGCCAGGCTGACCTGCCGCATGCGCATCGCTGAAAGCGGGCGCGGCAAACGCTCCCCCAGAAGGGACTTCTTGATCGTGGTTATGAAGTGGCCCTTTAACCAGGATGCTCCAGGTAGTCCCGTCTCACCGGGCTCGAATCGCATGGTGGTTGGACCGTCCATACCTTGGCTGCCGAACGGAACGATCAGAACAGAATCGACTCGTTCGCTTATGTTACGGGAGTCAAGCGAAACTACCAGGACCCAATGGCGCACTTGCGGACTTCCCAGCATCGCGGTCCAGATCTCGCCGCGCCGAGGACGTGCGTTATGGCTGGTCAAAGTCCATCTCCTGAGATACAGCGCTCAGGGCGTCTTCGAGATCGCTCTCTTCCGCGGCGGCCTTAGAGGCCAAGCCTTTGAAATACGCGGCAGTCTGACGCTCCAAAGTAGCCCGGTTGTCCAGCCTGCGGGCCATCTCCACTGCCTTGTCCACTGCTTCTCCCACGCTTTCGGCCCTGCCCGCCTTTACAAGGCTGTGCAAGTATGCATAACTGCTCGCGCCGATCGTGGTCGATAGCTTCTTGCGTTGCATCATGTCTTCTATTTTAGGAGACAGATAATCCCCCGTGCAAGGGGGCATCATCACCCCTCACTACCCCTTTTCGTTTCGCCGCCACCTAGCTCCCCCATTCTCATTCACACCGCAGCGCCGCCAGCGGATCGAGCTTCGCCGCCCGCCGCGCCGGCACGTAGCTTGCCGCCAGCGCCACCCCTACCAGCACCGCGGCCGTCGTCCCGTACGTCCACAGGTCCGCCCCCGCCGCGCCGTGGATCGCGCTCCGCACCACCCGCGCCGCCCCCCAGGCTGCCGGAATCCCCACCGCCAGTCCCACCCCGCACAGCATCGCCGCCTCGCCCAGCACCAACCGCAGGATGTCGCCCGCCCGCGCTCCCGTGGCCAACCGGATCCCGAACTCCCGCGTGCGCGCCGCCACCGCGTACGAAAATACGCCGTAGATTCCCACCACTGCCAGGCACAGCGCCAGCCCCGCGAACGCTCCCAGCAGCACCGCCGAGAATCGCTCGTACGAGTGGACCAGGTAAACGTTATCCTCCATCGTCCTGGCGCCCTGAATCGGAATCTCGGGATCCAGGCCCGCCACGATCTTCCGCACCGCCGGCAGCAGACCCATCGGATTCGCCGCCGCGCGCACGATGAGGTAGCTGAAGTAGGGACGCGCCGGCGCCACGTACATGTCGCCTACGATGGCCAACTGTTGTCTCTGGTCTTCGTAGTGAATCTCCGGCGCCACGCCCACGATCTCGTAGTCTCCCATCGCCTTGATATGGTGGCCCACCGCGCTCTGCCCCGGAAACAGTGCCCGCGCAGCCCGCTCGCTCAGGATCGCCACCGGCGGCCCTTGACGATCGCGCTCCGTGAAGGCTCTTCCCGCTCGCATGGGAATTCGGAACAGCTCGAGGAACCCTGGATCCACCGACCGCCAGCCGATGTACTCCTGCACAGGCCGGGAATCGATCCCCTCCACCGTGGTGACCGTGCTTCGCTCGATAGCCGGCAAGCCCTCGGCCCTCGCCACCTCCTCGACGCCCGGCAGAGCGCGCACCTGCGCCTCCAGCCGGTCAAAAAACTGACGGCCCGCGATCGCTTTGTATTTCTCGTAAGGCAGGTTCACCCGCACCGTCAGGACATTCCGTGTTTCCACTCCCAAAGGAATTCCGGTCAGTCGCGCGAAACTTCGGATCATGAGCACCGCGCTCACCAGCAGTACCATCACCAGCGCCATCTGCCCGGCCAGCAGAGCGCTGCGGAACCGGATCGTCCGCGGGCGTGGCCGGTCCTGCGGCGCCCCGCCCTTGAGCACATCGCTGAGGTTGCCGCGCGCGGCCTTCAGCGCCGGGGCCAGCCCGAACAGCAGTCCCGCCGCGAAGGAGAGCGCCAAACCGAACACCAGCACCGGCGCGGTCACGTGCATGGCCTGCGCGTCGAGTTGCCGCATGTAGCTGGGCCAGCCGCCGAGGTCGGCTTCCGGCCGAAGCAGCGCCAAGAGGCGCATGCCCCACACCGCCAGCAGCGTCCCCCCGATGCCGCCCGCCACCGAGAGCAGCACGTTCTCCACCAGCACCTGCCGCATCAGCGACCCTCTGCCCGCGCCGATCGCCACCCGCACCGCGATTTCTCTTTGCCGCCCCACCATCCGTGCCATCGTCAGGTTCGCGAGATTGGCGCACGCGATCAGCAGCACCAGCCCCACGGCCGCATATAGGATCGCCAGTCCCTTCGCCAGCCCGCGATCGGTCTTGCTCTCGGCCAGCGGGACCGCATTCGCGTCCCAGATTCCCCATCCGCTCGGCTGCGCCTCCTCGATGCGCCGCATGATGGCTTTCACCTGGGCCGCGGCCTGCGCCGCCGTCACCCCCGGCTTCAGGTGAGCGATGGCTTCATGCCAATGCTGCCTGCGGTAGGTCAGGTCGCCCGAGCTCGCCATTGAGAGTGGCAGCCACAGCTCGGCGTGCCCCGAATCCCCTCGCACTCCCGCAGGAGCAACCCCTAGGATCGTCAGAACGTTCCCGTCGATTCGCAGAGTCTTTCCGATCACCGCCGGGTCCGCACCGAACCGCCCGCGCCAGAGATCGTCGCCGATAATGGCCACCGGGTGCGCACCCGGATCGCCGTCTTCTTCCGGAAGAAACGCTCGCCCCATCGCAGGCGTGATGCCCAGCATCCGAAAATAGCTGGCGGATGCCATCTCGCCGCGCAGTTGCGTGGCCGGACCTGGCGCGGTGAGGGTGAAGGATCGCAGCGCATACGCCGCCATCGAGTCGAACACCGCGTTAGCGCGTTTCAAGTCCTCGAACTTCGGGTAGGAGAACCCGATGTCCCGCGCGCCGCGGCTATCCCCATTGAGCGTTAGATACACTTTGACCAGACGGTCCGCATCGGGATACGGCAGCGGACGCAGCACCACGTTGTACAGCACCGCGAAGATGGCCGTATTCACTCCCAGCCCCAGCGCCAGCGTCAAGACCGCCACCGCCGTAAATCCCGGGCTCCGCCCGAACGCCCGCAGGCCGTAACGTATGTCCCGTGCCATCGCATCCATCCACCGCCACGACCATGCCTCCCGCGCCCGCTCCCGCAGCAACAGGTCGTTGCCGAACCGCCGTCTGGCCGCGTTCCCTGCACCCATCATCTCCAGGTGGAACTGCATCTCCTCTTCCAGCTCGCGGTTCAACCGGCCGCGGCGGAAAAGGCGCAGCAATCGTCGCCAAAAATCATTCACAGCGGAGGGCCTCCATGAGATCGATCTTCGTGGCGCAGGCAATCTTGCCTTTGTCCTGCCTGCGACGATTTGGTGGGGCGGGCCCCCTGGCCCGCAGCCGACCCCCTGGTCGGCCTTTTGGTTGCGGCTCTGCTGCTTTGTGGGGCAGGCAATCTTGCCTGCCGCCGCCTTTCAGGCGGCGCAGCACCGTTTCCGTCAGCCATTGGGCCGGTACGCGGCCGAGCCGCCGCCGGAACCCGAACAGCAGCCTGCGCCAAATCTCATTCATGTTTGACGGCCTCCAGCGGATCGATCCGCGTCGCCCTGCGGGCGGGAACGTAGCAAGCCAACAAAATCGCCAGCGCCAATGCGCCGGATGCCGAAGCAAATGCCACCGCATCGCCCGGCCGCACGCCGAAAAGCAGGCTCTCGAGAACGCGTGTCGACGCCCATGCGCCGGCCAGCCCGATCACCAAGCCCCAAGTCGTGAGTGCCATCCCCTGCCCCAGAATCATCGCCAGTATATCGCCGCGCTCCGCCCCCAGCGCCATGCGGATCCCGATCTCCTGCGTCCGCGTGGCCACCGAGTAGTTGATCGTGCCGTACACGCCAATCGAGGAGACCGCCAGCGCGAGCCCCGCAAATACCGCTACCAGCAGCATGTAGAAGCGCGGCACCGTGACCGAGGACGCCAGCATGTTGTCCACCGTGTCGAGCTGGAGGATCATCATGCGCCGGTTCCACGACCGCATCTCTTTCCGCACCGCGCCCGCCATACTTGCCGGAGGCACGGAGGTTCGCACCAGCACCTGCACGCCATTCCCCCAGTCGGCCTGCCGATTGGGAAAGTAGACCGCCGGCATCGGGTCTCCGGCTATACCGAAGCCTTTGACGTTGCCGGCCACCCCGATGACCGTACTCCACTGCTCGCCGCCCCAGCGGATGTGGCGGCCAATCGGATCCTGCTCCGGGAAGTCGCGCCGTGCCAGCGCTTCGTTGATCACCACCACCTGGGGCGCGTCTCGGCCATCCGCGGCCGTGAAGAATCGGCCCTCGCGCAAACTCATGCCGGCCGCGCGGAAGAACTCGGGTGTCGCCACCATGTATCCCGTGTCGTACTGTTTTCCTTCCCGCTTCGGCTGGCCTTCGATTTCGAGGCAACCGCCGCAATACGACCCGGCTGAATCCTGCGGGAACGCCGTGGCGGCGCCCGCGGCCTGTACCCCCGGCAGCGCGCGCAGGCGCTCCAACAGTTCGTCGACGCGCTGGCGAATCGACCACGGCAGCTCGATCCCCAGCACGCCCTCCGGCCGGAACCCCAGCGGCACGCTCACCCGCAAAACGAAACTGCGCATCAACAGGCCGGCGCCGATCAGCAGCATCACCGCCAGGGCGATCTGGACCGCTGCCAGCACGCTCCGCCCGCGGTTCCTGCCGGGCTCGCCACTACCGCTGGCGCCCGGGCCCTGTTTCAGCCAGTTGACCAGGCCGGGCCGCGAGATCCGCAGCGCCGGCGCCAGTCCGAACAGGATTCCCGTCACCATCGCCGCGGCCATGGTGTACAGCAGGACCCGCCCATCCACGGCTACTTCCTGGATGCGCGGCAAGTGAATCGGATCGAGCGCCACAAACACGCGCACCAGCCCGCGCGCCGCCGCCACGCCGACCGCGGCGCCGGCCAGCGCCAGCAACACGCTTTCCGTAAGCAGATATCGCGCGACGCGCCACCGGCCCGCGCCGAGCGTCAGCCGGAGCGCGAACTCGCGCCGCCGCGCGGCCGCGCGGACCACCAGCAAGTTGGCTACGTTGACGCACGCGATCAGCAGTACGCAGGCGACCGCCCCCATGAACACCGACAGCGCGCTTCTCGCCTCGCCGACGATCTGCTCCATCAGGGGAACCACGTTGGCGCCGGCTCCGTTGTTCTCCTTCGGATACGCCTGCCTCAGACGCGTGGCGATGGTCTGCATCTCGCTTTGCGCCCGGGCTGCCGTGACGCCGTCCTGCAACCTTGCGACCACGCGGAAGGAGCAATCCCCTCTGTTGTGGGACTCGTCGGGGGGGAGTGAGAGCCAGAACTCCGAGCCGGCGGGGAAGGCGAAGCCGCGCGGCATAATCCCCAGCACGGTGAAGACTTCGCGGTCGAACTGCACCTTCTTGCCCACCAGGCTGCGGTCGCCGCCCAGCTTCTGCCAGAAGCTGTAGGAGAGCACGGTCACCGGCGCCGCGCTCTTGCGCTCCTCCTCGGGCACAAAAGTCCGGCCCAGCATCGGCTGGACTCCGAGCGCCGGGAAAAAATCGCGGCTCACGCTCGCTCCCGGGATCATCACCGGCTCGTCACCCACATTCATCCGCACGCCGGCCCCAACGAACGCCGCCATCCGCTCAAACGACCGGCTCTGTTCCTTCCAATCGCGGAAGTTCTGGTAAGAGACCATCGTTCGGTCTTCGCCGCGCTGCTCCCGCGTCTCCCAGACCATCGTCAACCGGTCCGGCTGGGGAAACGGCAGCGGCCGCAGCAGAACGCCATTCACCACGCTAAACACCGCCGTGCCGGCGCCGATGCCCAAGGCCATCGTAAGCACCGCGACCGACGTGAATCCAGGGTTCTTGCGCAGCGCCCTTAGCGCGTACTTCAGATCGTCGGCCCAGGCCTCGAGCCCTGTCCAGCCCCACGCCTCCCGGCTGTCCTCCTGCAACAACGCCGCGTTGCCGAACTTCCTTTGAGCCGCCACGGGACCGGCCTCCCGCGCCTTCATCTCCATATGGAACCGCATCTCCTCTTCGAGATCGCGGTCGAACTGCCGCCGCCGGAACAGGAACAGCAGCCTGCGCCACACCTCACTGAACCATTGCATATAGGTCACGCTTTCACGCGGGCTGAATCACACGCGTAATCGCCTGCATTACTTTCTCGAACTCCGAGATTTCCACGCTCAACTGCTTCTTGCCCGAAGCCGTCAGCCGGTAATACCGCGCCCGCCGGTTGTTTTCCGACTGGCCCCATTCCGCGGTGACCCAGCCTTTGATCAGCATCCGCTGCAAAGCCGGGTAGAGCGATCCTTCCTCCACCTGCAGGATCTCCGACATCTGCTGGATATGCTGCGCGATTCCATAGCCGTGCATCGGCCCCAGCCGCGCCAGGCTTTTCAGAATCAGCATGTACAACGTTCCCGGCGGAATCTCCGTCCGGGTGGTAGCTTCGTCTCTTCCCATAGGATAACTACTGGAATTATGCGCCGGCCCGGTAATTCTGTCAAGAGGTTCCGATTATCGGAATTTGGCCGGGCCATGGTGGGGCGGACGCCCCCGTCCGCGCGCGACCCCCCGGTCGCGCTCTTACGCTGATTGTCACTACATTGCCGGCGCGCCTGAACCACCGGGTTCATCTCAGGAACCACAAGGTTCAAGCAGGGCCTGAACCAGTGTGCCGCGAATGGTGTCCGGCAAATCTCATCAGGAGCTTACAGGACGAGTGTATGCTTGGTCACTGAACTGCAAGCTCTTGACGGGAACCCATGATGACCTCCGCTGAGTACGTCGATTTCACGAACCTCGCACACGGCGTACGAATCGACGTCGAAACCAAGAACCGCCATTACCTGATCGAATGCCTCGGGGGAGGCGCCATCCTGATCTCCGGCCACCCCGAGTTTTGCCCCGCGCCGGTGACCGGGCACTTGCAGGGCTCATCCGATAGGACAGGCGTCCTGGAGCCGGGATTGATCGGGCGCGGAAAGTACCTTCGCTTCCTCCTGGATGACCAACGCCCGATCAGAACCTCGCGCGTGGTGAGTCTTCACTTCGGCCGGAGCGATGCGGCTGCATCTTCGATCTCGTCAACCGTCCACTAGCGACCGCCAAAGAGGAGGACGGCCGCACCTGCCCTCGCCTTCTCGTGCGATGGCACAGCACCAAGGCACCAGTGACTGTGGCCGTGCCGGTAGGGCCGTGCCGGTAGGGAACGTAGATGGAATCGCCGGGCGCGGCATCGAGCGCGGAGCGCACGTCCGCGGCGTATCTTCCCGCGCGACGCGCGGCGCGCATCGATCCGGTGGTGGCGCTGCGCCACGAATAATTGGCGCGTGAATAAGGCAACAAATCTCTTGACAACCCGCCCTTGAACCTACTAACCTGGACATCCGGCTGGAGAAATTCGATCCAATTGGTTCTTGCGAAGGATGGCTGTCTCGGTCATCCATCGCTAGTCGTCTATTCATGGAGGCTCTCTTTGAAGAAATTGTTCCTCTCGTTAACTCTTGGCGTTGGGTTGCTGGGATTTGCCTCGAACAGCGCCGCCGAGCCGGTTGAGTACGTGAAAGTCTGTGATCTGTTCGCCCCTGGTTATTATTACGTTCCCGGCTCCGACTGGTGTTTTAATCCGGTTCAAGGGGAGGCCCGTCAGATTGTCGAAGTCATAACAATTGCCGGCGTTCCAGCCGTAACCACAGCCCCAACCGCAATTTGGAGAACACGTTTTCCGTATCCGCAGGGGAAATGGGTGATGGATCCGCAGGACGCATGCCAACAGGGAAGGCTGGTCGCGATCGGAGCCTTCCATGCGGGCGACTTTACCGTGGATACATTTCAGAAGTTGCGATCCCCACCCTTCACCCTGCAGCTCAATTCCAGCGAGATGGTTACGCAAGTCATCATGAGCGGCGGCTTCTACGACCCCAGGCAGCCACCGGTTCGTAGCGGTGTGAGTTTCTCGCCTTCGGGCTGGTGCCTCCGGTCCATCGATCCCGCCGTCCTCGAAACCCAGCCGTCCGGCTCTCCGCTAAATCCACCCTACGGAGACGGCGGGCTTCCGATCGGCTGCATCGGTATGGGAAAGACTCTGAATATGCCCGCGGCATATGCGATCCCGGCAACCGCCGCCTATCCCAACATCGATACTTATTTTATCAATGGCAATAACAAAACCCCGATTGCCGGGCCATATGTCTACGGGAAGCAGCTCGTCGTGACCACAGACCTCGGAAAAGGAGACAATCTCGCCACCCTTTCCTACTGTGATCCCATCCTGGGCAGTGACGATAACCCCCTCCCCACTAGCTGCGTCGCGCCAACAGGCGGGTTTTACGATTCGACGACCCACACGTTTACCCCGTTCCTGCCAGGCCAACATTCTCTCGCCGGCACTCTCAATGTCTGGGCGTGCGTGGAGCCGGGCTCGGACCCCGACAGTCGTAACGACAGTAGGCGTCAAGGAGGACGGCCTTGAAGACATTGTTGAGCTCAGTGATTCTCGTGGTTGGCGTGCTCGGTATCGCCTCAAACGGGCATGCGCAGCCTACTTACTTGAAAGTATGCTCGCCGTACGGCGCCGGCTTTTATTACATTCCCGGGACGGACATCTGCATACACGCGCTCACTGGCGACACCCGCGAGGCATCGACGGCCGGAGTCTGGAGGTCGCAGTTGCCCTACCCGGAGGGCGAATGGGTCTCCGATCCGGTAGCCGAGTGCGGAAAAGGAGACCTCGTCAAAATCGGAACCTTCAAGAGCACCGATTTTACGCTCGACACGGCTGGCAGGAAAGAAACTCCTCCTTTCAGTTTGCCCCTGTACACCAGTCAGTTCATCTCGGAGGTTATGATGCAGGGTGGATTCTATGATCCGAGAACACCCGGCCGGGCTGGAG
>Ga0209415_10012955_pt1 | contig 13835 bp, 10 predicted proteins | sample PeaSoiSIISIP2007_FD_187696 | JGI IMG/M metagenome (GOLD analysis project Ga0209415, IMG submission 187696) | Peat soil microbial communities from Weissenstadt, Germany - SII-SIP-2007 (SPAdes) (version 2) | ecosystem: Environmental > Terrestrial > Soil > Wetlands > Peat | place: Germany... | reverse complement strand
CCAACAGAAGTGGTTGCCTCCGGCCGTTTGCTGCGCGTCACCCTGCGAATATTCCAGAGTGCCGGCTTATCAGAAAGTTGCCTGCCAGTGATGAGAAGGTAGTGGATTAGTTTCCAGTTACGACTAACCGGGCACTAATGCCCAAACTAAGGATCGTCACTACAAGATTCTGGTCTTATGTGATTAAGACGAATTCGGCGTTTGGTTTTCAAAAACAAATCACAAATGGTATGAGGGTGGATGAACGGACCCTAGTCCGCTTTTTTGTTAGCAGGAACCGGGCGCGCCTTGGCGGCTGCTTTCGGCCTCGGGTAATAGAGAAGCGGCTTGACGATGCGGAGCTCCGCCGCGACCCGTGACCCGTCAGCGTTGAGGATGCCGAGATTGTCGTCGCCCTTATTGGTGAATTGCGTGCTCCACGACATCCAGGCGATGCCCATTCCCTGTTGATTGCCTGAAAAACTCGGTCCGCCCTCGGCCCCCAGCTCTCCATTCAGGTACTTGACCAACATTTCCGCCCATTCCTGATCGTCCGGATTTTCCTGAAACCCCGTCCCGCTTTCGCCGTCCCAAACGGGGGCGATGTTCTGGGATACCAGAAATCCAAAGGACTTGTTCATTTCCCTGATGGCCGCCGGGCTGCTGCTCGAGCCGAAAATCCGATTATAGTCGTCTACGGAATTCGCGTAGAGATGGACGTCATAGACCACCTTGTCTTTGATGGTCTTTCCATTCACTTTAAATATTATCGGGAGATTTTTTACCCCGGTGCAATCTCCCCAGGGAGCACTTCCCACGGTGACGCCGTCATAGAGCGTGGTTGCATCGTAGATAGCCAGCGGGCACTCGGCGAAGATCAGCTTGCCGGGGTCCTTGGAAAGCATTGCCGACCCCACGGTTTCATACATGAGATGAATATCGCGGTCGGAGCCGCCGCCCCACAGTGAGTGCCCCTTACTTCCTATTGCTTCGTTCCACAGATCGTATCCGATCACCGTGTCATTGCGGGCATAGCGCGAAGCGATCGAAACCCAGTCGCTCTGATAAGACTCTTGCGTAGTGTGTCCGGCGTTCTTGCAGCCATCGGTGCCATCCGTCGCGCCGCCAAGATCGTACCAGAGCCCGTTTCCTTGCTGGGCCGTGCAGGAAACATCCGGAACAGTTCCGCGCACCCCCTCATTATCATGATCGTCGATGATGACCCTCAGATTTGCTGTGGCGGCTGCGGCAACCAACTGGTCCATGTTTGCAAGGAAATCAGGGGTTCCACTATCGTGCAGCGAGATGTTGTTGAAATCGACGCGCACGCAGTTGAAGCCGGTGGCGGCAATCGCGTCGATATTCGCCTGAATTCCTTTGAACGGTCCATCCTGGTTGGCAAACCTGCCGTCCTTGACGTTCATTCCCAGCCAGTAAACACAAGAGAGACGAACAGGATTCTGGTTTTGGTCGACGATCTGGTTTCCCAGCGTGCTGAACATTCCGGCGGGAAGCATGGAAGGGGGGTCGCCCGATGGACCTTGCGCCCAAATCCCGGCGGTGGCGCTGGCGGCTGCAACCATGGCTATGCACAAATGACAAAGCGCCTTCATGAAGTATCCTCTCTCCAACAAAGCAAGGAATCATAATGTTACTCCGGTTACGCAGGGCAAATCCTGATTGGTCTGATTGTATAGGCCCGCCAGCCGGAAACTGACCCACTACCAATTAGGACATGTGTTTTTGTTCCGCTGGATTTCCTAGTAATATTAAAAGGTTCGGCCTTTACCGGCCAAGAGCGCCCCGGTTGGCAGTTTTCCAGAGAGTAAGGAGATCACCGCAATGCCAGTCGATGTGGTCATGCCCCAGATGGGCGAAAGCATCTTTGAAGGCACCATCACCAAGTGGCTGAAGAAACCCGGCGACAAGGTCGAGCGGGACGAGCCACTGTTCGAAATCTCCACCGACAAAGTGGACGCGGAAATTCCCTCGCCCTCGGCTGGCGTGCTGAAAGAAATCAAGGTGCCGGAAGGGCAGACGGTGCCCATCCAGACGATCGTGGCCGTGATTGATGGAGCTGGGTCGGCGGCAGCATCGGCTCCGGCGCCAACTCCTGCGGCAACAGCGCCTGCGGCGAAACCAGCGCCGGCCGCTCCGGCACCTGCGCCTGTGGCTGGCAAACCCGTTGCACCACTTCCCGCTCCCGCGGCTGTACCCTCAGCCCCCGCGGTGCCGGCCGCTACCACGGAACGCATTCACTCTTCCCCGCTGGTACGACGCATGGCCAAGGAACATGGCGTGGACCTTTCCACGATTGAAGGCAGCGGTGCGGGCGGGCGCATCACCAAGCAGGATATCGAGACGGTGATTGCGGCATCGTCTGGCGCCGCCCCTGCGGGTGCGCCGGCAGAGGTTTCCCCGGCAGGGGCGCGGCCCCCGATTCCGACGCCTCCCGCTGCCGTGGCCCAGCCCGGCGCGGCGGCAGCGCATGGCAGCCAGTTTATTCCCGCATTGCAGGTGGGCGTCCCGCGGGAGCGTATTTATTTTGGGAATTACGAAGTGCATCCGTTGAGCGTGATGCGGCAGAAGATCGCCGAACACATGGTGGCATCGAAGCACGTTTCGCCGCATGTCTACTCCGTGGACGAAATTGACATGAGCAAGGTTGCGGCACTCCGCGCGAAATCCAAAGAGGAGTTCGAGAAGCGCTACGAAACCAAGCTGACCTTCATGCCGTTTTTCGTGAAGGCGGCGGTTGCGGGCCTGCGCGCCTATCCCATCGTCAACTCTTCGCTGGACGGCACCAACGTGGTTTCGCACAAGGAGATTAACATTGGCATCGCCGTGGCCCTGGACTGGGGCCTGATTGTTCCGGTGGTGAAAAACGCGGACGAGAAGAACCTGCTGGGCATCCAGCGCAACCTGAATGACCTGGCGGAACGCGCGCGCTCGAAGAAACTGAAGCCGGAAGAGGTGCAGGAAGGCACGTTCTCCATCACGAATCCGGGCGTGTTCGGCGGGCTGTTCGGCTTGCCGGTGATCAGCCAGCCCAACGTGGGCATCCTGGGGTTGGGAGCCATCGAAAAGCGGCCTGTTGTAGTGGAGGATGCCATCGCCATCCGCTCGATGTGCTACGTGACGCTGAGCTACGACCACCGTGTGGTGGATGGAGCGATCGCGCACCAGTTTCTGCACAAGGTGAAGGAGACCTTGGAAAACTGGGCCGAGCCGGTGGTGTGAGGGGGCGCAGTTTTCAGTAAAAAGGAAATGCCCATAATTTAGCTGTGGCTTTGTCTGCTATGCAGGGTGTAGGGCATTCTTCAACCTTGCTAAACCTCCGAAGACAAAATTCCCGCTTGCAGGAGTGGTACATTTAGGTTCTGCGTGGTTCCTAGCCGTGCAATAGCTCAGACTCCGTGTATCCGCGCGCCTGTTCAGATGGATCCCCGTTTCCTCATTCGCAAGCGGGGCGACTCTTCGGTCCCCTCACACCGACTCTCTCTGACTGATCACTGATAACTGATTACTGATAACTTCTCACTGAATCATCGGCCGCATCTTCGCCGTCCACACCGCGAAGCCTTCCATCGCCACGGCTTCCACGCCGGCGTCCCGCAAGGTGTCGCTCACGAAGCGGTGCCGTTCGTTTTCGGCGAGCAAGGCGACGTCGGTGACGGCGGTAAACTCGCTGGACTTCACCTTGTCGCGAATGCGGTCCACGGTGTAGGCCAGCAGTTTGGCATCGGCGGGCGCGCGGGTCACGCTGAGCGCCTGCACAAAGCCGCGAGTGCCGTTGCGGCGATAGCCGTAATCGAGGCGCATGGGATCGCCGGGGAAGGTGAACTCCTCCGCGCGCACGCCCTTCTGCATGCGTTCCCACAGGCGCGCCTGCTTCAGGACCTGCGCGCAATAGGAGCGCACGACGCCGCGGCTGCTGGGTGCGCCCACACGGGCAGCGGCACGCGCCGTGGCCACATGATCGGCATATAGCCGTTCTATTTCCGCGTCCAGGTCGTCGGCGTAGACGCCCTTTTGCGGCGCCAGTTGCAAGGCGTTGGAGAGCGTGTCGTCCCACTTGCCCAGAAGCCGCAACCAGGCGGACTGGCCGTTTCCGGTACCGGGTGCCTTTTCCGTTTCCAGGCCGTTGCCGGAGAGAAGATCACTGGCGCCGGCAAAGCGGTTTTCCAGGTCGTCGCGCAGAGCCCGCAAAAGTTCTTCGTCGGCCTGGGGATGAAGGCGGCGCACGCGCGCGTACTCCTCGGGCTCCTCAATCAGGCGCAAGCGGCGATCGCCTGTCTGGGGATCGAAGACCAGCACACCGATATTGACCCATTCGTCGCGCACGAGATTGGGTGTGTAGCGGAGCACGCGGTAAGCGCAGGCGCGCTCGTTTGTTCCAGCCTCGTTTGTCTCTGTGATCATGGCATCTCTCCCAATGACGTGACTCGTGTTTCGTAATCCGTGACTCGTGCACCAGCATGAGCGGCTGCCGGCAATAGGTTTTCACGAGTCATGAGTCACCAGTCACGAATCACGGACCCAATACGGAAACGGCTGCCGGTTGGACGATTTTGCCGAAAGTAGCAGCTCCGGCACGCGCGTCCTTCTCCGCAGCAACTGTTCCAGCAGCCGCATCACGGCATCGTAATCGTCCGCGTACCATTCGGGCGGAATCTCGCCCGCAAGGTCCGCCAGCACGCGTTCGGTAATGCGATGTTCCAGGCGTTCGAGCCATGGGCCGAAGGATTGCATGCCGGTGACGCCTTCATAGACGCGGTTGCGCGCGTACAATCCGCGCAGGGGCGCATCCGGAAAGTTCCACTCGCCGGCGTTGAAGCAGAAGCCCTGGTCGATCATCAGCGTGCGATAGGGGAGCGCGCCGCTTCCGGCCGCGCGGGGAGTTCCTCCCGGAACCTCGCTCATCGCAATCGCCGGTGCCGGGCCCTTTTCTTCAAAGAACAGCGTCTGCCGCCCATTGGTGTTGCAGGTCCATTTGTCGAACACCAGCATGCCGGCAAAATCATGAAGGTTGCTGACCTCGCGCAGTTTTTCATCAGGAATAAAATCGTACAGCGCCAAGCGGCGCGGATCTCCAGGATAGCGCGAGCCGAATTGCAGCCCCGCGGCGCAGGGCGTGCGAGAGCGGGCCAACTCGATGCACAATTCCTCGGTCAACGCGATCAGCTCACGGCTGACCTCGACGACGGCCACCGGGGTGGTCGGCAAGCCAAGTCGAGACGCCAACCTCGTACCGAGCAGCTCATTCACCAGAACGCGCAGGTGCTGCGGGTTATTTTGGAATTTGACGACGTAGTAGTTGCCGTCCGAGCACCGCATCAGGTGCCCCTGCGCGCCACCGCGCATCCGCCGTATGTGCTCCATGGCTCGCAACATACGCGGTTATCCTAACGGTACTTGCAGGTTTGGGCAAGAGCGGGGAGGGAGCCGCACGGACCAATTTTCATTCTGGCGCGAACCACGCGCCGAAACGGCGCGTTAGTGGCGCCTGGCGGAGTTCCCGGCGGAAGCAAAACCGTGCCAATCCGGCGCCCGGCACAGCACCCAAACAAAGAAGCCCCGTGAAAGCGAAGCGGGGCTTCCGTGAATTCGAGTTCTGCGCGCCAGGACTGCTTAACGGCGGCGTTTCTTGCCGGCTTTCTTGGCGGCCTTCTTCGGCTTTGCTTTGGCCTTTTTGGCTTTTTTCGGAGCCTTCTTGGCCGCTTTCTTGGGCGCCTTCTTGGCGGGTTTTTTCGCCGCCTTCTTGGGCGCAGCCTTGGGTGCGGGCTTCGCCGGGGCTTCTTCCCCAGGCTCCTCCGCGGGTTCTTCTTCTGCCAAGAGGATCTCTTCCTGCTCCTCGATCACGCCCTCGGCATCGCCACCCAGCTCGTCGTCCTCTTCCAGCCGGGACAGCTCATCATCCTCTTCAAAATTATCCTTCTCGAAATCCATACGTTCCTCCCCTGGGGGCAATTGTTTTCCCGATGTTCTTGGCATGCTGCTCCAGCCGGAGATGGGTCACTCCGTCCTTGCGATTTGTTATCCCACTCCAACGTGGATGTCAAGAGTTCTCGCGGCCTTCCCTTCCCGCTGTCCCTAAGCGGTTAAGTCCAGACCAAACCGGCGTGACGGGCGACACCGGACAGAGCCCATGCGGCCACGAAACAGAGCAATCAAGTGGAACCCTGGATTTCGCTGGAGACTACTGCCCGGTCTTTCCAGAACTGTGTGGGGAAGGCTTCTTGGACCGGGCGGGACTGCGCACCGTATGCGTTTCCGGGGCTCCGCCGACGGTGTAGATGCGCAAGACCATGCCGCGGGAGACCTTGGGAGCCTTCAGGCCATTCCATTTGCGGATTTGCTCCCCCGTCACGCTGAACTGGTCCGCAACACCATCCAGGGTATCGCCTTTGCGGACGCGGTAGCGCACCAGCCGGCTCTTGGTCTCCTCGAGCGGGCGGGTGGCGGGGATGATGAGCTTCTCGCCCTGCGTCAAGGGCTCGCTGCGGTCCAGGTCGTTGGCGTCCGCGATGGCGGCCGGCGTGACGCGGTACTGCCTGGCGATGGAGGTCAGCGTATCGCCGGACTCGACGCGATGGCGGCGCCAGCTGACCCACTTGTCCGGGGGAATATCCGCGATCTCTGCGGAGAACCTCTGCGAAGTGCCCTTGGGGAGGTAGAGAACGAAGTTGGGATCCTCCGGAGTGGCCATGCGCAGGAGTGAGGGATTCAAAGCGCGCAGTGTAGCCACATCCACGTCAATGGTTTCCGCCACCAGGCGGAGGTCGATGGCGCGGCCCGGCTTAATCACATCGAAATCCACCGGCGGGTCCGGTTCCACGGCGATGCCGTAGTGCGCCGCGTCCTTGGCGATCAAAGTCAGCGCCAGAATGATGGGCACGTAATTCCTGGTTTCGCGGGGAAGCACGTTGCGTTTGTACAGCTCCCAGAAATCGGCGTAGCCGGTGCGCTCCACGCCCTTCTGGACGTTGCCGGGGCCGCAGTTGTAGGCGGCGATGGCCAGATACCAGTCGCCGAAGAGACCGTACAGATCGCGCAGATGCTGCGCCGCCGCACGCGTGGCCTTTTCGGGATCCAGGCGTTCGTCCACCCACCAACTGCGCTTCAATCCGTACTCGTTGCCGCGCCACTGCACGAATTGCCAGATGCCGCGGGCCCCCGCACGCGAAAGTGCCAGCGGCTGAAAAGCGCTCTCCGCTTGCGCCAGGTAGATCAAGTCCTGGGGCACGCCTTCTTCGCCAAGCACGCGGGCGATCATCGGCTGGTACTTGCCGGAGCGGCGCAGGCCATTTTCGATGATGGCACGGCCGCGCGGCGTCTGGAAAAAGTTGAGGTAGGAGACCACCGTGTCGTTCACGGTCAGCGGTAAATCGTGGGAAACTTTCTTGGCGGCGACTTCGGCATGCTCCTTCAGTTGCTCGTCGACGGGAAAGGTCAATTCCGCCACTTCGTCAATGGCTGCGGGAACGGCGGGAGCTTCGCTGAAGCCATCCCCGGCGCGAAAGGCCTGCAACTCGTCGGTGTAAATCGTGTCCGTGACCTGATGGAAGAGTTCGCTCAGGCGCGCATCGCTGTTGGGGTCGTAGCCGCTCTCGAGCATCCAATCGACAGCGTCATCATAATCGCGGCGCGCGGCTTCCAGGTGGCCGGCCCGGTAATTGGCCTCGCCCGAGGCGAATTTCTCTTTTACCTTTTCGATCAAGTAGTCGATGCCGCCGGGAACGGGCGCTTGCAGCGAAACAATGGGTTGCAGAGCCAGATTCCGCAGCGGGAGCGCACCGAGATCGGGCACGGCCGCGGCGACGTTCGCCGGGGCCAGCGCGGGGACGGACGCCTGCAAAGGCTTTTTGGTGGCGTCCTCGCAACCCGCAAGGCCGAGCAAAAGTGCCAAGCACGCAAATGCGCCCAGCGAGGGGCCGAGGATGCGCTTGTAAGCCATTTTTCTATGGTATGTAGGGCTTTGCACGTTGGTCAATGACATACCGCCGGAGGGAGTGGCCCATGCAACACCTGCCCGGGGCCCGGAAGCGAGGCTTTGGCGACTCCAGAGGGGCAGTTTTCGGCACTCGACTTCTGGCCCGGGTTGCGGCAGAATCCTTCACACCCATTGCGCCTGCCGGGCATCGCCTTCCTCTTGCCCCGTGCGCTTCAAGGAGGCCTCGTATGCTACGTTCGCGGACCCTCGTTTTGTTGCTGCTATGTTTGTCGCTGTGCGTTTTTGCCGCGGCCCAGGAGATGCACCCACCGGCCCGCTCCACGCCCGCGTTTGATCAGTTGAAATCGCTGGCCGGCGAGTGGCAAGGCACGAACGCTCAGGGCTCCAAAGGCAGTGCCACGTATCAAGTGGTTTCCAACGGAAGCGCGCTGATGGAACGCCTGCACAGCGCCGACGGATCGGAAATGATCACCATGTACTCGCTGGATGGCGACCGCGTTGTGGTCACGCACTACTGTTCAGCGGGAAATCAGCCCACCATGCAAACGCCCCCACTGACAGCGGCAACGGGCAAGTATGATTTCAGCTTTTTGCGCGTCTCCGGCACGAAAACACCGGACGAGGGGCACATGGTGTCGCTCTCGGTCACAATTCCGGACAAGGACCACCTGACCCAGGTGTGGACGTTTGATGATCACGGGAAATCGATGGTGGAGACGCTCACGTACACCCGCAAGAAATAGCCGGGTAATGGCGGTGATGGTCAAGCGGAGCATGCCGCGGGCAAACGCCCATCGCAATGTTTGAACAATCCAATTGTTCAGGAGCCAGACGAGTCATGCGACTGCTTCGTGTTGTTCCCTTGATGGGTTTCACGCTCCTGTGCGCCGTGTTATGCCTGCGAATCGCGGAGGGGGGCGTTGGGGTCCCGGCACAGGTGCCCGCTCAGCGCTCCTTTGATTTCACGTATCAGGTTCATGTTCCCGGGGACGCAGGGACGCACACCGCGTATCTGTGGATTCCGTTGCCGCCGAGCGATGCCTATCAGTCCGTTCGGGATATGCGAATCGAAAGCGCCGTGACTCACCGCGAAGGGCGTGACGCGGAATACCAGAATTCCTTTGCGATGTTCACGCCGGTACCGGCGCAGGCTGCGGCCGGGTACGACGTACAATTGCGATTTCGCGTGCAGCGATCCGAACACGCCGTGGACGTGCGAGCCGCCTCAATCACCAAGACTTCCGTTGCTCCGCCCGCAAACGAGGCCATGTTACAACGCTATCTGGAGCCGGACCGGCTGGTACCGCTAAACGGCACAATCGCGCAGCTTGCCCGGGAACACACTGCCGGCGACACCACGCCCATGCAAAAGGCGCGCCACATCTACGATTATGTGGTGGCTACGATGCGCTACGACAAATCTGGCGAAGGATGGGGGCGCGGCGACGCAGTGTGGGCCTGCACGTCGAAACGCGGGAATTGCACGGACTTCCATTCCCTGTTCATCGGCATGATGCGCGCCGTTGGAATTCCCGCCCGCTTTGAAATCGGCTTTCCGGTTCCCGATGGCAATTCGGAGGGCGACATCCCCGGCTACCACTGCTGGGCGGAATTTTATGTCAACGGGACGGGCTGGATTCCCGTGGACGCCAGCGAAGCGTGGAAGAATCCCGCGAAGCACGACTATTTTTTCGGCGCTCACGACGCCAACCGCGTTTTCTTCACTTATGGGCGCGATATCGTGCTCTCGCCGGAACAGAAAGGGCCGCCGCTGAACTATTTTATTTATCCTTACGCGGAAACCGACGGCCATCCGCTGACCGGGCTTACGACACACTTCAGCTTCCGGGAAATTGCAGGCGCGCCCGCGCAGGCAGCTGCCCGCTGAGATCTTCCATATGCAAGCTGGCGGGTGTGGCGACTACTTGAGCTGTGTGACGACGCCGACCGCTTCCAGTGCCTTCAGGTATTCGACGACCATATCCAGTGGCACCGGGCCATATTCGGCGGAAACGGCATCGCGGATTTGCTGCGCGTTGCGGTTTCCGTCAGCGAAATTCAACACTTCGTAGGCATATTCTTCGCCGCTGCCCCACAATCCCTCATAATCCAGCAATTTTGGCTTGGTTGTTTGCGCTTGCTTTGCCCATTCCGCCTCGAAATAATCGTATCCGAAGGCGGCCATCGGGCCTGTCGGCTGCTTCTTGCGCCGAAAAACCAGGAGTCCCGATCCCATGGCGGGATGTGGAGTTCCAGCTCTGTCCAAGATGATCTTGATCGCAGCGAATCTTTCAAACGTTAATTCGCCTAGGGTGATCGATTGCGGGACAATTTGCTTGATGGACTGATATACGCCGAGGTCAGAATTTAGAGATTGCCGAATGAAGTTCCCCGCTTCGTCATCAGACAACTGATAACTTCGCAGTTGAACGGAATTCCAACGCAGCAAGCGCGCCGCATCGATTGCCGCGAGTACGACTTGCGCCGTATCCTCCTCCATTCCTGCGAGGAAATAGCCGCTGGCGGCGCCAATGAACGCGGCGCGCTTCAGCTTTGTCGAATCAATATTGGCGGGTGTGTCGAGATTGGTGTGGATAAAGCGGTCGGGCCAGTCATTCAGGTAGATCGCGGGAATGCCGAAGGACGAATCCTGATAGACATCGTGGTCGCTGCCCATGGTGTAGAAGGAATATTCGGCGCGCAGAGGCTCCTTGCCGCCTTCGGATGAAAGCAACGGATACCTGGCGTTGCCAGTGGCCGCAAATTCGTAGGATTGCTCATTCACAAATTCCGCAAAGGCCCAAGCCACATCGTGCACGAAGGAGGGCAGGCTCATCGGCCCGCGCGTCACGTGAAACACGGCCTTGGTTTCCGGGCCGCCGCCTACCATGTCCATGTGAACAACAGTCTTGATGCGCTTGGCCAGTTCCGGTTTCGCGTTCAGCAAGGCCAGCGTGCCTTCAATCTCGGGAGGAAAAATAAAGCGGATGGTGCGCGCGGGGCGAGTGAGCTTCCCTTCGCTGAACAATTTCTGAAGCGTTCGCGCGACTTCCAGAATCGTCGCGCATCCGCTGGCATTGTCATTGGCACCGGGCTGCTGGTGGTCCAGGTGGCAGGAAAATACGATCTCTTCTTCCTTCAGTTTCGGATCGGCGCCCGGAATCGTGGCCGTGACGACTTCATAGCTCCCGGGGTGCTGCCCGGCTTTCACCCCAGCATGCAGTAGGATCGTTTCGCCCTTCTTCAATCGCTCTTGAAACGCGTGCGCGGTTTTCAAGGACACCATGAACGCAAATGTCTTGTTCTTTGAAAAAGTATCCAGGTGCCCCCAGCGAATGGCATCCAGATTCTCGCCTGACCACGCTGTCTTCTGGTTCTGTGCATAGCTGACGATTCCCACCGCACCGAACTTGCCGACCGCCAAGTCTTGCACTGCCCCCGGCTGAGCGCTGACCAAGACCAACTTCCCTTTCACATCTCTACCGGTGTAGTCGCTCTCATTCGTTCCCTCTCCAACATCTACCAGATTCGCAGCTACATCCGCGCTCTCGCTGTCTTCTGCTAGCACTACCGGCTCAACCCCGTAACTCGCGAGCATTAGCTGTCCTCCAGGGTCCTTTGTTTCCCACAACTCAGCGGATTCTGCGTCCCAGGCTGGACGCGAGCGTTGCGTACCGTAGTAGATCTTCCCGTCAGCAGGAAATTGCAGAATCGCGACGTCGCTCAGGCCATAAGCACGCAGGCGCTCCGCCACCAACTCAGCGGCCTTGTGGTAACCCTGCGAACCGCGCTGCCTGTGGAACTGCGCGATCCCCTCCAAATTTCGCTTGGCCGTTTCTCCACTGAGTTCGTTGGCCAGCGCCGCAACATCCTTCTCTGGCAGGAGCGGAGGCTTTTGCGCCCGCGCCACGCCGCTTATCGCCAGCGCCAGAGTTATCGCCACGTGCAACTTGTTCATCGCGTTGTCCTCAACGCCCGCATTTTACTCTGTTCGCGCGCGTTTCTCAGTTCCATCCCAACTTCCGCTCGTTTTGACGCATCCAAAAATGGCATGAAATCTTTGTCCCCTTTCCGGCGTATCATTTATTGCCAGACCCGCTGAACCCACTCCATGACCAACCCCGCCATGCCCCAAGCCGAAACCGCCATCCAACTGGAACACGTCTCCCGCCAGTACACCATGGGCGAAGCGACGATTCAGGCCGTGAACGATGTTTCACTGTCTGTTGCGCGCAACGAATTCCTGGCGCTGCTGGGCTCTTCCGGATCGGGGAAATCCACGCTTCTGAATCTCATCGCGGGCCTTGACCGGCCAACTTCGGGCTCGATCATGGCGCAAGGGCAAAATCTTGCGGGGCTTACGAGCCTGGAACTGGCGCGTTACCGCTGCAACACCATCGGCATGATCTTCCAATCGTTCAACCTGTTGCCGCGCATGACGCTGGAAGAAAACATCGAGCTCCCGCTGCGTCTTGCGGAGGTGCCGCGCGAAGAGAGGTCCGGCCGCGTGCGCGAAGCGCTGGAGCGCGTGCAACTGACGCACCGGCTGGGGCACCGTCCCTCGCAGCTTTCCGGCGGTGAGCAGCAACGCGTGGCCATCGCGCGTGCCCTCGTCAATCGCCCGAAGATTTTGCTGGCGGATGAGCCGACGGGGAATCTTGATTCGGCCACCGGCGAAGCCATTCTTTCGCTGCTGCGCGAGGTGCAGCAGCAATTGGGAATGACCATTGTCATGGTGACGCACGAGCGGCCGCTGGCGGAGCGTTATGCGGACCGGCTAGCGATCATGGGTGACGGCAAGCTCTTGTCGGCTACGGAAACTACGAAAGAGGCCGCGCAATGAAACCGCGTGACCTGGCAGATCTCGCGTTCCGCAATCTTCGCGAGGCGATTCTGCGAAATGTGCTGACCACGATTGGCGTTGCCGTTGGCGTCGCTTCTCTGGTGGCGATGTTGTCGCTGGGCGTGGGTCTGCAGGAATTGGCTTCCAAGCGGCTTTCGCAGAGCGGTCTGTTTGACACGATTGTCGTCACGCCCAAAAACAACTTTCGCGGCATGGGAAGGCCACAAAGGGAAGCGCCGTCCGATAAGCCGCCGCGAGTATTGGACGACGATGCGCGTAAGGAGATGGAGAAGCTTCCGAATGTGATTGAGGTGTACCCGCAGGTGCGCTTCTTCACCGAAGTGCGCTTCAACGACAAGCCATTTGCCACCGTCGTTGCAGGGATGCCGGAATCTTCACGCAATTCGGGTTCGTTTGACGCAATGCAGGGCAAGTTCTTTACTTCGCCAACCGCCAACGAAGCGATCCTGCAGATTGAGTTCGCTAAGGACCTTTCGGATAAACCCGCATCACTGGTTGGACAGGACCTGGTCTTGCGTTACGCGGAACGCCAGGCGCTTCCGGCGGACAATGATTCCTCCAACCCGGCAGGCGAGCCTTCCGGCGGGTTTTCGGTTGTGCCGAAGGAACTGCGGTTGAAAATTGTGGGCATTGTGGAGACGGAGCCCGCCGCAGGATATGGCGGCATCGGCAACGCCAGATTGCTGATGCCGTTGGCAACAGCATCTACATTGCGCGCCGCGCAGGTGAACGATTTGCGCGACATCGTGCGCGACAATTCCACCAACAAAACGACTTACCCTTCGCTTTCCGTCCGCGTCAAATCGCCCTCGCAGGTGGAAGCGCTGGAGACTTCGATCAAGGCGATGGGGTTTGCGGCGTTCTCGCTTCTGGACGCTTCGAAATCGCTGCAAACCTTCTTTAAGGTTTTCGATTTGCTGCTGGGAATTTTCGGGAGCCTCGCGCTCGCCGTGGCGACGCTTGGGATTGTGAACACGCTGGTGATGGCAATTCTGGAACGGCGGCGCGAAATCGGTGTGCTGAAAGCGCTCGGCGCGG
>Ga0209415_10012954_pt1 | contig 13835 bp, 9 predicted proteins | sample PeaSoiSIISIP2007_FD_187696 | JGI IMG/M metagenome (GOLD analysis project Ga0209415, IMG submission 187696) | Peat soil microbial communities from Weissenstadt, Germany - SII-SIP-2007 (SPAdes) (version 2) | ecosystem: Environmental > Terrestrial > Soil > Wetlands > Peat | place: Germany... | reverse complement strand
CCTCCACTCGTAACGCCGGATATCCCCGGCCGTGGTCAGCTGCATTACGGAAGTCTGCACCGCATCCTTGGGAGCGTTCTCGGTTTTGAACTCCGAATTGATGACGCTGCCGCTGCCCGTCTGATAGATGGAAAATGTCTCCGTCCCCACGCGATGGCCGCTCTGGAACACACCGAAGGAGCCGGAGTCGATGTTCTTCCCCTCGTGTTCCTTCTCCTTGTCTTTATCTTTGGACAGGGGAGCGGCGTTCGCTAGAAAACCCGAGGCCGCAATGCAGCAAGCGAGCACGGCCATGCCTGCGAGTCTGCTATAGGAGAGCAGACGATACGGTAGCGGATAGAAGGAAGATAACTTCACTGTGATTCTCCTGTTCCAGAACGAGCGGGGAGGATCTCGGATGATCCCGCAGCCTCCGTCTTCCCCCAAGACTGCAACGTACGCTCGACCTCTTCGCAAAGGGAAGCCGGATCTTTGCCGGAGGTTACGACGGTCACTGTGGCCTGACGGTAGAAGGGCAGTCGGTGCTCATGGAGGCGGGCGAACTCGGTAGGATCATCTTTTCTCAAAGGACGTTTCGTGGCTTCCTCCTGACTGCGCTGCCAAAGTTCTTCCAATGGAACGTCCAGGAATATAGAAGGCCAAGGCCGTAGCAACTCCCGATTCTCTGCTTGCGCGAACGCTCCGCCTCCGAGCGCTACCACGACATTACGCTTGAGGGTGTTGCGCTCCAGCGCCTCCGTCAGTTCGCGAAGCGCGCTGGTTTCGGCGAGACGGAAGCCGGACTCGCCGCGGTCCCGAAAAATCTCGGGAATCGTTTGCCGCTCGCGCGATTCAATGCGGACATCCAAATCCACAAAATCCCAATCCAGCCGCCGGGCCAGTTCCTGTCCCACGCTGCTCTTGCCGCAAGCCATGAATCCCACCAGAAACACTGCGCGTACCCTCATGGCGCGCTCCACGGCAGGTTAGGGCTCTCAGGAAATGCTGTCATGGAGCGCCGGGCGTCCCCGCCCGGCCACCGAACCGCGGACGGGCGAGACGCCCGTCCCTCCACAAACAAACACGCCAAGGCCCGCGCCCCTCTGCTCCCAATTGATTTTCTATGTTTCAGCGTTGCTTGAGCCGGATTTTACCACTGAAAGAGCGCAGCAGGACTTCCGAGGTTGCCAGGCCGGAGGTGCCCATAAAGGAACGTCCCGCCTCTTCGCGAAAGCGGGAGTGTCTGGGTTGGAGAGGGAAGTCGTGCCGCACGCGGCCCAGTACCGAGTGTGCGCGGAAAGCAGCGGAAACATCGGCGGGCACCAGCGCCTCGATATCGCCGGTGTGGGTGGTGAATTTATAGTTGCCGTCGGAGCCGAAATCGCCATCGTAGAAAATCTTCCCGCTGCCCGACCGAGCCTGCACCAGCGGTCCCGTCACCGCCTTCAAATGAATCTCGCCGCTAATGGAATCGATCTCCACGTGGCCGTTGCGAACGTCTGTGAGCGTGACCGGCCCGCGCATTGTCCGGACGTGCACATGACCATTCTCTACGTTGCGAATATCTACGACCGCATCGGTGCCTTCCAGGGTTAAGTCGCCCTGCAAACGCTCTACCGACAACGGGCCGCTGCAAGAACGGAGATTGATAGTAGCGTCTGGCGGAATCAGCAGTTCGTAATCAATGTGGCCCGTTTGCGCGTCCTTGCCCCGGAGCAGGTGAGATGCGATTTCAATCCGGTTGCCATTCTGCTGCTGATCGACCTCCACGTTGTCGGATTTGAAAGTGGCGGTCACCAGAACCTGATTGCCGCTCCCGGGCTTTACGGAAATCGCGCCGTACTGCGTCTCCACCGAAATATTCGCCTTGGGACCTACGGTGTAGCTGTATTCCTTCTTGGTCTCAGCCAAACTCGCCGCCGACAGGCAGGTTACGAGAACCACGGTCAGAACCGTGGTGGTGTAGTCGATACGCGCCTGCTGAAGAACCACCATAAAACTCCGCCCCTGCGGCCGGGAAAGCCGGTCCGCCCTTCCGCTATTGAATACGATCCAACGCAATCTGGTAAAGAAGCGCTTTCTGTTGATAAGCATCCATCAGTTGCTGCCGCGCGTCCAGATCTCCCGGATAGCGATCCAGGTACGCCTGCACTTCCCGGATGTTGGCGTTCACCCTTTGCAGTTGATTTTCATACGTAGCCCGCAACGAAGGGGCACGAGTCGACACCACGCTCAGAAACTGCTGATCCTCCGGGCTCGCTTCGGGTTCCGCTATGGGTGGTGCCGCCGATGCTACCACGTCGGGCGGCTTCGCGGACTTTGGTGCAGGTGCAGGTGGGTGAGTTGCCCGGACGGGTTGAGCCGTCGACGCACCTACAGGGGGCTTGGCCGCGTTATCTGGGGATTTCGGCGCGGAATTCTGCGGCACCGGAGTCGTCACCGCAGGCGCCGAGACGTGCGTGGCCACCTGCGGAACCGGCTTATGGCTTACCACGTAAGCGCCTGCCGCCAGTACGGCCGCCGCGACGGGAGCCAGCCACCATGCGGTCGAAGTCCAGCGCCGCTGTGGAGAGGCTGGAACCAGAACGGGCCGGGTATCGGCGTCCCGGATCAGCCCTTCCTCACGCAGTTGCGCGGCAATCCGCACCCACACTCGCGGGGCGGGTTCTTCGCTTTCCGCCAGATTCCGGGCTTCGCTCGCGATCAGCTTCAGGTCCGAAACCAGATCCGAGCAAGCGGGACAGGACTTCAAATGACTTTCGAAGTCAGCCGGAAACGCACTGTCCGAACCACCGTCCACGAGTTCCGGCAGAACTCGCTCTACTTCTGAACACGTCATAGCAACTCTCCCCAATACCGCACTTCCATTACCCTGTTTTGGCCTTTTCGGCTCTCATGAACTTCAGAAAATCCCGCAGCTTCAATCGTGCCTTGTGCAGCTGCGACTTGCTGTTACCAATGGAGCAGCCCACAATCTGGGCGATTTCGTTATGCTCGAATCCTTCCACGTCGTGTAAAACAAAAACCGTTCGATAGCCTGGCGGCAGCCGGTCGATCGCCCGCTGCAGTTGCAGGCGATCGATGGAACTCGTCAGCTTGGCATCCTGCGTACCGAATTCCTTGCGCGGAGCCTCGTCTTCGGACTCCAAGGTTTCTTCGAGCGAGACCACCGGCAAACCCTTTTTGCGGAGTTGCATCAGGACGACGTTGACCGTCATGCGATGCAGCCAGGTGGAGAATGCCGATTCGCCGCGAAAAGTGCCGATCTTGCGGAAGAGTTGAAGAAACGCTTCCTGCGCCAGATCTTCGGCCTGGGCGGGATTGGAAACCATACGCAAACATAGCGAGTACACACGGCGTTTGTGCAGGTGATACAAGGTCTCGAACGCAGCTTCGTGACCTTGCTTGGCCTGCTCAATCGCTTCAGCTTCGGTGATGCGTTGCTTCGGGTCGGTCAAGTCGCTTTTTCCGGCCGCTACGAGTTCAGATGCGGCGTCAAACTCTTTTCGTTGTACAAATTTGCCGAGAAGCTCCCGACCGTTGGTAACGGGTCAGAATACCAAAAACTGTAGCTTGCCGCAGGATTTTCCGACCCTGATTTATCCGACCAAAGTAGTCGGTTACGCGGGCTCAGAGATCACCTTCGTAACCTCATCGGCTTGTGAGAGACAGACGATCTCGCCCGTCCCACTGCGCCTCTTGATGGGCGAGGACGCCCGTCGCTCCACTAGCCTCGTTATCCCTTGGCCGTAATCGTTTCCAGACCGTGGCCATGCGGACCGGTTTCGCGAATCCGCAGCAGAATGGCGAAGGCTAGCCCTACGAAGCCGAGAATCGAGAAGATCCACATGCCGAGGCCATATCCTCCTGGGTTATCCAGTCCGGCATGGGAATAGTCGTTAGCCTTGCCGATCAGCAGGTTCATGATGAAGAAGCCAATTTGCTGAATCAGTGTCATCAAGGCGTAAGCGGTGCCCAGCCGATTCTGCTCCACGATATACGCGACCGAGGGCCACATGACCGCCGGAATGAGCGAGAAAGCCACTCCCATCATGCAGACGGGCACGAAGAGCGAAACATTGGTGAATCCCATCAACAGGTAAACCGGCATCAGCAGGATCGAGCCGAACATCATCAGGAAAGCACGCTTCCCGATCTTGTCGGAGAGCAGTCCGAAAAGAGGGGTCGCGACCATGGCCGAAAGCGGAAGGAGGCTGTTGAACATCCCTGCCCGCTCATGTGCCAGCACTCGCAGTGCTTCCGAAGCGCCCATGCCGCCATGAGTGGCCAGAATCTTGTTGGTGAAGAAGTCGATGGCGAATGTGCGGAAGGGAAAGATTGCCGAGTAGAAAGTGAAACAGAGTCCAACCACAAACCAGTAGGACGGGTTAAATCGTAGGGCCTGCCCGAACTCCAGCTTGTCGATAGAGCCGGCCTGTCCTAGCTCGTAGCGTCCTTCGGCCCGGCTTTCGAGAACCCAGTAGGCGCAGGAGCAGACGACTGCCAGCACTCCTGCACCCACGGCGATGAATAATGGTCCTTGCCAGCTTGGTTCGCCCGCCGGTCCGTTGGGATAAAACACCCGGTTTGCCCAGGTCGGCGAGTTATCAGCGGCGACCGAGGCCAAACGGGCAATAGTGAGATTGATCCCAAAAGCGAAGCTTAGCTCCTTGCCCTTAAACCATTTGGCGAGCACGGTGGTGACCGCAACGATCATCGATTCGGCACCGAGGCCAAGCACGGTGCGTCCAGCGATCATCACGCCGGGACGCCCGCGGGCGGCGGTGAGCGCGGCGCCCAACAGGCAAACTGCGGCAAAGAATGTGATCGCCTTCTTGGTGCCAATGCGATCGATGATGATGCCGCCGATCAGCAGGGTGAGAACCGCGGCCACGCTATAGGACGAGTTCAACCACCCGAAGGCGGTGGCGGAGAACCCCAGTTTGTCGATGAAGATGCGTTCCAGCGGGTTGATGCTGTCGTAGATGTAGTAATTTCCGCCCATCGCCACGCTGACGAATACCAGCACGGTCCAGCGATAAAGACGAGACGGTTCCGGACGCGCAATCTCAGGCATGAAGGCACTCATCCTCGGCGCCGAGCGGGCGCACGCAGTCATTTGTGAACAAGAGCAACCGCAAAAAGATAACAGATTGGATTCGAGGATGTCCGGTTTTCGGGGCGAAGCAGATCAAATAAGCCAAAAAACAACGGCTCTTGATCACAGTGCAGCCGTGACCAAGAGCCGAGAACTGAAAGCTGAGAGCTGTTCTACATCTTCTCCGTCTTGCCGTCGTACTTCACCATGCCGTTCTTGTCATTCTGGCGCGAGACGTCTTCATTGCTAAAGACGCGGCCCGCCTTCTTGAAAGCCCTGGGCACAGCGGCCGGCCCGGTAATGTAAGTCCAGTTGCCGCGCGCTTCTTCGGATTTGGATTCGCGTTGGCCATGCTCTTCGTGACGTTCCTCACGCGCACGGAACTGCCGGGAACGCTCTTCGAGCGGTGGCGGTCCAAGCGGACGTGGTTCGCGCATCGTCTCGCGGATGGGGTGACCTTCGCGGTTAATCCGCTCGGGCGACAGGTTGATGTCTCGCGTAATCAGCGGAACGTCGCCGCCCTGCAGCCACACGGCCACGGAGTACTCGGAGCTCGTCGATCCCTGAACTTGGGAAAGTGTCGAGTTGGTGGCGCCGGCGATCAATCCCGTGGTGGCGTTGGTCGCTCCCACCGGATTCGGCGAAACCGTTTGCAGGGAAATCTCGGGCGTGGTTATGCGCGGGATATAGGGGCCGCATCCATAATAAGAACAAGCGCCGGGGTAAGGAGCGGGCGATTGCCCAAAAGCCACTGCCGACATCAGAACTAACACACTCAGAACCAGATAGGGTCGCATACCACCTCCACAGGGGACTAACACCTCTCCGCTGCAAGTGCAGTTTGCTGGCCAGTCTGCGTAGGGCCGAGTAAAACCACAAAACTCGGAGATACACGGCGCCCTTGGCCAAATAACGGAGATTCCGGCAAGCTCCTGCTTCATGGCGGATGAAAACCTGTGCGCACAACCTGCAACCGATTAGCGCAACTGAGAACTTGTGGAGCGCCGGGCTTGCTGCCCGTCCATATCTAGTACGCTATCGCGTCGTGGCCGGCGGGGACGCCTGCGGCACTTACTAACTGCCTACGAATCGTGCATACAGACTGCGCGCGATGGCCGTGTCGGTCGTTCCTTTAATGATCGCTCGGCCATCGGGAAAGAGCGTCATTTCGTAGGGCTCACGCCAGAACTTCAGAACAAACTCGTTGTGGCGAACGTTGCCGAGAGGCTGCAGGCGGGTGCTTAGTTCAGCAAAGTCCACCGGGCGCTGGCGCTCGTGGATCTGGACCGAATTTCTGCCACATAAAGTAATGTGCGGACGCCCTTCACCCGCTAGATGCACAAAGTCTCGCGAACAAGCCCGGCATCCCTTCCGCGGATGAATTGCCGCCAACTCCGCTCTCTCGTTCGTCCAGACGTCCCAGGAAAGGAGAGTTCGCCGCATTTTCGCGCGGGCACCCACCAGGAACTTCAACGCCTCGGTCGACGCAATCGATGCCACCAGGTTCACGGCAGAATTTAAAATGCCGGCCGTCTCACAGGTCTCGACCGTGCCTCGCGGGGATTCCGGAAAGATACAGGCTAGGCAAGCCGTTTCTCCGGGCAGGATGTTCATGGTCACGGCGTAGCTCGCGACGGCGGCGGCATAAATCCAGGCAACCGAATTTTTCACCGCGTAGTCGTTGACCAGATAGCGAGTTTCGAAATTGTCGGTGCCATCGAGAATGAGGTCGCAGCCTCCGAGCAGGGAATCGACGTTCGCCGGAACCAGGTCGGCGACGTGGGGCTCGACAACAGTCTGCGAGTTGAAGCGCGAAATCTGGCGCGCTGCCGCGATCGCTTTGGGGACAGATTCGCGGGCGTCGCTTTCGTCGAACAGCGTTTGCCGCTGCAGGTTGCTGAGTTCGACATAATCGCGGTCAAGAATCCGCAGTGTGCCGACGCCCGAACGCGCCAGCAACGAGGCCAACGCGGAACCGGTGGCGCCGCATCCGACGATGACCACGCTGGATTGCGCCAGCTTTTTCTGTCCGGCCGCTCCGATCTCTTTGAACAACACTTGCCGCGAGTATCGGTCGTTGTTTTCCAAGGCGTCGATTTTCAAAGCGCTTACCTTAGCGATTACCTTTCATGAGGCTTCTAACCAGTATTATAGGTTCGCTGGCTCCAAACTTTATTCTAGCGAGCAACGTGTGCCGTTTCGCACTTCATCGAACCCGATAGGTGGCATGGCTGACGGGCCAGAATTGCGGGAAAAGTCGCTAGCGCGGGGAGGGATGCGGTGGGAACGGTGGTGCGCGAGAGCCCGGTCTTACGCTGCGAACTGCTGCAACTGCCGAGCTTCGCTCGGCTGGGCAGGTGAGGGCACCTGCCCGCACGAAACCCGTTCGGCCACGAGTGGCGTTCGATTTGTGCTGATCCTTTTGCTGCTCCTGGCCCACGGTACAACCTGGGCAACGGCTTCGTCGCCGCAAGGGCAAACGCCGCTCGCTTCGTCTGCTCAATCCGGAACAAACTTCGGAACCATCACGCCCTATCTCGGATTAACGATCGATCAGATCGAGTTGCCGGGCGTTCCGCCGGAGGAAGCGGCGGCGCTGCTGGCGGCTACTCCGCTCAAGGTCGGAGAGCCGCTTACCCGCGACAACCTGCATGACGCCATGCAGGCGCTTTTCGCGACCGGCCGCTTCGCCGATATTCAGGCCGAAGCCGATCGCACCGATACGGCGGGTGTTCGCTTGCGCTTTCTGACCATCGCGAATTTTTTCGTCGGCATGCTGACCATCGATGGGGTTTCGACCAATCCCTCCGCCAACCAACTGGCCAGCGCTACCCGCCTGCAACTGGGTGAACTTTACGCGCCGGAGAAGCTCGATCGCGCTCAGGTCGGCATCCAACGAGTCATGGAGGAAAATGGCTACCACCAATCGCAGGTGACCGTCTCCGAACACCGCGACGAGCAGCAACACCAGATCAATATGACCTTCCACGTCGTCCGTGGACCACGAGCCCTGATCGGAGAGATCAGAGTGGAAGGCGATGCCGGCTATTCCGTCGCGGAGATCAAGGAGATCGCCAAGCTGCGTTCGGGCGATCGGGCCTCTTCAAGCCGCACCACGCGCGCCCTGCAACGCATTCGGAAGCGCTATCAGAAGCAAAATCGCCTGCTCGCCCAGGTCGAGGCGGCCAGCCGCACTTACCAGCCCACGCGCAACACGGTGGACTACGTTTTCAAAATCGACCGCGGCCCGGTGGTGGAGATTGCGGCCGAGGGCTTTAAGCTCAGCCAGCGCATCCTCAAGAAGCTGGTGCCCATCTACGAAGAAGGCGCGGTCGACGACGACTTGCTCAACGAAGGCCGGCGCAACCTTCAGAACCATCTCCAGACTGTCGGTTACTTTGAGGCCTCGGTGAGCGTCAGCCAGCACAACACCGAAGACAACAAAAGTTTGCAGGTGGTTTACGCCATCAAGCCAGGAGATCGGCACAAACTTCGTGCCATTCGTATCTCGGGCAATCATTTTTTTCCGGACGAGCTGATTCGCTCGCGCATGCAAGACCAAGCCGCCGGACGCCTGTTCAGTCACGGGCGCTACAGCGAAGCGCTGCTCGCCGAGGATGTCCAGGGCATCCAAAGTCTCTATCGGGCCAGTGGCTTCCGGCAGGCCGAGGTCACGAGCAAACTGGTGGAAGGCTATCAGAATGATCCGTCGCAACTGGCCATCGAGATCGCTATCAAGGAGGGCCCGCAAACCCGCGTCGCCTGGGTCCGCATTGAGGGCAGTTATACGCTGCCGCAGGAACAACTCCCGGAAACTTCGACCGCCGAAGGACAAGGCTTTGACGAATCGAGTCTGGCCGATGACCGCGACGCTATCCTCGGAAAGTACTTCGACAATGGTTTTCCCAATGCGACCGTCGATGTTGCCTATGTTCCGGTTCCTGCAACCGACAACTTACCCCGCGTGGGCGTAACCTTCACCATTCATGAAGGCGAGCAATTTTTTGTCAACCAACTTTTTCTCGATGGCTTGCACCACACTCGCGCCGGAGTGGCGCGCCGTGCGATGCGGGTCCAGCCCGGCCGTCCTCTGAGTCAAAAAGATATGCTGGAAAGTCAGCGCCGGCTCTACGACCTCGGCCTGTTCAAGCAGGTCGACACGGCCATCCAGAACCCGGATGGCACCGAGTCGCGCAAGAACGTGCTGGTCACGACCAGCGAAGCGGATCGCTACACTTTCGATTACGGAGTCGGATTTGAGTTCCAGACCGGGCAACCCACCTACGGACAAAATCAACCACTCGGGCGAAGCGGCGTTAGCCCCTTGGTGTCTCTTGGCATCAACCGCATCAACGTGGGCGGCCGTCACCAGACCATCACTATGAAGGGAGTCCTCGGAAAGCTGCAGCAGAAAGCGCTGGTCAGTTATGACGTTCCCACCCTGCTGAACCTGGACAACCTTCGTTTCACGGCCACCGCGCTCTACGACAACACCGTGGACGTCACGACTTTTACTTCGAAGCGGCTGGAGGGCACTTTGCAGATTTCGCAGGTGCTGTTCAAGATGCAGGACCGGGAACTGACTACGCTCGCCTATCGCTTTAGCTATCGCCGTGTCGAGGCTAGCAACATTGAAGTTACGAGTAATCTGATTCCTCTACTCTCGCAACCAACCCAGGTCGGAACGGCTAATTTCATCTACGTGCGCAACCGTCGCGACAACGATTTGGAAAGCACACGCGGCAACTACACCAGCGTCGAGGGCGGGGTGGCCGCGAGTTATTTTGGTTCCGCGGCCGACTTCAGTCGTTTTCTGGCCAAGAACTCGACATATCGCACGTTTTTCCGCAATCACAGCACCGGGCGAGGCTTTGTCTTTGCCCGTTCCACCACTATCGGCATTGAAAACCCTTTCGGAAACACGGTTGTACTCGATCCGGCGCAGGCCGTGCCTGGTGGCGCGAATCTTGTGCCTCTTCCGGAGCGTTTTTTCAGCGGCGGGGGCAACTCCAATCGCGGGTTCGGGTTGAATCAGGCAGGGCCGCGCGATCCCTTCACCGGATTTCCGGTCGGCGGCAGCGCTGTGTTCCTCAACAGTGTGGAGATGCGTTTTCCCAATGTTATGGCGCCTTATCTGCACGACAACATCGGCTTTACGCTTTTCGAAGACATGGGGAATGTGTTTGCGCGGCCCCAGGAAATGCTTCCCAGCCTGGTGCGTTTTCACCAGCCCGACCAGCAGGTCTGTTTTAAGGCGGCACCACCTCCGTTTTACTCGCACTGTAATTACAATTATGTTTCCCATGCCGTTGGTGTGGGAGTCCGCTATCAGACCCCAATTGGCCCATTGCGTTTTGATTTCGGGTACAATTTAAATCCGCCCTACTTTCCCAGCTATAACAACATCACGACCAACAAAGCGACGGGACAGCAGGCCGGTCAATTTGGATACGAACGCGCCCCGCATTTTAATTTTTCGTTTAGCGTAGGACAGTCATTCTGATGAAACGCCGACGCATCCAACTCGGAATGATCAACTTCTGGAGCCACGGAGCGCTTGCCTTGGCCCTGACCTTGGCCCTGCCCGCCTCGGCCGTGGCCGGTCCGATTGTCGATCGGGTGGTAACCAACGTGAACGGCCACGTGGTTTTGCAGAGCGATTGGGAGCAGGAAGTGGCCTTCGAAGCCCTGTCCAATGGCCGCGATCCCGACTCGTTCACTTCTGCTGAGCGCGAGGCAGCCCTCAATCGCCTGATCGATCAGGAACTGCTCCGGGAACAGGTGCGGCCGTCGCAGCCTGCTCCTGCGGACCAGGTCGCCGCGCGCGTGGTCGAAGTCCGCAAACTGAATCCGGAATGCACCACCGAAGAAAAATGGCGCGCCACCCTGCAACGTTATGGCTTGACCCAAAGCGCGCTCGAGAAGCGGCTGGGCGATGAGATCCGGCTCATGAAGCTCGTCGAAGACCGTTTGCGCCCGTCGATCCAGATTGATCGGGAAGCGGTCGAAACCTACTACCACGATGAGTTGCTGCCCGAGATGAAGAAAGCTGGCAGCCACGCCGCTCCGTTGACCGATGTCTTTGGCCGAATTAAGGATTTGCTGGCCGAGAAGAAGATGAACGAAATGCTTTCTGGCTGGCTGGCCAGTCTGCGTTCCGGGAGCCAGATCAAGTCTCCCGAACCCGGCGCCGGAGAGCAGAATCGTTGACCGAGCAATGACCGAGCAATCGATCGAGCCAGTTCCTCCTGTGCGCCGGCGCATCCTGTGGAAACTTCTTCTGCTGTTCTCCGTTTTCAGCCTGATTGCATTCGCTGTGCTCGCTTGGTACGTCACTACCGATTCCTTTCAACAAAGGGTGCGCCGCCGCGTGATTGCGTCGGCTGAAAAGCTCACCGGCGGCCGCGTCGAACTGGGAGAACTGCACACCATTCCATTTCGTCTGCGGGTGGACGCGCGTAACCTGACTATCCACGGGCGTGAAGCTTCGGATCAGGCTCCGTTCTTCCACGTTGACCGCCTGCAAGCCGAACTGAAAATCATCTCGCTCCTCAGCACTACGGTGGGGCTGCATTCCCTTGTGCTGGAGCATCCCGTCGTCCACATCATTGATTATCCCGACGGCACTACCAATGTTCCTGTGCCCGAAGCCAGCCTGACCACAGGACAGGGGCCAGTCGAGCAACTCATCTCGCTTTCGGTTTCGCACATTGAGGCGCAACGCGGCGAGCTTTTGTGGGAAGACAAAAAAGTGCCCTTCAACTTTGCCGCGGGTGATCTGGCGGTGCTTTTGAATTATTCGTTGCTGCGGCGCCAATACGATGCGCATGTCGTTGTGGGAAGTGTCGCCTCGCGTTTTCAGGACTATCCTTCGTTTGTGTGGCGGGCGGAGGCTGCGCTGGTCCTGGCTCGCGGACGCGCCGATATCAGCAGTTTGACGGTGGCTTCTGGAAAATCTGAAGTTCACTTCACGGGCCACCTGCTGGATTTTCACAACCCGCAGATAAGCGGTGATTATCACGGCGTCGCCGATCTTGGCGAACTGGCGTCGCTGACGCGGCAGAGCCAGGTTCGGAAGGGAACCACCCAATTCGAGGGCAAAATTTCCTGGAGCCTGCAAGCTTTTTCCACCCAGGGAAGTGTGCAGGCCAAAGAAGTCGAATGGACGAACGCAAAAGTGTCGATGCGCAATGGCCGCATCAGCCTGGGCTTCGCGGTTACCCCGGACCGTTTTCACTTGTCCTCGATCAAAGCGAATTTGTTCGGTGGCGACCTGCAGGGCGATGCCGATGTCACCAACTGGCAGACTTCCCTCGAACCGTCGCCGGTCCCTAAGCGGCACCCCGTGGTCGGACGAGTTCCGCCGGGAAGTCTTCAGCGTGGCTCCGTGCGGCTCCAATTGGCGGGCTTCCCGCTGCTCCCGGCGATGCAGTTGCTAAGCTCAACAGAACTTCCACTGGATCGACTCGCTCTTTCCGGAAGTACGAGCGGCACGGTCGAAATGCTCTGGGTGGGCTCGATGCGTGATGCGGAGACTCGCCTGAAACTTGGCATTGTGCCCCCGCTAAAGTCGCTACCGGGCGAGATCCCGGTGCTCGGGCAGATTGACGGGGTCTACCGGGGATCGCGCGACGAGTTGGAAATGTCGCAACTGCACCTGACAACACCCGGCTCGGAGCTCACGGCAACGGGCAATCTGGCGGCCACCTCAGCCCTGCGATTCTCTTTTACCAGCCACAACCTGAAGGAATGGACGCCGCTGCTCGAAGCGGCCTATAAGTCCGCGCACCCTGCATCGCCGAATTTACCCTTTGCCATTCACGGCTGGGCGAATTTTACCGGTACCGCCAGCGGCAAACTTTCTGCGCTCGCCGTCGCCGGAAACCTCGAAGTCTACGACTTTGACACCACCTTGCCCGCAACCCGACGAAGCTCTGCGCGCGCCGTGCACTGGGACGCCGTCACTACGACCGTCCAGTACTCCAGCAGTCATTTCGCCGCGCGCAATGGGTCGCTCATTCATGGACACACTACCGCGCACTTCGATGTAAGCGGCGAACTCACGGGCGCTGCCTTTCACGAGAGCGATTCTTTTACTCTGCACTTCGACCTGCGCAACGGCAACGTGGCCGAGTTCGCTCAATTCGCCGGAATTACGCAGCCATTCGCCGGCACTCTGGACATATCCGCAAGCATTTCAGGCACCGCGGCCAATCCCCACGGCGATGGACACCTCCAAATTCATAATGGCTTGGCTTACGGAGTGAGCGTTCCTTCCTTGACCAGCGATCTCCGCCTTGCCGAAGGTGAACTTCGCTTCAACAACATCGAAGCCGGTGTCTACGGCGCGCCCATTTCCGGAAGTGCCGCCGTCAGCACTTCGTACTTCACGACGCCGAGCCCCAGTACGAACGTCAATACGCAAACCAGTGCGTTGTCGAAGAACGAGTTTCGCCTGAATCTATCCGGGCGCAATCTCGATCTCGCCCGATTCCCGCGCCTGCAGAGCAGCCGCTTCACGGCCGATGGCATCGCCGATTTCACGGTGCGCTTCAGCGGCACGGCCGACGAGCCTGCGCTCGAAGCGCATGTTCACCTCAAAGGCCTGGCGCTCGATAAGGAGCGCGCTGGCGATTTCTACGTCGACGCGGTCACTCACGGACGACAACTCGATCTCAACGCCCACTCCGATTTCGATAAAGCTGATTTGACCATCGCGGGCAGCGTCGCGTTAGACAACGACCACAACTTCCCCGCC